>Ga0209798_10000259_pt1 | contig 30792 bp, 30 predicted proteins | sample DOMMetBare3Fresh_FD_187475 | JGI IMG/M metagenome (GOLD analysis project Ga0209798, IMG submission 187475) | Wetland sediment microbial communities from St. Louis River estuary, USA, under dissolved organic matter induced mercury methylation -... | ecosystem: Environmental > Aquatic >... | reverse complement strand
GGCCACATTCGAGCCGGCCACATTCGACCCCGCCACATTCGACAGATAGGCGTCCAGGGACTCTTTCTCCTGGGCGAGATACTGCCGCTGACGGGACATCAGCAGATCGAAGTCGACCTTGTGCCCGTCGAACTCGGGCCCGTCGACGCAGACGAACCTGGTCTCGCCGCCGACGCTGACGCGGCAGCCGCCGCACATGCCGGTGCCGTCGACCATGATCGAGTTGAGGCTGACGATGGTCTTGACGGCATACGCCTGGGTGGTCCTGGCGCAGAACTTCATCATGACGCCCGGGCCGATGGCGTAGACCAGGTCGATGCCGCCGCCTTCGCAGAGCTCCTTGAGCGGCTCGGTCACCAGGCCATGGCGTCCGCGGCTGCCGTCATCAGTGATGATGATCAGCTCGTCACTGACCTGCCTCATCTTGTCCTCCCAGAACAGCAGGCTCTGGTTGCGGGCGGCCATGATGGAGATGACCCGGTTGCCCGCCTCCTTGAGCGCCCTGGCGATGGGATAGATCGGGGCCACCCCGACGCCGCCGCCGGCGCAGATCACCGTGCCGACATTCTCGATCTCGCTCGGCTGGCCCAGCGGGCCGATGAAGTTGCTGATCGAGTCACCCTCGCCCAGCGTCTGCAGATGCCGGGTCGACGTGCCGATCGCCTGGACGACGACAGTGATGGTGCCGGCCTCGCGGTCGAAGTCGGCGATGGTCAGGGGGATCCTCTCCCCCTCCTCGTGGATCATCAGGATGATGAACTGTCCCGGCCGGCAGGCTGCCGCGACCGCAGGAGCCTCGATGACCTGCATGTACACGTCATCTGAGTAGTCCACTCGCTTAACTATTCTGTACATAGCCTCTTCTTGCCGTCGGCCTCGTTGTCGACATCTCGGTCCCTTCGGTTCCAGCGTGGCTCCGCCAACGCCCTGGAGGGTAGAGCCAAAGGTCCTTCCGGGCTCGCCCGGGCGATCTGCGGGCCAGCCTGGAGGTTCCGCGGCGCACTTTACCCCCAGGGGTATCTGCGCGCGACATCAGGTCCGTGGAGGTCTGGCTCTTGATTCCCAGGACACAACTCGCTCGCCGATGCGCACCGCGTTCACAGCGACCGGTTCGACCCCAACGAGATCGAGGGGGCGTCGCTGGTGTCGATCAAGACCGGCGGCTGCTCCGAGGACTGCGCCTACTGCCCGCAGTCGGCGCGCTACCACACCGGTCTGGAGCCTCAGTGCCTGCTCAGCACCCAAGAGATCGTTGCCGCGGCCCGCGACGCGAAAGCCGCTGGCGCCTCCCGGTTCTGCATGGGTGCCGCGTGGCACTCCCCCAGCGACGACCGGGCCGGCCTGGCGTGGCAGCTGGCGACGATGGAACCGCACCCGGAGAGCGTGCCGATCAACCTCCTCGTGCGGGTGCCCGGCACCCCGCTGGACGACGTGGAGCCACTGGACGGACTCGAGCTCGTCCGCACGGTCGCCGCGGCGCGCCTGCTGATGGCGCACTCGGTCGTTCGCCTCTCCGCCGTGGGAGTCATGGTTCGGGCCAGGTCCGCCTGCCGGGATCCACGTCCCGGCCGACGATCCCGCGATGGTCGCCTGGGAGCAGCAGACGAGCGCTGTTTGCTGCTCATGGCGCCGAGGTGGCGGCCGTCGTGGCCGAGCCGGTGCTCCAGGGCGCCGGGGAGATGCACATCTACAGCCCGTATGTCGTCCAGGTGCTTGCCGCTCTGGCTCGCGAGCACGGGGCGCCGCTGATCCTCCACGAGATCGCGACCGGCTTCGGGCGGACCGGGACGCTGTGGGCCGCGGACGGTGCGGCGTCGTGCCCGACATCCTCACGGTGGGCAAGGCGCTGACCGGCGGCTACCTCACCCAGGCCGCGACGCTGTGCACCCGGGAGGTGGCCCAGGGGGTGAGCGGCTCACGCTCCGGCGGGTTGATGCCGCCGTGATGGTCGTGGGCCTTCGCGCCCAGGGCTTGCGACTGGTGGTCGTCAAGCCGACCCAGACCGGGCTGCTGGCGGGTGAGCCCGGTGACCTGCACGACATCTGCCGGTTGGCGGGCGAGGTCGAGACCGATGAACTCGTCCGGCTGCCGGACCCGCTCGCTCCGGATGCCGCCGCACGCCAGGCGGGCGTCACGCTGCCCACCGTTGCCGAACATGCCGCCCGGCTGGCCGAGATCGCCGGTCGCCACCACGTCGACCTTGTCCTCGTCGAGGGAGCCGGCGGACTGCTCGTGCGGATCGATGCCGAAGCCGGCACGATCGCCGACCTGGGTGCCGAGCTCAGCGCTGGCGGAGCCAAGGTGGGGTACGTCATGGTGGCGGCCGCCGGCCTGGGGACCCTGAACCCAGCGTCCTCACCGCCGGAACACTGCGCAGCCGCGGGCTGGACTGTCTCGGCTTCGTCATCGGGTCCTGGCCCGAACACCCTGACCTGGCGATGCGGACCAACCTGCGGGACCTGGCCTCGGTCACCGGCGCCCGCCTCCTGGGCCGAGTCCCTGCCGGCGCCGGACGGATGAGCCCACCCGCGTTCCAGGCCAACGCTGCCGGCTGGATCTCGATCGCCTGACGTGCTCCTGGAGTGGCGGCGTCTGGCCTTGCCAGGCGACCCGATTCGCTGGGAGGCTCTGTCCAGTCCTACTCGGGAGGCACCATGAGCGTGTTCAACGAAGTCATCGGCACCAGCGGCACCTCCTGGGAGGATGCCGCACTCGCGGCGGTTCACGCGGCCGAGGAGACGGGGCGGGTTCTCGTCGTTGCCCAGGTGGTCGAACAGGACCTCGACCTCTCGGGCGATGTGGTGCTCTTCCGGACGAAGCTGAGCATTTCGTTCTAGCACGGGTGAGGCCGGCTCACGCCCGAGCCGGGGCGGCTGGAACTGGGCTAGAGCCCAAAGATGATCCAGTACCCCACGAGCGCGATTGCGCCGAACATCGCCATGCCCACCAGCAGGCCTTGCCAGGTGCGGGGATACCCGAAATGAAGGGCATCGCCCGCAAAACCTCGCCTGTTGAAGAAGCTCACCTTCTGGCGTTTCCTGAACCACTCGGCCTTTCTCCGGCGACCTATGACCAACGCGGTCGCAAGAATGATCGACATGGCCACGAAGAATGCAATCACGATCCGGAATGCGAGCGCAGCCTCCGTGACCGCCATGACGATCTCCTCTCAACTAATGGACGAAACCACATACTGTGCCCGAGACTGAGCAGTACCCACGAGAACCCTGTTCACTTACCGAGCATCGACAGCAGAACGCCGGCAGCGACCGCGGAGCCGATGACTCCCGCGACGTTCGGGCCCATGGCGTGCATGAGCAGGAAGTTGTGCGGGTCTGTCTCCTGGCCAACCTTCTGTGAGACTCGCGCAGCCATCGGGACTGCAGATACTCCCGCTGAACCGATGAGAGGATTGACCTTTCCGCCGGTGACCTTGCACATCACCTTCCCGAACAGAACACCGCTTGCTGTGCCCACTGCGAAGGCGGCCAGCCCGAGGGTGATGATCGCGAGCGTCTTCGGTGACAGGAACACCGCTCCATTGGCCGTGGCACCCACCGTTACCCCCAGGAAGATGACGATGATATTCGTCATGTCGTTCTGTGCGGTTCTGCTGAGTCTGCCGAGCACGGTCTGGACGTCCGTCCCCTCACGCAACAGGTTGCCGAACATCAACATCCCTACCAGGGGCGCCGCTGCAGGAAGCACCAACGAGACGATGATCGTCACAAGTATCGGGAAGATGATCTTTTCCGTCTTTGAGACCGGTCTGAGCTGCTCCATGACGACAGCTCGCTCCTTCTCTGTCGTCAGGAGTCTCATGATGGGCGGCTGTATGAGGGGAACCAATGCCATGTACGAGTAGGCGGCCACGGCGATCGGGCCCAGAAGGTGAGGAGCAAGTCTTGATGTCAGGTAGATGGCGGTCGGACCATCCGCGCCACCAATGATTCCCACGGACGCTGCTTCCTTCAGCGTGAAGGTCAGAGAGTCCAGCCCGAGGTTGTTGATGAGGATCGCGCCGATGAAGGTCGTAAAGATACCCACCTGCGCGGCAGCGCCGAGCAGGATGCTCTTGGGGTTTGCGATAAGCGGACCAAAGTCGGTCATCGCGCCCACCCCGAGGAAGATGAGAGGCGGATAGATCCCCAGCTTCACCCCCTGATACAGGTAGTAAAGAACCCCGCCCGCCTCGGTGCCTGTGGGAGGACTCATCATCCCGGCCAGGGGCAGGTTGGCCAGCAACATCCCGAAGGCGATGGGAACCAGCAGAAGAGGCTCGAAGCCCTTCTTGAAGGCAAGATACAGCAGCAAACATGACACGCCGATCATCACGGCCTGTTGCCAGGTCAGGTTCGTAAAGCCCATGCCGTGATAAAGCTTTGCCATCGCCTCAGTAATTGACATCTAGAAAATCCTCCATCAAACTCTACTCCCTTGAACAAGAACCCTGATCTCTCAGGGACAGGAACGCCCGGAAGGGAATAGCTCAGGCGAGGACAAACATAATCTGCCCGGCACTGATCTGATCGCCAGTCGTGATCTCAACCGACTCGATAACTCCGTCGGCAACCGCCCTGACCTCGTTCTCCATCTTCATGGCCTCCAGCATGCAGAGAACCTGTCCCCCGGCAACTGCGTCTCCGGCCTCGACGCTGATGCTGAGTATCGTCCCGGGCATGGGCGCCTTCACCGTGCCCGTGGCTGTCCGCCCGGGCTTCGCGGCAGGCACTGCCGCTCGTTTCTGTGCGGGCCTGGCGACTGGTGCAGCGACCGGCGGGATTGACCTCGGTGCCGGTTCCGCACCGTCCCTGATCTCATCCACCTCAACCTCGTAGCTATTTCCGTCCACGCTTACTCGGAACTTCCTCATTCTGATCCTCCGCCTTCATCCCGCACAGTTAGACAATTCCGTCGTGCACAGCCAGCGCAAGGGCGAGCCCTGCACCTTTCACCCTCGCCAGGACACCATCTGATCGTGCCTTCCTGTTCTGGACCAGGCAGCGGTGTCTTCGACTCTTCTTATTGAAGTAACCACGTGAGCCTCGTCCAAGAACGCTGCAAGGGCCGCCGAGATCGCTACCACCAGCTCAATCTGGTCAGCAACGTCAGCCACGGGAATGGATGGAGACTCCTCGGAGTCGTGAACACCCACGGGCCCGGCTGCTTTGCCTTCGGCTCGGCCCGCAACAAGTTTCATGGCGGAGAAGCAATATGACAGGACGACCAGTACGGTGAATACTATGATAAGTCCGACAGCCGTTATTGTCAGGCCTGCGACCATATCCGGGTTCATCTATCCGACCTCGCTCATAATGGGCAGTTCCCATGTTTTCTCGCTGGTCTCGCATCTCTCTTGCTCAGAAGCATCTCGAACGCACTCACAAGCTTCGGCCTTGTCGTCGATGGCTCGATAACGTCATCGACAAAGCCTCTGCTCGCCGCGATGTAGGGCGTTGCAAATCGCTCCCTGTACTCCAGGATCTTCTGACTTCTCTCATGCACCGGATCCTCGGCGCCTGCAATATCCCTCTTGAAGATGATGTTGGCGGCCCCGTCCGGACCCATGACAGCAATTTCCGCGCTGGGCCAGGCGTAGACCAGGTCCGCTCCGAGGTCCTTGCTGCACATTGCGAGATAGGAACCCCCATAGGCCTTCCTGACAACAAGGGTGACCTTCGGAACGGTCGCCTCTGAATAGGCGTAGAGCATCTTCGCGCCATGCCTGATGATCCCTCCGAGCTCCTGGTTCGTGCCCGGAAGAAATCCAGGGACATCCACGAGGGTCAGAAGCGGGAGGTTGAAGGCGTCGCAGGTCCTGATGAACCTTGCTGCCTTGTCCGATGCATCAATGTCGAGACACCCGGCCAGGAAAGCGGGCTGGTTTGCGACGATACCCACACTCGAGCCGTTCAGCCTCGCGTAACCGGTGATGATGTTCCTGGCGAAGTGTGGCTGCACGTCCATGAAGTCGCCGTCATCAACGATCGTCCTGATGACGTCATACATGTCATAGGGCACGTGCGATGAGTCTGGCACCAGAGTATTGAGGGACTCTTCGGTCCTTGCAGCGTCATCATCGGTGGGGCGTGACGGCGCGATCTCCTGATTGTTCGACGGCAGGAAACTGAGCAGTCTCCTGATCTCTTCTATGCACTCATCCTCGCTGCTGGCCAGAAAATGCGCCACGCCACTGACGCTGTTGTGAGTCATGGCTCCGCCCAGCTCCTCTGCGGACACCTCTTCCCCGGTCACGGTCTTGATGACCTGCGGACCGGTGATGAACATCTGGCTCGTCTTGTCAACCATGAATATGAAGTCCGTAAGCGCGGGAGAATAGACCGCTCCACCCGCGCATGGTCCCATGACAACAGATATCTGCGGCACAACGCCAGAGGCCACCGCGTTCTTGTAGAAGATCCTTCCATAGCTTGCCAGCGCATCAACTCCTTCTTGGATCCGGGCGCCACCCGAATCATTGATGCCAACCACTGGAGCGCCCATCTTCATGGCCAGGTCCAGCACCTTGAGTATCTTCTGGCCGTGCATCTCGCCCAGAGCCCCGCCAATGACGGTGAAGTCTTGCGCGAATACGTAGACGAGTCGATTATTCACGGTCCCGAAGCCTGTGACGACGCCTTCGCCCGGCGCCTCGACAGACTCCATACCGAGAGTGGTGGACCGATGCTGGACAAATGCGTCAAGCTCGTTGAAGCTTGACTCATCCAGAAGGAGGTCGATTCTTTCCCTTGCGGTCAGCTTACCCTGGCTGTGCTGCCTGCTGATTCTCTTCTCCCCACCCCCCTGGAAGATGGTAGCTCTTAGCTCATGCAGCTCGGTGATCTTGTCAACAGCCATCTACGAACCTCCTAATCGATGTCTTCCAACCTGGCGGATCTGTGTCTACTGCCCACTACTTGCCAGGAAAGAACGGCCAAACCACGGGGATGATAATCACGGACACGATGAAACACAGCACAACCAGAGGGGTGCCGACCTTCACATAGTCCATGAACCTGTAGCCGCCAGGCCCCAGGACCAGGGTGTTGGGCGGAGTCCCGACCGGCGTGGCGAAGGCGCAGGAGGCAGCGACGGCGATTGCCATCAGCACCGCGTAGGGACTGGCGCCGATTCCGACGGCGATGGACAGCCCGATCGGCGCGAGCAGTGCCGTGGAGGCCGTGTTCGACATGAACTGTGTCAACCCTGCTGAGATGGCGAACAGGGTGGCGGTAATGAAGATCGGGCTGGGGTTCTCGCCCAGAACACCGATGACGAGGTCAGCGATCAGCTTGCCGGCTCCGCTCTTCTCCATCGCGGCCGCGATCGGCAGCATCCCGGCGAACAGGAAGATGGTGGTCCAGTCGATGCCACGGTAAGCCTCCCTCTCCGTCAGGCATCCCGTCACGATGCAGAGGATGGCCCCGATCACAGCCGCCATCTCGAGGGGGAGCCACTCGACGTTCAGGCCCATGACGACGACAACACCAAGCAGGATCGCGGCGGTGATGGCTTGCTTCCTGGGGTCTGCTGAGGTCGCGGTCGCCTCTTCGGCTGCTTCTAGGTCAATCTCAACATCCGCGGAGATCTCGACCTTCGGCAGGAGGCGCCTGCCGACGAAGACCATGTACAAGATTCCAACTATGGTGAGCGGAATCCCGATCCAGGCGAACTCAAAGAATCCGAACGGCTTGAAGCCCGCGGTTTCCAGCACGCCGGAGGCGATGATGTTGGGAGGGGTGCCGACGAGGGTGATGATGCCACCAAGTCCGGCGGCGAAGGCGAGCGGCATCATCTGACGTGAGGCGGGGGTGTTTGAGACGACGCAGATACCAAGAATCACCGGCATCAGGGCAGCGGTCATTCCCGTGTTGGAGGCAACCGATGACAGGCCCGCCGCGATGAACATCGTCCCCAGCATCAGGCCAACTTCGCTCTTGCCCGTCTTCCTGACTACCATCTCCCCCAGTCTCTGCGCGAGACCTGTGTGAAACATGGACGCGCCGATGACGAACATTCCTGCAAAGAGAACGACGGTCGAGTTGGAGAGACCGGACCACACGGTCTTCGCGGGGATGATGCCCAGTAACCCCAGGGCGATAGCACCGCCCAAGGCCGTCGCAGGCAGGGGTATTGCTTCAGTCACAAAAAGTAGGGCAACGACAGCGAGCACTAGCAGTGTGACAATTGCTGGTGTCATTCTTATCCACCTCTTTCCTCAGCATGAACCGATTAATGGCGAGATTGGGCCAGGTGCGCGCTCGATCATCGCCACTGTGCGGGGGCAGCACTCATCACCAGATGGCGCTGGTGTTGGCAGCCACGGTGGGGATGGGCAGGCCTGCACGAGTCCCCCGAGTGAACGGGGGCGCGGCACGTGGCCGGCGGTCTTGGTGGTTGGGGCGAGCCCCAATACACGCGCCGCGAGGTGGGTCAGCCTGCCCCTGGCAGCCGAGCTGTGAGCCCGCTTCGGTCAAGGAGGTGGAAGGGCCGCGAAGATGGCCGCGGCGCATCTCCGGCATCCGGCGTCTCTGAGACACCGCTCTGCATGATCGTGCTGGCCATGGGTCAGCCTCTCGCGTGCCGGTGCAACTCTGGACCGGCTGTTGTCTTCCTGGGCTATGCCTCAGATTCCTGAAAATCGAGGTCTCGGACTCTTGAAGACCGAACGATTTTAGTATATGTAGGCCCGTCCGGCCACCCGAGGGGGGGTAGGCATCAATCATTTGGTCAGACCACACTTCTCTATTTCCTGACTGCCTGCCAGACGTCCGGACGACACGCCACGGACGCGCGACGACTACCCGCGTGAGACGACGTCCCCGAGTACGCGTCCCCTGACGCCGGAGATGTGGGCAGCAGGCGCCGGAGCGCGCGAAGCGTCGCGCAGATCCGCAGTCGACTGCTCGGACGGGTAATCAGATTCCCGGATGGACAGGGTTTTGGCCCGGGAGCAAGATGAGCCCATGAAACTTGACCCGGTAGTCACGAACCCCGATCACTACAAGGTGGTCTTCGAGAATGAGCACGTACGCGTTCTGGATTTCACTGACAAGCCAGGAGACAGCACGACCCGTCACATCCACCCGAACAGCGTCATGATCACGTTGAGCTCCTTCAAGAGGCGGCTCCAGGCAGGGGACCGGGAGCGGGACATAGAGGTCAGCGAAGGCACGACGAGTTGGATGCCCGCCCAGCAGTTTGCCGGCAAGAACATCGGCGACACACCCACCCATGTCATCTTCGTCGAGCTGAAGCACTCTCCAAAGGACCCTGACTGGATGGACCTGGGCCCGATCTGACCGGCAGCTCACGCAAGGCGGAACTCAGCCTCCTGGTCCATCGCAGAAGACTGATGCAGAATGGCTCTGACCCGCATTCCTGCAGGTCAGAGCCATCTTCGTACTCGTGGGCGATACTGGGATCGAACCAGTGACCTCTTCCGTGTCAGGGAAGCGCGCTACCGCTGCGCCAATCGCCCATGCGTGTGACTGCTGTCGTGCGAATGCTCTCGTGTGACTCTTGGTGCCGTCGTCGAGGTGGAGACGGGATTTGAACCCGTGTAGACGGCTTTGCAGGCCGTTGCCTCGCCTCTCGGCCACTCCACCATGACGGTTTCAAGCCTTCGCCAAGCGCCCACGGGGCACTCGACGAAGGCTTGAAGCCTTCGAGCGGACAACCGGGCTCGAACCGGCGACCTCAACCTTGGCAAGGTTGCGCTCTACCAACTGAGCTATGTCCGCGGGAACACCAGCGACAAGAATATCCGCTGTGCGTGCGTCCAGACATTAACTGATGCGAGGGATCAGAGTCCAACCGGCCGCCTGAAACGGACGGATTCCGGTCAGGTCCCAGACGCCAGCAAGGACGGACGACACCGCCCCAGACCCTGTCTTTCGGGGAGACTCACGAATACCCTCACGCAGGTGAGCACGCACGAGGTCACCAACCAGGCACCTGCACTCCCGGAGTACAACGTCGTCCTGGCCGATCCAGCCCTGCTCGGGGGGATTGCCCGCTGGGGCCGGGAACAGGATCAGCGCGAGCTCGAGGTGCTCGGCGCGCTCGCCGGCGGTGAGGAGGCGCGGACCTGGGGGGACCAGGCAGACCGTAATCCGCCGGCCCTTCGCACGCACTCACCACAGGGCGCCCGGATCGACGAGGTGGACTTCCACCCCGCCTGGCACCATCTGCTGGACACCGCGGTCTCCTTCGGACTGACCGCTGAGCCGTGGACGAGACCTTCGGGAACCGGCGCCCATCTGCGCCGGGCCGCCGGCTTCGTCGCCTGGTCGCAGGTCGAGGCTGGTCATGGGTGTCCGGTCTCAATGACGTATGCCGCCGTCCCCGCCCTCGCGGGCAGCCCTGATCTGGGTGCCATCTGGACCCCGCTTCTCTCGTCCCGCGAGTATGACTTCGGCCTGCGGCCGCACGCTCGCAAGAACGGCGTGCTGGCCGGCATGGCCCTGACCGAGAAGCAGGGCGGTTCGGATCTGCGCAGCAACACGACCACAGCGGTCGCGGTGGCCGCAGGTCCGGTCGCCGGCGGCGAGACCTACCGGCTCACCGGCCACAAGTGGTTCTGCTCAGCACCAATGAGTGACATGTTCCTGGTTCTCGCACAGGCCCAGGCCGGGCCGTCATGCTTCCTGGTGCCCCGCGTCCTGGACGACGGCTCCCGCAACCCGTTCGCGCTGCAACGGCTCAAGGACAAGCTGGGCAACCGTTCCAACGCCTCGGCCGAGATCGAGCTGGACGGCACCTGGGGAGTCCGCCTGGGCGAGGAGGGCCGCGGTATCCGGACCGTCCTGGACATGGTCGCCGCCACCCGGCTCGACTGCGTGCTGGGCTCGTCAGCGACGATGAGGCAGGCTCTCGTACGTGCCATCCATCACACCCGGCATCGAGCGGCCTTCGGCAGCAGGCTGGTCGACCAACCGCTGATGCGCAACGTCCTGATGGACCTGGCACTGGAGTCCGAAGCCGCCACCACGCTCGGCCTGCGGCTGGCGGCTGCTGTCGATGAGGGAGACACCGCGTTCTCCCGCCTGGCAGTGGCGGCCGGCAAGTACTGGGTCTGCAAACGCACCGCGCCGATGGTCGTCGAAGCGCTGGAATGCCTCGGCGGCAATGGGCTTGTCGAGGAGAACGGCCTGGCCAGGCTGTATCGCGAGGCCCCGGTGAACTCCATCTGGGAGGGCTCAGGCAACGTCAACGCACTCGACGTCCTGCGGGCGCTCTCTCGTGAGCCTGGCGCGGCGGCGGCGTTCACGACCGAGCTCGACCTCGCCCGCGGGGGTGACCGGCGGCTGGATGCTGTCATCAACAAGACACAGTCAGCGATCCAGACGGCAGCCGTCTCGTCCGACCCGTTGGCCACCCAGACCGGAGCACGCGCGCTCGTCGAACAGCTCGCGACCACCTTGCAAGCCTGCCTGCTGACGCGTTTCGCACCGTCATACCTCTCGGATGCCTTCGTGGCGAGCCGCCTCGGCGGGGCCCACGGGCACACGTTCGGCACCCTGCCCCACGATGTCGTCACCGCTTCGGCAGCCAGGCTGATCGAGCGATCCTTCCCCGCCTGACCTGGCGGTTGTGCGCTGGCGGCGGCGGCGGGGGACAATATGCTCTGATTGGTCGATCCACCACTGCTGACAAGGACTTCATGAACCCCCTCTGGCCGGGCCATCCCTATCCACTCGGAGCAACGTTCGACGGCAGCGGGGTGAACTTCGCCCTCTTCTCAGAGGTCGCGGACAAGGTCGAGCTGTGCCTGATCGACGACGACGGCGTCGAGACCCGGGTCGAGCTGACCGAGGTCGACGGGCACGTGTGGCACGGCTACGTACCTGCCATCGAGCCAGGTCAACGCTATGGCTACAGGGTGCATGGCCCGTACGATCCCGCAGGCGGCCATCGCTGCAACCCCGCGAAGCTCCTGCTCGACCCGTACGCCAAGGCCATTGACCGCCAGATCGACGGCGACGGGTCCCTGTACTCCTATGACCTCGGTGCCCCCGCCACGTTCAACGATGCGGACTCACTCGGCCACACGATGCTGTCGGTGGTGGTCACCCCGTTCTTCGACTGGGGCCACGACCGCCCGCCACGGCACGAGTACCACAACACCGTCATCTACGAGGCTCACGTCAAGGGCCTGAGCATGACCCACCCGGATGTCCCTGACAGCATCCGCGGGACGTACGCCGCGATCGGTCACCAGGCGATCATCGACCATCTCACCGGTCTGGGCGTGACGGCCATCGAGCTGATGCCGGTCCATCAGTTCGTCCAGGACTCCACGCTGGTGGACCAGGGCCTGACGAACTACTGGGGCTACAACACCATCGGGTTCCTGGCACCGCATGCCGCCTACGCCGCCACGGGAACGCGTGGTCAGCAGGTCACCGAGTTCAAGTCCATGGTGAAGGCACTGCACGAGGCCAACATCGAGGTCATCCTCGACGTCGTCTACAACCACACCGCCGAGGGCAACGAGAAGGGCTTGACCATCGCCTTCCGGGGCATCGACAACGCCGCCTACTACCGACTCGTCGACGAGGACAGGTCGAGCTACTACGACACCACCGGAACTGGAAACAGCCTGCTGATGCGGCACCCCCACGTGCTGCAGCTGATCATGGACTCGCTGCGCTACTGGGTCGAGGAGATGCATGTCGACGGGTTCCGCTTCGACCTCGCGGCAACCCTCGCCCGCCAGTTCCACGAGGTGGACCGGCTCTCGGCCTTCTTCGACATCATCCAGCAGGATCCGGTGATCTCCCAGGTCAAGCTCATCGCCGAGCCATGGGACCTCGGCGACGGCGGCTACCAGGTCGGCAACTTCCCGCCCCTGTGGACCGAGTGGAACGGCAAGTACCGCGACACGGTGCGCGACTTCTGGCGCGGGGAGGCCGCCTCCCTTGGCGAGTTCGCCTCGCGTCTCACGGGATCCAGCGACCTGTACGAGCACTCGGCGCGGCGCCCCATCGCCTCGATCAACTTCGTCGTCGCGCATGACGGCTTCACCTTGCGGGACCTTGTCTCGTACAACGAGAAGCGCAACGACGCCAATGGCGAGGCCAACAAGGACGGTGAGAGCCACAACCGGTCGTGGAACTGCGGGGTCGAGGGGGAGACCGACGACGCCGCTGTCAACGCCCTGCGCAGGCAGCAGCAGCGCAACTTCCTGACCACGCTCCTGCTCAGCCAGGGTGTCCCCATGATCGCCCACGGTGATGAGCTCGGCCGGACCCAGCGCGGCAACAACAACGTCTACTGCCAGGACAACGAGCTCGCCTGGATCGACTGGGAGCTGGCACAGAACGAGAGTCATCTGCTCGCGTTCACCAGCGCCGTGGTCTCACTTCGCCAGGAACACGCCGTATTCCGCCGACGTCGATTCTTCGCGGGAGACGCCGCCCATGGCGGCAAGAGCGACCTCGGAGATATCGAGTGGTTCTCCTCGGACGGCACGGAGATGGACGAGGAGGACTGGCTCAATGGCTATGCCCGCACCCTCATGGTCTTCCTGAACGGCCAGGCCATCCCGGAGCCGGATACACACGGACAGCGGATCGTGGACTCCGACTTCCTCCTGCTCTTCAACGCGTACAGCGACCCGGTCGACTTTGCGCTGCCGCCCACCCCGTACGGCACCACCTGGCGCATCCGCCTGGACACCGCAGCCGCCGAGCTGCCCGGCGTCAGCCAGCAGGACTGGCTGGCCGCGACCACGCACGCGGTCCAGGGGCGGTCCATCGTGGTGCTCGAGTCAGTCCCTGCTGCGAAGTCCGTTAAGCCGGCCTCGTCCACCAAGTCCGCATCGTCCCCAGGCTTGTCAGTCGTTGAGCCCCGCCGTCCCTAGGTTTGTCGGTCGTTGACCCGCATCGTCCCTAGGTTTGTCGGTCGTTGACCCGCACCGTCCCCAGGTTTGTCCGTCGTTGACCCGCACCGTCCCCAGGTTTGTCGGTCGTTGACCCGCACCGTCCCCAGGTTTGGCCAGAGTTGCTGCAGGATGGGGGCATGCGCGTGCTGCTCTCCTACGACGACCTCGGTCGGTGGTCGCCTGGCCATGCGGGCTTGCTGGATTCCGAAGGACTGGCTCGTGCCTACGCCTACCCGGGGCTCTCCGGAGAGCAGACCTGGGTCAGGGCCAACTTCGTCTCGACCCTGGATGGCGCCGCGACCGGTGACGACGGACGCTCAGGCTCGATCAACACAGGTGCCGACCGCGATGTCTTCGGGCTCCTGCGAGCCCTGTGCGACGTCGTCCTGGTCGGGGCCGGAACGGCGCGGGTCGAGGGGTACCGAAGAGCCATCGTGGAAGCCCCCTGGCGGCACCTGCGTCAGAGCCGGCCGGCGCATCCCACGATGGCGGTGGTCAGCCGCTCGGGTGATGTCCCTCCCGGGCTCAGCCGGGCCCGGGAGGACTCCGGCGAGGTGTTGCTGATCACCTGCCAGGGAGCCGGCGACGAGGCGATCGACCTCGCCCGCAGCACGCTGGGTCGGGGCCACGTGCTCGTCGAGGGCGACGCGAGCGTCGACCTGGCGGCGGCGCTGGACTCGCTGGCCGCTCGAGGACTACCCCGCGTCCTGTGTGAGGGCGGCCCTCATCTCATGGGCGACCTGACGGCTTCGGGGCGTCTTGACGAGCTCTGCCTGACCATTGCCCCGACCCTGGTGGCCGGGGACCACCCGCGCATCACAGCCGGGGCCGCGGTCGGGATGAACCTGCTACCCCGGCTCCTGATCGAGTCCGAGGGCACACTCCTCGGACGCTGGACCCGCACCTGACCTCGGCGCAGACCTGGGACTGTGCACTCTGCCAGGGCGCAGACCGGTGAGGGCCTTCCTGAGCAGACCCTCGGGCGAACCGTCGTTCATCCCAGTCCGCCCAGACCCTGCTCACCCGACCCCAGCTCACCCAACCCCTGCTCGGTGAGGAAGGCACGCACTACGGCGTCCCACCGCTCGGGATCTGTATTCCACTCCTTGGTATGTCGCGCCAGGTGCCAGGGCTCGAGACGGACCAGGTCCGGACGCTTGGCGGCCAGCAAGATTGACGGCCCGACCGGAACGAACTCGTCGTCCAGCGAGTGGATGAGCAGGGTGGGGTGGTGCAGCTCGTCCGCCCGGTGCGCCCAGTTCGTCAGAGCCACGTCGATGGGCTCGTGAACGCCAACCAGGCGCCGCGCCCACGGACGGCCGATCAGGGCGCGGCTCAGGGTCCCGATCTGACCGGGAATCTTGTGCAGGGCCCCATGGTGACGCAACACGTCGGCCCAGTCGACGACCGGCGCGTCCAGGACAACCGCCCTGACCCGATCCGAGAGCCACGAGCGATCCAGGGTCTGCAGGATGATCGCACCACCCATGGACCAGCCGAACAGGACGATCTCGCGAGCGCCGGAGTCGACGGCATACAGGAGCGCGGCCTCGAGGTCCCGCCACTCCGAAAGCCCGAGGCTGTATCTGCCGTCAGAGCTCGCCGGGGCGCCGAGGTCGTTGCGATACATGGGTACCAGAGCGGTGAAACCGAGCTCATGAAGCACCGGGACCGCCCGCAGGCACTCCTGGCGCGAGGCACCCCTGCCATGGACGAGGATCGCCCAGCGGCCGCCGGCACCGCCGGTTGCCGGCACCTCCCAGGCCGCCAGCTTCCCGATCTCCGAGTCGATCTCCACATCACGCGTCGACAGCCCCAGCGCGTCCCGGGGGCTTCCCGCGAAGTAGTACTGGTTCCACCGTGCGGGGCCGACCCTCAGCTCGCCGGAGTCCACACTCTCGAGCACCCGCCGAACGGTTGCGCAGTCCTCGTCCACGTCAAGGACAGCGCCCAGTCTGGCGTGGCCCAGACCGCCGTCAAGCCACAGCCCGTACCGGCCGGGCTGGGCTGACTCAGCCGTAAGCCCCAGGGTGACGCGGCCTTCCTCGACACCCAGGATCTGCGTATCGTCCGGCTTGAGCAGATCTGGCGTGAGCACTCTGCGAGCCACATACGTCGCGGCACCCAGTGTCCCGGCCGCGGACAGTGCGACCGTGGCGACGCCCGTGGCAGCAGCCACGACAAGACTCCTTTGGGCAACCTTGCGAATCAGTGGCACAAAGGCATGGTCGCAGGTTCACAATGCATCCGTGGACCTGCCCATCACCCTCCCGGTGTCTCCCATGCTGGCCAAGGCCGTCGCGGAGGTGCCCGCGCCCGACTCCGTGGCCGGCGGCCTGGCCTATGAACCGAAGTGGGATGGCTTTCGGTGCATAGCGCTGCGCGACGGCGACGAGGTGGAGCTGGCCAGCCGCGGCTCCAAACCACTGACCCGCTACTTTCCGGAGCTGGTCCGTGCCGTCCTCGAGCATCTGCCGGCGCGATGCGCCATCGATGCCGAGATCGTGGTCCGGGCGGGCCCTCCCGGCGCCCAGCGGCTCGACTGGGAGCGCCTGTCCCAGCGCATCCACCCGGCCGACTCCCGGGTACAGCGGCTCGCGGCGGAGACACCCGCAGAGCTGATCTGCTTCGACATCCTGGCCCTGGGCGACGACGACCTGACCGGACTACCGTTCGGAGAGCGCCGCGGCCGGCTGGAGTCGGTACTCACCGCCCTTCCAGCCGGGGCACCGGTCCATCTGACCAGGACCACCACCGATGCCTCAACCGCCCGCGACTGGTTCGAGCGGTTTGAGGGAGCCGGCCTTGACGGTGTGGTCGCCAAGCCTCTGGCTGCGCCCTACCAACCGGGCAAGCGCGCGATGCTCAAGGTCAAGCACTCCAGGACAGCCGAGGCGGTCGTCCTGGGCTACCGGATGCACAAGTCCGGCAACGGCGTCGGCTCACTCCTGGTGGGCCTGTATGACGGGGACGGCACCCTCTACCCTGTGGGCGGGATCTCGGCCTTCACCGACGCCCGACGCCTGGAGCTGATCGACGAGCTCGCGCCGCTGGTGCTCACCGACGATCAGGGTGAGGCAGTCAGGGGCGCGACCGACCGATCCCGGTTCAGCGGCAACAAGGACACGAGCTTCGTCAGGTTGAGACCCGAGCGCGTGGTCGAGGTGAAGTTCGACCAGATGGAGGGCTCACGCTTTCGCCACACGGTGGGGTTCCTTCGCTGGCGGCCCGACCGCGACCCGCAGTCCTGCTCGGCAGCTCAGGTCGACCGGCCCATTGCCTACGACCTGGATGCCGTTCTTCAGCACTGAGCGGGAGGACTTCGGCTTCCTCGGCCGCGCTGCCGTCCTGATCCAGGTACGCCATCCACCAGCCCTCACGATGCAGATCGGCGCACCCGGGCCAGCACGTCTTGTCCAGGTACGCCCGCCACCAGTCATCACGGTGAAGATCGGCGCACCCGCGCCAGCACGTGGCGCCAGGCCAGCCGGTCGAGAGGGTCCAGCCCTTCCACGGCAGCTCATCAAGGCAGTCCAGCCCTGCGGCTCCGTGAGCGCGCTCCTCGCGCGTGTCCCGCAGCAGGGCGCGCGCCATGAAGGACAGGACCGAGATGGCGCAGCCGACGTACAGCGAGACGAACACAACCGCCCCCACTGTCATGTCGTCCTCCCCTTGCTCTTAGCGTGGTACGCCCCTCGGCACCGTCTGAAAAGCAACAAAAACCCCGACTCCTGGGATCCGGCTGTGCGGAGCCGGATTCCGGGAGCGTGAGGAGATATTTACCCAGTGTCGTGGCCGTCCGCAAGGTATACGGCAGGGTAAATGTCCGCTCGAGCCTGGCGGCCTCTGTCTGGCGGTGGTCATGGACCGACCCGGGCACCGGTCCGCCCTCAGGCCAGGGCTGGCCGGACCTGTCCCAATCCGATCACAGACGGGCGACCCGCGTGTCACGCTTGCTTTCAGGGATGTCCATGCACGAAGGGCGGCGTTGGGTTGTGTCTCTTGGCGATCACCTGTGGGTCCAGCGGCCCATGTACAGGCATCACGGTGTGGACCTTGGCGATGGGCAGGTTGTGCACTACACGGGCAGCATCACCAGACCCGGTGCCATCAGTATCACGTCCGCCGAGGTGTTCACGCAGGGCGCGCCCTTCCACATGGTCCATCACGAGCGCAGGCTCTCCGTAGAGGAGACGGTGCATCGGGCCAAGTCCCGGGTGGGTGAGAACAACTATCGCTTCATCGACAGCAACTGCGAGCACTTCGCGACCTGGGCGGTCACCGGGTTGCACAACAGCGAGCAGGTGCTGACGGTGGTCGGAACTCTGAACCGAGGACCGGGCACCTTCCTGGGTCGGATGGAGAGCACGAAACGCCAGAAGGGACAGGAGCTCAACGACGCCCCACGATGGTGCTCGGTCTGCCTTGCTGAACACGGATGGCCGCCGGTCGCCGCCAGCCGTCCGTGGGACGGCGAGCATGCTGCGGCCCGTTCCACGCGACGCGTGGCGATCTTCACCGGCAGACGGCACGGCCGTTGAGCGTTGCGCTGCTGCTCGGTACGAGGGACCCAGCGACTCCGAGTGGGATCACGACGCTGCTTTCGTGATGGCTGGACCAGGTAGCGGTGGGCAGCAGCCGCCACTGCGCGGACCCGGCAGGACTTTGGTCCCTTCCCACACTGAACTGGCCGAACGCAAGGTTGCTTTGCAGCACGGTCTCGCGCATCGGCGCGGTTCCGAGAGCGGGTTGGCCTGCGCGTCCCCCGAGGCGGCCCGTGACTGATTGGAGCGGGTTGTCGTGCGAAGAACCACGGTGTTACCGAGTGTGGCGTCGTTGACGATCCTGGGTGTGGCCGCGTCCCGGCTTACTCCCCCGCCGGGGACGAGGTGCCCGCGATGATCACCAAGATGATCACCAAGAGGCTCGCCCGAAGTCTGGGTGCCCTGCTCGTCGCGATCGGGGCCGGGGCCGGAGTCTCGCTGTCCGCTCCGCCCCTTCCCGCACACGCGGCGACGCCGACCCAGCTCACGAATCTGCGGTTCTCCTGGACGGGGGGCCTGCTGCAGAGCACGCAGGTCAGGTACGTCACCGTCAGCCTCACCCTGGTCGACACAGACGGCATCGTGCCCTCGGGCGTCACCTGGTATCAGGCGGGCCTCAGCTGCCCGTGCGTTGTGCTCGAACACGTTGTGCACATCGTGCCGAATAGCCGGCATTACCGCGCCGTCCGCCTCCACCTTGCGAGTGGGACGAACAAGAACGGTGTCTGGAGCGGGCGCTTCGTCCTGGGTGCCGCAGACGCCGGGCTCTGGCGCCCCGTCGTGATGGCAGCAGGAGATATCTTCGGGCATGACCCAACGATTCCACCCCCAGATGACCAGATACCGGCCGCCGTGCCGGCGCCCTGGAGCCGGTTAAGCGTCAATGTCCGTGGCTACAACTGGCCCCGCAACTGGCTCGGGAGCCCGGTGAAGACCGGCTCGGTGTACGTCGTGCGTGGCGGCGTTGCCCTGACCCGTTCGGGGACACCCGTCACCGGGCTACGCCTGGAGATCAACCGGTTCTGCAGGGATGCCAACCAGCAGGGGTGGCGGTTTCCGGCCGTTCGCACGGACGCTCATGGCCGTTACGCCTACGCCGTCGCGCCCGCCCAGCTGGGCGATGGCGTATGCACCGCCTCGGTGGCATACCCGACCGACACATACGACTCCTTCGTTATTCAGAGCAACATCCGCAACCGGGGGTAGAACCGGTCCGAGATCCTGGAGATGATCGGCCCAGACCGGGACCTGGTCGATGAAGCAGCAAAGATCCCGAAGGACTGGCCAGCCTGGGAGCTGGACAAAGAACTGACGTGCTTGCCGGACGTGGGGCCGACTCTCGCCAGCAAGCTCATCGCCCGCAAACGCCCGCGCCTGGTGCCGGTCTATGACTCGGTGGTCCGCAAGGTTCTCGGGACCAAGAGGGATCACTGGGAGCCGATACGGGTGGCCCTGCGCGAGGAAGACCATGCTCTACACATTCGGCTACTTCGTCTGAAGGAGAAGGCTGACCTGCCGGAAGAGGCCAGTGCCCTGCGAGTGCTGGATGTCATCGCCTGGATGGAAGGCTCACATCCCGACACCGTGGCCTGAACCGCCACCACTGTCAGCACTACCGCTCCCGGGCGGGACTGAGTTGGTCAAGTCGGCATGGCGGATGCGTCGAACGCCCACCGCGATACTCGCATCACATGTGACGATCCACGTCAGGTCGTCCGCGACGAGTTGGACAACGCGGTCGCTGGTGCCGAGACCGACTCTGGCTTGAAGCAGGTCAGCGGACAACTCGGCCCGTAGGGCTACATCCAAGGCTTCATCGTCGAGCCCCTGTTGCTTGCGCACTTTGGCATAGCTGTCGCGGGCCCGGCCAGTCAGGTACACCACGGCCGGGTCCAGCTGAGCGAGAACCTCCTGCGGCGGTAACGCCGGTCCGGGTTCGGGTGCCTGTCCGGTGGCATGCCGCTTGCCCCGATTCTTGCCATATCTGGAGGGAACCTTGGCCTTGACCTGTTCCCATGTCCGCTCCTGGTGCACGGTCCGATACCCCGTGATGGTGCCCAAGGATGGGTCGAGAATCAGTTCGTAGCCGGAATTGGCAAGTTGGACGAATCCGCCTCGGCTCGTGAACCGGGCGCTGCGCACAAGGAAGTCTTCAAGCATGGCGCGGAGCTGTACCTCAGCCTCGGCGTCACTGCCTCGGTGGTGGTAGCGGAAGGAGTCCTTGGCGCGTTGGCTGACGCAAACGTCCTCGACCTCGTCGATGTCCAGGGCAAGGGCAACGTCCGTGGTGGCCGCGATGTGGTTGGCCCTCCCTCTCGGGGCGCCGTTGATGTGGTCTTCGTCCGGCAGCGGTGTTGGACGCACGTATCCGGGGCAGCCCACCTCGCGACACCACCCGTCGGCGAACGCGGTGGTGTTCTCACATCTTTCGCCGTCGACACCGAACCGGGTGCACTGCTGCGAGTTGCTCGTCACATCGTCGATTGTGCGCCGTAGGATCAGGGCTCGCGAGGGGCACGGGCAATGCGGCGTTTGAGGGCACGCCGTTCGTCCACGGACAGTCCACCTCAGACCCCGGAGTCCTGGCGGATTCGGTAGCCCAACTCGGGTAGGTCTAAAGCAACCATCGACAGATCCAACAGGAGCGACCACGATTGGAGGGTCCACCGAACGCGAAGGAGAGGTCGTCATGAGTGTCTACCGGGTAATCGATGTGATTGGAACGAGTTCTTCCTCCTGGGAGGAAGCAGCGGCAGAGGCCATCTCCACGGCGCGGGGATCGGTCCGTGACATCCGAGTGGCTGAGGTGACCAAGCACGACATCGTCGTCGGTGACGGTGGGGAGTTGGTCTACCGGACCAAGCTCCAGTTGTCGTTCAAGTACGAATCGGAATAGGTGCGACCGGCTGGACCACCTGGTGACGGTGCGCGTGCCCGCTCGGCGCACAGGCCCGCTAGCAAGGACGCCATCCATGTCCGTGCTTTCCCAGTAGGGCTGATCCAGTCCTCGCGGAGTTCCTGCAATGTCATCTATGGCGCCGGCATCTCGGTATATCTGCCGAAATAGGGGTATTTGAGCCAGCGTATGCTGGATGTTCGGGGTGCTGGGGGTGCTGGGGGTGAGGCCATCGACCCGGTGCTGTACTTCTGGGATGAACGAATGGCAGCTTCAGGAACTCCTCCGAGCACGCTGGCTCACCGAGGGCATCGTCATCCATGAAGAGCCACTCTTCCTCGCTGGCTGGGAAGTGATGACGAACTGGCAGCGCAACGACGCCCATGGACGATTCAACCTACCTTCAGCCGATTTCGTCCTTCTCGACAAGCAGGGCCGCCTTGTCGTGCTGGAGTTGAAGATGAGAGTTCGAAGTCCTGGCGATTGCTTGCGCGCACTCTGTCAGGTGACGAGCAGCGCCGTTGGGCTGCCCGAGTCGTTTACTCTCGGCAAGCTCGCCGAGGCTTTCGGCTGACTGCCGAGGCGGTCCATCCACCCGATCCGAAAGCGGGGCGGACATGGGCTCCCCAGATCGGTGTCCTCACTGGTCGGATGCTGGCGCACGGTCCGGTCATCGCTGCATCCCACAGAGCCAGCTGCAGGGCGTCGAGCCGTGAGTTCTCCAACTCCCGTAGGTCGGTAACGGCCTCTGCGGTCTGCTCCCTGAGTGCCTTGGCCACCGCGTTGAATGCGGTGCCCCGACTGGAGTATCCGAGCTCCTCGGCCACCTGTGCATAGGTGTACCCGGTCCGCATCAACTCGTCGGCGACCTCACCACGAAGGAGCGTGTCCTCTTCTGAGCCAGACGCGCCTTCCTTACGCTCCAGGTGGCGGTGCCCACGTGAAGGCACTCGCCTTGAGGACACCGCTGTCGGGATCCCAGTCGTGGATGGCGAGCGTCCCGCTGCTCTGGTCCAGAGCGCCATCCGGCTGGAAGAGGATGCCCGAAACGATGCCGATCACGCATTCGCCTAGATGGGCACGGGCATACCTCACCTCCCTTGGCGTGACGAGGATGCTCACGCCGTCTCTCTCGGTGCCTTTGGCCGCCAAGTAGCGAGCCTTCTTGCCCTTGGTGGCGACGGCGTCGAATGGGTTGCCTCGTGGGGTGTCAGCGACCTTCCACCCTTTCTGCCGAAAGCGCCTCTCCAAGAGGAACTGTGCACGGTCCTCGACCAACTTTCGCTTGATGGGGTCAACCTGCCACCTACGGGACTTCGTAGGCTTCACATCGCGTTTGGATCGGGTCGACATGGGCAATCTCCTTTCCTGGACGGCGTTGTGCCGCGAATCGCATCAACTGACCGCTTCCGACCGGTCTGGTGTTTAGTGTGTCGCGGTTGCACGGAGTTGGTGAAGGTGTTGCCCAGGCACACCGCACCGAGGAGGCAACACACCACAGGCAACGCACCATCAGTCAGTCCCCAGGAGGGATCACCAGTGTCCTGGGCCTCGCATCCCTAGCTCTGAGCATGCTCGGTCCCTCCAGACCCAGCAGGCGGCATCTGGACATGACGCACCGAACAACCGCAATGGCTGAGGGCACGTCGCCTTCCATGGCCTTCTCCCACATCGCCAGCTGCAGGCTGTCCAGCCTCTCGACCTCCAGGCTGCGCAACTCTCCAACTGCCTCCAGCGTCTGGGCTTTCAGGGCCTCGGCGACGACACGGTAGACGGTGCCCCTGTTGGCATAGCCCAGCTCCATGGCGATCTGGTCGTAGGTGAGGCCGGCTGTCCTGAGCTCGACAGCCCTAGCCCGTCTGGCGGCAGCAAGGGCGCGGTTGCGGTGCTGCCCCTGCACTGGAGGAAGTTCCGCAAGAGCAGTAGTCATAGAACAATGATGACTCTCGCAAGGGACATACTCCCGGCGCTCGTGCATGGAACTCCAAGAGTGGGCAAACGTGAGAAAAGCGAGATGACAGGTTAGGTGTGCGGCTAACGTCGAACCCATCAACGAAGACGCTACCGAGAACCATGACGGCGACCAGGACAAGCTCGTCCCGTACATCAGCGGCGCTTGCGCCATACCGTTCAAGCTTCACGTCGGAAGACCATCCGGCAAGGCGCTTCAGATCGCGCTCCTGTCCCCCGTTCATCAGAAAGTCATGCGCGAACGTGCGTCGGAACTGGTGCGGATGCAGGTGGTCCAGCCCGGCCTTGGCAGCCAGCACGTTCATCCGCTCTCGGACGCCGTCTGGTCACAGCGCCCCGCGCTGGGTGAGCATCACCACATCGAGGTGTGCCCATCGGTGACCTCGGCGCACCCGAATGTAGCGATCTACAGCGCGTGCAGTCCGGGCACTGAAGTAGATCGGGCGCTTTCCAGCCGGGCGCTCATGGTGTTGAGGTTATCAGGTGAGTGAGCGTTGTGCTACAGAGCCACCTAGAGTGGTTTCAGCCAATCTCGTTGGGATCATGGCGTTTTCGTGAGGGCTGGACCCTGCGCGGCTCCCCGGGCATCTTCGGGAAGTCGGGGGGGAATGGCAGCTCCCCCAGCCCCCGCTCGGTGACGTCCCGGTCCCAGAGCGCAACCGCCTCGGATACCTCGCCCTCAGCGTCGTCGAGACCGGCCCAGGCGTCACCGTCGGCGGCCAGAACAGCCGGGACCGTATGCACCGTGAAGTCGCCCGGCCCCACCTCTGAGAGCCGCTCCCACGGGACGGGCATCGACACCGGTGCGCCCGGCAGGGGCCGGGGACTGTAGGCCGAGGCGATCGTCCGGTCGCGGTTGGCCTGGTTGAAGTCCACGAAGACCTTCGCGCCGCGCTCCTCCTTCCACCACGCCGTGGTGACCTCGCCCGGCATCCGGCGTTCGAGCTCGCGCGCGATCGCGATGACGCCGTGGCGCACGTCGAGGAACTCGTGCGTGGGGCGTATCCGGGCATAGACGTGCACCCCCCGGTTGCCGGACGTCTTGGCCCAGCCGGTGAGGCCGAGCTCCGCGAGCAGCGCCTTCAGCACGTATGCCGCCCGGACGGCGTCCGCGAAACCGGTCCCGGGCTGGGGGTCGAGATCGATCCGCAGCTCGTCGGGGTTGTCGTTGTCGGCGCTGCGCACCGGCCAGGGGTGGAAGGTCACCGTATTCATCTGCACGGCCCACACAGCGGTGGCGATCTCGTCGATGACCAGCTGTGGGTGGCTACGGGCGGAGGGGTAGGTGCAGATCACCGACCGCGCCCACTCCGGCACCCCCCTGGGAGGGTTCTTGGAGAAGAACTCCTCTCCCCCGATGCCCTGGGGGAAACGCTGGAGGGTGACCGGCCGGTCGCCCAGTGCCCGCATCATCGCGTCCCCGACGGCCACGGTGTACTCGGCCAGCTGGAGCTTGGTGATGCCGGGGTCGCCGCGGTCGGGGAAAGCCGGCCAGATCAGCCGGTCAGGACTCGAGATCCGGACCTGACGGACCACCCCTGCAGGCCCGGGGACCTCAAGGACTACCGCTTTGCTCGCCATCGAAAGACCCTATCCGCTGGGCGGTTGTCCACGAGTTGGTGAAGTCGTCATGAAGATCTTCTGCGAACTACGCAAAGGGCACATATGGTTCGAACGAGGTCACGGAACCCCCCGCGTCACCTCCTCCTGAAGGGCTGTCAATGTCAGCTTTCAACGTCAGAGCGGGGGCAGTTCTCATCGCCCCCGTGCTTGCTGCGAGTGGGTTGTTCCTCTCCTCGATGCCTGCGCAGGCAATTTCCGCCAGCGTCGTGATTTCCGAGGTGTATGGCGGTGGGGGCAACAACGCCCCCTGCGTCGACACCGCCGTCAACGCCACGGACTTCCGCGCCACCGAGCCGACCCCTGAGAACAGCACGGTCGACAAGACGGGCTGCGCAGTCCCACCGCCCGTCGACGAGCCTGAGACGATCGCGCAGATCCAGGGTGCGAGCCACACCTCGCCATACAAGGGCAGGCAGGTCAACGGAGTCCTCGGCGTCGTGACCGCGGTCGGTCCCAACGGCTACTGGGTCCAGAGCGGCACCCCGGACGGCGACGCCACGACCAGCGAGGGGCTCTTCGTCTTCACCAACAAGGCTGTGATCACCGTCGCCGTTGGTGATGGCGTGAGCATCAACGGCTCGATCTCGGACTTCCGACCCGGCGGAAGCGGCGGCAACGACAACCTGACCACCACCGAGCTCACCGGTCCGACGGTCACCGTCCTGTCGTCCGGCAACGCACTGCCCGTCCCTGTGGTCCTTGGCGTCGACCTCATCGCGCCCCAACACGTCGTCGAGGACGGGGACCCCCTGAACGTCGAGCACTCCGGGGCGCCCTTCCGGCCCGTCACCGACGCGATCGACTTCTACGAGTCCCTGGAAGGCATGCGCGTCGCGGTCCGCGACGCCAAGGTCGTGGGAGCCACCAAGTCCTTCGGCGAGATGACCGTCATCCCCGGCCAGAACGTCGACGCCATCACCTCGCCACGTGGCGGGGTCGTCTACTCCGGCTACGACCACCCGAACGCGATGCGGGTGCAGCTGGACGACGCACTCCTGACCCGGGGGGCGATGCCGCTGGCCAACGTGGGCGACTCGATCACCGGCGACACCGTCGGCATCATGGACTACTCGTTCGGCAACCCCAAGCTGGAGGTGACCTCGACACCGTCGCTGAACCCTGGAGGGCTGCAGCGCGAGGTCACCACGCCGCAGTCCGACAACCAGCTGGCCGTGTCGACGTTCAACGTCGAGAACCTCGCTCCCGGCGACCCTCAGATCAAGTTCGACCGCCTCGCCGGTCAGGTCGTGCGCAACCTGGCGAGCCCCGACATATTGGCGCTGCAGGAGATCCAGGACAAGAGCGGGGCTGCCAATGACGGCATCGTCGACTCGACCCTGACCAGCGACAAGCTCATCGCCGCGATCGTGGCCGCAGGCGGTCCGGCCTACAGCGCGCGCTGGGTCAACCCCGAGGATCTGACTGACGGCGGAGCGCCGGGCGGCAACATCCGCCAGGTGTTCCTCTTCCGCGCCGACCGCGACGTGGCGTTCGTGGACGCTCCCGCGGGCGACGCGACCACCGCCGAGAGCCTGACGATGATCGACGGCAAGCCGCACCTGGCCTTGAACCCCGGCCGGATCACTCCCTCCAACGCAGCCTGGTCGAGCTCGCGCAAACCGCTGGTCGGCGAGTTCACCTTCCGCGGCAAGACGGTCTTCGCGATCGCCAACCACTTCGCCTCCAAGGGCGGCGACGACCCTATCTTCGGCCGGTGGCAGCAGCCTGTCCGTTCCTCGGAGGCCGGTCGGCACCTGCAGGCCCAGGAGGTGCGGTCGTTCCTCGACCTGCTCCTCGCGGCTGACCCGAACGCGAACGTCGTGGTGCTCGGTGACATCAACGACTTCGAGTTCAGCCGGACCGTCGACATCATGGTCGGGCCCGGCCCCAGCGCCATGGTCGACCTGCCGCGCACACTGCCGGTGAACGAGCGTTACTCCTACGTCTATGAGGGCAACAGCCAGGTGCTCGACCAGATCCTGATCAGCAAGGCGCTGACGATCGCCCCTCCGGGCGCCAGGTACCCGGCGTTCGACTACGACATCGTGCACACCAACTCGGAGTTCCACGACCAGGACTCCGACCACGACCCTCAGGTCGTGCGGCTCGCGATCCGTGGCGGCATCGGCTGACCGCCAGGCGATGACCGGCACCGTCATGAGGTGGTCACCTCACGCCAGCCTTACGGCCTGAGAACAGCGCGCCCCCTCGGGAACGTTCCCGAGGGGGTGTGCTGTTGTGTAGAGCGTGAAGTGGTTTTCAGCCCTGCGTAGGAGGACTCCGATGAACGACGCCCGCACCTATCCCCTGAGCAAGACCGACGAGCGGTGGCGTGAGGAGCTCACCCCCCAGGAGTACGACGTGCTCCGCCGGGCCGGCACCGAGCGGCCGGGCGTCGGCGAGTACACCGACACCAGGACCCAGGGCGTGTACTCCTGCCGCGCGTGCAACACCGAGCTCTTCCGCAGCGACACGAAGTTCGACAGCCACTGCGGCTGGCCGTCCTTCTACGCGCCCCTTGCACAGGACCGGGTCGACTACATCGAGGATCACAGCATGGGAACGAAACGGGTCGAGGTCCGCTGCTCCAACTGCGGATCCCACCTGGGTCACGTCTTCGAGGGTGAGGGATACGACGTCCCGACCGACCAGCGATTCTGCATCAACAGCATCAGCCTGCGGCTGGAGCCGGCCCCCACGCAGCCAGAAGCCTGATGTCGGGAGCCGTCGCCAGGCTCGTTCTTGTTTCTGTGGGGTACCTGTCCGCGTGGTCGAGGAGCCTGCCCGGCAGGTCCTCAGGGCAACGAGTCGACCAGGGCCGCGACCTCGACGCGTGGTCCGGTGTAGAACGGCACCTCCTCACGGACGTGTCGACGGGTCTCGGAGCCTCTCAGGTGGCGCATCAGGTCAACGATGCGGGTCAGGTCGTCAGCCTCGAACGCCAGGATCCACTCGTAGTCGTTGAGCGCGAAGGACGCGATGGTGTTCGCACGCACATCCGGGTAGCCGCGCGCCAGCTGCCCGTGCTCAGACAGGAGGGCCCGGCGCTCCTGGTCCTCCAGGAGGTACCACTCGTAGGAGCGCACGAAGGGGTAGACGCAGATGAAGTCCCTGGGGTGTTCGTCGGCCATGAAGGCCGGGATGTGTCCCTTGTTGAACTCCGCAGGCCGGTGCAGCGCGGCGACCGACCACACGGGCTCGAGGTGGCTGCCGAGCTCGGTGCGACGGAACCGGTGGTAGGCAGTCTGCACGGTCCGGATGTCCTCGGCATGCCACCAGATCATGAGGTCCGCATCGGCCCGTAGCCCGCCGACGTCATAGACCCCTCGCACTACGACACCCTGCTGCGCGATCTCGGCAAACAGCTCCTCGACCTCCGCAGCGACCTTGGCGCGGTCCTGCGGCAGGGGGCTGGTGACCTTGAACACCGACCACATCGCGTAGCGGGTGCTGTCGTTGATCTCACGGATCTGACCGGCTGTCGGCTTCGGGCTCATGCCCTCATCCTGACCGGGATCCCCCGGCGACGCGCCGGCGGGTCGGCCTCTGAGACCCATGCCACCCGACCTCCCAACCGGTTCGGGTCCGTCACGGTCGCACCGTGACCAAATCGACACCGCGGAGAATGGAACGAAGGTGACGGCCCAGGGCTCCAAAGGACATACCGTTTCATTCCAGCGCTGGTCCAGCGCGCCATACCGGAGGTTGTCATGCACCGCGCCCTCACCCACCGCGAGTCCTCCCGGCACGCCTGGCCGGCCAGAGGCCTGATCGCCGTCAGCGCCCTGTCCGCGCTGTTGCTGGCGGGTTGTGGCAGCTCAGGAGGCACCAGCACGGAGGGAACGGTGAGCAGCGACACCCCTGCCCCTGACCGCGCCGGTGGCAGCAGCACCCCCGATGGCAGCAGGTCCTCCGGGGCCAAGGGCAACGCTCCCGGGGCGCCATCCAGCGGCGGTGCCTCGGCAGGCCCGGCTGATGTCGCCAGGTCCGGGGCACCCGTGGTGGGCGTGGGTCCCAGGCTGACCAGGAGCGCGAGCCTCGACCTGCAGGTCAAGGACGTCGCAGCCGGTGCGGCGCGGGTGCGCGGCATCGCCGTCGTCCTGCAGGCTCAGGTGCTCAGTGAGCAGATCGGCAAGGGGGGCCCTGGCGATCCGACCCCCTTGCAGGAAGGCGACAAGACCTCCGGCGCCCCGGGATCTGGCGGTGTCAACGGCGTCAACGGTGACGCGAGCGACTCGGGTGGCTCGGGTGGCTCGGGTGGCTTCGGCACCCTGACCCTGTCGGTGCCGGCGGACAGGCTCGACACCGCGCTGGACCAGTTGTCCAGGATAGGCACCGTGCTCAGGCGCACCACGTCGTCGCAGGACGTCACCGCCCAGTACGTCGACACCGAGAGCCGGCTGAAGACCATGCGGGCCAGCGTCGCGCGGGTGCGCGCCCTGATGGCCCAGGCCAAGGACATCGGCCAGGTGGTGGCGCTGGAGAGCGAGCTGAGCCGGCGACAGGCCGACCTGGAGTCGCTGGAGTCACAGCTGGGCGCTCTGAAGACCAGCGTCGAGCGCTCCACCGTGGCCGTGTCACTGAGCACGCCCGTCAACGAGCCTGACACCACCAACGGATTCCTCGCTGGCCTGCGTTCCGGCTGGGACGCGTTCACGTCTTCGGCCAGCGGGCTCCTGACGGCCGTCGGAGCGGCTCTGCCCTTCGCCGCGTTCTTCGCCCTTATCGGTGCGGCCGTCGTGTGGGGGCTGCGTCGGCGCCGGGCGAGCCGGCCAGCGGCGGGACCGGCCCCAGCCGGGCCGGCGACCCCTTGAACGCTGGTCAGTGCGCGGAGATCTCGTGCACCAGGTCGACGACGCGGGTGAGCACCTCGGGGTCGGTGTCCGGCAGGACTCCGTGGCCAAGGTTGAAGATGTGCCCCGGAGCCTGTGCGCCCTCCGCCACGATCGACCGCACGGCCTTCTCCAGCGCCGGCCACGGCGCGAACAGCAGTGCGGGGTCCAGGTTGCCCTGCACCGCGTACCGGTCTCCGAGGCGAGCGCGGGCGTCCGTCAGGGAGGTGCGGAAGTCCACACCCACGACATCGGCCCCGGCTGCGCCCATCGAGGCAAGCAGCTCGCCGGTGACAACGCCGAAGTGGATCTTGGGGACGTCAAGGTCGTCGACGGCCGACAGCGCGACTCGTGAGTGCGGCTGGACGAAGGTCTCATAGTCCTTGCGTGAGAGCGCACCGACCCATGAGTCGAACAGCTGCACGGCCGATGCCCCGGCGCGGGCCTGAACCCGAAGAAACGCACCCGAGATCTGCGCCAGTCGCCCGCAGAGCTCGTTCCACAGCTCAGGGTCGCCGTGCATCATGGCCTTGGTGTGCTCGTGGTTCTTGGACGGTCCGCCCTCGACGAGGTATGACGCGAGAGTGAACGGCGCACCGGCGAAACCGATCAGCGGTGTGGCCCCCAGCTCCGCGAGGACCAGGTGCACGGCCTCGGTGATGTAGGGCACGTGCTCGGGCGTCAGCGCCGGGATGCGGTCGAGGTCGGCGCGGGTCCGGAACGGGCTGGCCACCACGGGCCCGACCCCGGGAACGATGTCAAGATCGATGCCGACCGCGGCGAGGGGGACCACGATGTCGCTGAACAGGATCGCCGCGTCGACCCCGTGCCTGCGCACCGGCTGCATGGTGATCTCGGCGACCAGGTCGGGCCTGCGGCAGGAGTCGAGCATTCCCACGCCCTCGCGCACCTTGCGGTACTCCGGCAGCGACCGGCCTGCCTGGCGCATGAACCACACCGGCGTGTGCGACACGCTCTGGCGCCGGGCGGCACGCACCAGGGCGCTGTCACGGGGACTGCTGGGGGATGACGTCACCC
>Ga0209798_10000258_pt1 | contig 30917 bp, 28 predicted proteins | sample DOMMetBare3Fresh_FD_187475 | JGI IMG/M metagenome (GOLD analysis project Ga0209798, IMG submission 187475) | Wetland sediment microbial communities from St. Louis River estuary, USA, under dissolved organic matter induced mercury methylation -... | ecosystem: Environmental > Aquatic >... | reverse complement strand
CCGAGATGCAGGTCGCCGTGGATGCGGCGGATCAAGCCACGCCGCCCGCGCTCGGCCAGAAGCGGCGCGATGCGCGCAAACGCCGAGCGACTTGCGTCCGCTAGGCGCTCGTTCGCGCCGGCGTCGAACACCGCCGGCAGGCCTGCGAACGTCCGTGCGTGCTCCTCGATATAGGAGCCGAGCGCGGCGATCCATGCTTCGGACGGCGCGCGCGGCGTATTTCCATGCGCGGCCGCGATCGCGCGGCCGATCGCATCCGCCAGCGCCGCGTCGATGCGTCCGTCGTCGGCAAGGTGATCGAGTGTCTGGGTCTCGTCGAAGCGACGCATCTCGACCGCCCATTCGACCGGCTCGCCCTTGCCGCCAATCGCGAGCCGCCCATCGGCCTCCCGCGTGATCGCAATCACGCCGCGATAAAGCGCGGGCGCATACGGGCGATTGACCGCGATCTCGGCCTCGCAGGCTGCCTTGCGCTTCGCGAGCGTGGAATAGTCGAGGAACGGGAACTGCACCGCGCGCTTGAGCTTGAGGGCGCGCTCACCGGCGAGGAATACCACGCCCGCATGGGTGTCGACACGCTTGACAACCGCTCCGCCATGGGTCGCCGGGTCGGCGAGCAGCGCGAAGACCGGCTCCTGGGAGGACGCGAGAGCGGACATCATCATCAGCTTGCCGCAATGGCAGGCCGGCGGTCGAGGGGGCCGGTTACCGATTGTCTCTTGTGGGTGTGTCGCCTATAGGCTACAATAGGGGCCATGATAGAGGTCCGTCAGACGGACGAATTCAGGACATGGCTGCGCCGCCTGAAGGATAGCAACGCCGTCGCACGTATCGTCGCCCGCATCCGTCGAATGGAGCAAGGCAATTTTGGAGATACCAAGAGTGTCGGAGCAGGCGTCATGGAAATGCGGGTCGACTATGGGCCCGGATATCGCATCTACTTTGTGCATCGTGGAGCAGAAATCGTGATCCTGCTATGCGCCGGAGACAAGCGCACGCAACAGCCAGACATCAGGCGAGCCCATGCTCTTGCCCGTAATCTGGCGGAGAGACGGTGAGCGGTGATGATCGAGACGACGCGCTTTGATGCCGCTGAATATCTCGACACGACGGAGCGGCAGGCAGCCTATATCACGGCTGCGCTTGAAACCGGTGATCCGGAATTCGTGCGCGACGCCATCGGCATCGTGGCGCGTGCACGCGGCATGGCCGGGATTGCCAGGGAGGCTGAGCTCAATCGGGAGAGCCTGTACAAGGCCCTTGGCGAGAGCGGCAACCCCGAATTTGGCACGGTGATGCGCGTCCTGAAGGCTTTGGGCCTGACATTGTCCGCTCGTCCCGCGCAGATTAGGAAGCGGGCGCCTAGGAAGCGTCGCATCGCGTGAGGCGCAACGGCGTTGACGCCCCATAAGTCCGATGGCCGCTGATCCTTTCCGGCCGGTATAGTCAACCCCTCGGCCGCCGTCCGGGATGCCCCTGGCAATCGCGGTGCTCGTCGCGTCCGCCTTGCGGGACGCACCAAAAAGCGCGAGTATTTCTCAATTCGGGAGCCGCCTTGGGATTCCCGACGACAATGAAAACAGTGAGGGGACGAAGCGCGCCGCGGCCGCCGACGACCGCCGCTGCTCGAGGCCTCACGGGAGGACAGACAATGCATCACCGAAGCTTGATCGGCGCGGTTGCGTTGGCGGCCGGGCTCACGATGGCGTCCGCTGCGCTGGCGTTCGACGACGCAAAATATCCGGACTGGAAGGGATTGTGGTTCCGCTCCGTGCTTGGTGCGCCGCGCTTCGACACCAGCAAGCCGCGCGGCTTGACCCAGCAGGCGCCGCTCACGCCGGAGTTTCAGAAGCTCTATGAGGCGAGCCTCGCCGACCAGGCTGCTGGCGGGCAGGGCAATCATACGGTCTACCGGTGCCTGGCTTGGGGCATGCCCGCGATGATGAACGGCTACGGCACCGGCATCGAATTCGTGGTCCTGCCCGAGATCACCTACATGATGGTCGACGACGGCAACGACTCGGTGCGGCGCATCTTCACCGATGGGCGTGACTTCCCCACCAACTTCGAGCCGACCTTCACCGGCTATTCCATCGGCAAATGGGTCGATACCGACGGCGACGGAAGCTTCGACACGCTCGAGGTCGAAACACGCCTGTTCAAGGGGCCCCGCGTCTACGACAACACCGGGCTCATGCTGCATCCGGACAACAAGAGCGTGATCAATGAGCGGATCTATCTAAGCAAGACCGATCCGAGCCTGCTCTATGACGAGATCACGGTGACCGACAACGCGCTGACGCGGCCCTGGAAGGTGACCAAGAGCTACAAGCGCGACCCCAGTCCGCAGCCCTATTGGCGCGAGGATGTTTGCGCGGAGGGCAACAGCCACGTGTTCATTGGCGGTGAGAACTACATGATGAGCGCGGACGGCTATCTGATGCCCGCCAAGAAAGGGCAACAGCCGCCCGACCTGCGCTATTTCAACCAGGCGAAGCAGTGACACAAGGGAGGACGGTCATGTCTTATCGAGGCTCGATCGTTGCGCTGGCGTCGCTTGCGGCGCTTCTCATGACAGCCGCGGGTGCCGCGGCGTTCGACGAAAGCAAATACCCGGATCTGAAGGGAAAATGGGACCGAGTCGGCGCGCCGCGCTGGGTCCCGGCCGGCCAGACAGCGCCGTTGACGCCGGAATATCAGAAGATCTTCGAGTGGAACACGGCGGACCAGAAAGCCGGCGGTCACGGCTGGGAGCCGTCCTGGATGTGCCTGCCGCCCGGCATGCCGCGGATCATGAACGCGTTCGAGCCGATGGAGATCGTCGTCACGCCATCCACCACCTATGTCCTGATCAGCCACATCCACGACAACCGCCGCATCTATACCGACGGGCGTGACTGGCCGCAGGAGCCGGAGCCGAGCTTCAAGGGCTATTCCATTGGCAAATGGATCGACGAGGACGGGGACGGCAAATACGACGTGCTTGAAGTCGAGACCCGTTACATGAAAGGGCCGCGCGCCTACGACACCACCGGCCTGCCGCTGCACGCCGACAACCAGACTGTCGTCAAGGAGCGGATCTACCTCGACAAGACCGATCGCAACGTCCTGTGGGGCGAGATCACCACCATCGACAATGCGCTGACTGGTCCTTGGACGGTGAAAAAGAAATACACCCGCGACTCGAACCCGCGACACAATTGGATCGAGGAAATCTGCCCCGAGAACAACCCGCATGTCCGCATCCAGAACGACAACTACATGCTGAGCGCGGACGGTTACCTGATGCCTGCCAAGAAGGGGCAGCAGCCGCCGGACCTGCGCTATTTCAAGCAGTAGCGGGCGGCCGGGGCACGAGCGCGGCCCGGATTGAGCGACCGTGAAATCCGGGCGTGACGTGTGGATGCGCTTGGAGTGGGGCGCGGGTGTTCCCTCCCGGGGGCAAGCCCGCGACCCCGATTGCGCTTTGCTCGATCCGGGCTACAAACAGGGGCACCACCAACCTGGAGCCTGCCCCCCATGCGTGCCAACGATGGATCGCGAACCGCGGCCGAGGTGCTGGTCGATCAGCTCGTCATCCACGGCGCACGCCATGTCTTCTGCGTCCCGGGCGAGAGCTATATCGCGGCGCTTGACGCCATGGTCGACCGGCCCATCGAGGTTACGGTCTGCCGCCAGGAGGGTGGCGCCGCCATCATGGCGGAGGCGGTCGGCAAGCTCACCGGCCGGCCCGGCATCTGCTTCGTCACCCGCGGGCCGGGCGCCACCAATGCGTCGTCAGGTCTCCACATCGCACAGCAGGATTCCACCCCGCTCATTCTGTTCGTCGGCCAGATCGCGCGCGATTACCGAGAGCGCGAGGCATTCCAGGAGCTCGATTACCGCGCGGTGTTCGGCTCGATCGCCAAATGGGTGACCGAGATCGACGATCCGGCGCGCATCCCGGAGCTGATCTCGCGCGCATTCTATGTCGCGACCAGCGGGCGGCCGGGTCCGGTGGTGATCGCGCTGCCGGAGGACATGCTGGTGGAGCGCGTCATCGCCACCGACGCGCCGGCATTCGAGCCGGTCGATACCTCGCCGGGCGCCGCCGACATGCGCCGGCTGCAGATGCTGCTCAATGACGCGCAGCGGCCGATCGCGCTGCTCGGTGGCAGCCGCTGGTCGAAGACGGCCTGTGCGGCGATGCAGCGCTTCGCCGAGCGCTTCATGTTGCCGGTCGCCACCACGTTCCGGCGTGCCCACCTGTTCGATGCCTTCCACCCCTGCTATGCGGGCGACCTCGGCATCGGGCCCAATCCGCGGCTGCTGGCGCGGGTGAAGGAGGCCGATCTCGTCCTCCTCATCGGCGGGCGGCTCGGCGAGATGCCCTCGCAGAGCTACACCCTGTTCGACATCCCGGGGCCGCAGCAGACCCTCGTGCATGTGCACCCGGGCGCCGACGAGCTCGGCCGCGTCTACCGGCCCGCGCTCGCCATCCATGCGACGCCGTCAGCCTTTGCGGCGGCGCTTGATGGCCTTGCCCGCCCCGAGAAGGTGGCCTGGACGGTCGCGACGCCAGCCGCACATGCGGAGTTCATCGAGTGGACCGCCAAGCCCGCGCTCGTGCCCGGCACCGTCAATCTCGGCGAGATCATCGCCGGCTTGCGCGACACGCTGTCGCCCGAGACCATCATCTGCAACGGCGCCGGCAACTTCTCGATCTGGGTGCATCGCTTCTGGCGCTACCGGCGCTACGGCACCCAGCTCGCGCCGATCTCCGGCTCCATGGGTTATGGCGTGCCGGCGGCGATCGCGGCCAAGCGGCTGATGCCGGAGCGCATGGTCTTGGCGTTCGCGGGCGACGGCGATTTTCTCATGACCGGCCAGGAGTTCGCGACCGCGGTGCAATACGAGCTGCCGATCATCATCGTGATCGCCGACAACGGCATGTACGGCACCATCCGCATGCACCAGGAGCGGCACTATCCCGCCCGCGTGATCGCGACCGAGCTCAAGAATCCGGACTTTGCCGCGCTCGCGCGCGCCTATGGCGGCTTCGGCGCGACCGTCGACAAGACCGCCGACTTCATGGGCGCCTTCACGGCGGCGCAGGACTCCGGCAAGCCTGCCGTTATCCACCTGAAGATCGATCCGCAGGCGATCACGCCCGCGTTGACGCTCGACGCCATCCGCAAGGCCGCGCTGGCGGCGCAGGAGTGAGCCGGCCTTCACCGCCTTGCTGCGGTCAGCAGCAGCTCGTTGGGGCCGATCCAGCCTGACGCCGTTTCGAACCGGCGCAGGCTCTCCTCCATCTCCCTCCAGGCCGCGTCTTGCTTGTCGGGCTCAAGCCGCTGCACGATCGCCACGATCGGACCCGCCGACGCCTTGACGAAGTCGAGATAGGCCTTGGCGGTCGGGAGCCGGAATGGCGCCGCCATCTTGGTGGTCGCGATCTCCCTGAATCCGGCCTGCTTGAACAGATCGTCGACCAGTCCCGGCTTGCCCAGGCTGAGCAGTCCACCCGGCTGAAAGGGATCAGGCGGCGGCAGGCCCGCATGCTTGATCGCCGTGGCCATCAGGCTGGTGACGCAGGGATTGCTCTGCGGGGTCGAGAACACCATCGTGCAGATGCCGCCGCCCGGCCTGAGCGCCCGCCGCATGTCGCGCAGCCCCTGCAGGGGATCGCGAAACAGCATCAGACCGAGCCGGCAGACGACGGCATCGAAACTCGCGTCGTCGACCCCAAGGTGCTCGCCGTCGCTGACCCTGGTCTCGACATTGCGATAGCCCGCTTGCGCGACATTGCGCTCGGCATAGCGCAGGATCTCCGGCGACAGGTCGGTCGCCAGCACAGAGCCGGCTGCCCCCACGCGCTCCGCGATGTCGATGGTCTGATCGCCCGCGCCGGCCGCGACATCGAGAACATGGGCGCCCGGCTTGATGCCGGCCATCGTCAGCATCGCCTGCGTGGCGTCGCGGAGCCAGGGCCGGATGATGGCGCTGCTGTCGCTCCAGCCCTGCGCCATGGCGTTCCATTGCTGCCGCACGTTGTCCTTGGCCGCTTCGTCGAGAAGAGTGGGTTGCATGGTTCTGGTCCTTGCGGCGAGGCTTCAATGCAGCGGATCGAGGAACGGCGTATCGGGCGTGCTGACATAGAAGATCACCACCCTGGTCACGTCGGAGGTGCTGCGGTTGTAGCCGATCATCTCCACGTTCGGTGGCTCCACCAGCGCCTCGCCGGCCTTCACGATGATCGGCGCGCGATCCTTGAGCTCGAGGGTGAAGGCTCCCTCGAGCACATAGACGGTCACCGGGAAGCGATGCGTGTGCTTGACAGTGTGGTCGCCAGGCCTGAACGTAGCGGTGAGAACGCGCACCGATTGCTTGGCGTCTTGTGGCAGGCCCTCCACGATTTGCTCCAGGGCGAGATGGGGCTTCGCAAGACCGTGCTCCTGCGCCGATGCCGCGGCAGCGAACACTGCTAACCCACAGCCGATTGCGTATCCAAGGCGCATCTGAGGTCTCCCGTTTGAATGTCGCCGCCCGAAAACCGTAACGTCGTGACCGGGCGCGCGGGAGCCGCAACATTGCGAGAGGGGGCGTCAGAACTGCATAATGGAACCATGTTCGACTGGAATGACCTCACCTATTTCCTGGCGGTCGCGCGGCACGGCAGCACGATTGCGGCCGGCAAGGCGCTGGGGCTCAGCCAGTCGACGGTGCATCGCAGGCTTGCCGAGCTCGAGCGGCGCCTCGGGCACAAGCTCGTGATACGGCAAACGGCCGGCTACCGCCTCACCGCGTTCGGCGAGGCGCTGCGGCCTTATGCCGAGCATGTCGAGACCGCGATCAAGGACCTGGAGCGGCACGTGGGTGATGCCGCGCATGACGCGGCCGGCGTGATCCGGGTGACCTGCCCCGAGCCGATCGTCTACCGGATGACGGCGCTCATCGAGCGTTTCCATGCCAGGCATCCGCAGCTGCGGGTCGAGTTCGTCACCAGCGACCGTTACCTCGACCTGTCGAAGGGCGAGGCCGACGTGGCATTTCGCTCGGGCGACACCGATGACGAGCTGGTCGGCCGCAAGATCGCGGACTCGATCTGGGCGGTCTATGCCAGCCGCGCCTATATCGAGCGGCACGGCAAGCCGGAGCGGGTCGAAGACCTGTCGCGGCATCTCCTGGTCTGCTTCGACGAATCGCTCAGCCAGCACCGCGCCTCGACCTGGCTCGCCGAGGTTGCGCCCGGCGCCACGATCGCGGCGCGCAACAACAGCGTGCTGGGCCTGGTCTATGCGGTGAAGTCGGGTGTCGGGCTTGGCCCCCTGCCGACCGCGATTGGCGACGACCAGGACGACCTTGTGCGCGTGCTGGGCCCGATCCCGGAGCTCGCGCGCAGCTGGCGCCTGCTGACGCATCCAGACCTGCGGCGCACGCCCCGCGTGGCGGCGTTCTTCGATTTCATCATCGCCGAACGCGAGGCGCTGAAATCGATCCTGACCGGATAGCACTGAGCCGCCTTTGCTGCGGCTCTTGAACTATAACCCTAGGGGGTATAGTGTAATAATGCGGGTGTTCGTGACCAAGGTGTTTGCCCGTTTCGCCCGCAAGGAGCGGCTGGACGATGAACGTCTGTGCGAGGCTATTGCGCGCGCTGGGCGCGGCGTGGTCGATGCTGATCTTGGTGGTCACCTGATCAAGCAGCGTGTCGCGCGACCGGGCGGTGGACGCTCGGGCGGCACGCGCACGGTGATCGCGTATCGGGCCGCGCAGCGCAGTGTGTTCCTTTACGGCTTTGCCAAGAGCGAGCGCGACAATATCGACGACGGGGAATTGGCCGACCTGAAGAAGCTGGCAAGGCATTACCTGAGTTACAGCGACGCGCAGATCGCGACGGCGCTCATCCACTCGGAGCTGACGGAGATAGCGTGCGATGACCAAGGCCAAAAGCAGTAGGCCAGGCCGGCCCCGCAGCCGACTGTCGGCAGCCATCCATGAGACGGCCGCCGGGCTCCACCGGATCGGTCTTTTGGACAAGGCCACCATGCGCGAGTTCGATGCCTCGTGCCTGACGTCGGTTGCTCCGCTGTCGGCGAAAGACATCGTTGCGATCCGCAGGCGTGCGGGTGTCAGCCAGAGCGTCTTCGCGCACTATCTCAACGTGCAGCCCAAGCTCGTCAGCGAATGGGAGCGCGGCGAGAAGCGGCCGAGCGGGCCATCGTTGAAGCTCCTGTCGATCGTGAAGGCGAGGGGTCTCGACGCGATCGCATGACGAGGCCGTGATACCAGCTTCCCAACGTTCAATCACCCGCCAGCTCCTCACGCAGGATTTCCAGTTCCAGCCATTGCGTCTCGGCCGCCTCGATCTTGTGATGCAGGTCGCCGAGCGCGGCGGTGGTTTGCTCGAAGGCTGCGCGGTTGCGCGCATAATATTGCGGATCGTCAAGCTTGGCCTGCAGCTTGGCGGCTTCTGCCTGGAGCGCCGCGATGGTGGCCGGCAGGGTTTCGAGCGCGTGCTTGTCCTTGAAGGTCATGCGCTGGCGCGTGGGCTGCGGCTCGGTGCGCATCGTCTCGGCCGCTTTGCCGGCCTTCTTGGGCTGTGGGCCGCGCCGCTCCCGCGTCAGGTCGGCGCCGCGCTGCGCCAGCATGTCGCTGTAGCCGCCAGCGTATTCGAGCCAGCGGCCGTTGCCCTCCGGCGCAATCACGCCGTTGACCAGCCGGTCGAGGAAATCGCGGTCGTGACTGATCAGCAGCACAGTGCCCGGATAGTCCGCCAGCATGTCCTCGAGCACGTCGAGTGTTTCCATATCGAGATCGTTGGTCGGCTCATCGAGCACCAGCAGGTTCGACGGCTTTGCCAGCGCCTGCGCCAGCATCAGACGGCCGCGCTCGCCGCCCGACAGCTTGCCGAGCGGCGTGCGCGCCTGCTCGCTGGTGAACAGGAAATCCCTCATGTAGCTGACGACGTGCTTGGGCCGTCCGTTCACCGTCACGGTGTCGCCGCCGCCGCCGGTCAGCGCGTCCGCGACCGTGACGCCGGGATCGAGACTGTCGCGATGCTGGTTGAGCGTCGCGACCGCGAGGTTCGAGCCGAGCCGGACCGTGCCGGTGTCCGGCGGCAGGGCGCCGGTGAGGAGATTGATGAGCGTGCTCTTGCCGCTGCCGTTCGGACCCACGATGCCGATGCGGTCGCCGCGCTGGATGCGGGTCGAGAAGCCTTCGACGATCGGGCGGTCGCCATAGCTCTTGCCGATGTCGGTCGCCTCGATGACCAGGGCGCCGGAGGGCGAAGCCGCCCCAGCCGTGATACTGGCGTCGCCGGCGGCGGCGCGGTAGGTGCGCCGCTGCTCGCGCAGCGCCTGCAGCTCGCCGACGCGGCGCATGTTGCGCTTGCGCCTGGCGGTCACGCCGTAGCGCATCCAATGCTCCTCGGCGACGATCTTGCGATCGAGCTTGTGCTGCTCGCGCTCCTCTTCCTCCAGCACGCTGTCGCGCCACTCTTCGAAATGGGCAAATCCGCGCTCGAGGCGGCGCGTCAAACCGCGGTCGAGCCAGACCGTGCAGCGCGAGAGGTTCGACAGAAAGCGGCGGTCGTGGCTGATGATCACCAGCGCGCTGCTGCGGCCCGCAAGCTCAGCTTCGAGCCATTCGATGGTGGTCAGGTCGAGATGATTGGTGGGCTCGTCGAGCAGCACAATGTCGGGCGAGGGCGCCAGCACGCGGGCCAGCGAGGCGCGGCGCGCCTCTCCGCCCGAGAGGCGGCCGGGCGCCTCCTGTCCGGTGAGGCCGAGCTGCTCGAGCAAGTAGCGCGCCGCATGCGGATCGTCGGTCGGCCGCAGCCCGGCCTCCACATAGGCCAGCGTCGACGCATGGCCGGAGAGGTCCGGCTCCTGCGGCAGATAGCGCACCAGGGCTCCCGGCTGCACGAAGACGGAGCCACGGTCGGGCTCCACCAGTCCGGCCGCGATCTTCAGCAGCGTCGATTTGCCGGAACCGTTGCGTCCGACCAGCGACACCCGCTCGCCCGCGGAAACGGACAGCTCGGCCGCAACGAGCAGCGGCGTGCCGCCGAAGGTGAGGGCGATGTCCTTGAGCTGAATCAGGGGAGGGGCCATGCGCCTTGCTATGCCGTCCGGCGGAATGTCTGTCGATGGGCGCCAGGTCGGCTAATGCCGTGCCTGTCGTGTTGCACGATCTGATGAATCGTGGCTCACTCCTTGCGATGCCCTATCGTCGAACCGAGAATGTGGTCCGCAAGCAGGCCGCCCGCCGCGCGGCGATCCTCGCCGCCGCCCGGGCTTTGGCTGCCGAGAGCGGCATGATTGCCGTGCAGATCGCGCCGGTTGCCGAACGTGCCGGCATCGCGGCTGGCACCGTCTACCGCTACTTCCCCTCCAAGACCGCGGTGGTGACCGCGCTGGTCGAGGCGCAGTCGGCGGCCGAGATCGCGGCGCTTGCGCGCGCCGCCGACGCCGCGCCCGGGCCGCTGTCGGCGCTCTGCGCCGCGATCGCCACCTTTGCGGCGCGCGCGCTCGCGCACCGGCGGCTGGCCTTTGCGCTGATCGCAGAACCGGTCGAGCCCGAAATCGAGGCTGCGCGGGTGTCCTACCGCCGGGCGCTGGCGGGAGCCTTCGAGGCGCGCATCCGCACCGCGCTTACGGGCGGCCATCTGCCCAATCAGGATGCCGCCGCGGCAGCTGCGGCGCTGGTCGGCGCGCTGATCGAAGGTCTGATCGGGCCGCTTGCGGCCGGAGCCGATGGCCATGCGCGCGACCGCGTGCAGGCGCTGACCCTGTTCGCGCTGCGGGCGCTCGGTGTCGTCGACGCCCGTGCGCGCGGCCTGGTGGTGCAGACGGCGGTGCCCGAGCAGACAAGCTGAGGTTCACCGCAGCGTCGCGCCCGCGATCCAGTCGGTCACCGCCTGCAGCGAGGCCTTGCGGCTTCTCTTGGGGTGCGCCACAAACACCGCAAGCTGGGTGTCGGCCGAGGTGCCGGCGTTGACGATGGCGCGGCAGCGTCCAATCTCCTCGGCACAGCCGAATGCCTCGGCATCGGCGGCTGTCTCCTCGATCACCCGCTCGAGCATCTCGCCGACCGTCACAGCGCCTTCCTCGGTCACGAAGGTGCCGTGCACGCCATAGCGCTGCGCCCGCCACTTGTTCTCGACCACCAGCGCGCGCGAGACCGCCGTCATGCCGAAGTTGCGCCAGGGATTGTAGTAGAGATGGCGCACCAGGGTGCGGTAGAGCGCCGCGATCGCAATCGCGTCGTCGATGAGTGTGCAGCAGTCGGGCGCGCGCAGCTCCAGCGTCGGGTGCGCCAGCGAGGGCCTGATCGCCCACCACACGTAGCTCGAATCCGCGATCACGCCGGAGCGCACCTGCGCCGCGATGTAGGCGTCGAACTCCTCCTTGGTGCGGAACAGCTCGGGCACGCCGGTGCGCGGCAGCTCGTCATAGGCGGCGAGCCGATAGCCCTTGAGCCCGGTCGAGCGCGACTGCCAGAACGGCGAGGAGGTCGACAGCGCCAGGAACAGGGGCAGGTAGTGCAGCATCCGGCACATCACGTCGACGCGCTCGTCGGGGTCCGGCAATTCGACATGCACGTGCATTCCGCACAGCATGTTGCGTTGCCCGATCATCTGCAGGTCGTTCATCACCTCGTCGTAGCGCTGCTTGGGCGTCTGCAGGGCGTCGCCCCAGATCGCCGTCGGGTGCGTGCCGGCAGCCAGAATCGCCAGACCATGCTCGGCGGCAACCGACGCCACGATCTGGCGCAAGCCGCGCAGTTGCGAGCGGGCGTTCGGCAGGCTCGTATGCGGCGAGGTCGCGACCTCGATCTGCGACTGAAGGAACTCGCCGGTCACGTGGCCATCGGTCGCCTTGTTCGCAGCCATGAGAAAGTTCTCCGGCATGCGACGCGCGATGCGCTTGGTCTGCGCATCGACCAGAAAATATTCTTCCTCGATTCCGAACCGGAAATTGTCCACCATCCATCGCCCTCGATTTGGTCATCGCCCCCGCGATGCCGACCCCAGTGTTGCACCGGCTAAACTGCTGATAAAACGTGGCTAAAGTGTCGCGGGAAGCGCATGATAACGCTGCCGCGCGTTACCGGTTCCAGGATGAATTCAAGAAAGCGATACCGGTGGCGGGGACAGACCGCGGCGAAAATAAGAATTGAGAATCACGATTGGCTCACCGGCGGCTCATGATTCCGATTCGTGATTCTTTAAGTTTTTTGATTCGCGATGCCAAGTCAGTGCGACATCAGCACCGGCACCGCCATCGAGCGCAGAATGCTGCGCGTGACACCGCCGAGAATGAACTCGCGCAGGCGCGAATGGCCATAGCCGCCGAGCACCATGAAGTCGGTTCCGCTCTCCGCGGCATGCGCCAGGATTGCGGTCTGGACGCCCGAGCCGCCGCCGGTGATGTGCTTGATCTCGACACTGATGCCATGACGCGCGAGATGGCGGCGCATGTTGGTGCCGGTGATCTCGCCGCTGCGGTCGCGCTCGCCGGTGACGACCACGATGTCGATCGACTTGGCGCGCTGGAGGAATGGCAGCGAGTCCGCGATGGCCCGGGCGGCCGGCCGGCTGCCGTCCCAGCAGATGATGATGCGGTCGAGCTTCAGTCCCTGCTTGTGGGCATGCGGCACGACGATCAGCGGGCGCCCCGATCCGAACAGGGCGCCCTCGATCATGAGCTCCTCGGAGGCGCCTTGCTCGCGCCGCGCCTGCCCGACGACCGCGATGTCGAACCGGCGGGCGATGCGTCCGAACAGATCGGGAGCGCCAGCGACGCTCGCGTCGACCGTGCGGGTCTCGGCCGAGACGCCCGCAGCCTTGGCCGCGCTTTCGAAGCGCCCGATCGCCTCCATGGCGACGCGGGTGTTCTCTTCGCGCTGCACTTCGATCAGGTCGGTCGGGATGCCTCCGAGCATGCTGCCCGGGATGACCGGCTCGTAGCTGAAACCAATGCCGGCAATGTGTGCATCAAAGCCGGCCGCGAGCGAGATCGCATAGCCCGACGCAAAATCCTGCGGGTGACCGCCCGTCAGGTTGACGACGATGTCCTTGATCATGGCCCGCCTCCCGGCCCGGCAACGGGCCGCACGCCGCCCGGCGTCAGGGGTTAAGCCTGCCGCCGGGCCATGGCGCCATTGCGACGGGAAACAGCTTTACTTCTTCTGGCCGTCCGCACCGTACTGCTTGAGGTAGGCCCAAAGATCCTCGACCTCTTTCGCGTCACGCACGCCCGCAAACGCCATGCGAGTGCCGGGAATCCGCTGCATTGGGTTGGCGATGTATTCCTTGAACGAGGCCTCGTTCCAGGTGATTCCGGAATTCTTGACCGCATCCGAATAGTTGAAGCCCGCCAAGGTGCCGGCGGCGCGGCCATCGAGCCCGTTGAGCGGCGGCCCGAGCTTGATCTTTGCGTCGGCCCCAGCGTCGTGGCAGGGCAGGCACCACTTGCGGAATGTCGCGTCGGTCTGCGCCAGCGCGCTTCCGGCCGAAACAACCACAAGCATCGAAGCCAACATCCAAGTCTTCATTCCTTGATCTCCTCTTCCATCCTCCCGACGCCGCCGTTTTTGCGAGCGCGTTCCTTGTGCGATTGGGACCCGCCGCGAGGCGGACATCCACAGGTGTTCGAATGGCGTTTGGCGCGGACCCTGTCAACGGGCCTGGGGTGGAATTTGCTGCGTCGCGACCTGATTCTATCGGGGGAACGCGCTTGTGGCTATAACACCTAAGTGTAGCCGCTCAATGATGCCGCGCTTGCCGACGGACGGCGCGGCGTCTCGCGGCCGATGGAGATGTCCATGGTGGCCATGCCGGAGCCCGACCGGGCCGTGCTGGCGCGTCGCGACCGGATCGTCAAGGCGCTCTCCGCGATCGTGCCGGGGGAAGGCGTGATCGCGAGCGAGGCCGCGATGCGTCCCTTCGAGTCGGACGGGCTCACCGCCTATCGCTGCCTGCCGATGGTGGTGGTCCTGCCGTCGACCACCGACCAGGTCGCCCGCATCCTCGCCTACTGCCATCGCGAAGGTATCAAGGTGGTGCCGCGGGGTGCCGGCACATCGCTGTCGGGCGGCGCGCTGCCGCTCGCCGACGGCGTTCTGCTCGGCATGGCCAAGTTCAACCGCATCCGCGAGATCGACTACGACAACCGCGTCGTGGTGGCGGAGCCCGGAGTGACCAACCTGGCGGTCACACAGGCAGTCGAGTCTTCGGGCTATTACTACGCCCCCGATCCGTCCTCGCAGATCGCCTGCACCATCGGCGGCAACGTGGCGGAGAATTCCGGCGGCGTGCATTGCCTCAAATACGGCATGACCACGAACAACGTGCTCGGCTGCGAAATCGTGCTGATAACCGGCGAGGTCGTGCGACTGGGCGGCAAGCATGTCGACGCGGGCGGCTACGACCTCCTCGGCGTCATCAACGGCTCGGAGGGGCTCCTCGGCGTCGTGACCGAGGTCACGGTGCGCATCCTTCGCAAGCCCGAGACCGCGCGGGCTGCCCTCATCGGCTTTGCCAGCTCCGAGGACGCCGGCGAATGCGTCGGCAAGATCATCGGGGCGGGCATCATCCCGGGCGGCATGGAGATGATGGACCGGCCGGCGATCCATGCGGTCGAGGAGTTCGTGCACGCCGGCTATCCGCTCGATGTCGAGGCGCTGCTGATCGTCGAGCTCGACGGGCCGCAGGCCGAGGTCGACCATCTGGTCGCCCGGGTGGAGGCGATCGCTGCAAGCTGCCGCGCGGTGAGCTGCCGGGTGTCGACCTCGGAGCAGGAGCGGCTGCTGTTCTGGGCCGGCCGCAAGGCGGCGTTCCCGGCGGTTGGCCGCATCTCGCCCGATTACTTCTGCATGGACGGCACCATCCCGCGCGCCAGGCTGCCGCAGGTGCTCGCCCGCATGCGCGAATTGTCGGAGCACTACCGGCTGCGCGTCGCCAACGTGTTTCATGCCGGCGACGGCAATCTGCACCCGCTCATCCTGTACGACGCCAACGCCGGCGAGCTTGAGCGCGCCGAGGCGTTCGGGGCCGACATCCTGCGGCTGTGCGTGGAAGTGGGCGGTGTGCTCACCGGCGAGCACGGGGTGGGGGTGGAGAAGCGCGACCTGATGCCGACGATGTTCAGCGAGGTCGACCTCGCCCAGCAGCAGCGGCTCAAATGCGCATTCGATGAGAAGGGGCTGCTCAACCCCGGCAAGGTGTTCCCGACGCTGCATCGCTGCGCCGAGCTCGGCCGCATGCATGTGCATGCCGGCAAGCTCGCTTTCCCGGACATTCCGCGGTTTTGATTGACGCCCGATGACCGACACGCTCAAGCCGCGCAACGGGAAGGAGGTCGTGGACGCTGTGCAGTGGGCACTGTCGCGCGGCGCCGCGCTTGAGCTCGTCGGCAACGGCTCCAAGCGTGCCATCGGCCGGCCGGCACAGAGCGATCTCACGCTCGACCTGTCCGCCCTGCGTGGCGTCCTGCTGTACGAGCCGGAGGAGCTGGTGCTGTCCGCGCAAGCCGGCACGCCGCTTGAGGAGATCGAGGCGCTGTTGGCCGCGCAGGGCCAGCACCTCGCCTTCGAGCCGATCGACTATGGCCCGCTGCTTGGCGGCGCCTCCGCGAGCGGCACCATCGGGGGCGCGCTCGCGGCCAATCTCTGCGGCCCGCGCCGGATCGCGGCAGGCGCCGCGCGTGATCATTTCCTCGGGTTCGAGGCGGTGTCCGGCCGCGGCGAGACCTTCAAGTCCGGCGGCCGGGTGGTGAAGAATGTCACCGGCTACGATCTCTGCAAGCTGATGGCCGGTTCCTGGGGCACACTGGCGGCGCTCACCACCGTCACGATCAAGACCCTGCCGCGCCCCGAGACGCAAGCCACGGTGCTGGTGGCGGGCCTCGACGATGCCACCGCGGTGCGTGCCATGACGGCCGCCATGGCGACATCGTGTGACGTCTCGGGCGCCGCGCATCTGCCGGCGGCAGCGGCGGGGCGCGGCGGGCTTGGCGAAGGCCGCTCCCTGACGCTGTTGCGGCTCGAGGGCGTTGCGCCCTCGGTCGCCCACCGCAAGGCCGCGCTGATGGCGGCCATGAAGGGCTTCGGCGCGGTCGAGGTGTGTGATGAGCCCCTGTCGCGCAAGCTCTGGCGCGCGGTCCGCGATGTGACGCCGTTCGTGGCGACGCCTGAGGCGGCGGCGCGGCCGGTCTGGCGCATCGTGACCGCGCCCTCGCGCGGGGCCGAGCTTGCCCGGATGATCGCCGCTGTGGCTGACGCCGAGGTGCTTTACGACTGGGCCGGCGGGCTTGTCTGGGTCATGCTGGCGCCCTCGGATGACGCCGGCGCGGCGCTTGTCCGGCGCGCAGTCAGTGCCTGTGGCGGCCAGGCCATGCTCATTCGCGCGCCAGCCGCGATCCGTGCCGCGACCGACGTGTTTGCCCCACAGGAGCCCGGGCTCGCCGGCCTGACCAAACGCGTCAAGCAGGGCTTCGATCCCAACGGCGTGCTCAACCCAGGCCGCATGTGGGCGGGCGTGTAGCCCTTCACCGCGTTGCTGCTGCGGCCTATGGTGTTGCATCGATGCAGACGACATTCACCCTTGCTCAGCTCGCCGACCCGCAGGTCGCGGAATCGGAAAAGATCCTCCGCGCCTGTGTGCATTGCGGATTCTGCACCGCCACCTGCCCGACCTACGTGCTGCTCGGCGACGAGCGCGATTCGCCGCGCGGGCGCATCTACCTGATCAAGGAGATGCTGGAGCACGATGCGCCGGCCAGTCCCGAGGTGGTCACCCACGTCGACCGCTGCCTGTCGTGCCTCTCCTGCATGACCACCTGCCCCTCCGGGGTGCACTACATGCATCTCGTCGATCACGCCCGCACAGTGATCGAGGAGACCCACCAGCGGCCGCTGTCAGAGCGGCTGCTGCGTGACCTGCTGGCCTGGATATTGCCCCATAACACCCGGCTGCGGCTGGCGATGGGGCTGGGCATCTTGGGCAAGCCCTTTGCCGCGCTGGCCGCAGTCGTGGGCCTGCGGCGCATCGCCGCCCTGATCGAGCTCGCACCCTGGCGGCTGCCACGGCGGAGCGTCGCCGAGAGCCCGCGCGTGTTCGCCGCCGAAGGCCCGCGCAGGGGCCGGGTCGCGCTGATGACCGGATGCGTCACGCCGGTGGTCGGACCTTCGATCTTGGATGCTGCGGTGCGGGTGCTCTGCCGCCACGGCATCGACGTCGTCGTGCCGGAAGGGCAGGGCTGCTGCGGCGGACTGGTCCATCACATGGGACGAGCCGAGGAGGCGCATGCGGCCGCCTGGCGCAACATCGCGGCCTGGTCTGCGATCGTGCCGCCGGTCGACGCCATTCTGGTGACGGCCTCGGGCTGCGGCACGACGCTCAAAGACTATGGTTTCATGCTGCGCAATGATCCCGCTCATGCGCCAGCGGCCGCTCGTATATCCGCGCTGGCCATGGACATTTGCGAGTATCTCGCACGTGAGGATCTCCTTCCGGAGCTTGCCCCCAATGGCAAGGTTGTCGCCTATCACGCGGCATGCTCGCTACAGCACGGCCAGCGAATCACACGCGAGCCGAAGGCGCTTCTGTCACGTTTGGGCTTTACGGTGAGAGAGGTGCCGGAGGGCCATTTGTGCTGTGGTTCGGCCGGAACCTACAACATTCTGCAGCCTGACATTGCGAAGAGGTTGCGCGCGCGCAAAGTCGGGAATATCGAGAAGATAGAGCCCGACGTGATCGCCGCCGGCAATGTCGGATGCATCAGGCAGATCGCGACTGGGACGGCGATCCCGATTGTCCACACGATCGAGTTGATCGATTGGGCGACGGGGGGCCGAGTGCCGCCGGCACTACAAGGTGCGTTACTGCAAGGTGCGTTACTGCAAGGTGCGTTCACCCCAGTGTCGGCATGAGCGTTGGACCATTGGCCAAAGCGATCGGGAGGTCGGACATGGCAAAGAAGGCGAAGAAGTCGAAAGCGAAGACCAAGAAGGTGAAGAAGGCCAAGAAGGGCAAGAAAGTGGTAGCCGCCAAAAAGAAGAAGGCAGCTGCCCCGAAGACCGCGAAGAAGAAGGCCCGCAAGGCGAAGCCGAAGGCAGCTGCGGCTGCGCCAGCCGCGGCCCCCGCGGCAGCGCCCGCGATGCCTTCCTGGATGACGCCTGGCAGCGGCGGCGGCAACGGCTCCTGACGCGCAAGCGCTCCTCCGCGGCACCCTCGCCGCGGCCAGACGGGAGCGCCCGCGGCTTTGGCCACCACCTTCGCCAGGTCTGTTGAGTGCCTGGTTCGTTTCCCGGCGGGGGGGATGGAGCGCAGCGAACGCTGATGCGCTTGCATCGATCTGTAGGCGTCGGTCCTGCACGTCGCTGCGCTCCATCGGGATCTTGCGTCAGCTCGATCCGGGGTCTCGGGAGATTCCGGGGTTTCAGGAGATAACGGAGGCGCGGTAGCCCACCCTGGTCGGCGGAGCGCCTCGCCCGTCTTGCGCCTTGCCCCCGACGCACCTCACCTGCATTGCATCGGATTGCCCGGCCCAATAGCATTGCGGCTACTGGCGGCCGCGCGCCGCAAGCCTCTCTTTTTCACATCCGCCACGAACGAGGTGCGCTATGCCGGCGACTTGCAACATTCTTATCATGGGCGCGTCTTACGGATCGCTGCTCGCCTCCAAGCTCCTGTTCGGCGGTCATGCCATCACGCTCGTGTGCCTGCCGGCCGAGGCCGACCTGATCAACGCCGAGGGCTTCCGGGTGCGTCTGCCGGTCAAGGGCCGCAAGGATCCGGTCGAACTCGACTCGCGCAAGCTGCCGGGAAAGGTATCTGCGTGTGGACCAGCCGACGTGAACCCGAAGGACTTCGATCTGATCGGACTCGCGATGCAGGAGCCGCAATACCGATCGCCTGGCGTGCGCGAGCTGCTCGACGCGGTGGCGAAGTCGCGCGTGCCCTGCATGTCGATCATGAACATGCCGCCGCTGCCCTACGTGAAGCGCATTCCGGGGCTGGACTACGAGGCGCTCAAGGCCGCCTATACCGACCCGACCGTCTGGGACAATTTCGATCCCGGATGCCTCACGTTGTGCAGCCCCGACCCGCAGGCGATCCGCCCGCCCGAGGAGAAGGTCAACGTGCTGTTGGTCACGCTGCCGACCAACTTCAAGGTCGCGCGGTTCGACAGCGACAAGTCGACCGCCATGCTGCGCCGGCTCGAGCAGGAGATCGACGCGGTGCGCTACGACACGCCCGAGGGCAAGACCGAGCTGCCGGTCAAGCTGCGCGTGCACGATTCCATCTTCGTGCCGCTTGCCAAGTGGGCGATGCTGCTCGCCGGCAACTATCGCTGCGTGACCAAGGACGGCATGCGGACCGCCCAGGAGGCGGTGCACAGCGACCTCGAAACGTCGCGCTCGGTCTACAATTTCGTGTTCGATCTCTGCGTCAGGCTCGGCGCCAAGCCCGAGGATCTGGTTCCTTTTGAGAAGTATGCCGCCGCCGCGCAGAGCCTCACGCGCCCGGCCTCGGCTGCGCGCGCGCTCAACAATGGCGCCCCCAATATCGAGCGTGCCGACAAGCTGGTGCAGTTGATCGCCAGGCAGAAGGGTCTGAGCCATCCGGCGATCGACGCCCAGGTGGCGCTGGTCGATGCCAGGCTCGAGGCCAACCGCAAGAAGGCGGCGGCTTGAGCGGCAGAGGACCTGGCCTAGCCGAGCCCCGCGATTCCCGGCCTCGGCCAGGCCGATCCACTTGCCGAATCACTTGCCGAATCGGTGCGGAATCAGCCTCGACCTCGGGGTTGTGGGGCGTCCGATGGCTGCAGCGCTTGCGTGCCGGGCGAGCTTTCTCAATCGGCGCGAGTCCAAAATGTTGTGGTTTTGCAACACCCGGATTCTTTCCACGCCAATTCGTTGGAATCGCCCAAAAATACGGCACTTGCCACTCGTTTTGACTTGCCCACTTTTCCTTCGATGTCGATAGTTTCAACCAGCAGTGATGGCAGGTGCGACTTGTACGGGGTGTCGCGACAGCCGTCTGGGGTTCAATCGGCGCCCTCCGGGGGGCGATTTCAGGGAAGGGTGGGACGATGAATACACGGGTTCTATCGATGGTCGCGGCCGGCCTGTTCGGCTTGACCACATCCGCGATGGCGGCGGACATGCAGGTCAAGGCACCGCGGAAGGTCGCTGAGCCGACGCCGTGGGACATCGCGTTCGGCGGCGCGCTGATGTCGGACTACAACTTTCGCGGCATCTCGCAGTCGGATCGTGGACCGTCGGCGACCGCCTACGTCGAAACGCGCTACAATGTAAATTCGAGCCTGCAGTTCTATGCCGGCAGCCAATACTGGGCGGTCGATCTGCCCACTCATCCGAGCTGCGAATGCGACTTCTATGCTGGCTTCCGGCCGACGGTCGGTCCGCTCGCGTTCGATTTCGGCTTCATCTACTACTGGTATCCGCGCGAGCGGCAGGTGTTCGTCGACGGCGCCGGCGCCGCGACCTTCATTAACACCGGCCTTGCCCAGACGGTTAAGGACTCCGATTACTGGGAAGTCTACGGCAAGGTCACTTGGGACGTCATCAAGGACAGGTTCGCCCTCGGAGCGAACTTCTACTACTCGCCGGATTGGCTGGGGAGCGGAGCCTTCGGCTTCTACGCATCGGGCACTGCCAAGTTGACGATGCAGTCCTTCCATTTCCCGACCTTGGTGGGGCCGAAGGAAGTCGGTTGGTACATCTCCGGTGAGGTCGGCCACTATTCGTTCGGCACTGCTGATAGCTTCCTTGGCGTCACGCCCTTCTCTTTGCCGGACTACTGGACTTGGAACGTCGGCGTGTCCTTTACCCATGGCGTATTCACGCTTGACCTCCGCTACTACGACACCGACACGACGAAGGAGGAATGCTTCCTCCTCACCAGCGATCTCCGCGGCATGACGGGCGGCACCAATCCAATTGGGCAATCCAAGTGGTGCAACTCGTCCTTCGTCGTCAGCACCAAGTTTGACCTGACGGTTCTGTCGAACCTCAAGTAGTCGCGGTCGATAAACCTTTGGCGGGCGGTGGCACTCATGCGAGCCGCCGCCCGTTTCATTTGTTGGGCTCGCAAACTCTCGGAACCGGGTACTAGGCCGGGTTCACCGCCCGCTCGCGCAAGCAAGCGCAGTCGCCGTCGAGCGCGACCGTCAGCTGGCGGCCGTGACATGCGCGCAGCGCCGCGCGGTGGCCGACCGACACGATCGTGATTCCGGGCAGCCGTTCGCCGATCAGCCGGTAGAGCGCGGCTTCTCCCGGCTCGTCGAGCGCGGCGGTGGCCTCGTCGAGGATCAGCAGATCGGGCGCCTGCAGGATGGCGCGGGCGACGCCGAGGCGTTGCTGCTCGCCCAGCGATAGCATGCGGTTCCAGTGCGCTTCATCGTCGAGGCGGGCGACCAGCGCCGGCAGCCCGACGGCGCGGATCACATCGGCGAGGCGCTCGTGGCTGAAGGCACCGGCCTCGGCCGGATAGGTCACCGCGGCGGCGAGCGTTGCGACCGGGAAATAGGGCCGCTGTGGCAGGATCATCATCCTGGCGCCTTTGCGCAGCGTGACGCGGCCATGACCGAACGGCCAGATTGCTGCGATCGCCCGCAGCAGGGTCGATTTGCCGGAGCCGTTGGGGCCGGTGACCAGCACGCGCTCGCCTGGCCGTATCGCGATGTCGTCGGCCGTGAGGAGCGGCTTTCCATGCGGCAGACGCACCAGCAGGCCGTTGAGCGCGAGCGCGTCCTCGCTCGCGCGCGCCATACTCTCGCGCGTCATGACCTCGATTGCGGGCGTGGCGGTGGCGGCGACCTGCGCCTGCGCGATCGCGGCATCGAAGCCGGCAAGCCGGTCCACCACCGCCCGCCACTCCGCCAGGCTGCGGTAGACGTCGACGAAGATCGACAGCGCCTCGCGCACCTTGTCGAAAGCGGACGCGGTCTGGATCAGGCCGCCCAGCTGCATCTGTCCGGCGAAATAGGCGGGGCTCACCAGAATGTAGGGAATGACCGACGACGCCTGGCGGTAGCTCTCGGTGAGCAGCGTAAGCGGCTTGGTCCGCCACATGATCAGCCGCCAGTTGGCGGCGACAAAGCCAAACAGATCCTGCAGACGCCGGCGCTCCGCTGCTTCGCCGCGCAGCAGCGCGATCTGCTCGGAGCTCTCGCGCGCACGCATCAGATTGAAGCGGAAGTCGGCCTCGTACCGTTGCTGCCGGAAATTCAAGTTGATGAGCTTGCGTCCGATCAGATGGGCGAGCGTGGTGCCGGCGATGGCGTAGATCAGCGCGCCCCAGACCAGGTAGCCGGGAATCGCCACGTCGTAGCCGAACAGCCGCAGCGGGGCCTCGTTGGAGAGCGCCCAAAGAACCAGCACGAACGAGCACAGCGAAATGAAGGCACCGAAGATGCGGATGCCGATGGTCAGGCCCTGCTCCACGAACAGCCGCACGTCATCGGCGATGCGCTGGTCCGGGTTGTCGGCGGCATCGCCGAGAAGCTGCATGCGGTAGTGATTGGCCCCGACCAGCCAGTGGTCGACGTATCGCCGGGTCATCCAGGTGCGGCAGCGGATCTGCAGCCATTGCTGCAGATAAAGCTGATAGACCGCGAGCACCGCGTAGCTGCCGACCAGAGCGGAAAAGATCAGCAGCTCGGTGACGAAGCTGTCCCAGTTGCGGTCCTGCAGCGCGTTGTAGAAACGGTTCTGCCAATGGTTGATCATCACGTTGATGCTGACCAGCGACAGCTCGATCGCGACCACGCCCGCGAGCAGGATGCGGCCGGCCAGGCGATCCTCGGAATTGAAGTAAGGCGAGGCGAGCCGCCAGATCACGGTGAACGTCGAGGCAAGGCGTGACACGGGGCGTCTCCTTGTGATGGTCGCCACGGATTGCGATTGCGGGTGTCGAAATGACCGCTGATCCTACGTGAAAACCGGCGCAGCGCACGAGTACCCAGGGCCGTGGGCCTCTGCGCGCCAGGCTCTGGCTTGCCCAGGAAGTCCTAGGCCGCCCCGCTTGCGGCCGTTCGCCACTCGACCAAAGGAGGGCCGAAGGAGGCTTGTGCAAGTGCCGCGCGTCTGGTCAAACTAACGGCAAGGCTTGCTGGAATACCGGGCCGCAGTGCTGGTTAATGAGCATGAAACGGCCCGGGCGAAGGCCGTGAAATCATTCCTTTCAAACGCCTGGGAGGGCGATCATGTCAGTCGAGAAAACCCAAACGTCCAAGTCGTCCAAGACCGCGTCGCGGCGCAAGTTCCTGTTGACGGCGGGCGCCACCGGCGCCGCCGCAGTCGCAATGCCGCAGGTGTCGCGCGCGCAGACCACCACCTGGAAATACCAGTCGACCTGGCCCACCAAGGACATCTTCCACGAGTTTGCCGCGGATTATGCCAAGAAGGTCAACGACATGTCGGGAGGCCGCTTCAAGCTCGACGTGCTCGCGGCCGGCGCCGTCGTGCCCGCCTTCCAGATGGCGGACGCGGTGCATTCCGGCATTCTCGATGCCGGCCACGGCGTGTGCGCCTACTGGTACGGCAAGCACAAGGCCTATTCGCTGTTCGGCACCCCGCCGTCGTTCGGCTGGGACGCTCACAGCATGCTGGCCTGGTTCTACGCCGGCGGCGGCGAGGCGCTCTACAAGGAGCTCGTCAACGACGTCCTCAAGCTCAATCTCGTCGGCTTCCTCTATTTCCCGATGCCCACCCAGCCGCTCGGCTGGTTCAAGAAGGAGATCAAGACCGGCGATGACTTCAAGGGCATGAAGTACCGCACCGTCGGTCTCTCGGCCGACGTGTTCAAGGAGATGGGCGCCTCCGTCACCATCCTGCCCGGCGGCGAGATCGTGCCGGCGATGGACCGCGGCCTGCTTGATGCGGCCGAGTTCAACAACCCGTCCTCCGACATCCTGCTCGGCTTCCCGGATGTGTCCAAGTTCTACATGATGGGCAGCCACCATCAGCAGATGGAAGCCTTCGAGGTCATCTTCAACAAGGCCAAGTTCGACGCGCTGGCGCCCGAGCTCAAGGCGATCCTGCGCAACGCGGCGCACGCGGCTACGGCCGATCAGTACTTCACGGCGCACGACCGCTACTCGAGGGACCTCGAGGAGATCCGCAAGCGCAACGTCAACGTGATCCACACCAGCGAAGCCGTGCTCAACGCGCAGCTTGCAGCCTGGGACAAGGTGATCGCGGAGCAGTCGAAGGAGCCGTTCTTCAAGAAAGTGATCGACTCGCAGAAGGCTTGGGTGAAGCGCACCCAGCCCTACTTCACCGTCAACAACCTGAGCACTGCCGAGCTCGCGGTGGCCTACAAGCACTTCTTCGGCTGAGCGCAGCCACGAGCCGCCGCGCGAATGGATCGCGCGGCGGCCCTCATCGCTTGATCGCTGGCATGTTCGGGTCGGGGGGACCCGCTCTCGATGCTCGATTTCCTCATCGATCCGCTCTTTCGTCTGATCGGGGGCCCCAAGCAGCTCCCGCTCTATCTTTTCCTTTTGCCGATCCCGATCCTGCTGTGGCTGTTCTGGGCCGAGTTTCGCACGGCCACCGGCCGCGACGCCTCGGCCGGCGAACGGCTCCTGCACTTCGTCGATGGCCTGAACTCGGCGATCGGCAAGACCTACGGCTGGTGCATCCTGGTCCTGACCTTCACGACCAGCTACGAGGTCTTCTCCCGCTACATCTTCCTGGCGCCGACCGAATGGGCGTTCGACGCCAGCTACATGCTTTATGGCACGCTGTTCATGATGGCCGGCGCCTATGCGCTGGCGCGCAACGCGCATGTCCGCGGCGACTTCATCTATCGGTCCTGGGCGCCGCGCCGGCAGGCGATGATGGACCTCGTGCTCTATATCCTGTTCTTCTTCCCCGGCATGCTTGCATTCGTCTACGCCGGCTTCGGCTTTGCCGAGCTGTCGCGGCGTATGAACGAGCATTCCTCAGCGAGCCCCAACGGCCCGATCGTGTGGCCGTTCAAGTGGCTGATCGTGATCGTCGGCTGCCTCATGGTCATCCAAGGCATTGTGGAAGTCATCCGCTGCATCATGTGCATCCGCAGCGGCGAGTGGCCTCAGCGTCTGCACGATGTTGAGGAGCTCGAAAAGGTGATGCTGGAGGACGCCGAGAAGCGGAAGCAGGCCGAAATGACCGCGGCCGAAGAAAGCGGCCTGCGGAGAGGGGATATCTGATGCTCGGCCTGAGCAATCCCGAGCTCGGCGTGCTGATGCTCGCCCTGTTCGTGGTCTTCATCATGTTCGGCTTTCCGATTGCCTTCACCCTGATGGCGCTCGGGGTGTTCTTCGGCTACTTCGCGATGGGCGACCTGGTGTTCAGCCTGCTGGTCCAGCGCTCCTATTCGGTGATGACCAACGACGTGCTGATCTCGATCCCGTTGTTCGTGTTCATGGGCTACGTGGTCGAGCGCGCCAACATTCTCGATCGGCTGTTCCGCTCGCTGCAGCTTGCGGCCGGGCCTATTCCGGCTTCGCTCGCGCTCGCCACCCTCGCCACCTGCGCGATCTTCGCGACCGCGACCGGCATCGTCGGCGCGGTGGTCACGCTGATGGGGCTGCTTGCCTTTCCGGCGATGCTGCGCGCCGGCTATGACGTGAAGCTCGCCTCCGGTGTCATCTGTGCGGGCGGCTGCCTCGGCATCCTCATCCCCCCGAGCGTCATGCTGATCCTCTATGGCGCCACCGCTGGCGTGTCGGTGGTCAAGCTCTATGCGGGCGCGTTCTTCCCCGGCATCATGCTGGCCGGGCTCTACATGCTGTTCACGATCATCATGGCGCTGCTCAATCCGAAGCTGGCGCCGAGGCTCCCGGCCGAGGAACGCAACGTGCCGGCCAGCACGGTGTTCTGGGCGCTCGTGACCTCCTTCATGCCGCTCGCCGCGCTCATCGGCGCGGCGCTCGGCTCGATCATCTTCGGGCTCGCGACTCCCTCGGAAGCCGCCGCCATGGGCTCGCTCGGCGCGCTCCTGCTGGCGGTCGGCTACGGCGCCGACTATTCGAAGCGCCGAAACCTCATTCTGGTGCAGGTCTATGGCGCGCTGGCGACGGCGTTCTTCCTCTACCTGATCGTCTGCGGATTGACGAACCTCAATGTCGATCGCCGCGTCGTGTCGGTGGCGCTGTTCGCGACCCTGTTCGTGGGCATCGCGCTCATTCCCGGCACGTCATTCAGGCTGACTCAGCTCAAGGAGTCTGTCTTCCTGTCGGCGCGCACGACCGCGATGGTGTGCTGGCTGTTCATCGGCTCGTTCACCTTCTCGGCGGTGTTCGCCTATCTGGGCGGCCACGAGCCGATCGAGAAATTCGTGCTGGCGCTGAACCTCAATCAGACCGGCTTCATGGTGCTGGCCCAGCTCATCATCTTCGTCCTGGGCTGGCCGCTGGAGTGGACCGAGATCATCGTCATCTTCATGCCGATCTTCCTGCCGCTCCTGAAGACCTTCGATGTCGATCCCTTGTTCTTCGGGCTCCTGGTTGCGCTCAACATCCAGACGTCGTTCCTGTCGCCGCCGGTCGCGATGGCGCCGTTCTATCTCAAGGGCGTGGCGCCGGCCTGGGTCAACATCAACGACATCTTCCGCGGCGTGCTGCCCTACATGCTGATCGTGATCGTGTCGATGATCATGCTCTACACGTTCCCGCAGATCGGCCTGTGGCTGCCGAACCAGCTCTACCGCTGAACCGTAAGGACACTGGCCATGGGTTTGCTGATCAGCGGCGTCGTCGTCTTTGTCCTCACCGGGATCACGTTCTGGTATTGCCTGCCGCGTGACGGCAAGACTCATCGTCTCGTCGGCACCGAGTGGGAGCCCTATGTGGGCGTCGCCTTCTGCACGGCGGTCGCGCTCGGCTTCACCATGATGCTGTCGGGCGGCCTCAGTCTCGCGGGCGGACAATAGTCAGGCTCAGCGCAGCGGCGGATCCGGGTGCCAGCCGAGCGCCGCGAGCATCACGGCAAATCCGAGCACATAGGCGAGCGCCACGTGCCAGCCATGACGCAGCCATAGGCCGACCGACTTGCCCTCCGGATACATGTTGGCAAGCGCAACGCCCGCCGACGAGCCGAACCAGATCATCGAGCCGCCGAAGCCGACCGCGTAGGCGAGATAGCCCCAGTCGTAGCCGCCCTGCTTGAGCGCGAGCGCGGTCAGCGGGATGTTGTCGAACACCGCCGACACGAAGCCGAGCCCGAGCGCGGTCTGCCAGCTTGCGGCCGGCAGCGCCTCGACCGGCATCATCGAGGCGCAGGTGACGAGCGCCAGGAGGAAGATGGTGCCCTTGAAGGTCTCTGGCATCACCTTCCAATCGGGCTGCCGCAATGGCGCCGCCAGGAGGATCACGGCCCAGACTGCCAGCCCGATCACCGGCAGCGCATCAAGCAGCGCGGGAAATTTCAGGTTCGCGATCACGTTGGCGCCGATCGCGACCAGGAGGATCGCGACCACGATGCCAAGCCGCGTCCATTCGATCTGCAGGCCGCGTGGCGGCGCCTTCACGATCGGCGAGTGCCGATGTTGCTGCAGGGCAGCAGGCACCCCGAAGACCAGCAATGCGACGCCCGCCGCCACATAGGCTTCTACGACACTGAGCGGGCTCACGCCCGCGATCCACATCATGGTGGTGGTGGTGTCGCCCACCACGCTGCCCGAGCCGCCGGCGTTCGACGCTGCCACGATGGCGGCGAGGTACCCGATATGGACCTTGCCGCGGAAGACGTGCCGCGCCACCGTGCCGCCGATCAGCGCCGCCGCGATATTGTCGAGAAAGGCGGAAAGCACGAACACCAGCACCAGCAGCACCAGGCCGCCCGTCCAGTTGTCCGGCAGGATCGCCGGCATCTCGTCGGGAGCGCCGCTCTGCTCGAAATGGCGCGACAGCAGCGCAAACCCCATCAGGAGAAGGAACAGGTTCGCGAGGATGACCCATTCGTGCTCGAGGTGAAGGCCGAGGCCGGCAAGGCCCGCGCCGGTCTTGAAGCCGGTGAACGCGAGCTTGTAGGCGGTGATCACCGCAAGACCCGCGAGCGCGATCGCGAGCGTGTGGCGATGGAACAGCGCCACCCCGAGCAGCGTGAGCGCGAACAGGATGAAGTCGACGGGAATTCCCAGGACGGTCATGATAGCCGATCGTTGTTGCGCGGCCATTTTGGCCGGCCCCCGGCGCGAGTGCCAGTGCATTCGGCGCGGGATCTATTGAAGTGCGTAGCCCGGGTTGAGGGTCGGCAAAACCCAGGGATCGACGATACCGCTTGCTCGCTCCTCCCCGCATTTCGCTCACGCTCAATGCGGGCTACGGGGCATCGTCAACTGCCTACTCCTTGAGCCGCTCGTAAGCGGCCGCGATCGCGGGCGTGGTGCTCTCGACCAGGGTGCGCATCATGGCGGCGACCCGGGCGCCGTCGAGCGGCGTGCCGCGCGGCACATCCATGCGTGCCGAATCCGCCAGGTATTCCTTGTCCTCGGACATGGCGGCGAAGGCCTGGCGCAGGATGGCGTTCCGCTCCGTCGGGATGCCGGGCGGGCCCGCCAGCAGCACGCCGAACTCCTCGCCCGCGAGCACCAGATTGAGCAACGGCCGCTCGCCCGCGCGGATCACGTCGCGCACCAGCGGCAGGCCCGGAAACACGGCTTGCGTTTGCAGGATCGGCACCACGACTTTCTTCTCGATCAGGTCCGGCCGCTTCGCGAAGCCGTCGACGATGTGGAAGATGCCCGGCACCTCGCCCTGCTCGATGGCAAGCAGCACCTTGGCGGAGGAATTGTAGCCGCGGATCACCCGCACCGGCACGCCGTTCTGCGCCAGCAGCGCCGGCACCATGGAATCCTGCGAGGTGGCGCTGAGCGCTCCCAGCACCACCTTCTCCTTGGCGGCGAGAAGCTGCGCGAAGCTCGTGATCCCGGAATCGGGCCGCATCCAGAGCGCCGAGTTCATCACGCCGCTACTGCCCACATAGGTCATGGCGGCGGGATCGAACTTGGCGGCCGGGTTCTTCACGGCGCCGACGATGAACCAGCTGCGGCCCGGCACGCCCAGCGTGAGGCCGTCGGGCGCCGCGCGGCCGACGTAGTTCGCTGCGACCACGCCGCCGGCGCCCTCCATGTTCTGCACCGTGATGCCGGGATTGCCGGCGATGAAGCGGCCGAGATGCTTGGCGATCAGGCGGCCGGCGGTATCGATGCCGCCACCCGGGTTGAAGCCGACCACCAGCGTGATGCGCTTGCCCTGGTAGAAGTCGTCGGCTGCGGCCGGCGCGATCGCGATGATGCAGGCGGTGAAAAGGAGGCCAATGCCGCGTAGCGTGGTTGCTGCGCCACCACTTCGCCCGCGGCGATTGCTATTGCGCCCTCTCCCCTTGCGGGAGAGGGCTCGATTGCAGTGCAAGAAACTCTGATGGGTGAGGGGGCTCTTCGGCAACACCCCCTCACCCATCAGAATTCGCGGAACGATTTTCATGCCCTCTCCCACGAGGGGAGAGGGCACATCAATTGGCGTTGAGCTCGCGGTCAACCGAGGCACGGTCGAGCCAGACAATCTCAGCCGACCTTCGGCGGCGCGCCCAGCGTCTCCGAGAAGAACGCGAGCGTGCGGCCCCAGGCCAGATCCGCGGCCGCCTTGTTGTAGCGCGCGCCGCCGACGTCGTTGTTGAAGGCGTGCTGCGTGCCCGGATAGATGTGCTTGGTGTACTTCTTGTTGTTGGCCTTGAGCGCGGCCTCGAAGGCCTCGATGCCCTTGTTGATGTTGTCGTCGTTCTCGGCGTAGTGGAGCAGCAGCGGTGCCTTGATCGCCGTCACCTTGTCGGCGGGAACCTGCGTGCCGTAGTAGGCGACGCCGGCGTCAAGCGCCGGGCTGTCGGTCGCCAGCCGGTTGACCACGCCGCCGCCGAAGCAGAAGCCGACGGTGCCGACCTTGCCGCTCGATTCCGCGTGCGCCTTGAGGAAGGCGACGCCCGCCACCGCCTCGACGATCATGTCCTCGCGGTTGGTCTTGGTGTGCAGATCGCGCGCCGCGTCCTCGTTGTCGGGCGTGCCGCCGGACACCGAGAGCAGGTCGGGCGCGAGCGCCAGGTAGCCTTCGGCCGCGAGCCGCCGGGCCACGTCCTCGATGTGCGGGTTGAGGCCGCGGTTCTCGTGGATCACGACCACGGCCGGCCGCTTGGCGGTGCCCTTCGCGCGCACCAGATAGCCGCTCACTTTGCCCTTCGGTGACTCGTAAGTCACTTTCTGCGCATTGAGCCGCGGATCATTGGGCGCAACGATCTGCGCCTTGGCGTAGTCGTTCTGCAGGAGCGGCAGTAGCGCGAACGCCGCGGCGCTCGAGCCCACGAGCTTGACGAGCTCGTCCATGAATTCGCGGCGGTTCATGCCGCCATGCGTGAACTTGTCGTAGAGATTGATGACTTTCTGGTCCATGAATTTCCTCCCAGGTTGGCGGCCGGCACCATAGCATAATCGCACCGTCCGGGTAGCCCGACGGCGGTAGGCGGAGCTGGCACCTATTCCGGCATCATGGCACGGCCATGACAAGCGGCTGCGGACTGCCGGCCGACGTGGTGATTGATCGCGCGCCGCTTGCATGAGAATGTCGCCGCCTTGCGGCACATCTTGCGGGCACATCTTGCGGCACATGGGGAGCACGAGAAATGAGGTCAGTGACTGCGTACCGGTCTGATTGCTTGCGGCGTTGCGTTGTTGCGTTCGTCGCCTGTGTCCTTGGCGGGGTTGCGTCCGCCGACGCTGCCGAGCGCGGCTTTCCCTATAACAGCGAGCTGATCATGGATGCGAAGCCGATGCGCGGCTCCAAGCGCGTCCCGATGCTCGTCATCGGCGCGCAGGGCGAGGCCACCATCGAGGGCTGGTGCAACAACGTGAAGGCGCAGCT
>Ga0209798_10000257_pt1 | contig 30945 bp, 30 predicted proteins | sample DOMMetBare3Fresh_FD_187475 | JGI IMG/M metagenome (GOLD analysis project Ga0209798, IMG submission 187475) | Wetland sediment microbial communities from St. Louis River estuary, USA, under dissolved organic matter induced mercury methylation -... | ecosystem: Environmental > Aquatic >... | reverse complement strand
CGTTGAGTCCGACTATTCTACAGCTTTTTTTTTATTCGTCAATCTGATTTTAATATCGGATTTTAACTAATGATTGTTATAAGCGTGCCAATATACTCTTAAATATGATTCAGCCAACCAAATCCATCTGTAACACATTTTCCAGTTTCCACTATTAAGCGTGTCATAGCCAATTATTTTTTACGGCTTAAATCATCATATAATTTTTAGCTCCGTAACGGTTTACCAAGAACATTTCCACGCATATCCGAATCTGCTGTTCGCGGCAGGCATAACCATCACAAGCCAAAATTTCCACCACAGGCGATCAGCTGCGCCTATCAGCTAGTCAAATTTAATGTGATGTGGCCCGCTCGAGCCATTCGGTGTATTGGTGGTCATGGGCATCGCTACGGAAAGCAACATGAACTACTGACATGCACCTCACCTACCTGATCGAAAGTAGCAAACGCATTTCACCTAACGATGCCAGACGACAAACCATCATCGTTCAAACATTGCGAAAACAACGTATAGATACCAGAAGTATTATTCAACCATATGAGGGAGCACGGCTGCACGTAAAAAGTCGAGCTACCTAGCTAGTTTGCGCCAACCATTAATATTGAGATTCATTTAAAGTGGTTAATGGCAATATTTTGGTATAAAAGCACACGAACAACGGATCGCCCGCCAAAAAAACCGCACACCGTGCACCTATTATTTAAGCTCTTAATTCAAAACAACAAATCATTGCAGAATTTGACTGGCCTTTTGAAACTACCCTGGTTAAATACCCGCTGGAACAAGTTATGCGAATACCTTTCTGGGACGGGCTACCGATACCTATTGCCAAGCACATCCCACTGCTAAACAAGGCCGTCCGACCAAAGATGCTCACCCAGTCATCTGCGCCGTGATCATCAAAAATTAGCTGCAACTGACCGATGTTGAGACCGCTTAATAAACTCGGAAAAACCGCACTTGAAATGCATTGCAGACCTTTCTGACAATCTGCAGGCAACTCCCCTTCGCTCTTTCATTATTCGGTGAAATCCTTAACGCGTTGGATCTTCCGGTGCTTGATGGGGTTCATCGCACCATATCCATTTCAAAGTCAAGCGGGATATGAAGTCCTTCGCCTGGATTGAATGCATAATTTTTAGTCATAAACCTATTATACTGCTATAAAGGATACTTTTTGCGTTCATAAAAGAAGCCTCGCCGGTTTATACCCATGACATTTCAAATTTCGGCATAACTGATAAAGACACCGGGATATTTGGCAAAGGCTTTTAACAACGCGGATGCTGTCGAAAGCCTCCTTGGACGGATTCACGGTGTTCTTTGACGAACTCCCCAGTGCCGAAATTTCATCTTTGATGAGTATAATAAGGATAGTAAGACATACCCGGGAACAAACATATAAAATTGGCGATTCATATTCAGGCTACCTGTCTACTCAGTTTATCGCTTGGAATATCTGATTACTGGGGAGATTCTGAGTAGCTTGTAACTCTATCAATATATTTTACCAATGGATGCGCACCTTGATGATCTAATGGGCATCCTGCAATAAGATGGTTTAACCAAGACTTACAGGAATAAATGCAAACTCCTCATTAGATCAATAAGCTGAGTGCGCAAATAACGGTTTGTTCTGAAATTATTGCGATTTAGCTGTTGCTAACAGGGTATGATGCTCTTCTCGAAAAGGTAACCCATGACGTGCGCCGATTTTCGTACAGCACAGCGCGCCCGCCGCACTGGAATAGCGCAGAATGTCCAGCCATTCCATCCTAGCGGATAAAGCCGCCGAAAAAGCACCATGAAAAGCATCGCCAGCACCGGTAGTATCGATAGCGGTGACAGGAAATGCAGGAAATGATCCACTTTCTTGACCTCGCCGCCAAATCAGGCCTCTCTCGCCCAAAGTAATAACGACACACGGCGACAGTATTGCTAAACGTTCTAGAGCGGTCTTATCATCACCTGCAAATTGCCGAGCGAATTTTTCTGAACAGACCAGATAATCTACTCGCTCCATTAGCGCTAATGTTCCTTCATGCAGCGAACCTGCATCCAAGACGGTTGGAATTTTTTGCTTGTTATTATTTTCTAATAATGACAAAGAGAGATAAGGCTCGTGGCCATCGAATAAAATGACTTTTGGATTTATCGATGAAAAGTCGATTATATCTTTGGGCAAGGGCTTTGTCTCGCCTTTGTAATTTATCAAGGCTCGTTTTCCGTCCGGCTTGACCAGTACCATTGACACCGGTGTTGGCAAATCACCCCGAACGATAAGATCAGAATATATTCCTTGCGCAACCAGTTCCTTATTATGCATTTCACCGAAGACATCAAGCCCCAAATAACCGGCGAAAGCCGATCTTAATCCTAATCGGGAAACAGTAACTGCAGCATTAGCGGCAGGCCCGCCCCCGCATCCTATAAAGTCGTTTGCAAATATTTTTTCGTCTTCGGCCGGATGTCGAGAAACCGAAAAAACGAGATCATAGGATCCATGACCCACACAAAGGACATCAATTTCACTCATTTTATAGACCATCCGACCAACCTCTTTTCAAGAAACTCATTTTTATAGGCATCGCATATCTAATACCTCAGGACTGAAATTTCATGAGAGGCGAATATAAAAAAATAACTGTATCTGTAACTGCAAACCATGTTACAACTATTATTCTATATCTAAGTACAATACTAGGAAATTCTGTTTATCGCGTTTGCATACCAAATTTCGGTTTATTAATCTTGACCTATCATTGCAAGTTCATAAAATACACTTTAGTTATCATCATAAAATTTTTTTTAACACTTTAAAAAATGAAAGTTTCAGTTAACCAACCAGTCACAACGCAAGAGCAAGTTTTACGTTAACGTTTCATGCCAGCCTAAATAAATTTAACGGTAATTAAACGAAAACCCTATATAAATTTAATCAAGAGGAATGACATGCTGGAATACGACGAAAAACGTAATTATGTTCGAATGGAGATTGATTGCGACATTACCTGTAAACTAGAAGACTCTGGTGAAACATTTCATGGACGGTGCTCATCGATTAGCGGCGCAGGAGTATCTTTTATAGCCAAGCAATTTTTTGCTCCAGGCAAAGCCATCGAGATTAATATTGCCCCCAAAAGCGCTATAACGCCACCCATGACCGCCTTTATCGAAGTTGTTAGGACTACAAAACGAGAGGACAACCTCTATGAAATCGCGGCATCAATAAAAACTATAAAAGCGGATTAATAGTCCTTGATCTATTTAATTGCATACACGAACTATTTTCATTTTGTTTACAATTACCAAAGAAGTTTATTTTTGTTATGGCCACCGGCTGATCAATCATCCGGGTAAATGCCGTAATCTGCACGGGCATAGCGTTAAAGCCTCGATTTCAATTGAACAAGAGCATCTCAACCATCAAGGTATGGTTTGTGATTTTTCCGACATCAAAGACTGTGCAGAAAAATATATTGACTTATACCTCGATCACAATCTTTTGCTACAAAAAGAGGACCCGATCATTCCCCTGCTGGAGGATAACCGGGAACGCTTCCTGGCTCTTGATGAACACCCTACCGCAGAAGTCATCAGCAAAATGATTTTCCAACACCTTAAGCAATCCGGTCTTAATGTCACTCAGGTTATTTTGTGGGAAACCACCAGCGCCAATGCCTGTTACCGGGAAAGTTAACATTAGATTATGCCTTATAAACGGTCGCCTAGCATTCCCTAACCGCACCAACATTTTAGTAATTTTGTGTATGGACTGGCTGGCTATTTCTGAACAAATTGAACTCGCAACAAGTCAGACCTTCAAAGTGTTGTCTGTTACCCCTATTGCAGGAGGTGATATTAATTCAGCTTATCGCTTACAAGGTTCTAACCGGTCGTATTTTGTTAAACTAAACCGCCCCGCTTTATTACCCATGTTTGAAGCTGAATTAGTGGGTTTGGGGGAAATATCAAATACAAAAACTGTGCGTGTTCCTACCGCTATCGTTTGTGGAAAAACAGAGGCGCATTCATTTTTAATACTAGAAAATCTTGAAATTGGTATAGTCACAAAGGCGTCTGATCGGTTACTGGGACAGCAAATCGCACACTTACATCAACAGAAACAGTCTTATTTTGGCTGGCATCGTGATAATACGATCGGTAGCACGCCACAGTCTAATACCAAAAGTGATAACTGGTTGTCTTTTTGGCGTGAACAACGCTTAGGCTTTCAATTAAAACTGGCGGCAAAAAATGGTTACGGCGGAAGGCTGCAAAATACCGGAGAGCGACTTCTTTCTGCTATGGATGGATTGTTTGCCAATTACCGGCCAGATCCTTCGCTGCTGCATGGTGATTTATGGGCGGGTAATGCAGCCGCCGATAAACAGGGCCAGCCTGTAATATTTGATCCGGCCTGTTATTATGGTGATCGGGAAGCCGATATGGCAATGACAGAATTGTTCGGTGGTTTTAGCCACGATTTTTATGCAGCCTATCAGGAAATTTATCCATTAGACTCGGGCTACATCATTAGAAAATCATTTTATAATTTATACCACACATTGAATCATCTGAATTTATTTGGCGGAAGCTATTTGAAGCAATCCGAGCATGTCATGGCCATGCTATTGGCAGAGCTATCTTAATATGCTTCTGGGTTTTCAGAGATAAACTTTCTAGAAAAAATCTGGTTATCGCTGTTTCCAACCACGACAAAATCAAAATATTACTCTATCCTGCATTTAATCCCATTCCAAGATTTTCCACATATTAACATTGGGATCCTGACTGAGGTCGCTACGCCGAATATCCAACTTGCCATCGCCATTTGAATCCAAGAAAAAATAAGGCGGACCTATATCCGGAATAACCTTAACCATATATAGCTTGCCTCCCCTACGGTACTCCTGTATGGTTTTTTTTCCACGGCGGATAATCGTAATATCGGGCTCAAGTGTTTCTCCGCTTTGCACCGGTAATGGTGGCTCGGGAACTTCCGGTGCATTCTCATCAATTTTTGGTGGCTGCTCATCAACGGCAAATGCCTGAAAAGCAAGAAAACCTAGCAGGATAAAATATCGCATGGCAGACTCTTTCAAAGTAAAAACTTCCTATCATAGCCTATTATAGGGCTTGGTTGGTTTATAGTATCACATCAAACAGTCGCCCACCGTCCCCAGACCTTGCACGACAATCATACAAATCTCTTTTATCCTGGAATCTGCAGTTCAACCACGAAAAGTTTCTATGAAATAGCAAGTTATTGGCACTCGTCATTGGGTTTGCGCGGGAATGTTATGAATGATATTCAGTTTAATTCACTGATATTTTGCTTCATGACCACTGCGATTAAAATGCTCTTCGTAAGCTAAGTATAGCTAATAACAATTCAGATTTTGAATTCGGCTTGGGGTATTTTAGCTGGAATTAACGAGGTATAAGCACCAGAACATCTAACAAGGAGTATCAGGGCGCACCCAGTCAAGCTCTTCGAACTATCGGTAAAGCATATGAACTTAATGACCTTTTTGACGCGGAGCAAATGGGGCCCTAACCGGACGCACTACCCGCGCACCCTCTGAGCAGGGCGCTCAAGCTGTGCAATTCGGAGTTGCTCGTTCAATTTGGCGGTATTTTTCATTTGATTATAGACTCGCAATACCTTCTCCGGATAACGAGACCTGGGATCGCGAAGACTACCATTGTAACGTAACAATGTTCGTCTTAAATTGCCTGCGCTAAGATCCAAATACTGGGCCAGTATATGTGTGCCAATGGAAATGTTTTTTTTTGGATCGTAAAGCGCCCTTAATCCGCCGATTGATTTAATTTTTTTCGGATGAGCGCTGGGCATGACCTGCATTAATCCTCTTGCCCCTACCGGGCTGACGGCTTTTTCCTTGAAAGTGGATTCCACAGCGATTACGGCCAAAATCAATTCTGGCTGTAAATCACGCTTACGTCCATTACGAAACGCCTCAGCCACGATAGTGCTTGCTTTTGATTGCGGGATATTAAATTTATCCTGGATAAAACTGGTCAACGCCCTAGCTTTTTGCGTTTGTCTATTGGCACTAATGTCATTATCCACAGACAAATCATCAAGTTGCTCTTGCTTGGGTGATACGACTGGTAAGGCGCGATGGAGTTGAGTTAATCCGGCTCCAATTAGCAGTATCAACGGAATGTTAAAAGCGTCACGGTAAGCACGCTTTAAAATTTTGGTTCGCATATTTCCCTCCCGGTTTTAACTGAATGCTTGCGTCGAACTAGAGACAAATACCGACGCAGAATCAACAGGCTGCGGTTGAGATGTCATTGACTTGTGTCAATAATACCTATTTTTAATCATTATTGTAGCGGAACGTTGTTCACTCCTCATATTGGAGCTTATCTTATTATTTATAAGTGCGCAATCAATTATTTCTCTAATCAATCCCTTAAAAGTTTTACTAAAGCCAACCGTTTTGAAAATATTATGTTAAGTTAAGTAAAGTTGAAATTCGCCTAATCAGTCTCGTGGATAACCAGTAAAAAACCCTCAGTTCGTAAAATCTAGCTCGCGTTTGAGTAAATAATCGTAATATCCATCATTACTTTTTTAATGTTTAATCTCCATGTATGAAAATAGATACAACTAAACGATATTTGCGTATTCTTTGTTTGCTAACATTTGCTTGCCTGTTATCAGGTTGTATCTACTGGATTCGGGCCTATCAGACCTATCTGCAAATGGATGAATTTGACCGTTATTTTTCTGTTGCTGTGAGCGATGACTTTACCTTACGATTTAAAAAGCCCATTCTTTATAGTAAGGATTTCATTTCCTTAGCCAAACTTCAACCCAGTCTGAAGTTTCCAGCAATTGATGGCAGCAAGCGCTGGCGATATTGGTTTCATAAAATTAACCGGGATAAGACCGTAATCAAGCCGGAAATAAAATTTTATTCCGACTTAAATTTTAACAACAAAGACCGGATAATTGCCTGGTCGTTTTCCTCATTATTTTTGCAAATTGCCCCACCTAAATTTTTAGAGGTTTCTTTGCGCTCTATCGGCGGCGCTGAAATAAATAAAGAAAAAATGCAGCTCCGAGCCAATACTGACTCGATTGACAAAATTTCCGCGGATTTGCCTAAAAAGCCTGCAGTTGCGGCGCATTTGGGCGAGCCATTGGAAATTATCGATGATAAGGATAGTGAAGTTTATCTTTACTACTTTTTGCTGGAAACCCCTGAAATCGAGGAGGGCTACGAAGATCGCGCATTAAGCGAAGTTAAACTGACGTTTGACAAATCGACCCAGGAACTGATAAAAATGGCCGGACGGTTTGCCGGTCTTAAAATATCTATTAATTATCGTAATTTTCTTAAAAAATCACCCGGAAATCCCTTAGAGGCATCTTTCAGCGATAATGAGCGTGATTGAAACGGTTATGTCCATACTGGCGATTTGAACATGACAGCGCTCAAATCGCCACCTAAAACTGGAGCCTTGATCCTATGTCTTGTTTTTCATTACTTCGCTATTTTGAAAGCTAAAAAGGCGGGGCTTCCTCTGCGTTGAATCAAAACGGCTACCGATTTACCTGCTGGAAGATTCTTGGTTATTTCGTCAAAATCACCGACATCACGAATAACTTTATTCTGAATTCGTAATATCACGTCACCGCGCTGAATTCCTGCATCTTTAGCCACACCTTTACCAACCTCCTGAACCAACACTCCACCTTTGGCAACCTGCAATGCTTCCCTTTGCTCAGGCGTTAAGGTTGAAACCGTAATCCCTAGTTTGTTGGCGGGTTTCGCATCGACTTTAGCTTCGGCTATTTTTTCATCCTGTTCTGGTAATAATCCGATTTTGAAATTAATGGTTTTGCTATCTCCTTGCCGTATAATTTTAAGTGTCGCTTTCTCATCAATTGGCGTCATACCAACTAAAGGCGGCAAATCGGCCGATGTTTCAATGGACTGCCCATTGAATTCGGTAATAATATCGCCTATTTGCAAGTTAGCCCGTTCAGCAGGACTACCCGGCATGACTTTCGAAACCAAAGCCCCTTGTGGTTTTTTCATGCCAAACGATTCCGCCAATTCTCTCGTCACGTCCTGAATCTGCACGCCCAGCCAACCATGAGCTGCCTTGCCCTTGGTTTTTATCTGCTCCACAACATTCATCACAACATCCATGGGAATAGCGAACGAGAGCCCCATAAAGCCACCTGTGCGACTATAAATCTGAGAGTTGATACCAACCACTTTCCCATCCATATTAAACAGGGGACCTCCTGAGTTACCAGGATTTATTGCAACATCGGTCTGTATAAATGGCACATAATTACCTCCTGGTAAACTCCGTCGTTTAGCACTCACTATCCCTGCCGTGACGGATTGCTCAAAACCGAAAGGCGAACCAATAGCCAGTACCCATTCCCCTACCTGAAGCTTCTCCGGCGCTCCAATCGTTACTGCCGGTAAATCATTCGCTTCCACTTTTAACAACGCCACATCGGTTCGAACATCGCTGCCAATCAGTTTGGCCACCAATTCCCGCCTATCGGAAAATTTAACGACTATCTCGTCGGCATCCTTCACAACATGATGATTTGTCAACACATAACCATCCTGGGAAATAATAAAGCCAGACCCTAATGACTGGGTGTCTCCACCACCATAATCCCCATCAGGATTGTTGAAAAAATGTTTAAATAATTCTTCCATTTCAGGAGGAATACCTTCAGGCAATGGTTGCTCTTTCGGTAGACCCTCAGCTTCAGGCTGTGCTTTTTTTGTTGTACTGATATTAACAACAGCTTTTCCATTGGCTTTTACCATCTCGGTAAAATCCGGCAATTGAGCCAACACATTTTGACTCAAAAGAACTATCAGGGACAAACACCATCCCGCTTTATTCAGCATAAAACCACCATTCCCTAACATTTATTAAACAATTTATAGCTATCGAACCAATCTAAAAACACTTTTGCAGTAGCATTTTAACCTCCAATTATTAAATGAGGGTTAATGATCTAGTGTAACGTCTCTTCCACAACTTTAGTAATTCTAATGCCATAATCAAATAAATTGTGTGTGATATTGTGCTGCTTATGGGACTGATAACTTAAAGAAAAATCGGAGACGTGCACTAGAAAAGCGCGTGACATTCAGCCACCAGCTAAGTTCATCAATTAGTTACTCCGACCTCGAAGCTTGATACCCTCTGCAATAAACTTGACGGTCGTTGCCGGCACTTCACCCATGACAGTAAGCTCAAAATCGCCGATTGCCCGGCTGAAGGAATTGACTGCGCCAATTGATTGCAGACCGGACTGCATAGATGCATTTTTGTTTTCCATATAAACGGAAACCGAAGAAAAACCGTCACTGAGTACCATATGATCAACGAGTTGATCAGAATTGTGTACAGGCGAGCGAGTAAAAAATACTTCCTGAAAACCGAAGGGCAGCTCATTAACAACAAAAGCGGGTTGAGCCGGTGACTCTAACCAAGTGGCATTAGCAGATTGTTCTGATTGTTTGTTTTCTGCAGAAGACGCCTTATCCAACGACTTGATATTGACAAAAGGCAGTGAATCTTTGACCTCTAGTTCGGTAAACACAACTTGCTCCAATGGCAGACCTGAAAAATCATAAATTACAACTTTTAAAGGCAAAAAATATTTTTTTTCTACCCAGATTTTTCTGATGTATCTGAAATTATCTTTGGGTTGTATGGCAATCACATCAGCCAGCTGCATGGCTATATTTTCTTCACCGACTAGATCGAAACGATAAGCCCCTCCCAAATCATCGATGTTCTTGGGAATATCAAGCAGGAAAGAACTGGCAAAGGGACGATAATCGACGACAATTTGTTTTGTTGTCTTGAAATGGCAGCTAACCTTGTTGGCATCTCTAATAATTTCGCGCAAAGGAGAATTTAATGACACCAAACGCTCCTGCTCAGTATTATTGTTGGCCGCATGAAAATATTTCATCGTTTCCAGCTTGCCATTTCTTAAAAACACCACCGTGCCCTGATAATTCAAGGACTTCATGGCCTTGCTCATATTCAATAAAATACGCTTCCCTTCTGAAACATTGCCAGATTTTAAATCAGTGTTTCCAGCAGAAACTGTAGTTATTGAAAAAAACAAAACAAGAAAAAAATTTTTCCCCACCATCATTCCTGACTATAGGCGGAGACTCTGGCAAAAGGTCTAAAATTGACTTCGCCATTGGTATAAACACTACTATTGTGTGCTTGAAGATAGTCATTGATACGCGCATTGACGGAGCTGGGTTCGTTCCCGTACCGATAAGCTGACGGCTTCGATACTTGTTCGATAGCTTGAGTTTGAGCCAACTGTACCGTTGATGAAGTTTTAATTTTGTTATCGGAATAGTTGACTCCCTGCGCGGTTATGATTGCCACCACCGCAATGGAAGCAGCCACAACAAGAATCTTATTGCTGTGTTTAAACAGTTTATTTTCGGTAAACGGATGACTTCTGGGTAATAGATAGTAAGGTTCCTGCAGAATCTGCTGATTAATCTTGGCTGAAAAATCTGAACTTGGATATAAAAACACATCCGTTTTTAACACATGACTTATTGCCTCATAACGATTTATCTTGTCTTTTAAATCCGGTTGCAACTGAATCTTTTGCAATATACTTAAAGCCTCATCTTGATCAAGCTCATTATCAAGAAACTGAGAAATTTTTTGATTTAAATCTTCATGCATCGAAACTCACCTTTAATCGAGCAGGGGGGTTAATTTACTATCGATTGCTTCTCGCGCCCTGAAAATGCGCGAACGTACCGTACCAACAGGGCAATCCATAGCCACCGATATTTCTTCATAGCTCAAGCCTTCAAATTCGCGCAACATAATGGCCACACGCATTTCTTCAGGCAAATTCTCAATAGCTGACTTAATAGTTTCAACTATTTCCTGATTAGACAAAAGTCTATCAGGGGTTTCCATGCCCTGTAACTGAGGTGCATTTTCAATTTGTTCCGCATCTTGAATATCCACTTGGTAATCAGAGTTTCTGCGCGCCCTGGACACCAGGTAATTCTTGGCGGTATTTATAGCAATTCGATACAGCCAGGTATAAAACGCAGATTCCCCTCTGAAATTACCCAACGCCCGGTAAGCTTTAATAAAGGCTTCCTGAGCAACATCTTGAGCCTCACTGGGATCCTTGATATAACGATTGACCAACTGAATGATCTTATGCTGATATTTGATCACTAACAAATCATAGGCAGATTTATCACCTTGTTGCACCCGCAACACTAAATCTTGATCCAGCTGTTCGCTTGCCCTGATTTGACTGTTCACTATTACTCTATGCTGTATAAACTGACAGAATTAAAGCGCATTAGTTCTACGAATACAAAAAAAATTGCTATCACCTTAAAAAACGTTATTATCCCTAAAGTTTAATGACTAAGCCAATTTACCTTCGTTTATACTAACTGCTAATGAACTGCGGTTTTTGGGAACTTGCTGTTGTTGAATAGTCTAGCAGGGGTTTAGACAACAGACCGATTTTTACACTTCGGCTATGCCCCTTGCCTCCCCTGCTGCACGCCATCATTTTAGCGCCAGGTAAAATCGGTAACCCCCTCTTCCCAGGCGGTTACGTCGTTACAAAGCTCGTTGCAATACCATCACTACCGTCGCCAAACCTTATTGGCGCTGGATATATTGAAATGTAAGTATATATTCTTATTACAGTTTTCTCTATAATTATGCCAGATTACGAAACTTACGACATTCTTATTATTGGTAGCGGCGGTGCCGGTCTGAGCCTGGCGCTTAAACTGGCTGATCACTCAACTCGCATAGCCGTACTGTCCAAATTTGCTTTGACTGCTGGCAGCACCTACTATGCTCAGGGAGGCATATCCGCCGTATTCGATGCCGAAGATTCCATCGAATCTCATATCAAAGACACCCTTGATGCAGGCGGCGGCTTGGGTAACCCCGAAATAGTCAGGCTTACTGTGACTCATGGCAAAGAATCCATAGACTGGTTGCGTAAACAAGGCGTCGTTTTCACTGAAGAGCAAACCTTATCCGGAGAAATAAAACTACATTTGAACCGAGAAGGCGGTCATTCACATCGTCGAATTGTACACACCGCCGACGCCACAGGTAAGGCAGTCTCTCTTTCGCTCATTGAGCGCGCCAGGGAACATCGGAATATTGAATTATTTGAACATCATAATGTTGTTGAATTGATCACATCAGCCCCCCCCGCCCGGCGCTCAGATATTCTAAGTGGCAAACGCATTCTCGGCGCCTATGTGCTTGACACAAAAAAACAACAGGTCAAGACATTAGCGGCACGAATCGTCGTCCTGGCAACCGGCGGTGCTAGCAAGGTTTACCTTTATAGCACCAATCCACAAAGCGCAACCGGTGATGGTATTGCCCTGGCTTGGCGAGCAGGGTGCAGGATCAGTAATATGGAGTTCATGCAGTTTCATCCAACCTGCCTTTATCATCCTGATGCCCAGTCCTTCCTAATCAGCGAAGCTGTCAGAGGCGAAGGGGGTAAACTAATTTTGCCGGACGGCTCCCCTTTTATGCAGCGTTTCGACCCGAGAGGCGAATTGGCACCACGCGACATCGTCGCTCGCGCCATTGATCATGAAATAAAAAAACGCGGCATAGATTGTGTTTATCTCGATATCAGCCATAAGTCGCACACCTTTGTTCGTAAACATTTTCCAACCATTTACCAACAGTGCTTAAAATTTGGTATTGACATCACCAAACAGCCAATTCCAGTCGTACCGGCTGCCCATTACACCTGCGGCGGAATTTTAACAGACAGTCATGCGCGCACCGATATTGCTAATCTTTATGCCATCGGAGAAGTGGCCTGCACGGGCTTGCATGGCGCCAATCGCATGGCCAGTAACTCGCTTCTGGAATGCCTCGTGTTTGCTGACCGCGCCGGCAAAGATATTTTAAAAAAAATCGCCTCGATCGCACCGGTCCCCAATCTTACGGAATGGGATGAGTCACAGGTCAGTGATTCGGATGAAGAAGTCGTCGTATCTCACAATTGGAACGAATTGCGTCATTTTATGTGGGATTATGTCGGCATCGTCAGAACCGACAAACGATTAAGCCGGGCCATGAACCGGGTTGAACTGCTAAAAAAAGAAATCACCGAATACTACAGCCATTTCCGAGTCACTAGCGATTTGCTAGAGTTGCGCAATCTGGTCATCGTCGCTGAATTAATCATTCGTTGTGCCCAATTACGTAAAGAAAGTCGTGGCTTGCACTATACACTGGATTATCCTGAAACCGATCACACCAAACCGCCGCAAAATAGCATCTTGTCACCATAAAAGACTGAATCAAGCGTAAATTAAAAACGCAATTTTGTTATTCGACACCTAAATATAGGACTGTGCTTACAGCATAAAAACATTTTGAACCTAACCGGCTGTTGAAAAACTCAGGTGCTCAATAATTGGTTGCTGTAATAGGCTCATAAAAGCAAGCTGGCTACAATATGTATTGTAATCTGGTTAATAAAATTTCCATTTTTTCAACAGCTTGCTTAATTTTCTTGCGAGCTCCACTCTCTCAAGCCATAAGGTCAAGAACATTGATGCGTCAACACGACCAGAAGATTTTGTAAACATCCACTAAAGTTATAGGTAAGCGGCAAACTGGACTTTTTCATTCTGCATATTGTATTTTGTTAATGGCCCTGTTGAATTGTTATATTGCTTTTTAAATGGGTATCAAAGCCGTTCAGCAATTCCTCAACCTGCCGAGCAGCTTTGTCACATTCTTCAGCAGATTTTTCTACTCGTCTGCGCAAAAAAAGTCCAATGTACAAGCCGTCGATATCGCGAGAAGCGTATTCATTAATCGGATTGCATAGCTCCTGCATGCGCTGCTCAGCCTTCAATAAGGGCTGTTGGGACTGAATATCAACGCTTTCCATCAAAATCATAAGCTGACTGGTAACATTATTCTGTAGTCTGAACACTGCTTCCACATAGTGCGCAAATTCCTCCCTTGATCGGCTTTCAGAACCATACCCACCAAAAAAAGGAATAGAACATCCGAACAATTGCAACGCCATAAAAAACAGCATCGACCTCTGCAAATTCTCTATCTCTTTAAAGTGTTTTCCCATCTTACTTTCAAACCTCCCTGAGGCCAACTGATTAAAATCTAATATACTATAAATTGCCCCATCCAGGCAGATACGAATAGTAAAACCTCAAATTCTGGAAGCGTGATCATAATAAAAATACCTTTAATATTTACCCTGTTTTTTGTATGATCCTTCCATCGACCGGTGTATACTCCGAAATTAAAATAACTATAAAAAGGTGGCAAACTGATGACTGAGAAGACAACGGGCAAATATCTGCTCAACCTTGAAAAACACTTTGCTAACGACAACCCTGTATTATTAAAGGCTGCAAAAATCTTTCACGGTCTGGATCAAATTGAATACGATCTCGGGCTCATCGAAATGGATGAAACAACGGCTTGCAAGAATTCATGGTGGCCGATCATCAGTTTGATCGGCGGTAATTCAACTGCCAAGTCAAGATTTGTTAACGGCTACTTAGGTTCTGAACAGTTAATCTCGGGCATTCAAGCCTCCAGTCATAAATTTTCTGTTCTGCTCCATAACAATCAGCCTACTTCTGCCACTTTGCCAGGTACGGCACTGGATGTCGATCCCCGCTATCCGTTTTACCAAATAAGCCGCAAAATTGAGCAGCAACAAGCGGGCGAGGGCAGTCGCATTAACTCCTACCTGGAAATAAAAACCGTCAACAGTGAACGCTTAAAAGGCAAACTGTTCATTGATGCCCCCAATTTTAGCGTTGCACAGGCCACTCCGGTCATATCTTTTTTAACAAAACACATCATTGAGCATTCTGATCTCGTATTAGTCTTTACCGATGCGTTTGACACGACAACCCCGCTGGTTGACGAATTGATTCAGCTGATCAATGCGCACCAAGACTCTAACAAATTTGTATATCTGATCGATGCCCCTGCATCAACTTTTTTCCCGACCAGTAATACCGACCTGATAGCATCCTGGCAAAGAAAATTGTCCGATCTGGGTTTGAATACCGGACAGATTATCGTATTGCTGGGGCAACAGCAAAATACAGTAGGAAATCAAAACTCTCTAGCTTTTGCCGAGATCGATCAACGTATGTCCAATGTCGCACATGACCGTTCTTACCGAGTTCTTAATTCATTAGAAGCAGGCATCAAAGATGTAGAAAACGTTGTGATACCTGAAGTCAGGCAAGCGATTGCCACCTGGAAGGAACGCAGCTATGTATCCAGCTTGGTTATTCTGGCATTCATAATCACGTTGAGCCTGTTCGCCGAAATTAATTCCGGTATTGTTTTAGCAACAATTATTGACCCTATTTTAGGCCCCGTGTCATTTCTAGTGCTATGCGCAATCATGGCACCGTTGCATATAATTTTCAGCAAAATACAGGCAAAATTTACCATCAATAATCTGACTGCCCGGCAAAAAGAACTACATTTACTGGAAAACCTGTCTAGCTTGTTTGAAAAAAACTTGACCTTGTCGCGAATGTTGCTGCCAATATACGAGCCAGCGGGATGGAACAAAAAAACAAAATCCCGATTATTGCAATTATCTGAAAAAACCAAGGAACTGGTTCAATCCCTGAATGATAGCTTTGGCGCCTATGATGAGACGTCCGACGCGACCTCAAACTTGCAAATTTTTAAAGATTACCCTTAAGGCATAATTATTCACGGAGCAAATTCAACCTTGGAATAACAATAAACCAAAATACCTTGCGGGCTTCTTACTGACAATGGATACTTTGAAGCAATATTTACAACTCTGCTGGTTCCGGAACAATCCACTTGAGTTAAAAAGATCAGCGAGTTTATTTAAACAAAACCTACTGTTTTCCTATATTGTTGAGTATTTTATGCAGGCAAACATGACCGATGATCCCATCGAGGCTTTTTATGAAGTTACCATCGAGACATTTCTGACTCTATTTTTTTTCGCCGTCCTGCTATTTTTCAATAAGACTCTTTACGCTTACTTACAAGTAACCACAGCGATCCTAGTTTGCGCCAATGTAGTCTCTGTATTTATCGTTCCTGTTGCCGTCTGGCTTACCGTCAGCGAGGATGCACTGAGTTATTATGTTTTGAGTCTACTTTTGATCTGGGATTACGCACTGGTAACCTATATAATCAGACAGACTCTAAGAATCAATCTTCTAGCTAGTTTATCTATTTCTTTTTTGTATTTTACAGTTACTTATTTTGGTGCATTTGCGCTGGGTCAGTTGATTTAATTAGTGTATTTGACCAATCTGATAAAAATGAAACTGGGTCCTCAGTAATCAACGGAGTTACCAAAAAAATATTCTCATCAAAAACATAATCAGCGCTAGGGAAAGTTTTGCGTTAAGACTTTTTCAGATAATATGGAGGTATAACAAATCTTAAAGATTGAATTCCTTGCTTAACCATGAACCTCTCCTGAGCCAAATCAAAAACTCATTCAAAATGGGAGCCATTATGCCGAAGCATTGATATAAATAACAAAACTCTGTGCGATTAACCTGATAAACACAAAAGTTCCGGCATTTGTCTGTGGGAGCAGCTAACCGACTGCAATCTTTGCACATTCATTGCCAGTTGATTAAATCTTCTTTTCTTAATCTTACTCGCAACCAAGAAAATAAGGGCGAGTGCCCCCCTGAACAATTATACTCACACTAACATCCATCGACATCCCATAGGAAATAAGGAAAAAATACCGGCAATGAAATATGCTAATTTTATTGGACTAAAAGTCCAATTTAGAAGTGAATATAAATTTGTGAAATAAACTAAAACTTATTTTAATGAAAGCGTTTCAGCTCGGCCTACCATCTCAATTGACAGCTTGTCTTCTTTTAGCAACCAGCCGATAGCGCGCTGGACTTCGTTCTTGCCTATTGCGGTTTCAGTGGCAATTTTAGATACACTTGTCGGCCCGTTTTTATCGAGATAATTCCAAATCCTGCCTGCAGCATCACCAATTGTATTTACCATGTAAGTCTCCTTAAATAAAAAAGATTGTCTATTAATCGAAAATTATCAATTTTTTGCTTGAATGTCTGGTAGGACTATATTCAATTCAAGCGTTTCCTGATCATCATCTTGTTCAAAATTAACCGATATGGCATCTTGGCCAACGTTAATGTATTTCCGGACAACTTCCAATAATTCTTTTTGTAATTGGGGAAGATACGACGGCTGGTTGCGAGAGGAACGTTCATGCGCAACCAAAATTTGGAGTCTCTCTTTAGCAAGAGAAGCCGAGCTTGCTTTAGATGTTCTAAAATAATCTAGTAGGCTCATTTAGTTACTCCGTCTGAAAAGCTTCCCAAAAAAACCTTTTTTATCATCGATAAACCGATGAGGCCTATCCTCGCCTAAGTAACGCGCTACGATATCGACATAAGCCTGGCCTGCATCGCTTTTCTCGTCAAGAATTACTGGCAACCCTGAGTTTGACGCATTTAAGACCGATTTTGACTCTGGTATAACGCCCAATAAATGGAGTGACAATATTTCCTGTACATCATCGACACTTAACATTTCGCCCAATTTCACTCTTTCAGGCGAGTAGCGTGTTAACAACAAGTATTCTTTAATCGGTTCCTGGTTTAGTTCCGCCCTACGCGATTTACTAGACAATATACCTAACATACGGTCTGAGTCACGTACGGAAGACACTTCTGGATTAGTTACGACAAAAGCATCATCGGCAAAATACATCGCCAAATGCGCACCCCTCTCGATACCGGCCGGAGAATCGCAAACAATATATTTAAAATCCTTAGCTAAGTCCTCTAAAATTTTACCGACCCCCTCCTGACTAAGAGCGTCTTTATCGCGTGTTTGCGAAGCTGGCAGAATATAAAGCAAATTACAGTTCTTATCTCGGATCAAGGCCTGGTTTAGGGTGGCTTCGCCATTTATGACATTGATAAAATCATAAACAACACGACGTTCGCAACCCATTATCAAGTCCAGATTACGCAGACCCACATCAAAATCAATGACGGCAGTTTTATGACCTCTTTTTGCCAGCCCCATAGCGATGGCAGCACTTGTTGTTGTTTTACCAACCCCCCCTTTTCCGGATGTTACAACGATAATTCTTGCCACACAATTTTCCTCTTCGTTATTAGAACTATTAAATATCTCTAATTATTAAGTTGTTGTTTTGTAGATAAACCTGAACAGGCTTACCGCGGACGGTTTCTTCCATATCTTCGCTGATTTTATAAGTCCCAGCAATCGAGACCAATTCCGCTTGCAAATCCGAACAGAAAATACGTGCTTCCAAGTTACCCCGCACCCCAGCCAGGGCTCGCCCTCTCAATACACCATAAACATGAATATTACCTTCTGCCATAATTTCGGCACCGACACTTACTTGCGCCAATACCACCAAATCGCCCGTGGCGTAAATCCGCTGCCCGGACCGGATAGGTTGTGTGATCAATGTTGTAGTTGATGATAATGCAGTTTTATCTGTAGCAGTGGTATCTTTTTTAACCTCAGCAACTGGAAGAGGATTAATAATTTTTTGCGTGTGAGATCCAGTCGATACAGCGCTGCTGCTTATTGAATAAACAGGAATGCCTAAAGCCAATATTTGTGTATTTTGCTTAGTACTCCCGCCGCGCATCCCTACCGGCAATAATCCAGAATTTCGAATGAGTCCCACAAGTTGTCCAATATCGATTTCGACACTTTGCTTATTTAATTCCTGTAAATCGAGCACCAAAGGCGAATTTTTAAAAAATTCAGGCGCCAACTGGATTTTTGCCTGGAGCTGCTCTTCTATAATTTTCAGATCATTACTGGATAAAACTAATACAGGAACAGAGAATGTACTGCTCTTAAATTCCAGAACAGGTTGGCTATAAGGTATTTTTTGAGAACCTGTCGACATCCGTTAAGCCTAATTGGTCATTAATAATAAGATTCTAACATTTGTAATTAAAAAAATCATTTCTCAAAAGTTAATAATTCTTGCTGTTACAACAGGCTAGAAAGATCAATTATACAAAAGGAATCAATACTTTCGTTTATGAAAGCTTATTTGCAGATAAATGAATCAATAAATCCCATGACTTCAGCGGATACAATTCATAAATAAAAAAGGCAGCACTCCTGGGAATGCTGCCCATCGTTTTAGTATGAAAACGATTAACGCTTGGAGTATTGCGGTCGTTTTCTGGCTTTGTGCAAACCGACTTTTTTGCGCTCTACAATACGTGAATCTCGAGTAACAAAACCGGCTTTTCTTAGGATGGGGCGCAAATTTTCGTCGTACTCCATCAATGCGCGCGTCAAGCCATGACGAATCGCACCGGCCTGCCCGGAAGGACCGCCTCCAGTAACTATGACGTTTACATCAAACTTGGTTTCCATTTTAATGCATTCCAAAGGTTGGCGTGAAACCATTTGATCGGTTTTCCGCCCGAAATAGTCTTCGATTGTTTTTTTGTTAATAATGATCTTGCCAGTGCCTGCCGTAGCGTAAACACGTGCTACGGAGCTTTTACGTCGGCCTGTACCATAATACTGAGCTGCTGCCATGGAATTACTCGCTTTATATGACTAAATTTTTTGGCTGTTGAGCCTGATGCTCGTGCCCGGGACCTGAATAAACCTTCAATTTCTTGAACATTGCGCGACCTAGCGGATTATTAGGTAACATGCCTTTAATTGCAGTGCTAAGAATGCGATCAGGGAAGGTTTTTCTTAATTTACCCAAACTAACGGTTTTCAAATTCCCGATATAACCGGTATGATGCTGATATAATTTATCTTTTTCTTTGTTACCAGTCACACCTATTTTCTCAGCATTGACAACAATAATATAGTCACCGGTATCAACATGAGGAGTATATTCGGGTTTATGTTTACCGCGAAGACGACGTGCGATTTCAGAAGCCAAACGGCCTAGCGTCTTTCCTTCTGCATCAACTACGTACCAATCACGCTTAACTTCTGCTGGTTTTGCATTAAATGTTTTCATCGTTACTTCGTCTTTCTGTTAAAGGCTCAATAATAGAACCGGAATTCTACTAGACATTGTCATTTTTATCAATGTTTATCCTTCAAAAGGTGGAAACAAAAAATTAAACTGTGCGGCGTATGGCTAGGGGCAAGTTTACTGTTAGCTTTATGCATTTCATTCCCTCTGCAGAGCTCTTTGCTGCTATTCGGTGAATAGCAGCAAAACTTTCACTTTATACCTTACGCTATAGTTTAATATTTAACGAATGTAATTTACGATAAAGATGTGTCCTTTCCATGCCAACAGCGGCTGATAATTTGGCGACACTGCCGCCACTTAGTTCAAAATGATATTCCAGATAAGCCTTCTCAAAATGATCTCTGGCATCCTTTAATGGCAAATTAAAAAAATCTGGGACCGAAGACGATACAACCACATCACCAATAACCGTACCAAGCGCCAGCTTAACCTCATCCAGTTCTATATCTTCTCCTACTCCGAGAATCATCAAGCGTTGAACCAGATTTTTCAATTCTCTGACATTACCGCGCCAACTATAGTTGCGTAAAAAATTTTGCGCTGCCATGGAAAACTTACGGAACGGCAGTTTATCGTGTTTAGCATAATAATCCACGTAATAGCTCAGCAAACCCGGCACGTCCTCACTGTGATCCCTGAGCGGCGGAATTTCCAGCGCCACTTCATTAAGCAAATAATACAAATCCTGCCGAAAACGGCCCGATTTGACCTCTTCAGCGAGAGCGACCCGGGTCGATGTCACTACCCGCACATCAACGTGAACCGCTTCACTGCCACCTACCCGCAAAAAAGAACTTGAGGCCAGCGCGCTTAAGAGCTTTAATTGAGTCTCTTTGTCCATCCCGCCGATTTCGCCAAGGAACAAGGTACCCTTGTTGGCCCTTTCCAGCAGGCCCGAATAGACCTTGCCACCGCTTTCCTTGCCAAAAAACTCAACCGCGGAATTTTCCGGCGCTATACTGCCAACCGCAACGTTGACAAACGGGCCATCACGATGCGAACTATTATTGTGCAAATAGCGTGCATACATTTCCTTGCCAACACCCGCCTCGCCGGCAAACAGAACCCGGGCATCATGCTGAGCCAAACGTTTTAACTGATCCTTAATTCGTGCAACGGTTGCACTTTTGCCGACGGGCTCAATGTCATGCGCCAGTTGCTGTTTGAGCCCGGCGTTTTCCATTTGTAAATGACTGGCCTCCAGCGCCCTTTCGACAATCAATAACAATTTCGCCAGCGACAATGGCTTTTCCAGAAAGTCATAAGCACCAAGACGGGTTGCTTCAACAGCAGCTTCCACGGAGCCGTGCCCAGACATCATGATGACAGGGCAAAGCCTGGGGTTTTCCGCCACCCATTCTTTTAGCAAAGTGATGCCATCGGTATCGGGCATCCAGATGTCGAGCAGAATTAGACTGGGATTTACCGATTTTTTTAATGCTCTGGCATCGCCTGCATTTTCCGCCATGGTAACCTGATAACCTTCGTCCTCTAGAATTTCACTGACCAGACGGCGAATATCCGGTTCATCATCAACGACTAAAATACGTGGTATATTTGCATTCATGTATTACTTTCCAATGTTATAGGGCGGGAAGTTGAATGATAAAACCCGCACCGGCTTTACGACGAGTATCAACCCAGATAGCGCCGCCGTGCTCTTCGATTATTTTTTTTACTATTGCCAAACCTAAACCTGTGCCTTTGGCTTTAGTGGTAACATAAGGCTCAAATATCTGTTCGATTTGCTCATCCTTGATACCAGGACCATCATCATAAAGCGCAATTTCGATAAAATCTGTATTATTTTTTTGCACGCGATGCAGGTTTATTTCAATCAGTCCTTTCGATTCGATCGCCTCAAGCGCATTTTTTACCAGGTTATGCAGCACTTGCCTAATACTAACGGGGTCGCCTTTGATTATCAGCGCGTCACTTTCATAATCGGTTTTGAACATTACCCCAGGCCTTGACACATAAAGCGTCAACACCTCCTGAACCAAACCCGCCAAATCGATCTCGACTGCCTGTTTTTTGGCAGGTTTGGCGTATTGGGAAAAATCATCCACCATTTCTTTCATTGCTTCAACCTGTTGTACAATCGTCCGGGTAGAGCGCTGCAAAATATCGGCGTCCGCCGCTTCCAGCTTGGTAGCCAGCTTCAGTTGCAAGCGTTCCGCGGAAAGCTGAATAGGTGTCAACGGGTTTTTAATCTCATGAGCAAGTCTCCTGGCCACTTCACCCCACGCGGCGTTTTTTTGGGCCTGAATCAGATCGGTGACGTCATCAAAAACCACAACCGCACCGACACGCTGTCCGTCTTGTGAAAACAATGGTGTACCCCGACACAGCAGTTCCTGCCGGCCATTTGGCCCCAAAAAAACAATGCGCTGCTGCCAGATGTCATCCGCCTGTTCGAGCAAACGCTGGATTGATCTTAACGGGTCGGCCAGCTCGGCATAGCCTTGCACCAGCTCCATTAAAGTCTGTCCGACAAACCGATTGACATGAATATGAAATATTCGATATGCAGCCTGATTAGCGGTGCGAATTCTATATGCGGCGTCAAAACTGATCACGCCGGCCGTTAAATTGGCCAAAATGGTTTCCAGATAAGCCCTCTGATTTTCGACTTCCAAACCCGCCTGCCGGGTCTCATCGCGGGCGATGGCAATGCGATGTGTCATTTTATTGAAGGATTCCACTAGAAAACCCAAATCGTCCTGGGCAATAACCGGTAATTGCTGGTCATAATATCCGGAAGCAACAGCCTGAGTGCCTTTAACCAGTTGCTTAACCGGAGCGACAATATTACGGATACTGATAAACGCCACCCAGATGGCAGCCAACAAGCTCATCAACAATACTAAGGATAAAGCCAGGGAAAAACTCCATTTTAACGAGTCTCTTAAAAAATTCATCTCCTGATAACGCACAAAGGCAAATTCCACCGAATCCGCCAGATCGGCCATTCTGACAGGGACCGGATATAAGGCCTGCAAGTATTGGGGCTCTTGCGTTTTCACGGTAACGATGACCCGAATCATCAATTCGTCTTCGCGAACCGGGGTCAGGGCTGCATAATCGTTATTCCGGCGCAATTGCAGCCAGATATGTTCATCCGGTAAACTTGGTAAAATATCGCTTGGATTGATGCTGCTCGACGCAATGATTCTGCCCTGCCGGGAAAATAAAGTCATTTCCGATGCGCCAGACTGCTCGCGCAAATTATCTATTTCCAGAGTTGCGAGATTTTCCGGCAATTCTTCCAACGCTTGTGTTAATTGCAGGGTTTGTTTCAAATACCAACGCATTCTTTGATCCAGAGAAGCCTGGCTGAGCTCCAGCGCGTCCTCCATAGCCCGGTCTATCTCAACATTAAACCAACTATCGATACCTTGATGCAGAAACTGCATCGAAAAATAAAACACGATGGCGGCCGGCGCCAGGGCCAACAGAACAAATAGCGATACCATGCGCGTAGTTAATCTTGATCCTGCCTCGCGCTTCTTCAACTGCCGGATCATGGAGTAGATATTGGCCCCAACCAAGCCCAGCAAAACCACCGAACCCAACGTGTTGACCAGAAGCAGCCACGAATACATCGCGCCCAGCTCCGAAGACTCCTGCGTTGCCGAGCTCATTAACTGCAACGACAGCAATATCATGCCGAACAAGATAATGATGGAAAAGCTGATGGGTGGCTTTATTTTGTTAAAGGCCATAAGTACCAGCTACTGGATAAATACCATTGCGAGTTCAGATAAGCGGCCGGACGTAGGGGCAATGGCAGCGCCTCACGGTCGAAGGTAATTTTCATGCCGACATAATAGCCGTTTTCAGAAGCAAGCGCTTTCTTTTCGATCACGCGAATATTGTGCATCATAGCAATCATATCCAGCGCCGCTGACAGTGTGGAAAAATTATCGGCGCTGCCGGTGCTTTCATTTCTGACGCGATACATGTTCAATAAAGCATGATATTGAATCCTGTAGCGAAGGGTCTTTTCAACCAGCGTTTTATCGAAGAAATAAGCACGCTGCTGCATGACCTTGATGGCTATATTCCAATATAAAGGCACACCATTTTGCAGCGCTTCTTTCGCCGGCTCGCTTAATCGATAAACCAAATTTGCCGACAACACATAATAATCACCTTGCAAAGTCAACTCTGCAGTCTTTATTTTCGCACCGAATTGATTAGCAGAACTTAAAACAGGCAGCAAACAAGTAACTAGACAAATATAAAAACCAGCCAATCCTGATCCTTTCGCCTTTCGCCTCTCGTCTTGCGACTTTTTCATGTCTTTCTTATCCGCGCATAATAAAAGCCATCCATGGCCGACTCTCCAGGCATAATTTGCCGTCCGCATGCCTGAGCACGCCCCCAAACCGCATCAATTGGTTGTTCGGCGGCATCCTGATGAACCGCCAAAAAATCCTGAATCTGATGTTCATTTTCCTGTTTGAAAATGGAGCAGGTCGAATAGAGTAACAGCCCGCCCGGCATTACTAGTGGCCAGACCGCATTAAGTATATTTTTTTGAACCAATTTCAGTAAGGTGACGTCGTCAGCCCTGCGCAATATTTTAATATCCGGATGACGACGAATGACACCGGACGCCGAGCACGGCGTATCCAGCAAAATCCGGTCAAAAAGCTTACCGTCCCACCAGTCCTCAGGCTTCGCCGCATCAGCGGTTACCAAAGTAAACTTCAAGCCCAAGCGTCTCATATTTTCGGCGACACGCCGCATTCTGTGTTCGTCAATATCGACCGCAACCAGCTCCTTAAGTTGTGGTTGCTGTTCAAGAATGTGTGCGGCTTTCCCCCCGGGTGCAGCGCAAACGTCCAGCACCCGCTGCCCGGCTCGAATATCCAGTAATCCCGCTGCCAGCTGCGCGGCCACGTCCTGTACAGACACAAGTCCTTCGCGAAAACCGGGCAATAATTCAACAAGCACCGGCTTTTCGAGAATAAGCGCTGAGGGACAAAAACTGACCGGCCAGGCGCTCAAACCCTGTTTTATCAGAAGCAACAAATAAACGTCACGCTCAATTTTTGCTAAATTGACCCGCAATGCCATGGGGGGTTGTTGATTGTTCGCCAGCAAACAATCAGCCGCCTGCTCCGGCCAATCCAGTTCGATTTGCCTGATCAGCCAGTCCGGATGACTGAGCCTTGCCGACGGCTCCTTGTCAGCTTTGGCTTCATGCACATCCCTTTTTCGCAAATAATTTCTGAGCACCGCATTAACCAATGCTTTGGCCCATGGTTTTTTATGCGCCGCCAACACCGTTTCGGACACCGCCGCATGTGATTTGACTCTCATGAAGCTGAGCTGATAGAGCCCTGCCAGCAATAGACATTTGATTTCCATATCCTTGAGCGGCTTGGTGAGCAGGCCAGCGAGAATGAAATCCAGCCGGTTATAATAACGACAAACGCCATAACAAAGCGCTTGGACAAAGGCTTTTTCTTTTGGCTGCAAGGCTTTGGCAGACAGGGCTTCTGAACCGGAATCAAGGCGTTGGAAAGCTCTATCCAACGCCGCTGTTAACGATTCGCCGTGCCGCAAAACCTGGGACAACACCCGAGCAGCGACCAGTCTAGTATTCACAAACTGCTCAACCTAACTTGATACCGCTGATATTGTGGGCATTTATAAAAGCCTCGACCGGCATTCGCTTGCCACCGGGCAGTTGTATTTCATGCAGCCGAAGCCGACCTGCGCCGGTGGCGACCTCTATATGTTTATGTGAATAACTGACCAAACCAGGTTTCGGGTGCGGTTCTGCTCCGATCGCTTCGGCACGCCAAATTCTTAACACCTGCCCCTGATATAGCGTCTGAGCAACTGGCCAAGCATTCATTCCTCTCACTTTTCTGGCGATCTGTTCAGCAGATTGCCACCAGTCTATCGTGGCTTCATTTTTTTCCAGTTTGGCGGCATAAGTAACCAGGTTTTCATCCTGCTTTTCGGCAACAACAGTCCCTGCTTCTATTTGGACCAGAACCCTGGCTAGACCAATGGCACCCAATGCAGCCAATTTATCATGCAAAGAGCTTGCCGTATCGTCTGCTCCAATCAAACATTCTTCCTTTTGCAGCATGTCACCGGCATCCAACTGGCGCACGATTTTCATGATCGTAACTCCGGTTTTTTCATCGCCGGCCATAATGGCACGCTGAATAGGAGCCGCTCCACGCCAACGTGGCAATAAGGACGCATGCACATTAATGCAGCCTTGTTTCGGCAAATCCAAAACCGCCTGGGGTAAAATCATGCCGTAGGCGATAACCACTATCAAATCTGCTCCAAAGGCAGCGATTTGCTGTAAATCGGCTTCGGTTTTGAAAGTCAGCGGCTGAAAAACGGGAATGCCGGACAACAAAGCCAGTTCCTTAACTGGACTTACATGCAATTGACGACCTCGGCCTGCAGGCCGATCCGGTTGAGTATAAACGGCGCAAATCCGATGCCCTGAGTCCAGCAACATGCGTAATGATGGCATTGCAAATTCCGGCGTCCCTGCAAAAATAATCTTCATGCCAGACTGTGTTCCATTTTATGAATTTTTTCCAGTTTTTTCTTGATCCGCTGCCGTTTCAAAGGTGAGATGTAATCCACAAATAATTTTCCGTTCAAATGATCGATTTCATGCTGAACGCATACCGCCAATAAGTCTCTTGCCTCAAATTCAAAAGACCGCCCTTCTCGGTCAAGCGCTTTTACCCTGACATGGTCAGCCCGCTTCACTTTTTCAAAAAAACCCGGTACCGATAGACACCCTTCCTCCGACTCTTCGACCCCATCTTTTTCAATAATTTCAGGGTTTATCAAACAAATCGGAGCATTTTTTTCATCACTGACATCGATCACAATAACCCGCTGATGAACATTCACCTGGGTAGCGGCAAGCCCTATACCACGAGCTTCATACATGGTTTCAAGCATGTCATCGACCAACCTTTTTATTGTATCGTCCACCGTTTTGACTAGCGCGGCCTTTTTTCGCAACCGTTCATCCGGAAATTCGAGAATGTTTAGAATACCCAAGAATCTCTCCACTAAATATTTGAAACTGGAATTCTATATGAATTCATCTAAACTTTGAAATCAAGCACACTAAAAAAGACCTGGCAGGAATCAACATGGCTAAGCGATTATTTTCTGGATTCATCATTTTTTTAATCTTCAGCATCAACATCGGGGCTGAGGAATTACAAATCAACCCGTCTCATCCCGATCAGTATACCGTTGTCAAAGGCGATACATTATGGGATATATCCTCCAAATTTTTAAATCATCCTTGGCAATGGCCAGAGCTTTGGAAAAATAACACGCAAATTGGCAATCCTCATCTGATATACCCGGGCGATACGGTCTATTTCTCCGTTGTTAACGGTCGCGCACAGCTTAGCCTATCACGAAATGAGCAACTTGACTCATCGCTTCCTTCCAAAGGCCCATGCATTCTTAAAGAAGAGAATCTTAAACAGGGGCGCACCGAGTTTATGATGTCCGAAGACGGCAAACTGCTGCCTTGTATTCGGGAAACAACCATTAAACAAGCAATCAAATTAATACCATCAGAAGCAGTTGCCAAATATTTGACTACTCCACGGGTAGTTAGCATAAATGAACTAAACAACTCACCCTATGTAATAGGATTTGCAGGCGAGCATCTTCTGGCAGGGGCTGGTGACAAAATTTATGTACGTGCGATCAACTCGTCAGACAATCTATCTTATACCGCATACCGTCCCGGGGATACCTATGTGAGTCCAGACACTGGTGAAATCTTGGGTTATGAAGCCAAATATATAGCAGACGCCCAGTTGGAGCAAGCCGGAGATCCGGCAACATTGCTCATCGCCAAATCAAATAGCGAGATACGTATGGGCGATCGGTTAATGTTGAATAGTGAAGAAGATATCACTTTAAATTATTTTCCTAAACCCCCCGAAGAAAAAATTTACGGCAGCATTATCAGTGTTCTTGGCGGCGTTTCCCAAATCGGACAATATAATGTTGTGGTAATCGACAAAGGCATTCAGGACGGTATTCAAACGGGGAATGAACTCACTATTTACAAACGGGGGAAAATTGCTCGAGATATTTACACAACAGCAAACAAAGACGTCACGATCAAACTGCCTGATGAACAAGCCGGAACACTGATGATTTTCCGCCCCTTTGAACGCATCAGCTATGCGCTGGTCATGAAAGCCAGCCAAGCCATTCATGTTTTAGATAAAGTTCAAACACCCTGAAGTTTATTTCTCGATAAACCATATGTAGTATTAATGAAAATTTGGTGTTTGAATTCGATACCAGTGGATTTTCCAGGAAGTTTGACAGCCCGGATGCAGTCAGCATGCCTACAAGACAGTATTCACGGCAACCCTGTTAATTCCATTGGTAACAGTTCTTGAATTGCGATGTACATAACAACGATTTAAAGTATTGGCTTGCGTTATTACGCACACCCGGAATAGGCTGCAAGACTTTTTTAAAGATTCTGGAGCATCTGGAACCTTCTCAACTTTTTTCGGAGTCAGCACCAGCTCTTGCCGCCTTAGGTTTAAAATGCGATCAAATTCACTCAATCATGAATCCGGATTGGGCTATTATTGACGAAGATCTGACCTGGTTAATTCAGCCCAACAACACGATAATCACTATTTATGATAAAATTTACCCGCAACAATTAAAAGAAATCCCTGACCCTCCGCCGATATTGTTTATACGCGGCAATCCAGACATTTTATCCTCCCCTCAAATTGCCATGGTTGGCAGCCGCAATCCTTCTTCTCTAGGCAAAGAAACCGCCTTTAATTTTGCCAAAATACTCAGCCAATCAGGATTCGTCATCACCAGCGGACTCGCCTTAGGTATTGATGCGGCTAGTCATCAAGGGGCATTAAATGCCAACGGTACTACTATTGCTGTGGCAGGTACGGGACTGGATCGTGTCTATCCAGCACTCCATAAGGATTTAGCAACCGAAATTATGAATGTCGGCGCTCTGGTTTCCGAGTTACCATTAGGCACCACGGCCAAAGCCAACCACTTTCCGAGGCGAAACCGAATTATCAGTGGTCTTTGCCAGGGATTATTGGTAGTTGAAGCCGCCAAACAAAGCGGTTCCTTAATTACTGCAAGAATGGCTTTAGAACAAAATCGCGAAGTTTTTGCCATTCCAGGCTCAATTCATAATCCCCTGGCTCGAGGCTGCAATGCATTGATACGCGAAGGTGCAAAACTGGTCGAAACTACACAGGATATTCTCGAAGAATTTAATCATTATAATCAAGTAGATAAAAACAAAACCCTAATGAACGCACAATCATTACTTGACCTGGAGCAACAAACATTATTGAATCTAGTCATGTTCAGCCCAACTTCTATTGATAATCTGGTTGAAACTAGCGGTCAACCGGTTGAAATTATTTCGTCAATGTTGCTGATTCTGGAACTGCAAGGATACCTGGAAGCAACTCCTGGTGGTTGCTATACTCGAATTAAATAACCAACAAAACACTATGAAAGAAAATGTTTTTGATGTCCTGATGTACTTATTTGAAAATTATATGGAAGATGAAATTGAAATGCTTCCAGACAGCGATGTCGTCAGAACAGAATTAGAGGAAGCCGGATTTGAGCAAATCGAAGTCAACAAGGCTTTTGATTGGCTTGAATCACTCAGCGTCCAAGGGTTAATTAAGCCGACTCAAGCGCCGGCTTTTCGTATTTTCAGTTCCCCGGAAAAAGCAAAACTTGATCTCGAATGCCGCAATCTGCTTATCTATCTTGAGTCTAATCGCATACTAAATTCAGCAAACCGTGAAATCGTCATAGATCGAGCCATGGCGCTGGAAAATGAAGAAATATCTGTGGAAAAGTTGAAGTGGATCGTTTTGATGGTATTGCTCAGTCAGCCGGATGAAGAAATTGCCTTCTCCAGAATGGAAGACATTGTTTACAATCTTGTTCCAACTTATATTCATTAACAAGCAAAATTCAGGGCGCAAGGTTCAAATCTACCATCATCAATTTGTACTTTGTACCTTATTCCTTGTACCTGAACAAATTAAATGAGCAAAAATCTTGTTATTGTAGAATCGCCTGCAAAAGCCAAAACCATCGAGAAGTACTTGGGTAAAGACTTTCAAGTATTGGCCTCCTATGGTCACGTCAGAGACCTTATTCCCAAAGAAGGGGCTGTCGATCCAGACAATAATTTCGCAATGAAATATGAAGTCATCGAGCGTAACCAACGCCATGTCCAGGCGATCAGCAAAGCTCTCAAGGCGGCCAACACCTTGTACCTGGCAACCGACCCTGATCGCGAAGGAGAAGCGATCTCCTGGCATCTATATGAGTTGCTTAACGAAAAAAAACAGCTGAAAGATAAACAGGTACATCGGGTTGTCTTTCATGAAATCACCAAAAAAGCAGTTACCGACGCCATTGCCCATCCAGAACGGCTGGCAACCAACCTCATTAACGCGCAGCAGGCACGCCGAGCACTCGATTATCTGGTGGGTTTCAAGTTATCACCTTTGCTGTGGAAAAAAATCCGCCGAGGTTTATCGGCGGGGCGGGTACAAAGCCCGGCGTTAAGGATGATAGTCGAACGCGAGCTTGAAATTGAAGCATTTAAATCCCGGGAATATTGGTCCATTGAAGCCGTCTTGACTGCCCATGAACAACCTTTCAAAGCCAAACTCACTCATTTTGAAGGCAACAAGCTGTCACAGTTCAGCATTGACAATAACGCGCAG
>Ga0209798_10000254_pt1 | contig 31071 bp, 28 predicted proteins | sample DOMMetBare3Fresh_FD_187475 | JGI IMG/M metagenome (GOLD analysis project Ga0209798, IMG submission 187475) | Wetland sediment microbial communities from St. Louis River estuary, USA, under dissolved organic matter induced mercury methylation -... | ecosystem: Environmental > Aquatic >... | reverse complement strand
TCGAGCACGACCCGGCCGCCCTCGATGTCGACCTCCGGGACGATGGCCGCCACGAACGGGACCAGCGCCTCCCGACCATCGGTCAGCCGAAGGACCAACAAGTCCTGGGCGGCGCCGGGCTGCAGGGCGATCACCTCGCCCACCTCTTCACCGGCCACGGTCACGGCCTTGAGTCCCACGAGATCCCTTTCATACCAGGTGTCCTCGTCGCCATCGTCCTCGAGGGCATCGGCCAGCAGCTTGATGCCTCGAAGCTCTTCGGCTCCATTGCGATCGTCGGTGCCCTCGAAGCCGAGCAGCAGGACGCCGTTGTGGTCCCGGGCGCTGCGCAGAACCATCGGGCCGGCTTCCGCGGGCTCGGTCACGAAGCTCGCGCCGGGCACAAAGCGCTCGTCCGCGGCACCGGTGAGGACCTGCACGGTGACTTCACCGCGCAGGCCATGTGCCTTTCCGATCCGAGCGACGACAACCTGCATGAGCCGGTCCTTCGAGTGGTGGGTACCAGGAGTGGTTGGGGAGACAGTGGCGTGGGAGAGGTTGAGGAAAGAAGCAAGGGGTATGCCGGAAGGTAACTCTCCGGCATACCCCTTGTCAGGCTTGCTCAGCGTGCTATCGCTGCCGATCCGTGTCGACGATGTCGACCCGTACCGGCTGGCCACCTGCGAGGGCGGCCATCACGGTGCGCAGTGCGCTGGCCGTCCGCCCAGAGCGACCGATGACCCGCCCGAGGTCGTCTGGATGAACCCGGACCTCGAGAACCTCGCCGCGGCCCAGCTCCTTGCGCCGGACGGCGACATCTTCGTCATGATCGACAATGCCCTTGACGAGGTGCTCGAGCGCATCCTCGAGCACGATCAGGCCTCAGCCTTGGCCTCGTCGGATGCTTCGACGACCTCGACAACGGGGGCGTCGACAACCGGGGACTCGGCCTTCTCGACCTTCTCGACCTTGGGCTCAGCCTTCTCAGCCTTCTCGACCTTGGGCTCAGCCTTGTGCGCCTTGTCAGCCTTGGGCTCAGCCTTCTCAGCCTTCTCGACCTTGGGCTCAGCCTTGTCAGCCTTGTCAGCCTTCTCGGCCTTGGGCTCAGCCTTGTCAGCCTTGCTCTTGCGAGCCGTGGTGGCCCCGGACTTGGGCTCTGACATCGCAGCCTTGGCGGCCACCTCGAACAGCGCCTTCTTGTCGGCCTTCGGCTCGGCGACACGCAGGGTGCCTTCGGTGCCCGGGAGGCCCTTGTACTTCTGCCAGTCACCGGTGATCTTCAACAGCACGGCGACCTGCTCGGTCGGCTGAGCGCCGACACCGAGCCAGTACTGCACGCGCTCGGAGTTGATCTCGATGAGCGAGGGCTCCTGGGTCGGGTGGTACAGCCCGATCTCCTCGATGGCTCGGCCATCGCGCTTGGTGCGCGAGTCCATGACGACAACGCGGTAGTACGGTGCGTGGATCTTGCCTATGCGCTTCAAACGAATCTTGACGGCCACGGTTGTGGTGTCTCCTGTTTCTTGTCTGGGGTGAGCGGCACGGCATCCGCGTGGGGACACGGCTCGTGACGCTCGGATGGACACGTCCGAAGCGGAGAGAGGGGCCGCAGCCAGACGAGTACGCGCGCCATTCTGCCAGATGCGACGAGATCCACCGAACCCACACCGCCGACTCACCGGCGAGACCTCGATCCGGTCGGTCCTGGGAACCGCCCGGTCGCTGCATCACCCCAGCCGGTAAAGTTGCGATGAACCGGCCTCTGCCGACCGGACCGTCACCTCGAGACGTCTGGGGACCCATGCTCTACGTGCTCACCAGATCCGTGATGGCTCCGATCGCCCGTGTGATCTACCGGCCCGTCATCGAAGGCCGCGAGCACATCCCTCGCAGCGGCCCGCTGCTTCTGGCCAGCAACCACCTCTCGTTCGTCGACAGCATCGTCATCCCGTTGGTCTCCCCTCGACGCGTCGTCTTCCTTGCCAAGTCCGACTACTTCACGGGCAAGGGCATACGCGGCCTGTTGAGGCGTTGGTTCTTCACCGCCACAGGTGCCGTCCCCATCCGTCGGGGAACCCACGGCGCCGCACAGGAGGCGCTCGACACGGCGCTGGAGATCCTCAACGAGGGTCACGCTCTGGGTATCTATCCGGAGGGGACACGATCGCGTGACGGACGCCTCTACCGCGGTCGCACCGGCGTGGCCTGGTTGGCGTTGACCGCCGGATGCCCGGTCGTTCCAGTGGCGCTCTCAGGCACGCAGAACATCCAGCCGGTGGGCTCACGACTTCCACGTATCAGCAAGATCGCCATTCGGTTCGGCGAACCGCTCGACTTCAGCTACCTGCAGGGGGCCAAGCCCGGCCCTGCCCGGCGGGAGGCCACCGACGCGATCATGGCAGCCATTCACGAGCTGTCGGGCCAGGAGATCGCCCCTCGCTACAACCACCCACCGGCCCGACGACCCGGCTGACAACCGACCCCTTGCTCACTCGAGGCCGCTTTGCTCAGTTCAGACCGCTCCGGAGGGCGAGAAACCGGCCCGAGAAGCGGCCTGAACTGAGCAAGGCGTCGCCGGGTGTCAGGTCTCGGATGCCACGACCGGGCCTTCGCCGACTTGCAGGGCGATCCGCACGATCTCACGACGCCCGACCTCTCGGCTGATATCGACATCCACGGTTGGCCCCAGGCCAAGCCCCAGCTGCTGCCCAGCGACCGGGACCTGCCCTGCCTCACACCAGACCTCTGGGACTGTTGCCGGATCCAGGCCATAGCGTCGGAGACCCCGGGCGACATCAGGTGCATCGTCGGGCCGGAAGCCTCCCTCCACCACCCCGCCGACGGGCGAGTCCGCGAGCAGCGCCCACAGCGCGTCGGCCACGCTCTCTTTGACTGTGTCCTTGGAGAACAACGGGATCTGCAGCTCGGCCGCGAGCTCACGAGCCAAAGTCGTCTTGCCTGAGCCGGGTGCCCCGTTGACCAGAACGACGACCCTTCGCCCACGCGATATCACGTACGGCTGCGCCGGCCACTCATCGCGCAGGACGGCGTAGGACACGTGGTCCCGCCACGCATCGTTGCCGTCTGCGCCCGGGAGCCACAGCATGCGGGGCGAGAAGCCTTCGCGCCGAAATCCCAGTGACCGCAGGAGTCCTGCCGAACGAAGGTTGCCCGGCTGGACTGCGGCGACGAGGCGATGCAACCCCATACCCCCGGCAGTCTCCGGTGTGAAGGCCAGGTTGACGACCAACCGCAGCCCTTCGGCGAACAGCCCCCGGCCGGCATACGGGTCGTAGGCGTCGTAGCCCATCGCGGCAGACTCGAATCGACCCCGCACCACATCACTGACGCTGATCTTGCCGACGATGTCGTGGTCACCCTCCGGCGTGCGGGCGTGGACGAGGAACGTGCGGTGGTCACGCGACTGTCGTGGCAGCTGTCGTGCGAGGTCGTCAGGATCAACCGGGTTCCACCGGGCCAACCGTTCACGCGACTGCCCGAGCGCACGTCGAAAGGGCGCGATGTCCTGCAGGCGAACGGTGCTGACCCGCACGCGATCGCCTTCGGCGTGCAGGACCGCCAGCTCAGGAGACAACAACGCCTCGCAGAACGATGTGCTCCGGCGCGGCCAGGACTCGAATGTCGGCACGCGGATCCGCCTGGTAGACAACGAGATCGGCGCTCGCACCCTCGATCAGACCCGGTTTGCGGAGCCACGATCTGGCACCCCAGCTCGAGGCGGTCAGCACGTCGACGGTGGACAGCCCGGCGCGGACCAGCTCAGCGGCCTCCTTGGCAACCAAACCATGCGGAAGCGAGCCACCGGCGTCGGTGCCGAGATAGATGGGCACCCCTGCGTCATGTGCTGCCGCGACAGTCTCGTAACGGCGCGCGTGCAGGTCTCGCATGTGCGCCGCGTACGTCGGGTATCTGCCCTCGGCGCTGGCCGCGATTGACGGGAAGGTGTCGATGTTCACCAGGGTCGGAACGATCGCAATCCCTTGCGCGGCAAAGGAGTCGATGGTGTCTGGCGCCAGCCCGGTGGCGTGCTCGATGCAGTCGATGCCCGCGGTCGCAAGGTCGCGAAGGGACTCCTCACCGAAGCAGTGGGCCGTGACGCGAGCGCTCTCCTCGTGGGCGGCGGTGATCGCCGCGGCCAATGCCTCCCGCGGCCAGCAGGGGCTGAGGTCACCGGTGTCGCGGTCGATCCAGTCGCCGACGATCTTGACCCAGCCGTCACCTCGACGCGCCTCCTGACGAACATACCGGGCCAGATCCTCCGGCTCGATCTCGTGGGCGTAGTTGCGGATGTAACGGCCGGTGCGCGCGATGTGCCGCCCAGCTCGCACGATGCGCGGCAGGTCCTCGCGGTCATCGATCCAGCGGGTGTCGGACGGAGAGCCGGCATCGCGCAACAACAGGGTGCCGCCGTCCCGCTCGGCGACCGCCTGCTTCTCGCTGGTCGCATCATCCACTGCACCGTGGGCGTCGAGCCCCACATGCGCATGCGCGTCGACCAGACCCGGCAGGACCCAGCCCTGCACGGTCTGGACGTCGGCGCCGGCCGACGGGGCGGCATACGTGATCTTGCCCCCCACGACCCAGAGCTCGTCGCTGACCTCCTGCGGTCCGACGAGCACGCTTCCCCTGATGTGAAGCACCGGCGCAGTCATGTCTGCGACCCTACCGATGCCACGTGACGCATGCCGTGCGGGCGTGCGTCAGCGAGACCTGGGTCAGCGGGCAGATGTCATCGATACTCAGGGTTGGGCTGGACGAAGTCGAACCGCTCCCCCTTGTCCCACTCGCTTCGCTGGTTGCCGTATGCCGGGATGCCACCGGCCCGCTGGATCATCTGCGCCATGTGCATGAGGTTCCAGGTCATGAAGGTCGTGTTGCGGTTGGTGAAGTCATTCTCGGGACCGCCCGAGCCTTCGTCGAGATAGGACGGGCCAGGTCCGATGTCCCCGATCCATCCCGCGTCGGCCTGCGGCGGGATGACGTAGCCCAGGTGCTGAAGGCTGTAGAGGATGTTCATGGTGCAGTGCTTGACACCGTCCTCGTTGCCCGTGATCAGCGCGCCACCGACCCTGCCGTAGAACGCGTACTGACCGTTCTCGTTGAGCTGACCCGACTGTGCGTAGAGACGCTCGATGATCTGCTTGGTCTTGCTGGAGTTGTCGCCAAGCCAGATCGGACCCGCGACAACAAGGATGTTCGCAGCCTTGACCCGCTCCCAGATGACTGGCCACTCGTCGGTGGCCCACCCGTGCTCGGTCATGTCGGGATAAACGCCGGTCGCGATGTCATGGTCGATCGCCCTGAGCACCTCGACCTCAACCCCGTGGCGGCGCATCAGCGAGGCGCTCACCTCGATCAGCCCCTCGGTGTTGGAGATCTCCGGCGAGCGCTTCAGCGTGCCATTGAGGAACATCGCCCGCAGCCCGGTGAAGTCCCACTCCTTCTCTGTGTCAGCCATGGGCCGACGCTAGCTGCCAGCAGGTGCCGGCGAAACCGTCGAAAGGACTACCGTCGAAAGGACTACCGGCCGAGGAACTGTTCGAAGCCCTTCGGTAGCTCGAGGTTGGCCGGATCCGCTGACCCAGCCGGCCCTGTCGGTCCTGTCGCGTCCGGCCCCGCCGGCATACCGAAGGCGCTGTTGACCGCAGCGACGCGCGCGCCCGAAGCCTTGTCCGCCAAGGCCTTCTCCTCCTGGGCGCGCTTGGCCGGGTTGCCGCTCTTGCCCTTCTTGCGTTGCTGGCCCTTTACGGCCTTCTTTCCCCCGCCCATGCCGGGAATCGCGGGCATCCCGGGCATGCCTCCGCCACCGCCCCGACGCAGCGATCGCATCATCTTCTGTGCCTGGCCGAAGCGCTCGAGCAGTCCGTTCACCTCGGACACGGTCACCCCTGAACCTCGGGCGACGCGAGCCCGGCGTGAGCCGTTGATCTGTTTGGGATGGGTCCGCTCGAACGGAGTCATCGAGCGGACCATCGCCTCGACCCTGTCGAACTCGCTCTCGTCGAGGGCGTCGAGCTGCTGACGCATCTCACCCATGCCCGGCATCATCTTGAGCATGGCCTTGAGCGAGCCCATCTTCTTGATGGCGGCCATCTGGTTCAGGAAGTCGTCGAACGTGAAGTCCTCGTCCTCCATAAACTTGCGGGTCATCTCGGCGGCCTGATCGCGGTCGAAGGCCTTCTCGGCCTGCTCGATCAGCGTCAGCACGTCACCCATGTCCAGGATGCGCGAGGCCATCCGGTCGGGGTGGAAGACCTCGAGGTCGCCCACCGCCTCGCCGATCGAGGCGAACATGATCGGCCGTCCAGTGACCTTGGCCACCGAGAGCGCGGCACCACCGCGGGCGTCGCCGTCCAGCTTGGTCAGGACCACGCCGGTGAAGTCCACGCCCTTCTGGAAGGCCAGGGCGGTTTCCACGGCGGCTTGGCCGATCATGGCGTCGATGACGAACAGGACCTCGTTGGGTGAGATCGCGGCCCGGATGTCGGCGGCCTGTTGCATAAGGTTCTCGTCGATCGCCAGGCGACCGGCGGTGTCCACGATGACAACATCGTGCTGTTTGGCGCGCGCCTCTGCGAGACCTTGGCGGGAGACAGTGACCGGGTCGCCGAAAGACCTGGTGCCGTCACCGGACTCGGCGCCCGCGTCATAGCCCGCGACGTTGCCTCGCTCGGGTGCGAAGACTGGGACACCGGCTCGCTCACCGACGACCTGCAGCTGGGTCACGGCGTTGGGCCGCTGAAGGTCAGCCGCGACCAGGATCGGCGTGTGGCCCTGGTCCTTGAGCCACTTGGCGAGCTTGCCGGCCAACGTGGTCTTGCCGGAGCCCTGCAGTCCCGCGAGCATGATGACGGTCGGCGGGTTCTTGGCGAACTCGATCCGTCGGGTCTGCCCGCCCAGGATCGTCACCAGCTCGTCGTTGACGATCTTGACGATCTGCTGGGCCGGATTCAGGGAACCGATAACCTCGGCGCCCAAGGCACGCTCGCGAACGGCGCCGGTGAACTCGCGCACGACGGGCAGCGCAACGTCAGCATCGAGGAGCGCAACACGGATGTCGCGAATCGTCGCGTTGACATCCGATTCGGACAAACGGCCCTTGCCGCGCAGCTTCTTGAAGGTGACGGTCAGACGGTCAGACAGGCTGGTGAACACCACGCAAGGTTATCTGTCCGCCGGCGGTGCCTCGTCGCATGCGTCCATCAGCATCGATATCGTCTGGGCGACCCGAGCCGGGGGCAGGGGCCTGCCTCCGAACTCGGTCACGTAGAAGGTGTCCAGGGTCTGTCCGGCGTAGGTGGCGATGTGAGCGCTGTGCACGGTCAGGCCCGCGCGTGCAAACGTCACACCAACCTCGTGCAAAAGCCCTGGGCGGTCGTGAGCGCGAATCTCGATCACCGTTGAGTCCTGCGAGGCGTGAGGCACGACCATGGCTCGGGTCGGCGTGCGGGTGCCCGCCCCGACCAGACCAGCCTCGACCGTGCGGCGGCGCTCCAGCGCTCGCAACGGCTGACGGTCACCCTCGCTGAGGCTGGAGAGCGCGCGCACGATGGTGGCGGCATCTGGGGCGTCGCCGCTTGGTGAGTCCACCTGCCACTGGTTGGCCGCGATGCCCTCCTGGGTGCTCACGCGCGCGCCCCGTACCACCAAGCCCTGCGCCGCGAGCAGACCTGCGGTATCGGCGAACAGACCCAGGCGGTCGCGGTCGAAGATGTCGATGCGGTAGGCGCCTCCAATGGGCTGAACCATCACGTGCCGCTCCCCCGCCGTCACCTCGGCCACGATCTGCGGCGACAGCAGGTCATACGCCTCGTCCACCCGTCGTTCGGGCCCGCTATCAGCGCCCAGTGCCACACGTGCGCCGACGACGAGCTGTTCGAGCAGCCGGGCCCGCCAGCCCGTCCACGCGGCGGCGCCCACCGCAGACGCATCCGCCTCGGTGAGCGCCCGAAGGAGCTCCAGGACGTCCCTGCGGCCAGCGACCGCATCAGTCACGGCCGAGATGGTCTGCCGGTCCGTTGGGTCGCGCCTGGTGGCCAGCTCGATCAAGGTCAGGTGCTGGCGGGTGAGCAGCTCGACGACCTCTACCTCGTCCTCGTCAAGGCCCAGCCGCCGGGCGACCGTGGCTGCGAGCGGCGCGCCGGTCGAGGAGTGGTCGTGGGCGCCGGCGATCTTGCCGATGTCGTGCAGCAGGGCTGCCAGCAACAGCAGATCTGGCCGCTCGACGTCGAGCATCAGGCCGGTCGCCTGCACGACCGTCTCGATCAGGTGCCGATCGACCGTGTGTCGGTGAACGACGTTGCGCTGTGGTCGGCTCCGCACCGCAGCCCACTCAGGCAGCCATGAGTCGATCAGCCCGGCAAGGTCCAGTCCCTCCCACACCGGGATCAGCCCCGGGCCCGCGGCAAGCAGATCGACGAACAGCGACCGGGCCACCGGACTCCACGGCGTCGAGATAGCCGGAGAGTGCGCAGCCAGATTGGCGAGAGTCGCCGTGGCCAGGGGCAGGTTGGTACGGGCCGCGGCGACGGCGGCCCGAAGGACCAGCAACGGGTCGCGGGATGGGTCGAGGTGGGCTCCGAGCACCACCTCCCCGTCGTGCTCGAAGAGTCCAAAACCCAATGGTTTCAACACAGGTCGTCGCGGACCGACCCGCAGGACGCGCGCCCGCTGGGACTGGGCGGCACGGCGAACCGTTCCGTCGATGGCGTAGCTGATGGTTCGTGCGGCAGTGCCAACGGCGGCCAACATCGCATCGGCATCGACATGGCCCAGCAACGCCGCGACGGCGTCGTGGTCCTCGAGTCCCAGGCGATCGCGACCGCGACCGGTCACGACGTGCACCGCGTCCCGAGTGTCCAGCAACGTGCCGTATGCCGTGTCGACCTGCCCGTGAGGGCGATCGGCCAGCCACGCTGCCGTCAACGCCCGGAGAATGGTCATGTCACGCAAGCCTCCGCGAGCCTCCTTCAGCTCTGGCTCGATGGTCTGCGCGAGGTCCCCATGGCGACGGTGACGTGCCTCGAGCGACTCGACCAGCTGAGGCAACCGGCGACGGGCGTTGGCGCGCCAGTCGTGCGCCACGGTCGAACGTGCCGCCGCGACGACTTGCTCGTCGCCGGCCACCAGCTCAAGATCCAGCAGTCCGACCGCGGCCGACAGGTCCGCGGCTGCGGCACTTCGGCACTGGCCGACGGTCCGGACGCTGTGGTCGAGCTTCACACCGGAGTCCCAGATCGGGTACCAGACGCGATCGGCCAGGGAGATGACGTCCTTGTCCGAGAACGAGCGTCCGTCGTGCAACAGCACCAGGTCGAAGTCGCTGAGTGGTCCCGCATCGCCGCGGGCCAGGCTGCCGACGCTGGCCAGCGCGACCCCCTGCATACGAGCTCCATCCGTTGCCGCGCCCCAGACCTCGCGGATCCAGCTGCGACTCAGCTCAGCGATCGCCGAGCGGCGTGCCTCGCCGGCGCCCGGGGCGGTGAAGCCCCGGGTGCCGGCGAGCTGCAGGCGTCGCTGGTTGAGGTCCACCTTCTGATCCGCCTTCGCAGTCTGTCTGGGTCCCAACATGAGCTCCCGCCTCTATCAGATACCGCCTGCTACAACGCGTCCAGACCGTGTTCGCCGGTGCGCACCCGGGCAACGTCCTCGACCGGAACCGTCCAGATCTTGCCGTCGCCGATCCGCCCGGTCTGCGCGGCCTTGAGAATGACCGACACCACGTCGGGTGCGTCAACGTCGTCCACGACCACCTCCACCCGCACCTTCGGGACGAAGTCGACCGTGTACTCCGCGCCCCGGTAGACCTCGCTGTGGCCGCGCTGGCGCCCGTACCCGCTCGCCTCGCTGACCGTCATACCGGTGATGCCGAAGGCCTCCAGGGCCTGTTTGACCTCATCCAGCTTGAAGGGCTTGATGATCGCGGTGACCAGTCTCATGACGATGCTCCCTGTTTGGTGGACGTGGCCGCCGAGGAGGCCGATGCAGTGCTGTGTGACCCGAACAGCGCGGCTCCGGCGTGCGAGAAACCGCCGCCGCCGAGAGAACCGAGATCGTACGACGTCTCAGCGTGCTGATCGAGGTCTATGCCGGCCACCTCGCCGTCGCGATCGATGCGGAAGCCCAGGGTCTTGTGCAGTGCCAGGCCGATCACTCCGGTGACCACGAAGGAGTAGAGCAGCACGGCGCCGGCGCCGACCACCTGACGCCACAGCTGGTCCACGCCACCGCCGTAGAAGAGTCCGTCCACGGCTGCCGGGGCGGACGCAGAGGCGAAGAAGCCGATGGCGATCGTGCCCACGAGCCCGCCGACCAGGTGGACGCCGACAACGTCAAGACTGTCGTCGAAGCCGAACCGGAACTTCAAGCCGACCGCGAGGGCACACAGGACGCCGGCGAGGAGGCCGATGGCCACAGCGCCCACAGGGGTGACCGCCGAGCAGGCCGGTGTGATGGCCACCAGGCCGGCCACGATGCCGGACGCAGCGCCGAGCGAGGTCCCGTGACCGTTGCGGATCCGCTCCGTGGCAAGCCACCCGATGCACGCAGCTCCGGTGGCTGCCATGGTGTTGACCCAGGTCACCGCTGCGGTGTTGTTGGCGCCCAGCGCCGAGCCGGCGTTGAACCCGAACCAGCCGAACCACAGCAGCGCGGCTCCGAGCATCACGAGGGTCATGTTGTGCGGCCGCATGGGGTCTTTGGCGAAGCCGATCCTCTTGCCGAGGATCAGGGCCAGGACCAGGCCCGCTGCCCCGGCGTTGATGTGAACTGCCGTTCCACCGGCGAAGTCAATCGTCTTGAGCGAGTTGGCGATCCAGCCACCCTTGTCGGCCGCGTAGCCGTCGAAGGCGAAGACCCAGTGCGCGACCGGGAAGTACACGATGGTCGCCCACACGACGGTGAAGACCAGCCAGGTCGAGTACTTCGCGCGGTCCGCGATCGCTCCGCTGATGAGGGCCACCGTGATGATGGCGAACACCGCCTGGAAAGCCACGAACGCCATCGTCGGGATGGTCCCGACCACCGACTTCGCGCTGAGGAGGTCGCTCAGGCCGAAGTGCTGGAACGGATTCCCTACGAGCCCGTGCCAGGACTGACCGAACGCCTCGCTGTAGCCCCACAGAACCCAGGCGACGCTGATCGTCGCCATCGCCCCGAAGCTCATCATCATCATGTTCAGGACGCTCTTGGCCCTGACCATGCCGCCGTAGAAGAGGGCTACCCCCGGCGTCATCAGCAGCACCAGTGCGGCACTGACGAGGACCCAGGCGGTGTCGCCGCTGTTGATTTCCATGAACGAAACCATGCAAGTCAACGGTTTCAGATCGTGCTCCCCTTTGTTACATCCGTGTTAGCAATGCACGGTCAGGGTAAGGATCAGGTAACTCCCTGCTGGCCGCCCAACGCGCCAACACCCGGCGCGGTGCCCGGCATACTGTCGTCATGACGTTGCGAGGCACCTGGCTGGTCGATGCCGCCCGCCCGTTGCACGACCGGCTGCGCCGCACTGTCGCCGTCGCGCTGCGTGACCGGGTTGCTGGCGAGGACAACGCCGCGAAAGCCGCACTGATCTGGGACAAGCCGGGCGAGCGCTGGTTTACCGAGACGGACCCGATCTGGCGGGTGCACGCCGACGCCTCGATGTTCGTCGCCGGGATCCGTGCGCTGCTGCTGCAGTCGTTGCACCCGCTGGCCATGGCGGGCGTGGCTGGGCACTCGGGCTACAAGGGCGACCCCTGGGGGCGGCTGCAGCGCACCAGCACCTTCCTCGCGACCACGACGTTCGGAACCATCGAGGATGCCGAAGCCCTCATCGAGCGGATCCGTGAGATCCACGAACGTGTTCGCGGCAGGGCACCCGACGGGCGACCCTATGCCGCCAGCGACCCGCATCTGCTCAAGTGGGTGCACATTGCCGAGGCCGACAGCTTCCTGCGCACCCATCAGCGGTATGCCGTCAACCCACTCACGCCCGCCGAGGCGGACCAATACGTGGCTCAGGCGTGTGTGGTGGCAAGCAGACTCGGTGTCATCGACCCGCCGACGACGGTTGCCGAGCTTGACGCCGCGATCGAGTCCTACCGGCCGGAGCTGGCTGGCACACCGGCGGCGAGGGATGCTGCGCGCTTCTTGCTGCTGCACCCGCCGCTGCCATGGAGCGCCCGCCCCGGTTACGGTGCTTTGGCCGGCGCCGGCGTCGCCCTGCTTCCCCTGTGGGCCCGCCGACACCTGGCCCTGCCCCACCTGCCGCTGGCCGAGCGGGCGATCGCCCTCCCCCTCGGTGGCGCCGCGACCAGCGTCATCCGTTGGGCATTGAAGCACCCCCACGAACCGCAGCGCTGAGCGTTCGAATACGAGCTCTGCGACCCCTTCGTCGGTCTGTCGGTCAGGAGATCAGGGCGTCGACGAAGGCCTCAGGGTCGAAGGGTGCCAGGTCGTCGGGGCCCTCTCCGAGGCCGACCAGCTTGACCGGCACTCCGAGCTTGCGCTGAACGGCCACGACGATGCCGCCCTTGGCCGTGCCGTCGAGCTTGGTCAGGACGATGCCGGTGACGTTGACGACCTCGGCGAACACCTCGGCCTGACGCAAACCGTTCTGTCCCGTCGTTGCGTCCAGTACCAGCAGCACCTCATCGATGGGGCTGAGCTTCTCCACGACCCGTTTGACCTTGCCGAGCTCATCCATGAGTCCGACCTTGTTGTGCAGACGGCCGGCGGTGTCGATGAGAACGACATCGGCCTCCATCTCAGCGGCTGCCTTGACCGCGTCGAAGGCCACGGCGGCGGGATCTGCCCCTTCCCGGTCGGAGCGGATCGTGGGCACGCCGACACGCTCCCCCCACGTCTGCAGCTGGTCGGCTGCGGCCGCACGGAAGGTGTCGGCGGCGCCCAGCACAACGTCCTTGTCCTCGGCCACGAAGACACGAGCCAGCTTTCCGACCGTGGTCGTCTTGCCTGTCCCGTTGACTCCGACCACCATCACGACGGCCGGACGGCCCTCCACCCGCGAGGAGGCGATCGAGCGATCCAACGAGATGTCCACGAGCGTGAGCAGATCCTGCCGAAGCCACCCGCGGACGGTCTCCTCATCATGAGACCCCTCGACCTTGACCCGGGTGCGCAGCGAGCTGACCAGCTCCATCGTCGCCTCCACGCCCAGGTCCGAGCTCAGCAGCGTGTCCTCGACGCTCTCCCAGGCCTGCGCGTCCAGTCCCCCGCTGGACAACAGGGATAGCAGCCCCTTGCCAAGTGCGGTGTTGGAACGAGCCAGCCTGGCCCGAAGACGTTGCAGACGACCGGTTGCCGACTCGGGACGCTCGACCGAAGGCGCTGGAACGAACGCCTCGAGGTCGGGTTCGATCGTGTCGACACTGAGTCCGCCGAAAGGACCGGGCGAGGACTCCGGAGCGTCGGAATCGGACCCCGACTCGGAGGCACTACCGGCCCGCGTTGGAGGCGTCTGCGGAGGAAGGCCCGTGGTCTTGCCGCCGCGGCCACGGCCACGGACCAGCGCGACCAGCAGAGCGATCCCGGCGAGAGCGATGACTACCGCAACGGCAAGGATTACCTGGGTTTGGATCACAGTTGGCGATTCTCCCAGATCCATGACGCGTCGCAGGACACTGCCTGCCGGCAGGCGGCTACTGAATCATGAATTCAGAGTGACGACGTTGATGACGCGTGGGAACTGCCAAAGGCTGTCCACTGACTCGCGGCAGCTTTCACGCCACCAAACCTGATCAGCCTTCAACCTCGACAACCTTGGCGTCTGCTGCGGCGCGTTGAACGGACTCGCACCCCTTGATCGCAGCGGCCCTGGTCTCGTACGCCTCTCCGGTCGCAACGACTTCACCATTCCCGGCCTTGAGTCGAAAGCGGTGTTTGCCTGACTTGTCCTGATAGACCTCGAACTTTCCGGCCATGAGGGTTGTCCCTTTCTTGTGACCCTTGGTTGGGTTGAAGAAAGGTTACGGCGTCGGACGCCCGCCCGCCGGAAAAAGCAAAAGATGCCCCAGCACCTCAGCGCCCGCGTCGGGCCGTCCCGAAGATCGACCGGGTGATCTCGCGACCAAGGACGGTGCCGGCCGAGCGCAGCATCGACCTGAACGCGCTCGAGGTGACGACCTGCTCGACCATGGACTCCTTGGCCTTGGGCTGGCGACCTGATGTCGCCGGCGCCGGACCACCGGCGGTATCGCTTGTGGCCTCCTGGTCGGGTGCCGGCGCTGCCAGGATCCGTGCCCGCAGCTTCTCGTAGGCCGACTCACGGTCCACCATCTCGGCATACCTGCCCTTGAGGGAAGATGCCGCGATCACCTGTTGGACAAGGGAATCCGTCGACGGTGCCATCGTCGACTGCGGGGCCCGCATCCTCGTCCAGGCCACCGGCGTGGGGGCGCCCCGCTCGGACAGGACTGTGATGACGGCCTCACCGGTGCCGAGCTGGGTCAGCAGCTCCTCAAGGTCATAGCCGCTGTGTGGGAACGTCGAAACCGTGGCCTTGAGCGCTTTGGCGTCCTCGGGGGTGAACGCGCGCAGGGCGTGCTGGATCCGGTTGCCGAGCTGGGCCAGGACGCCCGACGGCACGTCCTTGGGGGTCTGGGTCACGAAGAAGATGCCGACGCCCTTGGATCGGATCAGCCGCACGGTCTGCTCGATCGCGTCCAAGAACGTTGTGCTGGCGCCATCGAACAGCAGGTGTGCCTCGTCGAAGAAGAAGACGAGCTTGGGCTTGTCGACGTCCCCGACCTCGGGCAGGTCGTGGAAGAGATCGGCGAGCATCCACATGAGGAACGTCGAGAACAGCTTGGGTCGGTCCTGGACCGCCGGCAGCTCGAGGCAGGTGACCATGCCCTTGCCGTCCGGGGCCAGGCGCATCAAGTCAGCCGTGTCGAACTCAGGCTCGCCGAAGAAGACCTCGGCACCCTGGTCGGCGAAAGCGATGAGGTTGCGCAGGATGACGCCGGCCGTGGCTGTGGACAGACCGCCGAGGTCCTTGAGGTCATCCTTGCCCTCGTCCGAGGTCAGGTGCGCGATGACGGCCCGCAGGTCCTTGATGTCGAGCAACGCCAGGCCCCGGGAGTCAGCGAAGTGGAAGACCAAGTTGAGGCTGGACTCCTGGGTCTCGTTGAGCCCCAACACCTTTGACAGCAGGGTCGGCCCGAACGACGTGATGGTCGCCCGTATCGGGATGCCGTTGCCCACCCCACCCAGGGACAGGAACTCCGTCGGATAGGCCGTGCCCACCCATTCTTGTCCCACGTCAGTGGATCTCGCGGTGACCTTGTCATTGGCGACCCCTGCGGTCGCCATACCGGAGAGGTCGCCCTTGATGTCGGCGAGGAAGACCGGGACACCCTGGCCCGAAAGCTGCTCGGCCATGAGCTGGAGGGTCTTGGTCTTGCCCGTCCCGGTGGCGCCGGCAACGAGGCCGTGGCGGGTCATGACCCCGAGAGGTATCCGGACCGGCACCTTCGGGTGAGCGGTGCCGTCAGTGACGGCGGCACCGAAGTCAAGGGCCGGACCGTTGAAGGCGTACCCCGCTTTGATCTGGTCAAGCTGGTTGTTGGCAGCAGTGGCATCGGTCACCATCGGCACTCTAGCCCGGCACCGACCACAGCCGGCGTGAATGACGCGATCGACTTCACACCGAGCGCGACGGGCGTCCCTGTCCAGACCACGCTGCGGTCAGGGAGCCGCGGGGATGGAGGCTCAGTCGACCTTTGGCGAGGTGACGTCGGCGACCTTGTCCCGTGCGGCGACCACCGCATCGCCTGTCTTCTCGAGTGCGGTCTCGACCGCCGACCCGGTCTTGTCGCGCACCAGAGCGACGACCTCTTCGCCCTTGGGCGTGAGCAGACCTCGTCCCTCACGTCGCGCAGGAATGGCGACCAGACCCACCACTGCCACGGCGAGGACGACACTCACGAGCATTCCGAATACGAGCACAATCATGTGTCCAGCGTGCCTCCTCACCCTGGGAATGACGAAACGGCGCCCATTTATTGAGACGTGGATCACATTCGTTCGAGGCCAGCCTGCCTCGTCGCCGGCAGCTGCGGACACCACGCGATCGCCGCCGATCAGGCCGGCTGGACGTCCCTCAGCCGCTGCGAGACAAGCGTGGTGACACCGTCACCAGCCATCGTCACGCCATACAACGCGTCGGCAATCTCCATCGATCGTTTCTGGTGGGTGATGACGATCAGCTGGCTCGAGTCACGCAGCTCCTCGAACAGCGTGAGCAACCGGCCCAGGTTGGCATCATCGAGGGCTGCCTCGACCTCGTCCATGATGTAGAACGGGCTGGGCCGCGCCTTGAAGATGGAGACCAGCAGCGCGACGGCCACCAGTGAACGCTCGCCACCGGACAGGAGCGAGAGCCGCTTGATCCTCTTGCCGGGCGGCCGTGCCTCGACCTCGATACCGGTGGTCAGCATGTTGTCGGGGTCGGTGAGGATCAGTCGACCCTCGCCACCGGGGAACAACCGACTGAAGACACCCTCGAACTGGGCTGCCGTGTCGTAGAAGGCCTCGGCGAAGACCTTCTCGACCCGCTCGTCAACCTCGCGAACGATGTCCATGAGATCGCGTTTGGAGTTCTTGAGGTCCTCGAGCTGCTCGGTCAAGAACTTGTGGCGTTCCTCGAGCGCGGCATACTCCTCCAGCGCCAAGGGGTTGACGCGGCCCAACTGGGAGAGCTTGCGCTCGGCTGAGCGCAGCCGTTTGGCCTGGACCTCGCGGACGTAGGGAACGCTCGCCCGCCCTACGCCAACGTCAGGGACCTCGGAGTCACGGTCGTCGGAGCCACCATCGGAGTCACCATCGGAGTCACCATCGGAGTCGGTCGACGTCCGATCGGGGTCAGCGATCACGGGGACCATCTGGTGCGGGCCGAACTCCTCGACCAGCACCTCCGGGTCGATGCCCAGCTCCTCGATCGCCTTGGCCTGCAAGGTCTCGATGCGCAACCTCTGCTGGGTGCGTGCCACTTCGTCGCGATGGACCGAGTCGGTGAGATCTCGCAGATCATCCCCCAGTGCGCCGATCTCGCGCCGGACCACGGTCAGCGCGACATCACGCTCAGTGCGTCCGCGTTCGGCGCCAGCCCGCTCGGAGGTCGCCTGTTCCAGCGCGCGACCCACACCCTGCACCGCGTATGCCGCACCGCGACCGACCGCGACCGCGACCGCTGCCTCTCGCTTGCGACGCTCCCTGCGTGCCGCCGCCCGCTCACGTGCGGCGAGCTCGGAAACGGCAGCCGCCTCCAGCGACTCGGCCCGCCCCTTCATGGCGCGGGCGCGCTCCTCTCGGGTGCGCAAGCTCAGTCGCAGGTCGGTCTCGGCTGTGCGCGCCTCGGTGGCGCTGTGTGCGAGCCGGTCGCGTTCGTCGCTCGAGGGTTCTTCTTCGCCCGGCTCAGCGCTCGCATCGTCCAACCGCTCACGTAGCGCGAGGTACTCGGCGCGGTCACTTCCTAATGCGGACTCGGCCGCGGCGATTGCCCTCTCGATCCGCTCTGACTCGCCACGCCCTGCGCGAACAGTGCTTCCAAGCTGCCCCAGCCGCTCCGCGACCGCAGCCATCCTGGCGTCGGACTCGTGGAGACGCTCGAGTGCGGCCTCCACCGCGTCGTTGGCCGCTGTCGCCGCCTCGGTAGCGGTCGCAAGGGCGAACTTGGCCTGCTCTCCTCGACGAACCGCCTCCTCGGCCTTGCCACGGGTCTCATCGACGGCCGCCTGGATCTCGATCAGGCTGGGTGCTGAGGCGCTGCCACCACGAACGAAGCCGGGCGCGAAGACGTCGCCGTCGGGGGTGACTGCCGTGATGCCCTGACCGAGATCGACCAGATCCACCGCGGTCGACAAATCATCAACAAGGGCAACGCGATCCAGCAACTGCTCAATCGCCGGTCTCACGCTGACCGGACAGGTGACCACGTCTCGGGCCCAGACTGCGGTGCCGCTGAGCTGTGGCCAGCCGGCGACGTCGGTGGTCGCTGCCGTGGTGCCCACGAGCAGTCCGGCCCGGCCGGCATCCTGCTCACGCAACGTCGTGACGGCACGTCTAGCGGCCTGCACGGAATCGACTGCCACGGCATCCGCGGCCCACCCCAGGGCAGCTGCTACTGCGGCCTCGTGTCCTGCCTTGACCTGAAGGAGCGCGGCGACCGAACCCGTCAGGCCATGCCGCTCATCCCCGGCAGCAAGAAGGGCGGCGGCGCCATCCTTGCGTCGCAGGTTGAGCTCAAGGGCCTCGAGCCGGGCAAGGGAGTTGGATCGGTCACGGTCGGCACCTCGCTCCGCCTCACGCCACTGCGACACCTCGGCTTCGGCCTGATCCAAGGCAGCCGCAGCCTTCTCGTAGGCGGCGTCCAGCCCGACTTCACCTTCCTCCTCCACGGCAACCGATGCTTCAAGGCCGGCGAACTCCCTCTCAGCCTGCGCTGCACGTGCCCTGCTCTGTTCGACGGACTGCTGGAGACGGCCGATCTCGGCCTCTCCAGCCTCGATCCGGCTGGCCCGTGCGCCCACCTGACCGGCCAGCTTCGCCAGACCCTCACGTCGATCTGCGGCGGCACGAAGGAGGCGGGTGAGACGGGCGGTCTCGGCGGCATGCGCGATCTCGATCTGCGCGCGGTGGGCGACCGCGGCGTCGAGCGCGTCCTTGGCCTGGGCACTCTCTGCAATCAGCGCCTGCTCCTGCTGACGGAGGGCGGCGGCCTGCGTCCGCAGCTGTTCGGGATCGCGGGAACCGTAGTCCGTGGTGTCGTTCTCATCATCAGAGAGAAGCCGGACACGTTCGGCGGCCAGCGACCCGGTCGCCACGAGACGCTCGCGCAACGAAGAGAGGGCGAACCAGCGATCTTGCGCGCGAGTCACCAACGGCGCCGCCTCCTGCGCCTCGAGCTCGAGCGCCGCCAAGCGCGAGCGCACGACGGACAGCGCGTCCTCGACCTCGGTACGACGGGCGATCAGGGCAGTCTCGTCGGCGACCTCCTGCTCGAGAGTGCTGGTCAGCTGGACCAGATCGTCGGCAAGCAGCCGAAGCCGTGCGTCGCGGGCGTCGGCCTGGATCGTGGCCGCCTTACGCGCAGCCTCGGCCTGGCGACCAAGCGGTCCGAGCTGTCGGCGAATCTCACCGGTCAGGTCGTTGACCCGGGTGAGATTGGCCTCCATCGCCTCCATCTTGCGCAGTGCGCGTTCCTTGCGCTTGCGGTGTTTCAGGACTCCGGCGGCCTCCTCGATGAAGCCGCGTCGTTCCTCAGGCGTGGCACGGAGGATGGCGTCGAGCTGTCCCTGGCCGACGATGACGTGCATCTCATGGCCGATGCCGGAGTCGGAGAGCAGCTCCTGGACGTCCAGCAAGCGGCAGGGCGTGCCGTTGATGGCGTACTCGGAGCCACCGTTGCGGAACATCGTCCGCGCGATCGTGACCTCGGCGTAGTCGATCGGAAGCGCACCGTCGGTGTTGTCGATCGTCAGCGAGACCTCGGCCCGCCCCAGCGGAGCGCGCCCGGCGGTGCCGGCGAAGATGACGTCCTCCATCTTGCCGCCGCGAAGGCTCTTGGCCCCCTGCTCGCCCATCACCCAGGCAAGGGCGTCGACGACGTTGGACTTGCCTGCACCGTTGGGGCCGACGATGCAGGTGATGCCCGGTTCAAGCTGGAGTGAGGTCGCCGACGCAAACGACTTGAAACCACGCAGGGTCAGGCTCTTGAGGTACACGTGCGATGAGCTCCTCTTGGTACGGCGATGAACGGCCTCACTGTACCGGCGAGGAGCGCGAGCGTCGGGGTTTGCGGATGACGGGGAGTCTGCTCCGCGGTCGGCCCAGAATGCTCAGTGGACGGGTTGTCGGACCGCCTCGACATCGGCGGGCAGGTCAGCACGCAGCCGATCGTTGTCATGTTGCAGATGTTCTATAACGGTCTCCAGATCGCGAACCCGCGACCTGAGTCGAGCGCTCTCCAGGACTAGACGATCGTCCCGATACACTCGCTGACCCAGCAGCGCCTTGGCCATACCAACTCCGTTGGGATCCTTCGCACGTGCGAAGGGCGATGGACAACTCTTGAGGACGCCAGAAAAGCGCCAGCCCACATGGGGGCACTTCCAGAGTCCCACCGGCGTCGCCGCAGGTCAACGTCAGGGACTAGTCACATTTCGTAGAACCCGAATAGTCCTGGTTTAAGATCCCCCTCCTGGACGACACACGCCTGCACGTGGCCGGGCCTACGCGTAGTCGAGGGGTCCTCCTCGATCAGCTCCTGGAGCCGCCGGATCGCCTCAGCCGGACCCTGGGCACAGATCTCGACCCGTCCATCGGTCATATTGCGGGCGAAGCCGATCAGGCCCAGCTCCTTGGCACGCGCACGGGCCCACCATCGGAACCCGACTCCCTGGACCTGCCCGCGGACAAACATCGTGACGCGCTCCATGGCCCGAGCCTACGAGCCATGCCGCACGAGCACATAGGCTCGGGGTGTGCCCCAAGTCACAGCAGGTCGGCCGATCCGATGGGGATTCCTGGGCGCTGGTGGGATTGCCGCCTCGATGGCTGCCGACCTTCATCACGGCAACAACATGCTGTACGCCGTCGCGGCCCGTGACGCTGACCGCGCGGCCGCCTTCGCCGCACGTTTCGGGGCGAACCACAGCCACGGCGACTACCGATCAGTGATCGAGGATCCCGACGTCGACATCGTCTACATCGCCACCACACACCCCTTCCACCGCGCACAGGCACTGATGGCGATCGATGCCGGCAAGCACGTTCTGATCGAGAAACCGTTGACCCTCAACGCAACCCACGCTCGCGAGGTGTTGACCGCGGCCAGGGACAAGGGCGTCTTCGCCATGGAGGCGGTGTGGATGCGGGCGAACCCACTGATCCTCAAGGCCCAGGAGCTCGTGACCCAAGGCGTCATCGGCGACGTCGTGGCGGTCCACGCCGACTTCTCCATCGAGGTCGACTTCGACCCGGCACACCGTCTCTTTGACCTGGCCAACGGAGGCGGAGCCCTGCTCGACCTGGGCGTCTATCCGATGCACTTTGCCTGGTTGTTCCTCGGCCGACCCGACGCCCAACAGGTTCTCGGCACGCTCTCCCCGACCGGCTCAGATGCCACCGTTGCACTGCAGTGGGGCTATGACTCGGGCGCCACCGCCCAGCTGCGGTGCGCCACCACGGCATGGACGCCCGGACGAGCCACGATCGCCGGGACGGCCGGCTCGATCTCGGTCGAGCCATTGTTCCTCAACCCCGGGCGGCTCGTGGTCACCACGAGCGAAGGTGAGTCCCGGGTCGACGGCGAGGAGACGGCATACGGACCTCAGATCGAGGAGGTCGAGCGGTGTCTTCGCTCCGGACTGCTCGAGAGCCCACGCGTTCCCCACGCGGACACGATCGCGATCCTCGAGCTCATCGACCAAGCCCGCACCGACCTTGGGGTGCGCTACCCCGGCGAGGTCTAGCCGGCCACGGTCGGTCAGCCCGCCGGTGGCTCAGCCGACCCTTCTGGGCCGCGGCTGGCACCGGGGACATGAGTACGACGAGCGGTTCATGAACGTCTCGCGCCGGATGGGGGTGCCGCATCGGGGGCAAGGACTGCCTTCGCGGCCATAGGCGTTCAGCGATCGGTCGAAGTAGCCGCTGGCGCCGTTGACGTTGACGTACAACGCGTCGAAGCTCGTGCCGCCCTGCTGCAGCGCTTCGAGCATCACGTCGCGGGCATGCTCGATCAGACGTCCAAGGGCCGGCTTCGACAACGCGGCGGACTCCCGTTCGCCGTGGATCTGGGCCCGCCACAACGCCTCGTCGGCGTAGATGTTGCCGATGCCCGAGATGAGCCCCTGATCGAGGAGGGAACGTTTGACCGCCGTATGCCGCGCCTTGAGCCGCGCGATGACCGACCCCTGGTCAAAGGCGGGCTCCAGAGGATCCGGCGCGATGTGCGTGATGCTCTCCGGGATGCCCCAGGCTCGCGGCGCCACGCCGACGGCTGGGACATGTGGATCGGGCGCCAGATCGGCCAAGGCCATGCCACCGAACGTGCGTTGGTCCACGAAGCGAAGCTGCGGTCCCTCATCGGCGAAGTCGAACGTTGCGTGCAGGTGAGCTTCATGCGGCGCGCTGGCCGCCTCGACGAGCAGCTGGCCACTCATCCCGAGGTGGATGATGAGGCCCTGCGGATAACCATCGGGCGCCTCGAGCACCAGCCAGAGGTACTTGCCCCGACGTTCAGCAGCGTGAATCACGTTGCCGTGCAGTCGAGCTGCCAGATCCACCGGCCCCGGCAGATGCCTACGGACGACACGGGCGCCAACGAAGCCGGCGGTCTCGATACGGCGCCCGACGACGTGCTCGTGCAGTCCGCGACGGACGACCTCGACCTCGGGAAGCTCAGGCATCCTGTCGGTTGACGAGCTCGTTCTCGCCCTGGGCGAACTCATCGGAGTCGTCATCGTCTGGGCGGGCAGGCTCGACCTCACTGGAGAGAACCGCGTTGGCCCTGCGGTTCAGCTCGGTCCAGGCGATCTCGGCGGCGTTCTGCTCCGCCTCCTTCTTGCTGCGCCCTGAACCCGATCCCAGGAGCTCGGAACCGACCACAGACTGGGCCTGGAACATCTTCTCGTGGTCGGGACCCGTCTCGGTGACGCGATACTCCGGCACCCCGAGCGAGCCGGCGCCCGTCAGCTCCTGCAGGCTCGTCTTCCAGTCCAGACCGGCGCCCAGACCGGCAGAGGACTCCATCAGTGAGTCGAGCAGGTGGTGGACGAAGGTTGTTGCGGCGGGCAGCCCGGCAGACAGGTAGACGGTGCCGATGACGGCTTCCATGGTGTCGGCCAGGATGGAGGCCTTGTCACGCCCGCCGGTGCTCTCCTCGCCGCGGCCCAGGAACACGAAGTCGCCCAGCCCCAACGTCCGGGCAACATCGGCCAGGGCGCGCATGTTGACGACTGCGGCCCGCAGCTTGGCGAGCCGGCCCTCGGCCAGGTCCGGGTGAGCGGCATACAGGCTGTCGGTCACCACGAGCCCGAGCACGGAGTCGCCGAGGAACTCGAGGCGCTCGTTGTTCGGCAGCCCTCCGTTCTCGTAGGCGTAGGAACGGTGCGTCAGGGCACGCAAAAGCAGCGGTTCGTCGATCGGCTCACCGACCACCTCGAAGAGGCGGGCGGCCAGACGGTCGACGGACCGCTGTAACGCGCTGTCCCCGTCCGGGGACTGAGAAAGACTCACGCGTGCGTTGACCGGGTCAGCCCTGGTGCTCGCTGCGCTCCGCAACGCCATAGTGGCGTCCGGCGTAGGTGCCACAGGAGGGGCATGCGATGTGCGGCTGCTTGGGGGCAGAGCACTGTGGGCACGAGGTCAGCGTGGTCGCGGTCGCCTTCCAGTTCGCACGACGCGAACGGGTGTTGGACCGCGAAGTCTTCCGCTTCGGGACAGCCACGTCAGTTCCTTTTCTCTTGGGTGTCGGCAGCCTCTTGGTTGCCGGGAGGTGTTGCGATGTTCTGCAACGCCGCCCATCGTGGATCAAGCTGGTCGTGGTGGTGCGTCGGGTCTTCTGCCAGGTGCATCCCACACTCGGAACACAGACCGGGACAGTCGCTCCGGCATACAGGTTGGAACGGCAGGGCCGGAACCATGACATCCCGCAGCACGGGCTCAAGGTCGAACAGGTCGCCCACAAGCTCGTACACGTCGTCGTCATCATCGTCCTCGGCCGCCACCTCGTGGTGGTGAGCCGCGCGATCGGCATAAGCGAACAGCTCCTGGAAATGACCCCCCACATGGCGGGTGATCGGATCCAGGCACCGCACGCAAGCACCGGTTGCCGTGGCATGTGCCGAACCAGTCACGAGAACGCCCTCCATGACCGACTCCAACCGCAGGTCCAGCTCGATGGGCTGGCCCGGCGGTATGGCGATCAGATCAATGTCACCGAGGTCGTTCGGAGCCGGGACGGTCCGCTGCATCTCGATCATGGCCCCTGGACGTCGGCTGAGCTCCCGGGTGTCGAACACCAGGGGCAGGCGCGGGTTCAGGCGGTTCATGGCTTCCGATGATGGCGGACTGTCGTCGATTCCTTGTGCATGGCTCGGCCTACGCCACACACGACGCAGACCGACACATCAGATTACCGGAGGGGAACCGTTCGCCCAAATGCAGGGTCAACGTCGAGGAGCGGGCCAGCGTCCGCTTTGTGCGGCGCCCCCTCGACCTGGGCCTCGATGCGGGCCAGGTCCGTCTCACGCCGGGCGGCCAGGCGTTCTCGGCCGTTGTTCACCTGCGATCCGAGCTGGCCCAGGACTACCTCGAACTCCCCGAGCTTGCGGTCCACGTAGTCATCAGCATCTGCCAGCAATCGGGTTGCCTCAGACTGAGCCTGTTCGACGACTGCAGCGGCGCGCTCACGGGCCGCCTTGAGCACGTCGGTCTGCTCGACCAAGTGGTCGCGTTCGTCCTGGGCGGCCTCCACCAGGCGCTCTGCCTCTTCGCGACCGGAGGCGACAACAGCCTCACGGTCCGACAAGAGGGCGTCCGCATGGTCAAGATCGACCGGCAACACGTCGCGCACCCGCTCGAGCGCGGCGAGGAGCTCGGTCCGGTTGACCAGGCAGGACGCTGACATCGGCATCGCCTTGGCGCCACGAACCGTGGCAGCGATCTTGTTGAGCTGGTCGTGGACATCCATGATGTGTTCAGCTTCCTTCCGTGTTCTGGACCCGAACAAGCAAGGCCGCCCGCACCGCTTCGGGCACGAGCCCGGTGACGTCGCCCCCGAAGGCGGCGACCTCCTTGATCAGCGAGCTCGAGACGTGACCGAACCTGGGGTCGCCCGGGAGGAACACCGTCTCGACTCCGGACAGATGGCGGTTCATCAGGGCCATGGGCAGCTCATAGGCGAAGTCCGTATCGCTGCGCAGGCCCTTGACGATCGCCTGCGCGCCGGCATCGCGGCAGACGTCCACCAGGAGTCGGCCCGCGAAAGCCTCGATGCGCACGTTGAGCAGACCCGCGAGTGCCGCGTCCAGCAGCTCGATCCGCTCCTCGACACCGAAGGTGCCCCCCTTGGTCGGGTTGTGCAGCACAGCCACGACCACCTCGTCGTACAGCGCTGAGGCCCGCGAGATCACGTCGACGTGGCCCATCGTCACCGGGTCGTAGGAGCCGGGGCACACGCACCTGCGCTGCTGGTTCGTCACGCAGCGAACTTATCAGCGACGGCTAGGTCTTTCGCCCGACTGCGCCCGTATACCGAGCTCGACAATGAGAGGGACGACGCGCTCGGCGAAGTCTTCGTAGTCCCCCGCCGTGTTGTAGACGTGTGTGGACAGACGCAGGAAGCCCTGGCCACGCCACGTCGTGATGCCGGTCTCGACGCCCGCGGTCACCGCAAGGTGGTGGCGCAGATCGGCCGCGTCGTCCAGGTTGGTCGCCAGCAGCGCCGGGAGGCGGATCAGGCGCAGAGCGGATACCGGCATACCGACATCGACGCGGGCATCCCAGCCGGTCGCCGCCGACATCGCAGCCGAGATGATCGCCTCCGCATAGTCACCGAGGGCTTGCACGTAGGTGCGCGCAGAATCCCAGCCGTAACGCTGTTCGATCGTTTCGAAGGAGGCACTGGCGGCGAGGTAGCCGGTGACGTCGAGGGTGCCTTGGTGGTCGAAGCGCTCGGGGAAGGGGTACGGCGCGCCCCAGGAGTCGATGAGCGGGTTGAGCCGCTGAGCGACTGAGCCGGACGCCACGAGCGCGGCTGTCCCACGCGGTGCGCAGGCAAACTTGTGCAAATTGCCCACCCAGAAGTCGGCGTCGACACCCGCGAGCGGCTCCGCAAACAGTCCCGGCGCATGCGCGGCGTCCACGAGCACCGGGACACCCAGCTCGCGGCCGGCCGCAGAGATGGCGCCGGCCGGCAGCTCGCGGCCGGTGGCCGAGGTGACCTGGTCGATCACGATCAGCGAGGTGCGGTCCGTGACCTCGGCCATGACGAGCTCGGTTGCCGCAGCCGCGTTGGCGTCGAGCGGAATTCGCACGATCCTGACGACACCGTCGCAGCGTCGGGCAAGACGCTCCGCGCCCATCGCCACCGCGCCATAGGTGTGGTCCGTGATGACGATCTCCATACCGCGGGAGGTGGGGATGTTCGCGTACACGACCGTGACCCCGGCGCTCGCGTTGGGGACGAGAGCAGTGAGTCCTGGATCCGTCCGCAGGAAGCCCGCGATCTCTGATCGCGCCGTCGCGACCCGCTCGGGCAGGCCGGTGAACCATGCGCACGGGTTCGCGTCCATCATCTGGCGGAAGCCTGTCTGGGAGCGCTGGGCGATGAGAGGAACGGCGCCAAAAGACCCGTGGTTGAGGTGCCGAACGCCAAGCTGGAGCGACCAATCCGTCATCGCCGGCTCACCGTCCGGCGTAAGCATTGGCTCGGGCCGCACAACGTCTGCTGCCCTGCGGCGATCGGCGCTCACGACCGCCGCGCTGGGCTGGTTGGTAGTCACTTGGTCAGGCCACGCTGGGCGGTCCGGCGAAGTCGGCGAACCACATCTTGGTCTCGCCGTAACGCCGCTCCCCTGCCCCCTCGAGCCCCGGCGGCCACCGCGGTTCGGGAGAGCGAGCCGATCTCTCGACCACCACGAGTGCGTCAGGGCTGAGCCATTCATGGGTCACCAGGAGCCTGAGCACGTCCCCCAGCGCCTCCTCGGTGACGTCGTACGGCGGGTCGACCAGAACCAGATTGCAGCGCGCCTGCTCGGAGACGGGACCGGAGAGCAGCGCCCGTTCCACCGTGTCGGCCCGGACCCCGACGTCGACGCCGGGCAGGTCGAGGTCGGCGATGTTCTTACGGATCACGGCGACGGCAGCCCAGTCGGACTCGACCAACAGGACGCTCGTCGCCCCCCGGCTTGCGGCTTCGAGCCCGAGTGCCCCCGAACCGGCATACAGGTCAAGGACCTTCGCGTGGTGAACGGCGTCGAGGTGCTCGAGCCGGGAGAACAGCGCCTCGCGCACCCGGTCGCTGGTCGGACGTGTGCCGCTACCGGGCGGTGTGTGTATCCGGCGGCCACCAGCCAGCCCGGAGATGATGCGTGTCATCGGCCCTTCACCCTCGCTCCAGATAAGCAGCTTGTTCCTCGTCGAGGGCTGAGTCGATGACCTTGCGCAGATAGGGGTGACGCTCAAGACCCGGATCGGCAGTGACGATGGCGAAGGCGTCCTCGCGTGCCTGCAGGATGAGATCCTCGTCGCGCAGGAGGCGCAGGAGTCGTAGCTGCGACTTGCCGCCGCTCTGACGCGCCCCAAGGACATCCCCCTCCCTGCGATGCTCCAGGTCGAGCCGGGCCAGGGCGAAGCCGTCGTTCGTGGCGGCGACGCTGATCAGCCGCTGCTGGACGGCTTCGGACTCGGTCTCGGTCACCAGCAGGCACAGTCCGGTCGATGTGCCACGGCCGACCCGGCCCCTGAGCTGGTGCAGCTGTGAGATGCCGAAGCGGTCGGCATCCATGATGACCATGACGGTGGCGTTGGCCACGTCCACACCCACTTCGATGACGGTCGTGGCCACGAGGATGTCGATCGTGCCGGCAGCGAACGACTGCATGGCCTCGTCTTTGTCCTCGGAGGACATTCGACCGTGCAGGGTCGCGATGCGCAGTCCGGCGAGCGCCGGGTTGTCGCGCAGCTCGGCCTCCATCTCGAGGACGCTGCGCAGCTCACGAGTCGAGGGCTGCGCCGACTCGTCCTCGTCGAAGGCGACCTCGACGTCCTCGTCCGACCAGTCCCCTTTGGTGGCAACGGATCCCGGCTCAGAGTCCACCTCGGAGTCGCCGATCCTCGGGCACACGACATAGGCCTGGTGCCCGGCACGAACCTCCTCGGCGACTCGCTCCCACGTGCGCTGGAACCAGCGGGGGTTGCTGACCACATGCGTCGCGATCGGGGAACGTCCCTTGGGCAGCTCAGTGAGGGTGGACGTCTCCATGTCGCCGAACACCGTCATGGCGACCGTGCGCGGGATGGGCGTCGCGGTCATGACCAGTACATGCGGGGACTGCTTGCCCTTGCTGCGCAACGCATCCCGCTGCTCGACGCCGAAACGGTGCTGCTCGTCGATGACCACGAGGCCCAGATCGAAGAACTGGACGTGTTCCTGGATCAGGGCGTGGGTGCCGATGACGATGCCTGCATCACCCGAGGCCGCATCCAGCAAGGACTTGCGCCGTATGCCGGCCGGCTGGCTCCCGGTCAGCAGCGTCACCTGGGTGCCGATCTCGCTGCCGCCGAGCATGCCACCCTCGGCGAGGTCGCCAAGCATCGACGTGATCGACCGGAAGTGTTGTGAGGCAAGGACTTCGGTGGGCGCCAGGAGCGCGGCCTGCCCGCCGGAGTCGATGACTGAGAGCATCGCCCGCAAGGCGACGACGGTCTTGCCCGATCCGACCTCGCCCTGCAACAACCGGTGCATCGGGTGCTCGTTGGCCAGGTCCTTGGCAATCTCGGCGCTGACCTCGTGCTGACCCGCGGTCAGCTCGAACGGCAGGCGGGCGTCAAAGGCCTCGAGCAGGCCACCGGCGATGGGGAGTCGCGGCTTCGTCTGCAGTCCCTCACCCGCGATCCGGCGCTGGGCAAGAACGGTCTGGACCGTGAATGCCTCGTCGTACTTGCGGCGATACCTGGCCCGCGAGACGTCCTTGTCCGTGGACGGCTGGTGCAACAACCGGTACATGGACATGAGGTCGACCAGACGGCGCCGTGTGCGGACGTCGGGCGGCAGGTGGTCCGGAACCTCGTCCAGGGAGGCGAGCACGATCTGAACCACCTTGGCGACCTTCCACGAGGGCATGGGCTTGCCGGCAGGCAGATAGATCGGTTTGAGGCGCCCCATGTGTTCTTCGACCACCGCGTCCTCGCGCTCAGGGGGGAAGATCTCGTAGTCCGGGTGAGTCAGCTGCCAGGTGCGCTGGTAGCGCCCGACGACGCCCGAGAACATGCCCAGCGCCCCCGGCACGAGCCTTTCCTCGTGCCCGTAGGCGCTGAAGAACGTCAGGTCGAGCTCGTGGGTGCCGTCGGTGATGGTGGCGTTGAGCATCCGGCCCTTGCGCTGACGCATCGGGCGAGTCGTGGCGCGGTCCACCCGGGCCACCACCGTCACGTCCTCGCCCTCGACCAGACTGGACAGGTCTGTCAGCTTGCCGGGCTCGAAGTACCGACGGGGAACGAAGTCGAGCAGGTCGCCGACGGTGTGGAGGTTGCGGTACTTGGCCAGAGGGCTGGCCGTGGGCTTGCCGACGACCTGGCCCAGCGGCGTGGACAGATCTGCCACGTCACTCCACCCCCAGAAGCAGCGCATAGGTCGGTTGCCCACCGTCGATGATGCTGACCTCGACATCGCGGCCACCCTCTCGCGCCGAGGCGGCGACCGCGGACGAGAGCTCCGGCCCCGCGCCGGCGCCGCTGATCAGCGTCAGCAGCTCGCCGCCGCCGGCGAGCATTCGGGCAACCACATCCGCTCCGACCACGGCAAGATCCTGGCCGATGGCGACGACATCACCGTCGACCACGCCCAACACGTCGCCCGGGTGACACCAGCCGGCGCTCGTATGTGCCTCCTTGCTGGCCACCGTGATCGCTCCGTATCGGGTCGCCGCGGCCGCTCCGCTCATGGCGACCAGGTTGTTCTGGACGCTGGCGGCAGGCTCGAACACGGCGAGCGCCGCGATGCCCTGGACAGCCGACCTCGACCGCACAACATGCACCTCGATGCCTGCGCTGGCGGCCGCCGAGGCTGCCGCCTCCGCCGCCAGCAGGGTGTCGGCGTCGTTGGGCAGCACGAGCACGAACCGCGAGCCGGCCGAGCGAATGGCATCGAGCACCTGACCGGCGGAGACACGCAGGCCCGGTCCAGGGAAGACCACCACCGCGCCGGCTGTGTGGAACAGGGTGGCCAGGCCTTCGCCGGCCGCGCAGGCCACGACCGCGACCCCGCCGGGCGTCGAGGGCATCGTCCTCATCCGTTGCAGGTCGCCGAAATGTGTGACCGCGATGCGATGTGGTCGTCCCGCTTGGATGCCGGCCTCGATGGCCGCACCAACGTCGTCGACATGCACGTGCACGTTCCAAAGATCCTCAACCCCGACGACCAGGACCGAGTCGCCCATGGCATCCAGCCGCTCACGAAGTCCGGACACGGCGGCCTCTGAGCTGTCCGAGAGCAGATACATGACCTCGTATGCCGGCCCGCCCCAGTCAGGCTGGCCGTGGTCACCCGCACGGTGCCCAGCCGATCCGGGGTGAGCGGCAGAACCGGGTGCAAGGGACGTTGCGGGCGCCGCACGCTCCAGTCGCGGGTCGGTCGCCAGCTCGCCGGCGATGACACGCTCAAGGGCCTCGAGCACCAGCACGTAGCCCATCCCCCCGGCGTCAACCACCCCCGCACGGGCCAGGCTCGGCAGCTGGGCGGTGGTGTCGGCCAGCGCCAGTCTTGCCGCAGCCAGCGAGGCGTGCGCGACGGCATACAGGTCGGCGCCTGTTGCCGCGGCCAGCTCGGCGGCGCTGGCAGCGGCAGCGGCCACGGTCAGGATCGTGCCTTCGACCGGCCGGCTCACGCCGGCGTAGGCACGGTCGCTGGCGCGGCGCACGGCCACTGCCAGGGTCGGCCCGTCGATGCCGTCCATGCCGTCACCACCCGTCGTCGCCTCCGCGACGACCTCACTCAGACCCCGGACCAGCTGGCTGAGAATGACGCCCGAGTTACCGCGGGCGGCGAGCAGGGTGGCTCGCGCCAGAGCCGCGGCGTCACCGGCCAGGGTCGACGCCAGTGCCGGGGCCGAGCCCGGAGAGGCCTCCCGCGCGGCCTCGAGTGCGGAATCGAGCGTCATGTAGAGGTTCGTGCCGGTGTCGCCGTCGGGAACCGGAAAGACGTTGACATCGTCGATCTCAGCGCGGTGGGCGGCGAAGGCGGCACGCGTGGCCATCGCCCAGCGCCGGGCCGCTCGGGCATCAAGGCGCTCCAGCCGACCGCTTTCCCTGCCCACGCACACCACCTCTCCTGTCTGCCGAGAGGCT
>Ga0209798_10000253_pt1 | contig 31087 bp, 25 predicted proteins | sample DOMMetBare3Fresh_FD_187475 | JGI IMG/M metagenome (GOLD analysis project Ga0209798, IMG submission 187475) | Wetland sediment microbial communities from St. Louis River estuary, USA, under dissolved organic matter induced mercury methylation -... | ecosystem: Environmental > Aquatic >... | reverse complement strand
AGCGCATTACGAACCGCAGGGAGGGAAATCCGTTCATCTACGCGATGCTGGCGGCGACCTACGCTGAGAGCGAGCGCGCCGCCGACGCGCAATCAGCCGCGACCGAGGTCCGCAAGCTCAATCCGTTCTTCGATGTCGATCGGTTCGGTTCCTTGTTCAACAATGCGGCGCATCGCGAACGATTGGCCAACGCGCTCAAGAAGGCGGGCTTCTGAGGCTTTTCTCATTCCTACTTGTTTCTGAGCGAGCCCCAATTCTCGTTCGCCTTGGCGGCCACGTCGTCGATGATGGCCCGGAACATCGGGATGCGCTCCTTGAACTCGAACACAAAGAGCTTGCCGTTGGCGACGATCCAGGCCTCCGGGTCCGGCTCGGTCTTGTAACCTTTTGAGACGCCGCCGGCGCAGTAACCGTCATACTGGGGCGCGAACCGCTCCGGATCGGACGCAAACTTGTCACGGTGCTGCGCGGAGCGGAACAGGTACACCACGTCGTCGAAGGCGTACCAGAACTCGCGCGACCCCTTGGCGGGCTGGCCATCCTCGAAATAGGCGACCGGATCATAGCCTCGCAGAGCGACGCGCCGTCCTTCCGGCAACTGCTGTGCGCGAGCATCAACGACACGAAGCGACGCCAAACTGGCGAGGCTCAAGACCAGAACTCTACGAGTGATCATGATGAGTGTCTCGCCTTTTCGCGGCTGGTTTCAAACAATACGCTCGGTAGCGAACGGCGCATAGACCCATGACCGGAGACGGTGGCACTACTTAGCCCGTTTGGCCGTCCCCGCCCTTGCGCTGCAGCAGCGCCTCCGGATAGCCGGCGAACCGCCGGACCGGGCGCAGCGCCACATGGCTGACAATGCGGGCGACGCCGAGCCTGGGGTCGTCGATCAGGCGCGCGGTCAGGGCCTCGTAGGCGGCGAGGTCGGCGCAGACAAAGTGGGCGAGATAGTCGACGTCGCCGCTCACTTCCCAGCACTCGACGATGTCCTCAATGGTGGCGAGCCGTTTCTCGAGCTCGCTTTGGCGCGCCTGCTTCTCCAGCACGATCTCGGCAAAGATGTTGACCGGCTTGGAGAGCTTGGCGGCATCGATCAGCGCCCGGTAGCCGATGATGATGCCCGCGGCTTCGAGCCGTCGCACGCGCTCGAGACAGGCCCGGGCGGACAGACCCGCTGTCGCCGACAGGGTCTGGATCGACTGACGCCCATCACGCTGCAGCGCCGCCAGGATCTTGACGTCGATCCGGTCGAGCGCGGGTGATCGCTTCGCGGTCATCGAAACCCTCAGCCGAGCGAATCGTCGTTGACCGCGACAGTATAATTGAGGCCGAGCCGGCCGCCGTCGGCATAGACGGTCTGGCCTGTCACATAAGCGGCATCCTCCGACGCCAGAAACACAGCAATCGCCGCAATTTCATCCGGCTCGCCGATGCGGCCGAGCGGCGTGCGCGCCAGCAATTTGCGCCTCGCCTCCCGGTCGGTCGCGACCGACTTGAGGATGTCGGTCATGATCGAGCCCGGCCCGATGGCGTTGACCCTGATGCCGTGCGGCGCGAGCGACAGCGCCATCACCTTGGTTAGCTGCGCGATGCCGCCCTTCGACACGCAGTAAGGCACCTGATTGGGGATCGCGAGCACAGCGTTGACCGAGCTCATGTTGATGATCGCGCCCGGCGGCCGGCCGGCCTTCACCGCGTCGACCATGCGCCGCGCCGCCACCTGTCCGACCAGAAACGCGCCCTTGAGGTTGACCCGCAGCACGCGGTCGAAGTCGGCTTCCTTGAGGTCGAGGAAATCGGCCGCATGCACGATGCCGGCATTGTTGACCAGGATGTCGAGCGCGCCGAACGCGTCGCAGGCGTCCGCGATCAGGCTCTGCGCCTGCTGCGCGTCGCCCACATCAGTGGCCTTGAACCGGCAGGCCTCGCCAAGCGAACGGGCAGCCGCGCCGCCCGCCGCCGCATCGACATCCGCGATGACGACCTTGGCGCCCTCCGCCGCAAGGCGTTTCGCGATGGCGAGCCCGATGCCGCGCGCTCCGCCGGTGACGACCGCGACCTTGCCGTCAAGCTTCATGGCACGCTCCGCGTTCGAACGATGCCGCGCCCGCGGCGCACATTAATGTGCCCTCTCGCCTTGCGGGAGAGGGCTACTCGGAGTGTCAGCACACCGGATTGGGTGAGGGGACAGGCTGCAACCCCTCACCCAACCGCGCTTGTGGAACGTTCAGCGCTGCCCTCTCCCACAAGGGGAGTGGGCACAGCGACAACTGCCGCCGTTTTAGGCGCGATCGCCGCCTCAACGCTGCGGCGCGCCGCTCACGACCTTCCAACGCTGGATGCGCTTGCCCTCATACACCTCGGTGGTGAAGACGTTGCCGCGGGAATCGAGCGCGATGTTGTGCACGCCGAAGAACTGGCCGGCGTTGCGACCGTAGCGGCCGTAAGTGCCGACCACCTCACCGTCGGAGCGGCGGACGACTCGCATCTGGTTGTTGCCGCCATCGACCATGATCAGGAAGCTCTGCTCCTTATCGGGCCACAAGCCGACATCCCACACCGAGCCGCTCAGCGTCTCCGGCAGATAGATCCACTCGCGCACGAAGGTGCCGTCCTTGCGGAACACCTGCAGGCGGTCGTTGGTGCGGTCGCACACATAAACCAGCCCGTCGTTGGCGATCTTCACGCAATGCACCGGGTTGTTGAAGGTCTGCGAGATCGGCGCCTTGGGATCATAGGGATGGCCGCCCGGATCGCTGGAGGTCGGATTGACCTCGTCGGCCGGCCGCTTGCCATAGGCGCCCCAGTGCCGCTTGTAGGCCAAGGTCGTGGCGTCGAACACGATGATGCGATGGTTGCCATAGCCGTCCGCAACATAGAGCTCGTTGGCCGCAGCATCGATCCAGAAATCGGCCGGCTGTCCGAGCTGGGTAAAGTCGTTGTCGCCCTTGCGCGGACCGGCCTTGCCGACCTGCTTCACGAACTTGCCGTCGCGGGTGAACTTGAGGAGGAAGCCGTCGTCCTTGTGGTTGCCGCCGAACCAGACATGCTCCTTGTCGATGCGGATACCGTGCTCCTGCTTCGGCCATTCGTAGCCGGCGCCCTCGCCGCCCCAGGCCTGCACCACATTGCCCTCGGGATCGAACTCGATCACCGGCGGCGCCGGGACGCAGCACATGGCGCGCGGCGGCTTCTGCGCGGCGGCGGCTTCGAGGCGCGACAGACTGCGCGGCCGCTGCATGATCCAGACATGGTCGCGCTCGTCGACCGCGACGCCGGCGACCTGACCGAGCGCCCAGTTATTTGGCAAAGGCTTTGGCCAGAACGGGTCGACCTCGAACTTCGGCACATCGGCCGCCATCGCGATGGTGGACCAGGTGGCCAGCAGCACGCCTGCGCCGAGAGCCCAGATAGTTTTCTTCATGTCATTCCTCCGTGACGAACCAATCCAACGCGGCTCACATGCTGGCAAGCGCGCGCTGGTAATAGGTGAAATCGAGATACTTGTCGGGCGCCGGCGGCGTGCCGCCCCAGGTGCCGAGCATCTCGGCGCGCAGCTTCAGCGAGTTCTTGAAGCCGTCGAGGTCGAACTTGCCGTCGGCCGCAAAACCGTTCTGGGAGAATGCGAACGATTCCGCCGCGACTTCGTTTGGCAGCTTCAGCCGTTCAGCCAGGATCGCCACCATCGCGGCCTTGTTGGCCGGATTGAGCGCGAAGCGGATGCCCTCGATGTTCGCCTGGATGTAGCGGGTCAGCACATCGGCGTTCGCCTGACCCCACGACCGCAACACCCAGCCGCCATCCGACTGATACGGCCCGACCACACTGACGGCCGAGCCGAAATCCTTCAAGCCCGCGCGCAGCGCCTGCAACGAGAACGGCGGGTTGAGCATCGAGGCCGCGTAGGTCTTGTCCTTGGTCATCGCCTGATAACGCAACAGGCTGCCGCCGACGGGCGTCACGTCGTATTCGCTGCGCTTGATACCCTTCAGGTCGAGCATCTTGTAAAGGAGCAGCGCGAACGCGGTGTCGACCGCGTCCACCGCCATGACCTTGCCGCGGAAATCCTCGTAGCGCTGGATCTCGGGCTGCACGATGAGATTGTTGAAGCCGTTGTTCCCGCCCATGAAGATGAAGAGATCGACCTTTGCGGTCTCGACCTGGGCGACCGCGTTGTCGACGCCGGCATGCGCGATCTGGTAGCGCCCGGCCGCAAGGCCATCGCGCAGCTCGGTGGAGTTCGGCGTGTAGACGAGCTCAACCGCGAGCCCGCGCTTGGTGTAGAAGCCCTGCGCAAGGGCGGCGAACTGCGCCAGGTTGGACATTCCGGGAAAGACGATGACCTTGAGCGACGTCTGCGCCGAAGCGCCCCTCGTGGTCGCGGCCAGCGCGGTCGCTGCCGCGCCAATCATGGCCTGACGTCTGGTGCTGCGGATCATAAGGGCCCTCCCGATGGCTCGTTGCGGAGGGCAGTGTAACACCCAGGTGCCGCGGGTCCATCGGGCGAATTAGCCCACCGTACCGGTCCCGAAAGCGGCCTCCATCTCGCGGCGCGTCCGCACCGCCAGATCATGGGGATCAAGCGCCACATCGGCAAAGGTGAGGAGGCCGCCCGCGGCGACATCGCGCGTGAGGCGCACGTTGTGGGCGAGCCCGAGCGGCAGCAGCGCGTCCTTAAGTGAGCGCTCGGCCGGGCACTGCCGGCCCCACACGCAGAAGCCGCCCTCGCCGTCGAGCACCTCGCCGGCGCGCAGCGCCCGCTTGGCGACCGCGACCACGTCGGAGCGCCATGCGCTGGGCGTGCCGGTCGGCTCCTGCCGTAACGCCGCCGACGCGACCGAGACGCCAAGCTCGAGCCCAATCATGTGGATCGGACGGTAGAGCGCGGCGTAACGTCCGCTGCGATCCGGCAGCATGTGATACTCGCGAAAGCACGCGCGCGTGTAGTCGCTGTCGGCGTCGATCACCACGTAGGTGCCGAGCGCAAGATGATATGGCACGTCGCGGCCGGCGCGATCGACGGAGGACACCACCTCAGTGACGCCGGCTTGCTCGAGCGTGCCGCCCTCGGCTCGCGGCTTGCACACGTCGGCCAGATCGAACCGGCTCGCGGGCGGAAAGCCAAGGCCCTCGCGCTGCGGCGAGAGCCCGGTGGCGTTGCACACCGCCGTCATTTCGATCGCGGACTTGCTGCCGTCGATGAAGCTGTTGAACATCTTAGGGTTTATCGACGCGCGATCCGTGATGTGCAGATATTGGTCGAGGATGTCCCACACGGTCTCGGGCGTGGAGGCGTGATAGTGCGGCTCGTAGCGCGTGCCCTTGCCGGCCGCCACCACGTTGAACCCGCAGGCGCGCGCCCAATCGACATGCTCGCAGATGAGCGCCGGCTGATCGCCCCAGGCGAGGCTGTAGACCACGCCAGCGGCTATCGCTTTCGCGGCAATCAGCGGCCCGACCAGCGCGTCGGCCTCGACCGTCACCATGACGACGTGCTTGCGATGCGCGATGGCGCCGAGCGCATGGCGGATGCCGGCGGCCGGCACGCCGGTCGCCTCCACGATCACCTCGATATCGGGGAACGCCATGAGCGCTTCGGCGTCGGCAGTGATGTGCGTGCGGCGCTCCCGCAACGCATCGCCCAGCGACGGCGCCGCGTACGCCGTCTCGTCCCAGCCGGCCGAGCGAAGCTGCGCGCGGGCGCGGCCGACATCGAGATCGGCGACCGCCACCACGTGCAGTCCGCGCGTGGCGCGCGCCTGCGAAAGGAACATGGTGCCGAACTTGCCGGCCCCGATCACGCCCACCGTCACCGGACGGCCCTCTGCCTCACGCGCGAGCAGCATGGTGTGGAGATTCACGGTACGGCCTCGGATCAGCACGCGGACGCGTGCCATCCGCACGGCCCCGCGCATAATCGTATGCTTTACAGGATCGAGGCGCCGCCCGTCACTGGCAAGCCGCCTGCAGCACGAACGTCTCGATCGTGCAGGTCCCTTCCGGTGCCGGTTGGCCCGAGAGCCAGACCCAGGTCGGGCATTTTTGCGCGGTGTTTATGTCCAGTCCTTTGCCGGGGCCAAAACCCTTGGAGCGGCAAAGCGCATTGGCCGCCTCGGCGCAATCGGGCGCGCCGTTCGGAGCCACCGCGCAGCGCACCCGGCCATGCGCCATTTTTGCGCCCGGCCAGCCAAGCACGACGCCGGTCGCCTGCCCGGCCTTTTCGGCGGCGTCCTTGGCGGCGCCTTCGACGGCCTGCTTGGCGGCATCCCTGCCGCTCTTGATCTGGCTATCGATCTTGGTCCTGGAATCCTCGAGCCAGCGCTCGATCGCATCGAAGAAGCCCGGTTGGACAGCCGGCGGCGGCTCGGCTGGCGGTGGAGGCTGCACTTCTTGGGTGAGTGCAACGCCTGAGCACAGCACCGCAAGCAAGACGCCAGCGAGCCGCGCACGTGCGGCGCCAGGCCTCCGGTCGGAACTCGCGTTGCAAGATCGGCTCATGGGAACTTCACGCCTCATTGCCGGATCAAACTGGTGTCGCGGCGTGGCGAAAGTGAGGTCGCGGCGGCGGCGAACCCTAACGTCAGATAAGGTAAATTGCCACGACAATACCGGCCACCAGCACGATGCCGGCGAGCGTGACCCAGAATCCGAGCCGCTCCTCGATGATGCCGCGTGCCCGCGCGCCATAACGATAGATCAGGAACGCGACCAGGTAGAAGCGCATGCCGCGCGAGATGATCGAGAGCAGGACGAACGGAATGATCGGATAGTCGGCGAGCCCGGACGTGATAGTGACGATCTTGTACGGGATCGGGGTCATGCCCTTGAGCACGATGATCCAGGCACCGTATTGCCGATAGGCCTCGCGGAAGGACTCGACCTTCGCGCCATAGCCGTAGAGCTGGATGAGCCACTGCCCGACCGTGTCATAGAGCGCGGCACCGATCACATAGCCGAGCACGCCGCCCGCAACCGATGTCAGCGTGCAGACCGTGGCGTAGTGGAAGGCGCGGTCGGGCCGCGCCAGCCCCATCGGGACCAGCATCGCGTCGGGCGGCACCGGAAAGAACGAGCTTTCCACGAACGAGACGATGCCCAACAGCCAGGTCGCATGCGGCTTGCCGGCGGCGGCGACGCACCAGTCGTACATTTTTCTAAGCATGGCGGGCTTGCTTAGAGCATTTCGGGAATCGGGGACAGACCCTATTCGGAAATCGGGGGCAGGCCCCAATTTCGCAGGTCGCAGCCGCTCAGCGGCGCTTGCGCAGGCGCTGGCTGGCGAGCGCGACAACCTTGCGCCGCGGCGCCAGTTGCGGCTCAAGCATGCGCTTGGGAATCTTTTCGGCGATGCCCAGGAGCCGCTCGCGGCGGTCCATCTCGGCCCACACGTCCTCGGGACGGACGCCGGCCGCGACCCAGAGCACAACCAGGTTGTACATCAGGTCGGCACTTTCGCGGATGACCGCAGCGGTATCGCCGTGCACCGTATCGATCACCACCTCGACCGCTTCCTCGGCCATCTTCTTGGCCATCTTGCCGCGACCGGCCTGCAGCAGGCGCGCGGTCCGCGACGTGGCGGGATCGCCATCGCGTGCGGCCTGCACAGCCATATGGAGCCGGTCGAGCGAATCGGTCATGCCCGACCATATCGCGATTGTGAGGAAAGTATACTAAGGCAAGGGCTTCGCGGCCAAACAATCATAGTTAATTCAAAGAAGGCATCCGATCCGCGAACGCAGCGGGCCAGCCCCGAGCGCTAGCTTGCACTCGGCAGAGCGGCCGGAGCGAGCCAATCCTCGCTCGGCTCGTCGCGCAACCGGGTCATCATCAGGGTCGCCGTGTGGGTGAATCCGCAAACCTATGATTCTAGTGCCACGATTGAAGGTCCGAACCGGGTTTGCTGCAGCCGCTGTAGGACCCTCAAATCGAAAAGCGGCACTAGCCGGCATTACGGTATCTTGAGACCTGCGCTATGCCGGCTTCGGAGAACGCGGCATCGGCCTTGGACTGGCGCGCGAGGCCAAGCCCTGTTCAGCGCCTCGGCAGAAGGTGGAACCCCCACCACGCCTCCTTCGAAAACTCCCGTTCCTTCGGCTAAGTTGCGCCCTTGACCACGCGATTTTGGACCATGGCCGAATTGAGCACCACGTTGAGCGCAGCAACCTCAAAGCGCCAGATGACCGCGAGAGCCCTGCTGCTGGGCGAGCGCATCGACATCGCCGGCTTGGAGCGCAGCGACGTTATCTCGACGACGCCGCTGGCATTTCGGGTCGGACAAGAGGGCCATGCCGTCCTGTTTCGCTATGGAGCCTTGGTGCTGATCGGATTGTCTGTCCTCGAGGAAGACGAGTTGATGCGCGGCCTCAAGCCGCGCATCGTTGGAGCGTTTGGTCGCCCCGAGGATGAAAGCGTCATCATCGAGATCACGCCGGATCGGGACGACCAGACCGCGCCCGGCGGCCCGATCTCGACGCGCGACCTCTCCCCGCCACGCCTCCTCGTCATCGCCGACGTGCTGGCCAAGAACGTGGCCCTGACCCGCGACGAACGCGAGGTCGCGAAGGTCATCGAAGTGATCGAGCCGTTTGCCGCGACGCTCGCCCGCACCGGCCGCACACCGTCGAACCGGCGCCAGATCCTGCGCACGATCGGCCAAGCCCTGCTGGCTCATCATCGCATGTCGGGGCGGGTCGAGATCGAGGAGAAGCCCGACATTCTTTGGGATCATCCCGAGCTCGACCGACTCTATGCCCGGCTCGCCGATGAATACGAGCTCAAGGAGCGCGCAACCGGGCTTGCCCGCAAGCTCTCGGTCATCAGTGAAACGGCGCGTGCCCTCACCGACATCATCGACGCCGAGCGTAGCGTGCGGCTTGAATTGATCATTGTGGCGCTGATCGTCGTCGAGGTCCTTGTCACGCTCTACGATCTGCTGGTGCGCACCGCCAAATGATGGTGGCGGTGGAAGCCACGGCGCCTCATGCGATGCGCATGACTTTCAGAAGGGCGCGCCGTCGAGTGGCTTCTGTTATCGGCGCGCCAGTCACATTACAACGACCTGGACGTTATTCCAACGTGCGTAATGACGAACGCACTCTCCACGTCATGGCCGGGCTTGTCCCGGCCATCCACGTCTTTAATTCGACTCGTGAACTAAGACGTGGATGCCCGCGACAAGCGCGGGCATGACGAGTCAAACATTGTGCGCGTTGGTATTATCCATCGATCGGCAGGCCGAGCGCCATGCGGCCGGCGAGCCGGCGCTGCTGATGCTCGGGGAGCGGATGGAAGCGCGCGCCCTGCACATCCCGGAACAGCCGCTCAAGGCCGTTGCGGCGGTGATAGCTGGCACCACCCGCCACTTCGAGCGCCAGATCGACGGTCTTGCGCGCGCTGTGCCCGACCAGCGTGCGATGGGTGAAGATCGTGTTGGTCGTCGCCGGGCCCGGCTCGGCCATTTCGCTGAACGCCACCATGCTGTCGAGCGCGATGCGGGTCGCCAGGAGCTCGGTGTCGAGCGCGCCGACGAGATCGACGATGGCGGGATCGCGCCGCTTGGCCGCAGCCGCCACCGCGAGATCGCGCGCCGCTTCCGCAATGCCGGTATAGACCGAATAGACCAGCGGAAAAGCCACCATCGACACGATGTGCATGAGCGGATGCCACATCCCCGGCTTGCGGCGCGCCCCGATGCCGGCGTCCGGCACGAATACGTCATCGAGCACGACATCATGCGAGCCGGTGCCGCGCATGCCGAGCGTGTCCCAGGTTTGCTCGATCGACACACCCGCCGCATTCATCGGCACGCCGAATTGCAGCATGGTCGGGCCTTCAGGCGCGTCCTCGTCAATGGCGCCGGTCATGAACAGGTGCGCGGACGGCGCGCCGCTGGCGAAGATCTTGCGCGCCTTGATCCGATAGCCGCCTTCGACCTTCACGGCCTTGCCGGAGCCGTCGAGCCAGTCCGAGCCGCCGGAGGACAGGAGCTGCAGCCGCTCGGCCGCAACCCGCTTGAGCAGGCCGTCGACCGGCGCGTTCTGGTGGCGCCAGCGCCAGGCCGTGGCGGCAAGCACGTGTGTGTGCATCGCCAGCGCCAGCGCGGTCGAGCTGCTATGGCGCGCCAGCGCGCGCAGCATGTCGGACAGATCGGCCCGCGACAGCCCCGCACCGCCCAGCTCCGTGGGCACGCCCAGCTCCAGGAACCCGCGCTCGCGCAGCAGCGCGAGATTGGCGCCGACGAACTCGTTGGCCGCGTCGCACCGGCGATCCTCCTCGGCCAGAAGCGGACCGATCTCGGCCAGCACCGCGCGCCAATCGGACTGGACCGGCGGCTTGATCAAGGCATGAATCGTCATGGGATGCTCCTCCTGTGGAATTGATCTATCCTCGCGGCCGGCATCCCAATCCGCCCAGACCAGCCGCCAGGGTCGGGCGCGGTTATCCTTCGGTTCACGACACCAGGACAATGACCGGAACGCCGCCTTCATTTGCCGATACGCCGGCTCGCCCCGCCCGTGGGGGCGGCCCCGACGTGCTGTCGGAAATGCTGCAAGCCGTGCGGCTGAGCGGGTCGGTCTTCTTCGGCGGCTCATTCACCGCGCCGTTCGGGATCATCAGCCCGAAGCGCTGGGACGAAGGTACGCCGATGGCGCATCTGCGCCACATCAGCATCTTTCATCTGATCGTCGGCGGCGCCTGCACGTTCGAGCTCGCGAGCGGCGAGCGGCGTGAGATCAGGGCCGGCGACATGCTGCTCTTGCCCTTCGCGGACCAGCACAAGTTCTGGAACGGCAACCCACCCGAGACCGCCTACGCGCCCGACATTATCCATCCGGGCCCGATCGAAGGCATGTTGACGGCGCGCTATGGCGGAGGCGGCGAGGAAACGCGCATTGTTTGCGGCTATCTCGAATCCTCGGAATGTCTGTTCGCGCCGGTGTTCCGCACGTTGCCCAAGCTCGTCGTCGACCGCACCGACGACGACAAGGTCGGCGCGCTGATCGCCTCGACCGTGCGCGAGATCGTAGCCCTCGTCGATGCCGCAATGCCGGGCAGCCAGATGATGCTGGGCCGCCTGATGGAGCTCTTGTTCGTCGAGGTGTTGCGCCGGCACGTGGCTCGCCTGCCGGCCGGCTCGACCGGCTGGCTGGCGGCGCTCAACGATCCCGTTGTGGGCCGCGCCCTGCAGCTCGTGCATGCCGCGCCGGCGCGGCGCTGGACCGCCGACGACCTTGCCCGCGAAGCCGGCTCCTCGCGCACGGTGCTGGCCGAGCGGTTCAACGCGCTCCTCGGCAAGCCGCCGATCGAATATGTGACGAGCTGGCGCATCCAGCTCGCCGCCGATCGCCTGCGCGGCACGAAGGACGGCATCGCGAGCATCGCGGCCGATGTCGGTTATGAGTCGGAAGCCGCCTTCAACCGCGCGTTCAAGCGCGTGACTGGCGTGACGCCGGGGCGATGGCGGGAAGAGAAGCCCGTGCCTTCAAGTGCGCATTGAGCGCGTCATTCCGACCGCGTTCCGACGAAGCGGCGGTCACTCCTCCGCCGTCAGCAAACTCGCATTGCCGCCCGCCGCCGCGGTGTTGATGGTGACCACCTGCTCGGTGACGAAACGCCGCAGATAGTTGGGGCCGCCAGCCTTCGGGCCGGTGCCGGAGAGTCCCGTGCCGCCGAATGGCTGGGTGCCGACGACAGCGCCTATCATGTTGCGGTTGACGTAGACGTTGCCGTGCGGGAGCCGCGCCGCGATCTCCTCGACGGTCGTGTCGATGCGCGAATGGATGCCGAGCGTAAGCGCGTAGCCGTTGCCGGCGATCTCCTCGATGAGGGCGTCGAGCGCGTCGGCGCGCCAGCGCACCACGTGCAGGATCGGGCCGAACACCTCCTCCTTGAGGTCGCGCGCGCGCTCGAGCGCGATGATCGTCGGCGGCACATAGGTGCCGGCCGACGGCAGCATGCGCGCCTCGTCCCAGCGGAAGCGCACGCGGCCCTCGCGCTGCATTCCGGCGATCCAGCGATCAAGCCGATCCTTGGCGTCCGTGTCGATCACTGGCCCGACATGGGTTGAGGGATCGCGCGGGTCACCAAGCTTCAATTGCCGCGCGGCGCCCGCGATCATCTCGACGATCCGATCCGCCACATCCTCCTGCACGCACAAGAGCCGCAGCGCCGAGCAGCGCTGGCCGGCCGAGCGGAAGGCGGAGGCCACCACGTCGTCGGCGACCTGCTCGGGCAGCGCAGTGGCATCGACGATCATGGCGTTGATGCCACCGGTTTCCGCGATCAGCGGCACGATCGGCGTATCCTTGGCGGCGAGCGCGCGGTTGATCGCGCGCGCCACTTCGGTTGAGCCCGTGAAGGCGACGCCGGCGACGCGCTCGTCGGCGGTGAGCGCGGCACCGACCTTGCCGTCGCCCGGCATGAGCGCGAGCGCACTGGCCGGAACCCCCGCCGCGTGCAGGATGCGCACGCATTCGGCCGCGATGAGCGGCGTCTGCTCGGCGGGCTTCGCCACCACGGCGTTGCCGCCAACCAGCGCGGCGCTGACCTGGCCTAAGAAGATCGAGAGCGGAAAGTTCCACGGGCTGATGCAGACAAACACGCCCCGACCGCGGCAGCGCAGCTCGTTGCTCTCGCCGGTTGGGCCCGGCATCGGCTCCGGCGCAAGCGTGCGGCGTGCCTCGCCCGCGTAGTAGCGGCAGAAATCGACCGCCTCGCGGTGCTCGGCGAGCGCATCGTCGAGCGTCTTGCCGCCCTCGCGCTGCATCAGCGCGATCAGGCGCCCTCGCCGCTGGTCCAACAGATCGGCCGCGCGCTCGAGCGCCGCCGCCCGCGTCTCAACCGGCGTCGCCTGCCAATGCGGGAAGGCTGCCTGCGCCGCGGCCATCGCGGCGCGCGCAAGCGCATCATCGCCTTCGCGCACCTGACCGACCACGCTGCTGTCAACTGGGGAATGGACCGGCCGGGTGTGGCCCGAGCGTGCGACGCCGTCGATGATCGGGGCGGCCTCGGCCGGCGCGTCGGCGCCACGAACCTCGGCCACGAAGGCTGTAAGGCTCGCGCGGTCGCCGAACTCGACACCTGCCGAGTTGCGCCGCCCGGGCCCATAGAGGGCGCGCGGCAGCGGAATTCTCGGATGGCGCGCGTGCGAGGCGTCGCCGATCCAGCTCTGCGGACGCCGCAGGATGGTCTCGACCGGCACTGACGGGTCGGCCGCGACCGCCACGAACGAGGAATTCGCCCCATTCTCCAGGAGCCGGCGCACCAGATAGGCCAGGAGATCGCGATGGCCACCGACCGGCGCATAGACCCGCATGGCGGCCTGCGGCAAGTCGCTCATCAGCGTCTCGTAGAGCACCTCGCCCATGCCATGCAGGCGCTGGAATTCGTAGCCCTCGACGCCGCCCGCATCCTCGATCACGCTCGCGACCGTGAGCGCGTTGTGGGTGGCGAACTGCGGGTAGAGGCGCTCGCGGGCGGCCAGAAGCTTGCGCGCGCAGTGCAGATAGCTGAGATCGGTCATCGCCTTGCGGGTGAAGACCGGATAGTCGGGCAGGCCACGTTCCTGCGCGCGCTTGACCTCGCTGTCCCAGTAGGCGCCCTTGACCAGGCGCACCATCAGCCGGCGGTGGAGCACGCGCGCCGCTTCGGCCAGCCAGTCGATCACAGCGGGCGCGCGCTTCTGATAGGCCTGCACGGCAAGCCCGAAGCCCTCCCAGCCGCGCAGCGAGGGGTCGGCAAGCACCGCCGCGATCACGTCGAGGGTGAGCTCGAGCCGATCGGCCTCCTCGGCGTCAATGGTGAGGTTGAGGTCATGGTCGCGCGCCTTGCGGGCAAGCTCCAAAAGGTTGGGCACGAGCTCCGCCAGCACGCGCGTGCGCGAGACGGCCTCGAAGCGCGGATGCAGCGCCGAGAGCTTGACCGATATGCCGGGCCGATCCGGCAGCGCATTGTCGCCGGCCGACGCCCCGATCGCCGCGACGGCGGCCGCGTAGGCGTCGAGATAGCGCGCCGCATCGGCCGCCGTCCGGGCGCCCTCGCCCAGCATGTCGAAGGAATAGCGGTTGCCCTCATGCTGGCTGGCCCGGTCGAGCGCCTCCTCGATGGTCTGCCCCAGCACGAAATGGGAGCCGAGGAGCCGCATCGCCTGCCGCGTCGCGGTGCGCACGGCCGGCAGGCCCAACCGTTTGATGACGCTTTCAAGGATCGTGTCGGGCGTCTCGCCGGGCTGAATGATGCGGGCCGTGATGCCGAGCGTCCAGGCCGAGGCCGACACCAGAAAGGCGTTCGATTTGACGTCCTGCGCCGACCAGTCACCGATTGCGAGCTTGTCCTCGATCAGGCGGTCGGCCGTGGCCGCGTCAGGCACGCGCAGCAACGCCTCGGCCAGCACCATCAGGGCAAGCCCCTCCTTGGTGGACAGCGAATAGGCATGCAGGAAATCCTCGATGCCGCCGAGGCCACCCGAGCGGGCCCGGATGCCCTCGATCAGCCGGGTCGCGCGCGCATTGATGCGCTGCTCCGCCTCCCCCGTGCGCGGTGCCTGCGCGAGCAATCTCGCCGCGACCGTGTCGTCGGGCGGCGCATAGGGCTCACTGAACGGATGTTCAGGTCGGGTAACCATATTGGGCGCTCCGGCGCAATGACCGCTGGCATTCTACCAGCCCGCGGTCGGTCAGCCCCTGAGAAATTCTTAAAGCCGGGCTGCGGCGCCGCGAAATCGTGTCCGCGTTGCAATGATCGCAACGAATGTGCTGTCACGATTGCGATCCGGGCTTGCGCTTTGCATAATCATGCTCTTTGTTGAACGTCCATGCGGACCGGGGCGACGACAAGTGTGACGATCGCGTAAGGGAACGGACAGGGCAACGCATGTCGACCATCAGCCACCTTCTTGGGCACGGTCGACCCGCCGCGGCGATGGCGGTGGTCATGCTTGTCAGCGTCGTATCCGCGCAGGCCCAGACCTCACCGCTGCGACTATCGCTCGACTGGCGGCTGGAAGGCCCCAGTGCGATGTTCCTGGTCGCGCAGGACCGCGGCTATTTCCGGCAGGAAGGCCTCGATATCGCGATCGACGAGGGCGCCACGCCGCTGGACCCCGTGAGCCGCGTCGCCTCGGGCAGCCACGACATCGGTTTTGCCGACATCAACGCCCTGATCAGATACCGCGACCAGCATCCGAACGCCGCCGTCAAGGCGGTGTTCATGGTCTACAACAAGCCGCCATATTCGATCGTATCGCGCAAGAGCCGCGGCGTGACCGAGCCGAAGCATCTGGAGGGCAAGAAACTCGGCATCCCATCGAACGGCGCGACGCTGGGCGAATGGCCGCTATTTGCCAAGCTCAACGACATCGACACATCCAAGGTTGCCGTCGAGCAGATTGGAATTCCAGTGCGCGTCCCGATGCTTGCGGCCGGACAGATCGACGCGGCGCTGGGCTATTCGTTCCGCGTCTACGTCGACCTCAAGGACCGCGGCGTGCCGGTCGACGACATTGTGCTGCTGCCGATGGCGAATTACGGCCTGCAACTGTATGGCAGCGCCATCATCGTGAGCGGCAAGCTGGCGACCGAAAGGCCGGAAGCGGTCAGCGCATTCCTGCGGGCGAGCCTGCATGGGATGCGGGACTCGATCAGGAACCCAGGCGGCGCTATCGACGCTCTGCTCAAGCGGGATGAGGGCGCCAAGAAGGAGGTCGAGCTCGAGCGCCTGCGCATGGCGATCCGCGACAACCTGATTACGCCCGAGGTGCGCACCAACGGCTTTGGAGCGGTCGACAATGCGCGCCTCGAAGAGGCGATCGGCCAGCTCGCGCTGACCTACACGTTCAAGGCAAAACCAAAAGCCGAGGCGATTTTCGACGCCTCGTTCCTGGCGCCGCTGGCCGATCGGCGGGCGAACTAGGCGGTTCGGCGATCACGGTCAAACGCGGCACGCCGCCGCCACGGTCTTGGCTCGGAGCGTCGCACGCTCACAGCGCGGTCGAGGCAGATGCGCGCAGCCGCGCCGGCACAAAGCCTGCCCGCCTCATGATCAGCAGCGCGACCACCAACGCCGCCACGAATCCCACCGGGACCTTCACCAGTGGGAAGATCAGGATCAGGACCCCCGCGACCGCAAGCGCGCGCATCTCGCCCGGCGCCGGGCCCGCCCCCACGCCGGCACGCAACAGGAACGCCATGGCCACCGCCAGAATGACGAGGTCGTAGAGGAAGATGTAGGGCGTGACGAGCAGCGTGCCGGTCGCCAGCGCGCAGGCCTTCAGGTCGAACGGCGCCGTGCTGCGCCACAGGCTGACGAGTGCCACGGTGACGGCGCCCGCCAGCACGCCCTGCACGGCCCAGGCCGTCGCGCTGGCGCCACCCATCACGCGCACGAGACCATAGGCGCTCTGCAGCTTGCCCCATTCCGCACGGCCTTGCTCGAGGGTCGACTGCGATGCGGTCGGCAGGCTCTGGAAGAATGCCACCCAGGAATCGAGGCCGAACGCGCTCCACGACAGCACCGCAAGCACCACGACGGTGAACGTCGCAGCCGCGATGGTGCGCCAATGGCCACAGGCCACAAGAACAATCGGAAGCAGAATTCCGAGATGCGGCTTGAACGCGAGCAACCCGATCAGGCACCCGGCCACGAGCGGGCTGCTCTGCATGAGCAGCAGCGCCCCGCCCAGAAGCGCGGCGCTCAGAAATCCATTCTGACCCGCGATCGCATTGGCCAACAGGCCCGGAAAGGCGCACGCGAGCAGGACGCCGGCGCGATGGCCGACGATCGCCCGAAACGCAATCACATAGGCCGGAAACGTGAGCGCCAGCCAGACCGCGGCGGCGGTCACGTGCGGCAGCAGCGCGAGCGACACCGCCACGAACAGGAAGGTGGGCGGATAGATCCAAGGATATTCGCCGTCGAAGTCATGACCGACGGCAGCTACCTCGGCGGCCTTGTGGAGGGCGACGTCATAGACCGCAGCCGGCTGCCCCTCGAGCGCCTGGCGGCCCGCCGCCCACATATTGACGAAATCGGTCGCGATCGGCGCGCCGCTCGGATCGGCAAGCCATAGGCCCTGCACGAACGAGGCCGCGAGATACACCGCCTGCCCGACGCAAAGCGCGAAGCATCCGAGCTCGAACGGGCGCGTCAGTTGCCAGGCGGCTCGCAAGCCGGGAGAGTGCGCGTCGACCGTCATCGCGATGTGCCTTGAACGGCCATCGATCAGCCGCCCTCAGACCATGATCCGATTGAGTTGAATCGGATCACGGTCTTGCTTTTTGTTTGAGCATTCTTCCGAAAACCGGCTCCCACTTTTCGGGATCATGCTCTTGCCGCCTGCTTCGCCCGTTGCGGCACGCTGCGCTCGCTCTGGAGCGCCGCTCTGGCACCGGACGAGCCCGCCTCGTGATACTCGGCGTCCTCGTTCACGGCCCAGACATCATAGGCGCGCTCGCCCGCCAGGATGTTTCGCGCCGTCAGCATGGCAGTCATCATGGCGTGGTCCTGGTTATTGTACTTGTGCATGCCGTTGCGCCCGACGAGGTGCAGCGTCGGATAGCTGAGCTCGAGATCGCGCCGCACCATCGCGACGTTGTCGCGGTAGTCCTCGTCGTAGACCGGGTAGGCCTTGGGCTGGCGCACCACGCAGGCGTCGACCACGTCGGCCGCGTCGACGAGGCCGATATGCGCGATCTCGCGCTTGGCGAGCGCGATGAGCTCCTCGTCCGGCGAGTTCCAAAGCTCGTCGCCATCGAAGCAGAAATATTCGAGCCCGAGGCAGTTCATGCCCTCCGGCACCATCTCGGGCGACCAGGAGCGGAAATTCTGCACCCGTCCGACCTTGACCGCCGGATCATGGATATAGATCCAGTTGTCGGGGAACATGTCCGGCTTGTTCACCATCAGCGCCACCGTGAGAAAGTCGCGGTAGCGCAGCGCGCGGGCGTGGAAGACGGAGAGCGGCCGCGGCGCGATCCTCTCGGCGAGCTCGCGCACGGGCGCCGAGCTGACGACGTGGCGGGCGGTATAGGCCTCGATGCGGCCGTCGGTCGTCGCCACCTCGATATTCCAGATCCTGCGATCCGCATCGTAGGCGAGCCGCCGCAACTCGCGGCCCATCAGGATGCGGCCGCCGCGCTCCGCGATCTTGACCGCTGCGGCGTCCCACATCATGCCTGGACCCTTGCGCGGGTACTGGAAGCTCTCGATCAACGTCTTGACGACCGGCTCGCCATCCCGGTGTGTCCGACCCGCCGGCCGGAGCGCGCGGCCAAGCGCGTTCATGACCGCAACTCCGAGATTGAGGCCCTTGATCCGCTGCGCCGCCCAGTCGGCGGAAATCTCGTCGCAGGACATCCCCCACACCTTCTCGGTGTAGGTCTTGAAGAAGATCGAGAACAGCCGCTCGCCGAACTGGTTGCGCACCCACTGGTGGAACGTGTGCGCGTCCTTGGTCGGACGCAGCTTGGCGTACGCATAGGACAGCATGCAGGCGGCGCTCGTGACCAGGCCGAGATTGGTGAGCGCCTGCATGGCGCTCAACGGATAGGAATAGAACTTTCCGCCGTAGAAGATGCGGGACAGGCGCGGCCGCTCGATGAAGTCGTCGGGAAGAATTTCGCGCCAGAGGTCCACGACCTCCTTCGACTGCGAGAAGAAGCGATGCCCCCCGACATCGAACAGGAAATCCTTGTAGCGCACGGTGCGGCTGATGCCGCCGACGTAGAGGGGATCCTTCTCGATGACCAGGACGGACGGCTCATGCTTGCTCAGGCAATAGGCGGCCGTGAGCCCAGCCGGGCCCGCACCAACGATGAAAACCTCGACATGGGTTGTCATGGACGCACAAAGCCCGAAGAGTTCGAAGTTGAATCGGCGACGTCCGCCCCCGGATGGCGCGGCGCAAATGCAAACAAGCGATGGCCGTTGTAGGAAATCAGCGCACCGACGGCGGCGCCGGCGACGATCGCGGCCTGCGGCCGCGACGCCAGCACGGTCAGAACGAGGCTGGCGAACACGGCGTAGCTGGTGCCTTGCGCAGCCGCCGTCACCAGGACGTAGCGCATGGCTTCCTCGCCCTGAGGGCGCCCGCTGCGATCGAAGGTGAAGGCCCGGTTGAGCCGCCAGGTCAGAAACGTCGCCGCCACGAGCGCCAGCAGGCCAGCCAGCAGTGCGGGAATGCCGAGCATCCAGGTGATGCTGAACAGCGCGATGTTCGAAGCCAGACCGAGACCGCCGACCGCAAGAAACCGCAACGGTCGCGGCAGCAGCGCCGCGAGCGGCTGCAAGCGCGCACGGAGTGCCGGGAGCACATCATTCAAGCCGCCGACGAAGTTGATCATCTTGTGCACGCGCCGACCGTTCGATTGACGGCCCCCGATGGACCAAGCCGCAGCAGCCTCTCCCCATCGCAGGAATTCGTTAAATCGCGGCTTTGTCCGGCGCGCAGGCGCGGGGGAATCCGAACACGGTTAAGCCTTTCGAAAGGCTGCATTCGCTATTTCGCCGTCCGACGGCCCAAAGCCCCCGGATCGGACGGACACCATGACCCATTTGGCGCTCCTGACCGCACGAGACTCCAACGCAGACCTGTTCCTCAAGCTCGCGTTCGCATCCGGCATCATGGTTGCGGGTCTGGAAATCGGATATCTCCTGTATTCGCCGCTGCCCTACGATCCGGTCGGCTATCTCGTCGGGCGTGATTTCGCCAATACCTGGCTAGGGGGCCGGCTCGCGCTCACCGGCGATCCCGGCGCGCATTTTGGATTTCGCGCCTACAACACGGCTTTGATAGAGGCGTTCGGCCCGGACTACCCGGCCCATATCTGGTCCTATCCGCCGCACTTTCTGCTGTTGACCTGGCCGTTGGCGCTGATGCCCTACTTGACGGCCTATGTGGTCTATTCGGCGCTCGGGCTGCTGCTCTATCTCGCTGTCGTGACCGACGGCGACCGCCGCGCCGATCATCTGCTGCTGCTCGTCCTTGCGCCTGCGGCGATCGTCAACATCTGGTGCGGCCAACTCGGTTTCCTGGTCGCGGCGCTTCTGGTCGGCGGGCTGGTCCAGCTCGACCGGCGCCCAATCCTCGCCGGCGTGTTGTTCGGGCTGCTCAGCATCAAGCCGCATCTCGGGCTGCTGATCCCATTAATGCTGGTGCTGGCGGGACGATGGCGAACAATCGCGGCCGCGGCTGTAACGATCTTGCTCCTGGTCACGGCGGCCGGCCTCGCGTTCGGCCCCAGGGTTTGGCTCGCCTATCTCGGCGACGCCATGCCGGTGCAGTCCGGTTTTCTGCTCAGGGACGTCGAGCATTGGATGGCTCACGTGCCGACTGCGTTCATGAACGCCCGGATCGCGGGCCTGCCGATCGCGGCCGCAACCGTGGCGCAGGCGATGCTGTCGGCCGCCGCCATCGCGGGCGTGGTGTGGACGTTCTGGCGCCGGCGAGACCCCGTTCTGTCGAACGCGCTGGTTATAATCGCCACCTTCGCGGTCACGCCCTATGTCTTCAACTACGACATGGTGGTGTTCGGCTTCGTGGTGATCACGCTCCTCGGCCGGACTGACAACGAGGCCTGGGACTATTGGCTGCTGCTCGCGGTATGGGTGGTTCCGTTCCTGACCGTGCCGCTCGGCATGGCCGGCATCCCGGCATCCTGCCTGCCAATCGTTGCACTGGGCGGCAGGCTGCTGTGGCGCCTGCAAAGGGCCAGCCGCGAAGTTCCAGGCCGCTTGCCCACGGGCGGCGGCTCAGGCGGCCGCATTGGACAGGTTCCGTTGGCGAATAGTTAACCCAAGACCTTAAGCGGAAATTCGGCAGCCGGCCGGCATATTTGGCACAGCAACGACAAGTAGCCGCCGCCTGGTCACGGCCTGATGTCCGAGTACGTTTCACCTGTTCGACGTGGCAGCGTTGTCCCTGCGTCCGCGCACGCGTCGGGCATCGCGCGACTATCGATTCCGCTGCGGCATCTGTGTTGGGCGGCCTTCGTCCTGCTCGGCGTTTCGGCGAGCGCGGTCGGCTGGACGATCTGGGAGCTCCGGTCGGATGCATTCCGGGCCGCGATCGCGGAATCCGGCAATATCGCCGCGGTCCTCGCCAGCCAGCTGTCTCGATCCATTCAGGGCATCGATTCGGTGCTGCTCGAGACCAAGCGTGCGGCCAAGGACTTCGACATCGATACGCCCGGCGGCTTTCGTGCCGCATTCAGCCGCCGCGCCATGCGCGAAGCGTTGATCGACAAGCTGAGCCGTGTGCCCCAAGCCTTCAATATCGCCATCGCTGACAAGCACGGACAGCTCACCGTCTCGACCGCCGCCTGGCCCACTCCGGCCATCAACATCGCCGACCGCGACTATTTCGAGGACGCGCGCAAACGTACCGACGGAGGGATCAGCACGTCGATTCCGATCTACAACAGGATCGACGGGAAGCGGACGATCGTCTTTGCAAGACGACTCGAAAGCGTTACGGGAGAATTTGTCGGGATCATCTATTGCAGCGTCAACACGGAATATTTTGAAAACATCTACGGCTCCATTCAATCGGTTCACAGCCACCAGTTCAGGCTGCGCAAATGGGACGGGACTATCCTGGCCAGCCATCCCGATTCCCCCGGCCTCGCCGGCAAGTCCGACAGTGCGGGACCCCAGTGGCACGAGGCGGTCGCAAACGGTGGCGGCGGCTACAGTTTCCCCGCCCAATCCGATAGCGGCACCAACTTCGTATCCGTCCGCACGGTGCCGGAATATCCGTTCGTGGTCGACATTATGGTCACGGACCGCGCGGCGCTCGACGGCTGGCGCCAGCGCGCCGCGACCATCGGAATCGGCAGCGCGGCGCTGCTGCTGTGTTCGATCTACCTTCTCATCGCGGTAACCCGGCAGGTCCGCCGCCTCAGCAACTCCGAAGCCTCACTGACGCAGAAATCGCAGCAGCTCGACGCCGCGCTGAACAACATGTCGCAAGGCTTGACGATGTTCAACGATCGGAAGCGGCTGATCATCAGCAACCGGCAGTACAGCGAGCTCTACAAACTCACACCGGAGCAGACCAAGCCCGGCACGCCGTTTCATGCCATTCTCGACGCGCGTGTGGCGGCGGGCCAAGTCCCTGAAGATGCCGCAACCTTCGTCACCAAGAGTACTGAGCAGATCAGCCTGAACCGGCCGTCCTGCGCGGTCCACACGCTGCGCGACGGTCGCACCGTCTCAATCACCCATCAGCCGATGCGCGACGGCGGCTGGGTCGCGGTCCACCAGGACATCACCGCGCAGAAGCGAGCCGAGGCGGAGCTCGCACATATGGCGCGCTACGACAGCCTGACCGGCCTCGCCAACCGTACGCTGTTCATGGAGCGGGCGAGCGCGGCCATCGGGAGGCTGCAAACACACGGAAGCCCATTCGCGATCTTGATGCTGGATCTTGACCGCTTCAAGACCGTGAACGATTCGCTTGGCCATGCGGTCGGTGATTCGCTTTTGAAGGTCGTCGCCCAGCGGCTGCGCAACGCGATCCCCCATATCGAGACCATTGCAAGATTGGGCGGTGACGAATTTGCCATCCTGGTGTCGCTGACGGGCGGTCGAAAAGAGACTGCGACCGACTTGGCCTGCAAAGTCCTCGCCGTCATCACCGAGCCTTACGATTTTGACAACCGGCGATTCACCATCGAGACCAGTGTCGGCATCACATTCGCACCGCAAGACGGAACCAATCCCGATACGCTGCTGAAGAACGCCGATCTCGCCCTTTACAAGGCCAAATCCCTCGGAGGCAATCGCTATTGCCTGTTCGAGCCCGCCATGGAAGCGAAAGCGCGCGAGCGCCGCGAGCTCGAGGACGACATGCGCAGGGCGATTTCGCGCGATGAGTTCGAGCTCCACTATCAAACCATCGTCAATGCCGATGAGCTTGACGCCTGCGGCGCCGAAGCGCTGGTCCGCTGGCGCCACCCCGAGCGCGGTCTCATCCCCCCCGAACAGTTCATATCGCTGGCGGAGGAAAGCGGACTGATCGTTCCGCTCGGCGAATGGATCCTGCGCAAAGCCTGTGCCGACGCGGCGCAGTGGCCGTCACACCTCAAGCTCGCGGTCAACATGTCGCCTGCTCAGTTCAAGCAACCCAACCTTCCGGGCGTTCTGAAGTCCACGCTTGACCAATGCGGACTGCCAGCGAGCCGGCTTGAGCTGGAGATCACGGAGACCGTGCTGCTCGATAACAACGAGGAGCACCTGGCCATGCTGCATGAGATCAAGAATCTCGGGGTCTCGATCGTGCTTGACGATTTCGGGATCGGGTATTCTTCGATGCGGTATCTGCAGATGTTCCCGTTCGAAAAGATCAAGATCGACAAGACGTTCATTCAAAGCATGACGAACCATCCTGACAGCGCGGCGATCGTATGCGCGATAGCCGGCCTTGGGCGCTCGCTCGACATTGAAACTGCCGCGGAAGGCGTCGAAACGACCGAGCAGCTGGTGTTCCTCCGCAGCGCCGGATGCCAATTGGCGCAGGGCTACCTGTTCAGCCGCCCCGTCCCGCTGAGCGAGCTGACGTTTTCTCGGCCGGACGCGCCGCTAGGCGACGCCCAGGCAGCCTGACGCGTTTCTCAGTGGCGCATGTCCTTATCGGCAGACCGGCAGCCCACTTCGCCGGGATATGCGTTAGAACTGCGTGAAGCCCTTGGACTTCATGACCGCCGAGGCGGCAGGCGTAGCAAGAAAGGCGATCAGCGCCTTGCCGATGTCCTGATGCTGGCTCGAGGCCATCACGCCAGCCGCATAGTCCGTGTAGAACTGGATGTCGGCGGGTAGCGGTCCCACCAGCTCGAGGCGGGGATCCTGCAGAATCTCGGTGATCTGATTGAGCCCGAAATCGGCTCCACCACTGGCGACGAAGTCGGCGAGCGGCTTCGACGGTGGCGTCAGCTTGGTCTTCGGCCCGATCGATCCGGTGACATCGAGCGAATCCATCAGGCGCCCGACATAATTGGCTGCGGTGCCGCCGAGCTTGGGATCGGAATAGGAGATGATCTTGGCGTTCATGACCGAGCGCACAAACGCATCGCGCGAGCTGATATCCGGCTTCGGATCGCCTCGTCGTACAAATACGCCGACCCCGACCCGGGCGATCACCACTTTGCTTCCCGTTCTGAACTTCCCGATCGTCATCAGCTCGTCGGCCGCCGAGCTGCCCACGATCGCGACATCGGCGGTCTCGCCCGTCTTGAGCTTGTCCACCAGGGCGAGCGCTGGCGAATAGCCGACCGTGACCTTGTGGCCGGAGGCCTGCTCGAATTGCGGCACGAGCTCGCGGAGCGAGCTCGCGACGGCACCAGGAGACAAAAGAGTGATCTCCGCTGCGCTTGCATGGTTTGGCGCATAGGCCGCGCACAGCAGCAAGGCTGCCGCCGATATCGCCCGAAACATGATGACTCCCCTACTTGTTCACGCCGCTTTGCGGGCCCAGCAACGTCCCATGCTGTCGGCCGACCCGATTGCTGGAGCCTAACGGTACAACCGTCCGGACGGAAGAGTTAACGCTAATATATGGTTAAGGCCAGTGCCGCCGATTGAGCGCGCCTCACCGTCCACCGTCGAGCGACTCGAACCCGCCCGCGGTCCAGGCATCGCGCGCGCTCGCCAGAAACTTCAAATACGCCGCGGCCGCGTCTGGCGCCGGACTCTCGGCGTGCAAAGCACCTGCGAAAGCAATGTAGTTCTGCAGCTCGGCCGGCAGCGCTCCGGCGAGCGCGGCACCCGGGGTCGGCAGGATCTCGCTGATATTGAACAGCCCGATCTCGGCATCGCCTTTGGCCACGGCCGCCATGCCGCCGCTGATCGCGAACATCAGTGTTACCTTGGGCTTCACCGCATCCGCGATGCCCAGGCGCTCGATCACTCTCCCAATATGCGCGCCGGTGAACCCGCCGCCCTGCGGATCGGAATGGACGATCGAGCGCGCCGCGAGCAGCGTCTTGCGAACCGCGTCCACGGTCGAGACATCGGGTAGTGGGGAGCCTTGCCGGACCGCGATGCCGATACCGACTCGTGCCAAGCTGATCCGGCTTCCGGCGCGCAGCTTTCCGGCCTTGTCCAACAACTCCACCGTGGGCCCGGGGAGCACCACGACGTCGGCGCCCTGCGAACCCAACAGCCGTTCCTGGATGGCACCCAGCGTGCCGGATGTAACCACAAGCTGATGACCGGACGCGTCGGCGAATTTGCGCACGAGGCCGCGCTGAATGTCGGCGGGGGCGCCAGAGGTAAAGACGCGCACATCGGCGGCCGCCGACGGCCCCGTCGCAAACCCAAGAACCGCAATCGCAAAGGCCGCAGCAAGACTGGAACCCACGGTCGACGAGCTGGTCATGCCGTTTCCTGAGTGACGTAAGCCGAGCCCAACGAGGAAGGGCCACAGGTCACCCCTACCACGCCAGCGTGTATCGACCATATCGGATTTACGCGAAGGCTCCGCAGCCCGAGATCCCCTGCCGGATCCCTAGCCCACCTTTGAAGGGCGTATCACCGCCACGCTTCCACCGGCCGGCTCTTCGTCCGGCTCCATCGGCTCATTGCGCAAGTCGTCGAGATAATCGGCCAGATCCTTGATCTCCGCCGAGGTGCCACCCTCGCGCACGTAGATTCCGCAGTAGAGATCCGGCAACTTCGGCAGCGGCGAGCCTTCCCAGACCACAAGGCCTTTCTTCGATGCCCGCCCGCGCGGCATGGCCATGACGCCGAAACCGGCCTGGACTGCCGCCGCGAGGCTGACCAGGCTGCGCGACGTGTAAACGAACTCGCATGTGCGGCCAGCCTGACGGAGCGTCGCAACCGCGACACGCTGTGACGCGCAATCCTCTCCGTAGCAGACGAGCGGCACCGGACCTTTCGGATCGATGCGGGTCGCGGGGCTCGCGACCCAGACCGCCTCGCGCATCCAGGTGTGCCGCGGCTCGATCGTGGGCGGCGTCTCGGTCACCGCCATCGCAACGTCGAGATCGCCTTGTGCCAGGTCACGCAGGAGCTGCTCGGACGAAGCGGTGCTCACGATGAAGTTGATCGCGGGCCAGCGCAGGCGGAAACGGGCAAGCTTCTCCGGAACGCGCGAGCCCGCATAGTCGCCCGGAATGCCCACGCGCAGGGTCTTCGAGACGCGTCCACCGCTGGTCGATCGAAGGATATCGTCGTTGATGGACAGGAGCCTGCGGGCCTGGTTGACGACGAATTCGCCGCGCGGCGTGAGGATCACGCCAGGTGCCCGCTTGTCGAGCAGGTCATAGCCCAAGAGCGACTGCAATCGTTTGATCTGGGCGCTGACCGCCGGCTGAGTAACTCCCAGCGCCTTGGCAGCCTTGGTGAAGCTGCTCAAGTCCACAACGGTGGTGAGAGTTCGCAAGAGATCGGTCGGAATATTCAACATCGTGCTCACGCGGTTTCAATCATCAAGGTGGCCGAGGCCCCAACAATATGCGCAGGGGTCGGCTCGCTCCAAGTGATCGCATAATTTCCGCCAGCCGCGCCAAATTCAAGCAGCTTTAATGGAACTGCACCACAACGTAGCGCATTCTGCTAGCAACTACTCAACTTGGTGCTTTAGACACTACTAAAATCCTTCACAATTGCGCGATTATAGGATGCCTTTCTCCACCTCTGTGCCGCGCCCGGGCGGCGGCCATTTCTCTGGTGCCCCGCTTCCGAAGTTCGTGATACATCGCGGCAACCTTCGAGACCAACTCCGGAGCCAAAGGGGCACCAGCAAGCCTATGATTCCAGTACCGCTTTTCGATTTGAAGTTCCCAAGCGAGTTCGCCGCAACTGTTGTAGGAACTTCAAATCGGCGGCATTAGAGTGGGTCGAGGGGGCTCGCCTGCACCATGAAAATTCTGCGTCTCTATATCCGCGTGCTCGCGCTGCTCGGGCCGGAAGCGCGTCTGGGCTGGGCCCTTGCCGGTGCGAATCTGGCGCTCGCTGCCGCGCAATTCATCGAGCCTGTGCTGTTTGGGCGGATTGTCGACACCTTGGCCAACGCCCAAGGCGGAGCACGAGCGGTATCATGGTCCAGTCTGATCCCGCTCGTAGGTGCCTGGGTAGGCTTCGGACTGTTCATCATCGTCGCCGGAACGCTAGTTGCCCTCCACGCCGACCGGCTGGCCCACCGCCACAGCCAGAAGGTTCGCACTGACTATTTCGAGCACGTGCTGCAACTGCCGCTGAGCTATCACACTGGCACCCATTCGGGTCGCCTGATGAAGATCATGCTGACCGGCACCAATACGCTGTGGGGCCTGTGGCTTTCGTTCTTTCGCGAGCACCTGACGAGCTTCGTGTCGCTATTGGTCCTGATGCCGCTGACGCTGTTCATCAACTGGCGGTTCGGCCTGCTGCTGGTGGTGCTCTGTCTCATCTTCGCGGCCCTCATCGCGTTCGTGCTGCACCGCACCGAAAAGCTGCAGAGGCAAGTCGAATCGCACTACACCGACATGGCGGAGCGGACCACCGACACGCTGGGCAATATCGCGCTGATCCAGAGCTTCGCCCGCATCGAAAGCGAGGTGTCGCAGATGCGCAGCGTCGGCGACAAGCTGCTCGGCGCCCAGATGCCGGTGCTCTCGTGGTGGGCGCTGGCGGCGGTTCTGACCCGTACCTCCACCACACTGACGATGCTGGCGATCCTGGTCGTCGGCATCTTTCTCTATCTGGCCGGCCTGTCGACCGTCGGCGAGATCGTCATGTTCATGAGCTTCGCCACGATGCTGATCGGCAAGCTCGAATCGGTGGTTCATTTCACCAACTACATGGTGATGGACGCCCCAAGGCTGCAGGAATATTTCGACGTGCTGGACACCGTACCGTCGGTGCGCGACCGGCCGGATGCGATCGATCCCGGCCGCATGCGCGGGCTGATCGAATTTCAGAACGTCACGTATTCCTATGACGGCAAGCGGCCCGCGGTCGAGGATCTGGACTTCACCGCGCTGCCTGGCGAGACGATTGCGCTCGTCGGCGCAACCGGCGCCGGCAAATCGACGGCGCTCGGCCTGCTGCACCGCGTGTTCGATCCGCAATCGGGCGTGATCAAGATCGACGGCATGGACATCCGAGGCCTCACGCTCTCGGGTCTGCGGCGCAATATCGGCGTAGTGTTCCAGGAAGCGCTGCTGTTCAATCGATCGATTCAGGAAAATCTTCAGGTCGGCAAGTCGGATGCCACCGAAGAGGAGCTGCGCGCGGCCTGCCAGCGCGCGCAAGCGCTCGAGATCATCGAGCGCAATCCCGAGGGCTTCCAGGCGCAGGTTGGCGAGCGAGGGCGCCTGCTATCGGGCGGCGAGCGCCAGCGCATCTCGATTGCGCGCGCGTTGCTCAAGAACCCGCCGATCCTGATCCTCGACGAGGCCACGAGCGCGCTCGACGCACTGACGGAAGCGAAACTGCAGGCGGCGCTCGACGAGGTCATGAAGGGGCGCACGACATTCGTCATCGCGCACCGGCTCGCCACCATCCGCAATGCCACCCGCATCCTGGTGTTCGAGGGCGGGCGCGTCATCGAGTCCGGCAGCTTCGACGAGCTGGTGCGCAAGGGCGGCCGCTTCGCCGAGCTGGCCCACACCCAGTTCATGGTCGCCGAGACGGCACGGCCGCCAGTGGAGTTGAGCGAGTCGACCGGATCCTGAGAGCGCTCAATCCGGCTCGAACTCATCCTTGTAGTCGATCTTCAGCGCTGGGTTCTGCTCGCCCTTGCGCAGCATGCAGTTGCCGACCACGAGCAGCTCGATCTCGTTGCCCATGAAGCAGCGGAAGGCGTCTTCCGGGGTGCACACGATCGGCTCGCTGCGCACGTTGAAGCTGGTGTTCACCAGCACGCCGCAGCCAGTCTTCTGCTTGAAGCGCGAGATCAGCGCGTGGAAGCGCGGATTGGTGTCGGCATGCACGGTCTGCACGCGCGCCGAATAATCAACGTGGGTGACGGCCGGAATGTCGGAGCGCGCCACGTTGAGCTTGTCGATGCCGAAGAGCTGCTCCTCCTCGTTGGTCATGCGGCGGCGCCGCCCCTTCTTCACGTCGGCGACCAGGAGCATGTAGGGCGAATCGCTATCGAGCTCGAACCAGTCCGCCACGTCCTCGCGCAGCACGGCGGGCGCGAACGGCCGGAAGCTCTCGCGATATTTGACGCGCAGATTGAGCGTCTTCTGCATGCTGGGCGAGCGCGGGTCGCCCAGCACCGAGCGGGCGCCAAGCGCGCGTGGGCCGAACTCCATGCGGCCCTGCATCCAGCCGACCGCCTCGCCGCCGGCGAGCGACGACGCGGTCTGCTCGATCACGTCGTCATCGGGTACGACCGAGAACTGCGCACCCGCATCCTTGAGCCGGCGCTCGATGTCGTTTTGCGCGAAGGCGGGGCCCAGGAGCGCACCCTGCATCAGGTCATGCTTGCCGTCGGCCTTGCGCTCCCGGCCCAGGAACTGGTGCCAGGCGGCGAGCGCCGCCCCCACCGCGCCACCGGCATCGCCGGCCGCCGGCTGCACCCAGATGGTCTTGAAGGCGCCGTCGCGCAGGATCTTGCCGTTGGCGACGCAATTGAGCGCCACCCCGCCCGCAAGGCACAGATTGTCGAGCCCGTGCTCGCGCTTAAGCGAGCGCGCCAGCCGCAGCATCACCTCCTCGGTCACCTTCTGGATCGAGGCCGCGATGTCCATGTGGAAGGGCGTGAGCAGGTCGGTCTTCCAGTCGCGCACCGGCGCCCCGAACAGGTCGGCGAACTTCTGGCTCGTCATGGTCAGACCGGTGCAGTAGTTGAAGTAGCTCTGGTCGAGCCGGAAGGTGCCGTCCTCCTTGAGGTCGATCAGGTTGTCGAGGATGCGGTCGACATATTTCGCCTCCCCATAAGGGGCGAGCCCCATCAGCTTGTACTCGCCCGAATTGACCCTGAAGCCGGTGTAGTAGGTGAAGGCGGAATAGAGCAGCCCAAGCGAGTGCGGAAAATGCAGCTCGCCCACGATCGACAGGTCCTTGCCGCGGCCGACCGCCGACGAGGTCGTGCACCACTCGCCGACCCCGTCCATGGTGAGCACGGCCGCTTCCTGGAACGGCGAGGCATAGAACGCGCTCGCCGCATGGCTCATGTGGTGCTCGGTGAAGAGGAGCTTGCTCTGCCAGTCGAAGTCCGGCGCCAAGGTCTGCAGCTCGCGGCGGATGAGGTCCTTCTGGAACAGCTTCTCGCGCAGCCACAGCGGGATCGCCATCGCGAACGACTGATAGCCGCGCGGCGCAAAGCCCACATAGGTCTCCAACAGCCGCTCGAACTTGAGAAACGGCTTCTCGTAGAACACCACGTAGTCGACGTCGTCGAGCTTGCAGCCGGCCTCTTCCACGCAATACGCGATCGCGTGCACGGGAAAGCGCGCGTCCTGCTTCTTGCGCGTGAAGCGCTCCTCCTGCGCGGCCGCCACGATACGGCCATCGACCAGGAGCGCCGCGGCGCTGTCGTGATAGAACGCCGAGATGCCCAGGATGCGCACGGCTTTAGAACAGCGTGTAGATGAACGGCGCCACGGCGGTGCCCTGCGCCAAAATGATCAGGCCGCCGAAGATCAGCAGCATGAACAGGATGGGAGCGAGCCAATACTTCTTGCGTACCCGCATGAACGCCCACAGCTCGGCAAGAATTGACATGCGACCAACTACCTCGTTTGTACACCTGGACCATGATCTGATTGAATCAGATCATGGTCTAGCTCTTTTTGTTTGAGCATGATCTTTATCCGAAAACCGGTTTCCGCCCCGGATCAAGTCCGGGGCAAGCTTTTTCGGGATCATGCTCTAGAACTGGTTCTTCAAGGTCTCGGGCGCGACCGGCTCGGGCTCGCGCCTGATCCAATAGCTCTTCAAATCGGGCCGCCGCTTGAGCGACAAGACATCCTTGCCGCGCAACCGCATGATCCATCCGGTCGGCGTGACCGCCACAAAGAATATCATGCCCATCACCAGCGGGCTCACGATCTTGTGCAGGAGCCGCCCCAACGCCAGCCACACGCGGTTGAGCGGATGCAGCACCTGCGGCCGCACCAGCGCAACCACCGCGAAGGCC
>Ga0209798_10000251_pt1 | contig 31110 bp, 32 predicted proteins | sample DOMMetBare3Fresh_FD_187475 | JGI IMG/M metagenome (GOLD analysis project Ga0209798, IMG submission 187475) | Wetland sediment microbial communities from St. Louis River estuary, USA, under dissolved organic matter induced mercury methylation -... | ecosystem: Environmental > Aquatic >... | reverse complement strand
AAATCCCCCATGCGCGATGATGACGGGCTCGATCACCATGGTGGCGCCCCATCCCGCACCGCGCGGCAGCGTCTGCGCCGACAGGGACGCCGGTTGCAGCAGCATGCAAACGAGCACCGCAAGCCAATATGCGCGCGCGCCCATGTCCTTACGTCGCGGTCTCGACGCTGACCACCTTGAAGGTGTGCAGCTCGCCGTCGTCTTCGCTGATCGACACGTATTCGCCGGGCGCAAAAGCGTGGCTGGCGAACCGATAGCCCGCTTCATCATCGTCGGTCGTCCTCGCGTCGTAGTCGAACACCCAGCGCGCATGTTCCGCACCGCCCGGCTTGTGCACCAGCAGGCCGAACTGCTCGTCCTCGCCATTCCAGAATCGCCGCACGCGACAATGGTCGCGGTGCTCATGCCAGAGCTTCGAATCGATATGCCCGTTGGCGTCAAGCGGCGCCACAAACTCGTATCCGTGCCGCGCCGACCCATTGGGGAATTCCTTCGAGCGGGCGAGATTGAGCCTGATGCGCTTGAAATCGTGCGGTAGCTTCATGGACTGTCCTTTTGCGCGGCCATTCGGGGTCAATAATACCGATCAGTTTGACGGAACGTTGACTTGGGTCAAGTTGCTTGGGCTGCTTGGATCAAGCTCGATGACGCCAGCACCGTTGGGCCCCGCGTTCCGGGAGGAGGCAGAGCCCTCAGGAGGCCGCGAAATAGTCAGGAACCAGGGCCGACTGCTGCCCGCGGAAGACTAGCACCGGGATATTGCTGTGTGTGAGCACCTTGACGGTCTCGCTGCCCAGCACGATGGCGGATATCCCCCGCCGGCCGTGCGACGCCATCACGATGAGATCGCATTTCCTATCGTTGGCGGCGGCGATGATCGATTGGTAGGGCTGGCTGTGGTGTACGTGCACGACGTCGCAATCGACGCCGGCCTTGTCGGCAGCCTCGGTGATCTGTGCAAGACGGCTGGCCGCGGCGGCGGCCGCGCGCTCGCGCGAGGCGGCAGCCTCACCGGCGGCGGTGTGGGGCAAGGGCCGTGAGACCGTCAAGCCGGTAACCTTCGCTCCGACCGCCTTCGCAAGAGCGATCCCGTAGTCGATGGTCTCGGCGGAGAGCTCCGAGCCGTCGGTCGGAATGAGGATGTGCGTATGCATGGGCAACGCCTCGAATAGGCACCGGCGGATACCAGCGACCGTGTCATCAAATTCCTAGTCGCAAGGTCGCCGGAGGATTTGATCCGGATCAAGGCGCCCGCACGCGGCCCGGCCAGCATTTCAAATGGTCGTAGCAGCAACGGGAGCAAGGTCATGCCGACCGGAGACATGCTTTTTATGGCGGCGTTCATCATCGCCTTCGGGGTTTTCGCCATTGTGCTGGGGTGGGCGGACCGCCGGACACGGAACCTCAATCGCTAAGCCGCTGCGCGACGATTTTCGCCGCACCGCCGAGTTTTGCCGCAGGTGTTGTAGGAACTCAAATTCGGCGGCGCTAGCGCGGCCGGTGCAGAGAGTCGCGCGCCGACCCGCGATCGTCGGCGGCAAGGCGGCGCAGCTTGTCGGGGTTCCTGACCTCAACGTGCCCGGCATGAACGTGGACGCCGACCGACCTGAGCTTGGCAAAGGCGCGAGACAGCGATTCAGGCTTGAGGCCGAGCCGGCCCGCGATCAGCGTCTTGTCGTAGGGCAGCGCGATCGTGCAGTTCTCCTCACCGCTTGGACAGAGCGACACCAGGAATTCCGCCAGGCGCTGGACGCCAAGCTTCGCCTTCAATTGCTCGACCTGTTGAACCAGGTGGTTCATGTGCAGCGCCATCGCGGCAATCATCGCTTGCGCGAACTCGGGCGTGCTTTGAATGCATTTGAGGACATGAGCAACCGGAACACGGATGACGCGCGCCTCGCTCACCGCCTCGGCCGTATGAAGATAGGGCTGCCCGGTAAAGGCCGCGGACTCGGCAAAGCTGTCGCCCTTTGCGAGCACGTTGATGACGGCCTCGTCGCCCGCGACCGTGAGCCGATAGAGCTTCACCCAGCCGTCGACCACGATGAAAAACGCGGTGGCCGGGTCGTCCTGCCGGCAGACAACCTCGCGCTCTCGCAGCGAGAGCGTTGTCGCCGGCCCAATCATTTGTTGGATCATCAGCGGATTGAGCCCGCGAAAGACATTGATGCGCCGGACGATATCAAGATCATCGGGGCTCGGAGCCGATGCCATTCCTAAGGTCTCTCTCCCTAGTGGCGCCGATTTGAAGTTCCTACAACAGTTGCGGCAAATTCGGTTAGGAACTTCAGATCGAAAAGCGGCACTAGAATCATAGAGTTGCTAGTGCCCCTTTGCTTCCGAAGCTCGTGTCAGGGGGTGCTACAACGACTCACGAGCTTCGGAAGCGGGGCGCTAGTGCGGGCATCATGCCACGCGCCCGATTGACCCGACAAGCGCAGGTATCGCGATTGGCCGTCGGCTCCACAGCCGTAAGGCAGCGACCGCCCGAATCAGCTGCGCTCCCCATCCGGCTCGATCACCAGCACCGGGATCCGCCGCGCGGCCGCGATCGACAGCGCCAACTCGTGCGTGCGGGCATCCCGGGTCATGACGATGAGGCGCTCCTGCACCATGCGGAAGGCATGCGCGCAGGCGGCCGGATCGGCGAGCGAGGCCTTGCCGGCGGCAATACGCCTGACCGCGAGGCCCGTGCGGTCCACCAGCTCGCGCAGCCGGTTATCGTCGTAGCCGCGTTCGCCGCTGTCCAGGACGATCAGATGCTCCTTGGCGGCAAGTGCGATGGCGGCCGCCGTCTCGACGCTCGGATCGTCAGGCGCCGCCGCGACCGCCACGATGGCGCCAGCGCGACGCGCGATCTGCGGCGGCACGACCAGGACCGCAGCCGCAGAGCGGAATGCTGCCTCCATCAACCCCGCGAATTGCTGGGTCGCCCGCTCGGCCGGACTCACCGGCTCCGCCACGATGACGATATCGCCGGTGCGAGAAATCGACGCGATGGTCTCCGACGTCGGCCCGCGGACGATCTCGAATTCGCACTTGGTCGCAAGCCCGCTGGCCGCCTCGGTGAAGAAACGCTCGACGCTGCGCGCGGCAACCTCAAGGTCGTGCGACATCCGTTCGAGATCGATCGGATGCCAGCCGCCGCCGAGCGGCCTCAGCTCGCGCGCGAACGGGATGCGGGCTAGATCGCGCAGCGCCGTGTCCTCCAGGAACAGCCCCAGGAGATCGACGTGAAGGAGCGTAGCGAGATCGACCGCCACCCGCATGGCACGATCGGGCGCGCTCGGAGCGAGCCCCAAGACCAATCGCTTGAAGCTGTGCGAGCCCGCCGCCATCACGAGCCCTCCGGCGAACTGTTTGGGCTGTTCTGGCGACCGAAATCCCGCCGGATGCTGGCGAAGGAGCGCAGCCGGTCTTCGACGCGGCGATTGATGCTACCGGCCGGATAGGCTCCATCGGGTCCGCGCTCGCCGGCCGCAATCCCGGTCAGGAGCGCGATCCCCTCGTTGATGGTGGCGATGGAATAGACCGCGAAGCGGCCGGCCGCGCAGGCCTCGATCACGTCCTTGCGCAGCATGAGATGCTGCACATTGGCCTGCGGAATGAGCACGCCCTGCGTGCCGGTCAGGCCGCGCGCCTGGCAGATGTCGAAGAAGCCTTCGATCTTCTCGTTGACGCCGCCGATCGCCTGCACGGCGCCATGCTGGTTGACCGATCCGGTCACCGCGAGATCCTGGCGCAGCGGAGCATCCGACAGCGCCGACAAGAGGGCGTAAAGCTCCGCCGAGGAGGCGCTGTCGCCTTCGACGCCGCCATAGGACTGCTCGAACACGAGGCTCGCGAACAGCGACATCGGCGTGTCGAGCGCGTAGCGGCCGGCCAGGAAGCCCGACAGGATCAGCACGCCCTTGGAATGGATCGGGCCGCCGAGCTCGACCTCGCGCTCGATATCGACGACCTTTCCGGCGCCGGGCCGCACCTGGCAGGTGATGCGGGTCGGCCGCCCGAACGCGAAGCCGCCCAGCTGGAGGACGCTCAGGCCGTTGATCTGCCCGACCTGGGCGCCCGCGGTGTCGATCAGAGCCACCTTTTCGAGGATCGATTCCTGCGCCCGGTCCCGCAGCCGCGCCGCGCGCCGGATGCGGGCGGACAGCGTATCCTCCACGTCGGCGCGCGTGACGACGTCGCGCTTGGCTTCGCGGGCACGAAAATCGGCCTCGATCAGGACCTCCCGCAACTGCTCGACCACGAGCGACAGCTTGCCGGCGTGGTCGGCGAGGCGCGCTGCGTGTTCGAGCACGAGAGCGACGGCCTCACGATCCGCCGCGTTGAGCCCGTTGCGCTGCGCGACGGCGGCTATGAGCCGGGCGAGAATGGCCTCGCTCTCCGGCGTGCGCGCAATGTCGTCCTCGAAATCGGCAAGCACCTTGAAAAGTTCGGTCAACTCAGGATCAAACGCAGTCAACAAAAAATAGAGCAGCCGGTCGCCGAACAGCACGACCTTGACCTTGAGCGGGATCGGGTCGGGCTCGAGCGACACCGTGCTGGTCAGGCCGATGAAGCGCGCAACGTCCTCGATCACGATCTCGCCACGCCGCAGCGTCCGCTTGAGCGCCGTCCAGCTGAACGGCTCGACCAGCAGGCTGCGCGCATCGAGCATCAGGTATCCGCCGTTGGCGCGATGCATGGCGCCAGCTTTAATGAGACGGAAGTTGGTCACCAGGGCGCCACGCATCGAGATGTACTCAATGCGGCCGATGAGGTTGCCCAGCGTCGGGTGCAACTCCTCGACAATCGGTGCGCCCGAATCGCGGCCCCCTTGCGTCACCAGAACATTGACCTCGTAGCGATCGAACGGGCTTCCCGGCTTCAACTCGCCCGGCTCGTTCTCGCCTTCCTCGCCCTTGGCGATGAAGATCGCGACGTTCTCGACCAGGTCCGCCTGTATCGTCTCGATATGCTGGATCACTCTCGGGATATCGCTGAATGCGTCCTTGGTGTCGTCGATCAACTGGTCAACTGCGTATTTTGCGGTCTCCCGACTGAGCTGGCGCACATCGTCGCGGCGCTGCTTTTCCCACTGCGGAACCTGGTGGATGATGCGCTCGAGGTCTTTCTCCAGAACCTCGATGGTCGCTTGCATCTCCTTGCGCTTGGCTTCGGGCCAGGCGTTGAACTCTTCGGGCGGGACGACCTGGCCGTTGCGCGCCGGCGCCATCGCAAAGCCAAGTGGCGTGCGCAGGACAACAATCTCCTTTTCGGCCGCCTTCTCACGCAACGCGGAAAACGCCTCGCCCTGCCGCTTCTGAAACGCTTCGTCGATCGCACCGCGCCTCGTCTGGTAGTCCTCGCTCTGAAACACGGCCGGCAGCGCGATCGTAAGGTCGTCGATCAGCTTGTGCATCGCGACATGGAATTCCGGGGCGCGCCCGGCGGGCAGCTCGATCGCGCTCGGCTTGTCCGGATCGGTGAAATTGTTGACATAGACCCAGTCGGAGGGGCTCGGCCCGGCCCGCGCTTCATCGGCCAAGACGGCCCTGACCGCCTCCTGCATACGCGCGCCGTTGGGGCCGATCACAAACAGATTGAAGCCATCCTTTTCGACCTGGGTGCCGAATCGGATCGCTTCCAGCGCGCGGGCCTGGCCGACGAGCCCGTCGATCGGCTGCAACTCGGCGGTGGTTGCGAATCGCAACTCCGAAAGGTCGGTTGGGCGATAAAGCCGGTCGGCCGCCAGCGGCACGACAAGGGTCCCGGTGACGGCAGAATCCACGCTCGCTTACTCCCGATTTCTTAAGGCATTTCAGCCGCGCACGCCGGCATCGCCTTGATGTGCATCAAAGCCCGTTTCCGTGCGCCGGCAAATCAGCTTAGGGTGGACGCGTACGGCGGGCAGATACGGACCTACACATGACGCGAGACGTCTGGGCGGCGGAGCTGCGGCATCGCCTGTACGACATCCTGGAGCATGGCTCGGTCGGAGACCGAACGGGCGCGATCGTGGGCCGGCTGATCGCCTTGCTGATCGTCGTCAACCTCGCCGCCATGACACTCGAATCGGTTCCCGCGCTGGAAGCACGCTATGCGGCGCTCTTCACGGCGATCGAGCTTCTATCGCTGATCGTCTTCACGGTCGAATACGGATTGCGGGTCTGGGTGGCGCGGGAGCATGATCCGCATCGCCATCTGAGCGCACGCCAGGCGCGCTGGCAGTTCATGTCGAGCCCGCTCGGCGTGATCGATCTCTTGGCGGTGCTGCCGTTCTGGCTGACGCTGGCTGTCCCGGCCGACCTGCGCATGATCCTGGTGTTTCGCATCGTCCGCTTCCTCAAGCTCGCCCGCTATTCGCCCGCCATGCGCTCGCTGCTGGACGCCCTCTACCGCGAGCGGCGCGCCCTGGTCGGGTGTTTCGTCATCCTGCTCGGCGCCACGCTGTTCGCCGCCAGTATCATGCATGTGCTGGAGCGCGACGTGCAGCCCGAGAAATTCGGGACCATTCCAGACGCAATGTGGTGGGCGATCGTCACGCTCGGTACGATCGGATACGGCGACGTGGTTCCGGTCACGATTCTGGGACGCGTGGTCGCGTCCTTGACGATCTTCCTGGGCCTGATCATGGTCGCCCTACCGATCGGCATCGTCTCGACCGCCTTCGCCGACGAGATTCATCGCCGCGACTTCGTCGTCACCTGGAGCATGGTCGCGCGCGTCCCGCTGTTCGCGGAGCTGCGAGCGAGCGAAATCGCCGACATCATGCGCTTGTTGCGCGCCCAGCAGGTCGAGCCAGGCGCCATCATCGCGCGCCGAGGCGAGCCGGCACACTCGATGTACTTTGTCGCTGCCGGCGAGGTCGAGATCGAGCTCAAGGAGCGGCACATTCGGCTCGGTCCCGGGCATTTTTTCGGGGAGGTCGCGGCGCTGCGGCGAGCGCGGCGCTCCGCCACCGTCGCCGCGACCACGCGCACGAGCCTCCTGGTGCTCGACGCCCACGATCTGCATGCCTTGATGGAGCGCCAGCCGCGCATCGCGGAGCGCATCCGTGAAGTGGTGCGCAGTCGGATCGGCCGCGACATCGTCTCCCCCCGCGGCGATATCGTGACCGAGGAGATTGAAGACGCCGAGACACTGGAGCAGCCTTTCGGCTCACCGCCCGGCAAGTCCTGAGGAGGCAGCGCGGTCAAGGCGGACAACCGGAGTTTGACCTAGCTCAAGGCGCTGCCCATTCCCCGTGAAAAGAATGCCATATAGGAGAGCATCAGCCATGAGACACCTCGCGAGACATATCGCGCGCCTGATCGGATCGATCGCCGTTGTCGCAACCGCATGTGCGGGAGGGCAGGCCTTCGCGCAAGACACCGCCAATGCGGGATTGATTCTGGCGCGTCAGCTCTGCTCGGAATGTCATGCCGTCGAGCGTGGGCAGCCGCGGTCGCCCAATCCCGCCTCTCCGACGTTCGAGACGATCGCCAATGTCCCCGGCATGACCGGTATTGCACTGTCGGCGGCGCTCCAGAGCCCGCACCGGTCGATGCCCAATGTGATGCTCGACGCCAATCAGCTCAGCAGCATCGTCGCCTACATCCTCAGCCTGCGGCAGGCGAACTAGCGTGTTTCGATGAAGTTGAATCGCTGCATCTCAACCGTTCGTCCCCGCGGAAGCGGGGACCCCGTGCGACAGACTGAGAAATCGGTGCAAGTGGCCCTGGGTTCCCGCTTCCGCGGGGACGAATGGAAGGATGCGAATCGACCCGGACAAAGAAATGGTCAAGCCATGCGCCGGCTCCTGACCGCCGCGATGCTGTGGACCTGCCATGCGGAGGCAAGTTTCGCACAAGAGCCGGATAGGCTGATCGAGCAAGGCAAGCTCCTGGCCATGACCCTGTGCGCCGAGTGCCACGCCGTCGGCACGACCGACGCCAGCCCGCATGCTCAAGCCCCGGCATTCCGCGCGATCGATCGCCGCGTCGACCTCGACAGCTTCTTCCAGCGCCTGCGCGAGGGTGTCACGTCCGGCCACCCCGACATGCCGACCTTCCGCTTCGGGCGTGAAGACGCGCGCGCCTTCATCGCCTATCTGCGGTCCATCCAGCGCTGATTGCGGCGCGCGCTTACGCGCGCCGCAAGGCCCTGGTGACTACATCGATGCTCACTACACCGATGCGGGCGCGACGCCCGGACGCACGATCAGCGCCTCGCGCGCGGCGTCCTTGAACGGCGGCTCCGGCGGCAGGATGACCGAGGCCGAACGCACGCGCTGGTGCACGAGATCGACGCCGGGCGGGGTGACGCCCTGCTCGGCCAGCGCCTTGGCGGCACGCAGGAGGCGATGGCGCGCCATGATGATGCCGTTGTCGGTCGAGACCAGGTTCTCCTTGGTGCGGTCGATGATCGGCCCCATGCTTTCCTGCAGCGAGGCGTCCTGCATGGCGATGCCGGCAATTCCGCTGTAGGTCTCGCCGCGCTGCTGCGCCGCGCGATCCATCAGATAGTCGTTGTCCTTGTTGGCGAGCGGCCGATAGGTGCCGGGCTCACAGGCCGCATGGATGCCTTTGCCCTGCTGCATCGCCTCGCGCTCGGCGCCCGTGAGATCGCGCGTGGGATGATAGTCGTAGCTCCACGCCCAGCAATTGTGATCGTCGACCGGAATCCAGAAGTGGCCGTGCACCGAGTGGCCGCCGCGCGGCGGGATCATGGTGAACGACGGCATGACCCATTGCGTGATGCGCCAGTAGTAATTGCCCGCCTCGGCATTGCGGCGCGCGCCGATGTAAAGCCCGCCGGGGCTCTCCACCACCTCGAAGACCGGCTTAGAGTCGCTCAGATTGTACTTGTTGCCGGCCGCACCCTTGAACAGCGGATCCGAGTTGAGGTTGTCGCGGTGCAGCCAGGAAACGTGACTCGAATCAATGCCGCCCTCCATGGCCTGCAGCCAGTTGGACTCCTGGAAGCGCTTGGACACGAAGCGCTGCTCCGGCTTCACCGTGGCGAATTCCCACTCCGGCAACGGCGGCTTGTGCTCGGGCGGCCCCATATAGGTCCACAACACGCCACCGCGCTCGACCAGCGGATAGGAGCGTAGCTTGATCTTGCGCGCGAAGCCGCTTTCCTCCGGTTCCGAGGGGACCTCGACGCACTGGCCAGTCACGTCGAACTTCCAGCCATGATAGGGGCAGCGAATGCCGCATTGCTCGTTGCGGCCGAACCACAGCGACACGCCGCGATGGGGACAGAACTCGTCGATCAGGCCAAAGCGGCCCTCGCTGTCGCGGAACGCCAGGAGCCGCTCGGAAAAGAGCTTCACGCGCACCGGCGGGCAATCGTTGGCGGGCAGCTCCTCGGCGAGCAGCGCAGGCGTCCAGTAGCGGCGGAATAGTTGCCCCATCGGAGTGCCGGGGCCGGTATGCGTGATGGTTTCGTTGTCCTGCGCTCTCAACATTATTCAAGTCTCCAAGGCTCTGCCGAAGTCGTTGCGACGGTGACTATTCGTGGCCGGCATGGCCGGCAAAGCCTTGACTTGGATCAAGGCGACGACCTCGCGCTGCCGAAGGCCCGTCGACCGCGGCGAGAAGAGTGCGGGCGTGACGGGCCTTCCTTGCGCGCCTGCCAACAAGGAAGTGGACGTCGCCAAAGGCGCATGCGGGCTTGCAGGGCTGATCTAGATCAAGGTCCGCGCGCGCGCGTAGCGCAACAAAAACATATGTGGCAACCGATATCGTCCGCGCCCTTCGACCGCGATTTGGAGCTTGCCGTCATCACCAGCGACGGTCCCCATACGCTTGTGTTTCCGTGCCGGCGCGTGCTCAGCGGGTGGGTCAATGCGGGAACGCGGGAGCGGATCGATGTGCACCCGACCCATTGGCGCGAGTGGGGGAAAGAGTGGGGATAAAGAGACGTGAGCCCCGGCACTGCCCGAGGCCTATTCGTCCGAACGCGGCGGATTGTGCGTCGCCGATGAATCGATGACCGTCTCGCAGCGCATGCACTGAAAAATGTCGAAGTGCTTGACGTCGGTTCGCGATTTGCTGCCAAGCATCGTAATCCCGCACAACGGGCATCGTTTCGGCGATTGGTGGGTATTGGTGCTGGACGGCATGACCGACTTTGCGGCGCTTGAGTTCAACCGATTGAATCAACCGATGCCCGAGCGACTCAGTTGCTCTTTTTTGGTGCGTGACGGGCGTCGCACGCGGCTCCACAGTAAATCTCTTGAGCTTCGCCTCATTGTCAAATCTCTTGAGCTTCGCCTCATTGTCCGTGCGGCTGGTTCTGAATCATAAAAAAGATTAATCAACCTGGGCGGGATTGATTTGAGGCAGATCAACGACGGGTCAGAAACTTTACCAGGCGACTTGCCAGCCTCTCCCGATGCTTTTCTATCCATGGCGCGCGACGCCCCTGCCTAAGATTTAGGCACTGACCGACGAACAAACCTTCGCCAGCGGATGGCCGGCCCCCTGCCGGCTGCAACGGGCGCACAGTCGCCCCAGTGAATCAATGGGTTAGAACAATACACAGCCTTGGCATGGTCCTTGCGATTTGGTCGCTGCGGTATGGCTCCATGCCGACCGCCCGCGTCAAACAGAGGACATCACGATGTTCATTCCCATTCGTGCGGCCGCCGCTCGGCCGCTGACCCGTCGCTGGCTGATCGCCGCGGCCGGGCTTGCATTCGGGGCCGGCCTGGCGGGGCCTGCCCAGGCGCAGGACACCATCAAAGTCGGCATCCTGCACTCGCTTTCCGGCACCATGGCGATCAGCGAGACGACGCTGAAGGACGTCATGCTGATGCTGATCGAGGAGCAGAACAAGAAGGGCGGCCTCCTTGGCAAGAAGCTTGAGGCGGTCGTGGTCGACCCGGCCTCGAACTGGCCGCTGTTTGCCGAGAAGGCGCGCGAGCTCATCACCAAGGACAAGGTGTCCGTGGTGTTCGGCTGCTGGACCTCGGTGTCGCGCAAGTCGGTGCTGCCGGTGTTCAAGGAGCTCAACAGCATCCTGTTCTATCCGGTGCAGTACGAAGGCGAGGAGAGCGAGCGCAACGTGTTCTATACCGGCGCCGCCCCCAACCAGCAGGCGATCCCGGCCGTCGACTATCTGATGAGCAAGGATGGCGGCGAGGCCAAGCGCTGGGTGCTCGCCGGCACCGACTACGTCTATCCGCGCACCACCAACAAGATCCTCGAGGCCTATCTCAAGCAAAAGGGCGTCGCGCAAACCGACATCATGATCAACTATACGCCGTTCGGGCATTCCGACTGGCAGACGATCGTCTCCGACATCAAGAAGTTCGGCTCCGCCGGCAAGAAGACCGCCGTGGTGTCGACGATCAACGGCGACGCCAACGTGCCGTTCTACAAGGAGCTCGGCAACCAGGGCGTCAAGGCGACCGACATTCCGGTGGTGGCGTTCTCGGTCGGCGAGGAGGAGCTCGCGGGCCTCGACACCAAGCCGCTGCTCGGACACCTGGCGGCCTGGAACTACTTCCAGTCGATCAAGTCGCCGGTCAACGACACGTTCATCAAGACCTGGCAGACCTTCACCAAGAATCCCAAGCGCGTCAGCAACGACCCGATGGAAGCCCATGTGATCGGCTTCGCGATGTGGGTGAAGGCGGTCGAAAAGGCCGGTACAATTAATCCGGACAAGGTGATCGACGCGTTGCCCGGGACCGAGGCGCCCAACCTGACCGGCGGCATGTCGAAGATGTTGCCCAACCATCACATCACCAAGCCGGTGTTCATCGGCGAAGTGCGCGGTGACGGCCAGTTCGACGTGGTGTGGAAGACGCCCGGCCTGGTGCCCGGCGACGCCTGGTCCGACTATCTCGACGGCTCCAAGGACCTCGAGGCCGACTGGGTGACGCTCAAGTGCGGCAACTACAACAAGGTCACCCAGAAGTGCGGAGGCTCCTGATCGCCGGAGCGCAACCCATGACATGAATCCGGGCGGGCGGCCGCTTGCCGCCCCCCTAGTGCCCCGCCGGGACTTCAGATATGCGCGCTTTCTGCGAACGCCTGCTGGCGCTGGTCGTCGCTTTGAGCGTTCTGTGCGTCGCCGCCAGCGCGGCCCGGGCAGACGCCTACGACGATGCCCTCGCCCATTTCCTCGCCGACAGCTTCGACGAGACGATCGAGGGTATCAACGCCGTCGTAGCGAGCGGCCATCCGCTCGCCGAGAAGGTGATCGAGGCATTGCAGGCTGGCCGCCTCTTGTTCAGCGCCGAGCAGAAGCGGGTCTTCTTCAAGGACGAGGGCGACCGTCTGGTCGACGCCGCGTCCGGCGCGCCATCACCCGCTGCAGCGCCTGCCGATCTCGCCCCGGTGCGCCTCAACAACCGCCTGCGGCGCATCATCGAGGCCGCGCTCGGCGGTCTCACCCTCATGTCGCCCAATCCGGCCAAGCGGCTCGAGGCCGCGCAGGCCGTCTTCAAGTCGAAGGACGCCAATGCGCTGCCGGCCCTCGACCAAGCGATCGCCAAGGAGACCGTAGCGCGCATCAAGCGGGCGCTGACCGAGGCGCACGCGGCGGTCATCCTCTATCTCGACAGCGCCTCGCAAGCCGACAAGATCGACGCCGTCGCGGTCATGCGCGATCGCGGTGACCAGGATGCGCTCGCGGTGCTGCGGGGCCTGCCGGCCGACACCCCGCCGACCGTGAAACAGCTCGCCGCCGACGCGGTCGCCGCCATCGAGCGGACGCTGGCGCTCTGGGAGACGGTGCAGAATGCCTGGTATGGGATTTCGCTCGGCTCGGTGCTGCTGCTTGCCGCCATCGGGCTCGCCATCACCTTCGGCGTCATGGGCGTCATCAACATGGCGCACGGCGAAATGGTGATGCTCGGCGCCTACACCACGTTCGTGGTGCAGGAGGTCATCCGCACCCGCTATCCCGGCCTGTTCGACTATTCGCTGTTCATCGCGACCCCGCTGGCCTTCCTGATCGCAGGCTTTGTCGGCGTCCTGATCGAGCGCGGCATCATCCAGTTCCTCTACGGGCGCCCGCTCGAGACCCTGCTCGCGACCTGGGGCCTCTCCCTCATCCTGCAGCAGGTGGTGCGCACCGCGTTCGGCCCGACCAACAAGGACGTCGGCAATCCATCCTGGATGAGCGGATCGTTCGATCTCGGACACATCACGGTCACGTACAATCGGCTCTGGATCGTCCTGTTCACCCTGCTCGTGTTCGCTCTGCTGCTCGCGCTCCTGCGCTACACCCGCCTCGGGCTCGAAATGCGCGCCGTCACTCAGAACCGCGCGATGGCGGCCTCCATGGGCATCCGCACCGGCTGGATCGATGCGATGACCTTCGGGCTCGGCTCCGGCATCGCCGGCATTGCGGGTGTCGCGCTCTCGCAGATCGACAACGTCAGCCCCAACCTCGGCCAGGGCTACATCATCGACTCGTTCATGGTGGTGGTGTTCGGCGGGGTCGGCAATCTCTGGGGCACGCTGGTCGGCGCCTTCACGCTCGGCATCGCCAACAAGTTCCTGGAGCCGTTCGCAGGCGCGGTCCTCGGCAAGATCGCGATCCTGGTGATGATCATCCTGTTCATCCAGAAGCGCCCGCGCGGGCTGTTCGCACTCAAGGGCCGGGCGGTGGAAGCATGACCGCCTTCCCGCTCATCCGCGCGCTCGATCGCGGCACGACCGTCTTCCTGGCGCTGCTCGCCGCCATCGCGATCGCGGTGCCGCTGCTCAATCTCCTGGTGCCGGCCACGTCACCCTTCCACCTGTCGAGCTATTTCGTCGCGCTGTTCGGCAAGTATATCTGTTACGCGCTGCTCGCCCTCTCGATCGACCTGATCTGGGGCTATTGCGGCATCCTCTCGCTCGGCCACGGCGCCTTCTTCGCGCTCGGCGGCTATGCGATGGGCATGTACCTGATGCGGCAGATCGGCACGCGCGGCGTCTATGCCAATCCGATCCTGCCCGACTTCATGGTGTTCCTGAACTGGCCGGAGCTGCCGGTCTATTGGTACGGCTTCCAGTCTTTCCCCTACGCGCTGCTGATGATCGTCCTGGTGCCCGGCCTGCTTGCGCTGGTGTTCGGCTGGTTCGCATTCCGCAGCCGCGTCACCGGCGTCTATCTCTCGATCATCACCCAGGCGCTCACCTTCGCGCTGATGCTCGGCTTCTTCCGGAATAATTTCGGCTTCGGCGGCAACAACGGGCTCACCGACTTCAAGGACATCCTGGGCTACAACGTGCAGGCACCGGGCACGCGCGCCGCCCTGTTCGCCATCTCGACGCTGGCCTTGATGATCGGCTTTCTGATCTGTCGCGCCATCGTCGCCTCGAAGCTCGGCAAGGTGCTGGTCGCGATCCGCGACGCGGAGAGCCGGACGCGCTTCCTCGGCTACCGGGTCGAATCCTACAAGCTGTTCGTATTCACGCTGTCGGCCTGCATGGCTGGCGTCGCCGGCGCGCTTTATGTGCCGCAGGTCGGCATCATCAATCCAAGCGAGTTCTCGCCCGGCAACTCCATCGAAGCCGTGATCTGGGTCGCGGTCGGCGGCCGCGGCACGCTCACCGGCGCGATCCTCGGCGCCGTCATCGTCAACTACGGCAAGACCTATTTCACCAGCGGTCCGCTCGCGCCCTATTGGCTGTTCATGCTCGGCGGGCTGTTCGTGGCGGTCACGCTGCTGTTGCCACGCGGCATCGTCGGCTCCGTGCAGCATTGGCTCACGCGCTGGCGCGAGCGCAATCCGGGCGAGCCAAGCCCGGCCGCGAATGGCGCAGCCGCGGGCAGCCCGCCTCCACCCGAACCCGCAGCTCGCCCGGCGGAGTGAGACACCATGAACGACCTCACCGCAGGCTCGATGCTCTACCTCGACGGCGTCAGCGTCTCCTTCGACGGCTTCAAGGCGCTCAACAACCTCTCGCTCACGGTCGCGCCCGGCGAGATGCGCGCGATCATCGGCCCCAACGGCGCCGGCAAGACCACCATGATGGATGTCGTCACCGGCAAGACCCGGCCCGACGACGGCGAAGTCTATTTCAACGGCACGCAGGACCTCACCGCCCTCGACGAGACCCAGATCGCCGAGCTCGGCATCGGCCGCAAGTTCCAGAAGCCGACCGTGTTCGAAATGCACACGGTCGAGGACAACATCCTGCTGGCGCTCAAGAGCAACCGGCGGCCGCGCGCCACCCTGTTCTGGCGGCCGAACGGCGAGGACGATCGGCGTATCGACGGCATTCTTCAGATCGTGCGGCTTGCCCCCCTGCGCGAGCGGATCGCGGGTAGCTTGTCGCACGGACAGAAGCAGTGGCTCGAGATCGGCATGTTGCTCGCGCAGGAGCCCAAGCTCCTCCTGGTCGACGAGCCGGTCGCCGGCATGACCGACGCCGAAACGCGCCAGACCGCCGAGCTCCTCAGGGAGATCAACCGCGACCGCACCGTCATCGTAGTCGAGCACGACATGACGTTCGTGCGCGACCTCGGCGTCAAGGTCACCTGCCTGCATGAAGGCACGGTAATCGCGGAAGGCACGATCGACCAGGTCTCGGCCAACCAGCGCGTGATCGAGGTCTATCTGGGGCGGTAGCGATGCTTGAGGTCAAGACCATCGACCTGCACTACGGCGCCGCGCAGGCGCTGCGCTCGGTCTCGCTCGCCGCGGAGCCCGGCAAGGTGACCTGCGTGCTCGGACGTAACGGCGTCGGCAAGACCAGCCTCCTGCGCGCCCTGGTCGGCCAGCACCCGGTCAGCCGCGGCAGCATCACCTTCGACGGCCGCGACATCACCGCCTTGAAGCCCTCCGAGCGCGCGCGGCGCGGCATCGCCTATGTGCCGCAGGGTCGCGAGATCTTTCCGCTGCTCACGGTCGAGGAGAATCTGAAGACCGGGTTCGCGCCGCTCAAGCGCGAGGACCGCAGCATCCCGGACGACGTGTTCGCGCTGTTTCCGGTGCTCAACAGCATGCTGGGACGGCGCGGCGGCGACCTGTCCGGCGGCCAGCAGCAGCAGCTTGCGATCGGCCGCGCGCTGGTCATGCGCCCGCGCGCGCTGCTGCTCGACGAGCCGACCGAGGGCATCCAACCCTCGATCATCAAGGACATCGGACGCGCCATCGCGTATCTGCGCAATCTCGGGCAGATCGCCACCGTGCTGGTGGAGCAATATCTCGACTTCGCACTCGAGCTCGGCGACCATTTCGCCGTCATGGACCGCGGCGCCATCGTCTATTCCTGCGCGCGCGACACCATCGATGAAGCCGCGCTCAAGCGCGCGATGGCGATCTGACCGGCGCTCGAACTCGCCGGGCCGCCACACCGAAGCGTTGCCCGCCCGCCGTCCGCTCTTTGATCCATCTCAAATTTCCAAACAACGCATCCACTATCGTTCGGTGCATTGCCCGGCCGCAAGCGGTCCGCCGGGAGCGTGAAGAGCAGCGACAGAGCGTCGTCACAAAGAGCGCCCCGCGCCTTCAGTGAGCATGTTGCCAAGCCGGTCGCCCCGAACCCATGAGGAGAAGCGCCATGGCAGAGGTCGTCGTACTCGGAGCAGGTCTCGGCGGTACGCTGATGGCCTACGAGCTCGTCCCACAACTCCGGCCGGAGGATCGCCTCACCGTGGTCGGACAGGGGCCGCGCTATCACTTCGTGCCTTCGAACCCCTGGGTCGCCGTCGGCTGGCGCGACCGGGAGGACATCGAGGTCGATCTCGAAGCCGTCATGCGGCGCAAGAACATTCGCTACCTCACGCAAGGGGCGCGCCGCCTCCACCCCAAGGAGAACCGCATCGAGCTCGAGGACGGGTCCTCGGTCGGCTACGACCATCTCGTCATCGCCACCGGCCCGGACCTGGCCTTCGACGAGATTTCCGGCCTCGGACCAAACGGGCACACGCAATCGATCTGCCATGTCGAACACGCGCTCAGGGCGCGGGAAGCATTCGAGCGCTTCGTTCAGTCGCCCGGACCGATCGTGGTCGGCGCCGTGCAGGGCGCATCCTGCTTCGGCCCGGCCTATGAGTTCGCCTTCATCCTGGATACCGAGCTACGCAAGCGCCGCATCCGCGACCGTGTGCCAATGACATTCGTGACCTCGGAACCCTATATCGGCCATCTTGGCCTGGACGGCGTCGGTGACACCAAGGGTCTGCTCGAGGGCGAGATGCGCGAGCACCACATCAAGTGGATCACCAATGCGCGGATCAAGTCGATCGAAGCCGACAAGATGACGGTCGAGGAGGTCGGCGACGACGGCAACGTCCGCCGGAAACATGACGTTCCTTTCGCCTATGCGATGATGCTGCCGGCGTTCCGTGGCGTTCCGGCGGTCTACGGGGTCGAAGGCCTGACCAACCCGCGCGGCTTCATTCTAGCGGACAAGCATCAGCGCAATCCGACGTTCCCCAACATATTTTCGGTCGGCGTCTGCGTCGCGATTCCGCCGATCTCGGCGACACCGGTTCCGACCGGGGTGCCGAAGACCGGATTCATGATCGAGTCGATGGTCACGGCGACAGCGTTGAACATCGGCGCGCTCCTGCGCGGCAAGCCCGCAACCGTGGAGCCGACCTTGAACGCGGTGTGTCTTGCTGACTTCGGCGACAGCGGGGTCGCGTTCGTGGCCGAGCCCGAGATTCCGCCTCGCAATGTCAATTGGTCGTCAAAGGGGCACTGGGTCCACCTCGCCAAGGTGGCGTTCGAGAAATACTTTTTGCGCAAGATCCGCCGTGGCGAAAGCGAGCCCTTCTATGAGCGCTTCGTTCTGGATAAGCTTGGAATTCACAAGATCAAGGAGCCGATATGAACTATGATTATTGACGGCATTGGGCCCGGCGAGCGCACAAGGAGGATGGCATGAACATTGATCGCGCGGTGTTGGCCTTCGCAGGCATTATGATTCTGGTGAGCCTGCTGCTCGCCTTCGCGGTCAGTCCCTACTGGTTGCTGCTGAACGCCTTCGTGGGCCTGAACATGCTGCAGGCCGCCTTCACCGGGTTCTGCCCGGCCGCGATGGTTTTCCGCAAGCTTGGGCTCGGCGCCGGTTGCGCATTCCAGTGACAAGCCGCGCCGTCCGCGCACGACGGCTGGCATGAGATCGCGCGTGCGCCGGTGCGATCCGCAGTCAAACCGGGGTTCTGGACACGGCCGGACCCCGATGGCAATGTTCGTCCCAGAACAGGGGTAGGCAGGCCGCGATTGCGAGCGGTGGCTGTTGCCGCGCGTTTCACGCGGCCCCGTCGCAGACCGGAGGGACGCCCATGAATCATTTCGCGCATCATCATTTCGCGCATCATTCCGTCAGGGTGCTTCAACGCGTGACCGCCGTCGGGTGTGTCATCCTTGGCCTCGTGACGGCATCGAGCGTGTTCGCACAGGACAAGCGCAAGGCGAGCCCGCCGGTGCTGGTGACCTCGATCGGACAGAGCCTCGACGCTTTCCAGGTTCAGCTCGCCGTGCGGCGCGCGGGCATTGCCTTCCAGTACGATCCGCGCGCGGAGGCCGACAAGCTTGCCGAGGTGAAGACCGTGTTCCTGGCGGTCGGTGCGAGCCTCAAGGGCTTCGGCGACGCCGGCATCACCATCAAGGACGAACTGGCGCGGACCGGGAAGCTGCTCGACGCCGCCAAGAGCAACGGCAATTTCATTGTCGTGCTGCACGTGGGCGGCGAGGAGCGCCGCGACGTGCTTTCCAACCAGCTGATCGAGCTCACCGCGCCGCGCGCCAACTATCTGATCATCCGTGAGGACAGCGACGCCGACGGCATGTTCGCGGGCATTGCCAAGACCGGCAACATTCCGCTCACCGTGATCGACAACGTCATCAATCTCAGAAAGCCCCTGCAGGAATTGTTCGCGGGCGGCTAGACGGTCGCGAAGGGCGGATCGATGCACGTGCTGCAGGTCGGCCTGCCCTCGCGTGGATTACCCCTGTTCGGCCTGCCTTCGGGCGAGCACGTCTCCGATGCCCGGCTGTTTGCGGTCGCGCTGGCGGCGTTTGCGGTCTGCGTGCTCTGGTTTGGCTTGGTCGCATGGCGGCATCGCCGCACGCTGCGCACGATACCGGTGCGCATCCACGTCGCCGGCACCCGCGGCAAGTCTACCACAACGCGGCTGATCGCTGCCGGTCTGCGCGCCGGCGGGCGCCGGGTCGTCGCCAAGACGACCGGCTCCGAGCCGCGGCTGATCCTGCCCGATGGCCGCGACGACGCCTGGCCGCGCCGCGGCCCCGCGTCGGTGCGCGAGCAGATTCGCTTCGTGGCTCGCGCCGCGGAGCTTCACGCTGACACGATCGTGGTCGAATGCATGGCGATCCGCCCGGAATTCGTCTATGCCAGCGAGCGCCACCTGATCCAGGCCACGACGACGGTCATCACCAACGCGCGGGCCGATCATCTCGAGGATGTCGGCGAGGATGCCGAAGCGAGCGCGCAAGCACTGTCATGGTCAATGTGCGCCAACGGTCAACTGGTGGTCGGCGCGGAGGCGGCCAGCGCGCACTTGCTGGCCCGCGCCAAGGCGTGCGACACCGCTGTCACGATCGTGGACACGGCTGGCCTTGCGCCGATCGAGGCCGACCGCGCGCTCGCGCTGGCGGTCTGCGCGGCGCATGGCGTGCCGGCCGCGGTCGCCGGACCCGCAATGGCGGCGGCCGCGCCCGATCCCGGCGGCTTTCTCGAGCGCACGCTCGACGTCGACGGCCGGACGATCCGTTTCGCCAACGCGTTCTCGTGCAATGATGTCAGCTCACTTGCCTTGCTCTGGCCGACCGTCGAGGCCGGCGAACGGCCGGTCGTCCTTCTCAACGCTCGGCGCGACCGGCCGCTGCGCACGAAGCGCTTTCTCGAATTTCTGGCTGCGCAAGTGCCGATGCCTCTGCTGTTCGTCGTCGGCGACCCGCTCGCCGGCCGCCTCGCCCGTCGCGCCGGGTTCGGCCCCGACGCGATCCGGCGATTGCACGCGCGGGCGCCGGCCACTGCGCTCGCCGAGCTGGCCGCATCGACATCGGCCGGAGGCGTGATCTGGGGCATCGGCAACTACCAGGGCTTTGGCGCCCGCCTCACCGCCGAGCTGGCCGGGCGTACCTTACTGGGCGCAGCTTAACGTGCTGACCGCCGCGCTGATCATTGGCGTCGTCGTCAGCCTCGCGCTCACCGAGCTCGTCGGGCTGTCACCCGGCGGCATCATCGTGCCTGGCTATGTGGCGCTGCTGCTCGATCGGCCACTGGCGCTCATCGCGTTCCTGCTGGTCGCGCTGGCGAGCTACGGCATCCTGCTCGCGCTCGGCACACGCCTGATGCTCTTTGGCAGCCGCCGCTTTGCAGTCGCGCTCATCGCCGGGATGACGCTCAGCGTCGGCGCGCAATGGCTGGTGCCGCTGTTCGTCCCTTCCTACGTGGAATGGGTCGGGCTGGGCCTGATCGTGCCGGGCTTGCTCGCAAATCAGTTCGATCGGCAGGGCGTGCTACGGACCCTGCTGATGCTCGCGATCGCGGCGCCGCTCACGCGGCTGATCGTCATCCTGGTGGTGCGGCTATGAGCATCGCGGCGGATACTCCGCGCGTGCGGTCCCGCCTGCGGCCGGCGTGGCTCGCCGCCGCCGCCGCGCTGAGCATCGCTGCGTGGCTCGGGCTCGAACAAGCGCTTCAGCACCCGATCCATCCGCAGTTTGCCGAGATGCTGATGGCGGCGCGCAGCATGCAGGCGGCAAGCCGCGTGCTGTTCGCCGAGAAGGAGATGCGTGGGCTGACGCCGTCCGCGCAGACCGACCCCAATCGGACCGGCATGATCGGCCAGGAGTACACACCGATCACCACCACCATCGGCGAGCTTTCGGCCAAGCGCACCGCCACCAACCCGGACTTTGCGGCCGCGCTCATACGCCAGATCGCTTCGCTCGGGCTTGCCCGCGGCACGCCCGTGGTGATCGTCGTCTCCGGCTCGTTCGTGGGCGGCGACGTCGCGGCGATCGCTGCGAGCGAGACGCTCGGTCTGCGCCCGATCGTGATCGCCTCCTTGAGCGCATCGATGTGGGGTGCCAACGAGCCCGAGCTCAACCTGCTCGACATGCTGGCGGCGCTGCGCGAGCGCAATGTGATCCGCACCCGCGCGATCGCCGCCGTGCTTGGCGGCGGCGGCGCGGTCGGCGGCAGCATGGATCCGGTCGGCGTCGCAGCGCTGCGCCGCTCCGCCGCGCGCGATGGCGTGCCCATCCTCGAGGCGCGGCCGGTCGCGGCCCTGATCGACGCGCTGCTCGCCCAGATCAACGCCGCCGTTGGCGCCGCGGCGCGACCGGGCGTGGTGATCAATGTGGGCGGCGCGCTGATCGGGCTTGGCTCCTGCCGCGAATCGCACGAGCTGCCGCCTGGCCTCACCCGGCAGGCGCCGCCCTGCAGCGACGGCACCCCTGGCCTCGCGATGCGGCTCGCGGCCGAGGGCGCGCCGATCCTGCACATCATCAACATCCGGCGCCTGGCGCTCGAATGGGGCTTGCCTTATGACCCCATGCCGTTGCCAATTCCGGGTAACAACAGGGCGATCTACGGGTCGGCCAAGGGGACGGCCAAGGGGACGGCCAAGGGGACGGCAAAGTCGGCTCCGTGACTGCAAGGGGGAATCGGAATGGAATTCGGTCTGCAGCCGGGGACGATCTTTGCGGTCGCGATCGCGCTGTTCCTGGCCCTGCACTTCATGCTCCGCGCCCCGCTGCCGCTCTCCTTCATCGTGGTAGCGGCCGTGGCCGCGCTGATCGGTGATTTCGGCATCCCGTTCCGGCATCTCGTCGAGGGCTCCTTTGGCTTCCTCAACCTGGTCCTGGCACTGTTTGCGGGAGCGTTCTTCGGCCACATGATGCGCGCAAGCGGCGCGGCTGACGCGGCAGCGGCCGGGATTATGCGCATGAGCGGCGCCCATGTGCTGCCGCTACTCACGCTGGTCGCGCTGCCAGTGTTTGTAGTCGGCATGTTCGTCGGGCTCTCCGGCGTCGCCGTACTCGCAGCCGGCGTGATCGCGGTGCCAGCGCTGCGCCGGACCGGTTTCGACGACGCCACCATCGCGGCCTTCATCGCCGTCATGGCGACCGCCGGCATGATCGCGCCGCCCATGAACGTGCCCGCGATGCTGATCGCCGACGGCGTCAACATGCCGTGGACCAACACCAGCCGCGCGCTGCTGGCGCTGGCGCTGCCGCTCGCCGGCGCCGCGCTGATCTGGTTCACCTGGTGGCAGCGCCCGACGGCGCCGCGCACCGCGCTGGCGGAGACAGACGGACATATCGCGGCAGGCCTGCGCGGCTTCGCGCCGCTCGTGCTGATCGTCGTCATCTGGATCGCGGTGCGCCTGTTTCCCACGGTCGTGATCGACCCGGCTAGCCCCCTGATCCTGGTGATCGGCGGCCTTAGCGCGCTGCCGATGCTGCCCAAGGGCGAGCTGCGCAAAGTGGTGATGGCGACCTTCACCGGCACGCCGTTGCACCTCGCGGCGGTGCTCGTCACGGTCGGCATCCTGGTGCAGATCATGACGCTCACCGGCGTGCGCGGATGGCTGGTGATCAGCACGATGACGCTCACCGCACCCTGGAACTATGTGAGTCTCGCGTTTGGCATGCCGCTCCTCGGTGGCGCCCTCACCGCCATGTCGGTCAGCGACGTCATCGGCGTGCCGGCGGCGTTCTCGTTCATCGGCCAGGACATGATCCTCAACGTCGTGGCTTTGTCGGCGGTCGCCTCGCTCGCCGAGTTCGTGCCGCCGACCGCGATCGCGGCGGCGCTGTCCTGCTACGTGGTCGGCGGAGCGAGCATCGGCCAAGTCGTCCGGCGCGCCTGGCCGCCGATGCTGGTGCTGCTCGTCACAGCTTTGCTGATGCTCGTGTTCGCGCGGCAATTGACCGGCATTCTGACGTAACGCTTCAGGAGCGCGGCGGCGGCTGCAGGAACGCGCCCAGCCCGCGCGCGACCACCTCATTGTAGTCGGGAATGTTCTCGACCACGATCGGCGATTGCGGATTGAGATCATTAAAGGCGTCGATGATCTCCTTGATCGACGCGAGATTGCGCGCGACCCGCAGCTTGAGCGGCCAGCCGCGCTCGTCGAAGCCGACGAACAGCCGCTTGAGCGCGGCGGCGCGCACGTAATTGGGGTCGCGCCCCTCGACCACCAGCGCCTCGCCGGTGCGGCCGCGGAAGCGGCCCATGGCCGGATTGGCGCTCTCGGTCAGGATCGCCTGCGCCTTGGCGTGATCGCCGAATTCGCGATGGCTCAGCCCATGCAGGTTCTTCGGGGAAGCGGACAGCCCGATCGGGATGCGCCGCGCCTGCAGCGTGGCAGCCGCGGTTGCCGCCGTTTCGAACGCGTTCTCGTGCGCGACCATCATGTTGATCACCGGGTATTCGGGCTGCGCCTCGTGCAGGTCGAGGACGATCGATGCCTCCTTGGCGATCGCGGTGAGCGCGTGGCTCACCCGCGCGGTCAGCCAGCCGCGTGCAAGACCGGGATGATTGCGGTTGAGGTTGCGCGTCTCGTGACCGACCATCCGCTCCAAAGATGGCTGGTGCACGAACACGTCCGGATCGGGCCATTGGTGCGCCGGATTGGTGAGCCGCATGCCGACACGGAACCAGCGCGGCCCCGCCGGCGTCTCGACCTCGAAGCGGTGCAGATAGGCTTCCATCGGATCAGTGTGGGTGAAGCCCGAACGATTGGCCTGCGGCACCACGATGATGCGGCCCTGTTTGACGCGCGCGTTCTCGACCATCAGGATCGCCGCCATCACGCCGCCGATCTCTTGCGGATGGGTGCCGCCCAGGATCAGCATCGTGCCGCCTGGCGCACCGGCAAGCTCGAACACCGGCGTGTCGCCCGGCCCGCCCGCAAGGCTTGGCTCGCTTGCGCTCAGCAGGCGCTGCGCCGTCACGCCCGGACCAGCGACGATCGGCTCTGCCTCCTGCATCGAGCGGAAAATCCAGCCGGCCGCAAGCGCAACCGCGAGCGCCGCAGCCGAGAACATGAGCCTCGTCGCCATTACTTCACCCCCGCGGCGCGCAGCACGAACGGCACGAACACCAGCGCCGCGAACAGCTGCGAGCGCCAGTCGCGCTCGCGCCAGAGCACGACCGCCATCATGACGGCGACGAACAGCGCCAGCAGCCGGTAGACGATCATCAGCGCCATTGCGGTGTCGATCATGGCACGCGCCTCACAGGAAACTTGTCGATCCCTCAAACGCCGGCAACAAGCGGCCGAGCAGCAGGACCACCAGCCAGAAGCTGAGCGACAGGCCCGCCGTCACCTTCATGAAAGTCGTAGTACCATCGTCCTCGCCGAGCGCGAGCGCTTGCTTGTGCTTGAACAGCGTGAAGACCAGCGCGTTGATGCCGGCCAGCAGAATCACGAACAGCTTCAGCCTGAACGCCGGGCTCGGCCAATACATCATCGGATCGGCCGCGAAAAACAAAACTCCGGTCAAGAGATTGATCACGAACCCGATGATCACGAGCGGCAGGAAGGAGAGCGCCGCCCGCACCGAGATGCGGCGCAGGAACCCGAGCAAGCGGAGATCGACGATCAGGATGCCGCCGACCAGCAACGACAGGCCGATGAAATGCAGCGTCTCGCCGGCCGCAAACATCCACCGGCTTTGCCGCACGGTGACGCCGAGCGAGGTTTCCTTGATCCAGTGCAGAATGTCCGCTTCTGTCATTGCGTGCCAACCTGTGCTCGGCGTTTCACGTCCATCGCAGCCATCGGATCAGACCGGCGGCGGCCCGATCGTATATCCGATCAGACGACCGGCCACGATCGCGCCGCACCAGAACACGATCGAGAAGATCGCGGCAACCTTCGCGCCGCCGGGTGCGCCCGCATCGGCGCCGGCCGCGCGCTCAACGCCGCTGAGCGCGCGCGACAGCGCCCATAGCGAAAAGCCCGCGAAGACGATCAGGGCCATCTTGATCAGGAAGGCGGGCGCCACCGGCATGCGCCGCGGCTCGGCAATCAGCAGGACCACGCCGGACGCCGCGTTCATGGCAAAGCCGAACCAGGCGAGACCAAAGAGCTGATCGAAGGCGGCGAGCGGAAAGCTCTTCGCATAGCCCAGCACGCGCGCGCTGAACATGAAGCTGATGCCAACCACGAGGCCCATGCCGACGGCGTGAAAGCACAGCGTGACCGGGTGACCCCAATCCGATTCGCGCAGCCAGACCGAGAATTCCGAATGTTCGAGCCAGATCAGAAATTCCATCGCCTCATGCTTTCGCTTCGTTGCCGGCCGTGACGTCGTCGCGCCGCGCGCGATCGGCCACCATGATCTTGTCGAAGGTGCCATCCCGGTTGATGACCACGTGCTTGAGCGCGGCCAGGATGTGCAGCACGACGCCGATGATGATCAGCGACGACGTGACCCCGTGAATGCGGCGCAACAGATCGTGCAGATCGGGCGATGCCGCGAATGGGCTTGCAATGGCGAACGCGAACACCTCGACCGCGTCGCCGCCCGACCAGACCATCAGCGGGCCCGACACCAGCATGACGCCGATCGCGATGAGAAACCCATAGTGGAAAACCTTCGCGAGCGGAAAGAGCAGCGCGCTCTGGCCTTGATGCGGGCCGGGATGGCCTTCCGCAAGGCGCCAGAGGATCCGCCCCCACAGCAGCGCATAGGCGCTCACTCCGATGCTCATGTGCAGGTGCGCGTACCAGGCGGCGTCGTCCTGGACATCCGTCTGCGACATGGTCCCCAGCGTCCACATCGTCAGCACGAGGGCGGCGGTGAGCCAGTGGAGCGCGATCGAGACCCAACCGTAGCCACTGCGCGTATCTCTCCACCTCACGGGCGCCGGCCCTTTGCAGGCAACGCCAGCGATGTTGAACGATGCCTCACAGCGTCGTCATGGCCGGGCATAGCGCGTCGAAGACGCGCGTGAACGCGCTTATGTCCCCGGCCATCCACGTCTTTGCCATACGCAAAAGTAAGACGTGGATGCCCGCGACAAGCGCGGGCATGACGGTGGAGAGGCGGTGCCGTTCGCACAACGCGCCCATGGCAATTTGACAATCGCGTATCGCACGGATGTCACCCGCGATAGTTCGGGTCGATCAGGTTGCCGAGCGACTTGTCATTATAGGGCACATCCTGCATCAGCTGCGCGCCCGGGTTCTTGTTGAGGTTGAGCCGGATGGTGTCCATCTTCCACGGCTCCATGAACATCACCGGGTCTTCCACCGTGGCCTGATAGACGAGCGTGTCGCCCTCACGCCGCAGGCGCTCGATCACGACCATCTCGTTGCTGTGGATGTAGCCGCTCCAGTGCAGCCAGGTGCGATCGGTGAAGCCCATCGAGGTCACGACCAGGGTATCGCCCTCCCAGCAGCCGACCGCCAGCCCGTTGAACGACTGGTCGTATTTGAGCACCGGATCGTGCTCGCGGCAGTCGGTCGGAATGGCGCGGAACTGGTTCTGGTTCTCGTACAGGAAGACGACCTCATCGGCGGTCTGCACGATCTTGTTCGGCGGCCCGAGCCGCGGCACGCCGCGCGGCAGGTTGAGCCATTCGGGGTCGGCATATTCCGTCCACTGGCCGCCCGCATTGGCGTGGTAGTCGTGCAGCCGAACCTTTTCCCAGTACTGCGGCTTGTACAGCGGCTTGTTCACCCGGCCGCGGTTCTGGATCGAGCAATCCTGCTCGAACGTGATCCACTTCAGGCCGCCCTTGGCGCCGCCGGCCGAGAACCGCTCGAACTGGTCCTGCGGAAACGCGTCGACCTTCTGCTGGCAGGTGGTCGGCGTGAGCTTGGCGATGCCGCCGCCCCAGATGCCGTTGAAATCGGGCTTGTTCGGGCTCTGGGCCTCGATCGGCGTCGGCGCCACCGCCCAGATGGCTGCCGCCAGCGCCGCAACACTGATGCTGAGCAGAGACTGCTTCATCGTCATGAATGCCTCCCTTGTCCTTGCGACAAGATCTTGAATGTCCGTAGGCGCGATGCGGTCAGCGCGGCGGCTCGCCGCCCTCTTCCTCGGGGAACCCGACCTTGATGACCTTGCCATCCGGGAAGGTGAACGAGTTGACAAAGCCGAGGCTCTTGCCCGAGCGATCGGGATGGATGTCGATCTTGTACTCGTTGCCGATCTGGAACAGCCGCCGGTCGCTGATCCCGAGGCGGCGCAGCCCGTTCGGTCCGATCGTCTCCACCGACCAGACGGTGACGGCGCCGTCCTGTCCCTTCACATCGAAGTGGAACCAGGCATGCGGATTGGTCCAGTCAACCTTCTTGAGCGTGCCGGTCAGGATGACGTTCTTGGTGACGTCGAATTGGGCTTGAACCGCGTGATGACCATAGGTCGTCGCGGCCCCGAGGAATGCAAACGCCGTCAGAAAGGCGAACAGTGCAGGCTTGCGCATTCAGCTTTCTCCTTATTCGCTGTCTTGTTCGTTATTTCGCTGTAGTGTTCGATATGCTGTCTTCGCCATGGTTGCGGCGGCGCTATTGCGCCTTCGCCAACAGCTCCGGATCGGGGAACACCGTGTAGGGATTGGCCCAGCCCTCGGAGATGGTGAGATCGAGGACCTTGACGCCGTCGACTTCATGGGTGACGCGCGACGGCCAATAGGTCCCGGAGTGATATTTGTCCAAGGCTTCCTTGCCTTCGGCCAGGCCGAAGCCAGCGTCGGGCTTCTCGCCGGTCCGGTATTCGGCATAGGTCGCCACGAGCTTCTTGGTGGCGCCGCCCGGCATCTTGACCATGGCCTCGATCCGCTCGGGCCGCTTGTCGGCCCCCATCGTGCCTTTATAGGTCACGCCATTGATCTCAACCTCGATGACGGTTCGGCCGTTGTCCTGCGCGACCTTGATCGGCGTCGTGCAGGCCTTGCCGTCGAGACATTTCTTGGCGGACGCGAAGGCAGCCGCGTGCACGAAGGCGTGCGGCGAGAGCCACATCATCTGCGCCCGGTAGGCGGCGTTGTCGGACGGGCTGGTGCTGAGCTTGGTCTTGTCGGCGTTCCAGGATTCGTTCCAGGCCCGGTTGCCCTTCACCACCCGGATGGTTCGAGGCGTCTGCGGGCCTTCGAAATCGAGCCGGCTCGCCGGAATTTGGAGCGCGACGGCATAGGCATATCGGCTGACTTCGACGGGCTTCGCGGAGCCGGAAGCCTCGAGATCCACAACGGTGCCCTTGCCGACGAATTCCGGCAGGTTCACCTGGCCGATCACCAGCGCGCGGGTGCGGACAATGCCGAGCACCTCGGCGGCGGCGCGAATGGCAGGATCGATGTCCTTCACCGCGACCGCCGGGCCCCAGGCCTGGGACGGTGGCTGGAACGGTGCCTGGGCCGATGCGCGGTTCGCGCCCAACGCGACGACTGCAACCGCCGTCGCCGCGTACATGCACTTCAGAATCGCTCTCACGGCGCCTCCCTACTGTTTTTACAGATCAAATCGCAGTAAAGCCTCCGGACACCGGCCCGTCAACTCGCTGAGCGTTAACCCTTAGGGTGAACGTTCACGGCGGTGTCGGCGACTGGACCTTCATGTACTTGCCATGGCAGCCGTCGCAGGCTGCGCGCAGCTTGCCGGCGCGCTCGCGAAACTGCTCGATCGTGCTGGCTTGGCTGGCGTCATAGGCGGCCATCGCGGCGGCCTCGGACTGGCTGTAGAAGGCGTCGAACTCCTGCCAGATCTCCGGAGCGGCCGCCGTCGAAAGGGCGTCGGGACCTGTCGACGGCCTGGTCTGGGGCGGAAAAAGGTGCGGGAATGCCGCCAGCATAATATTGATCCGGTAGGCATTGGCCTTGAGCTCGTCGAGGGCAGAGTCCTTGCCGCCGGCCGCGAGGTCGACCGGCTGCATGTCCTCCTCGATCCCGGACATCAGGAGCTGGCGCGCCTGCACCACGTCAGCGGCGCGATCCACTCCGGTCAAGCCGGGCACCCGCTGCTCGGCACGCGCCTGCCAGGGCAGCAGCAGCGGCGCAACAAGAAACGCTGCGATGACGATCGCCCCTATCACGACTGCGCCAGAGAACCTGGCGCGCGTTATTGCGCCCTCTCTCCTTGCGGGAGAGGGCAGCGCCGGACGTTCAACAGGCGCGGATGGGTGAGGGGATACAGCCTTACCCCTCACCCAATCCGTTCCGCTGAACCGCCGAGCAGCCCTCTCCCGCAAGGGGAGAGGGCACCGCGACAACCGCCGCGGCTTCGGCTGCACCGCTATCCCGCTCCGAGCCACAGATGAGCTATCCATTGGTGTTTTACTCCTCACACGCCGAGCTGCATCAGCGGCGCGGCTCAAGCATCACGAACTCGCCGTCACCCTTGAAGACCGCCCACGTGCCGGCAAGCGGTTCCTGGCCGACCCCCGGCTTCGCATAGTCGCAAACGCCGTCGGGGAAGATGCGCGCAAGCTGCGCAAGCTGGTCGGCCGTCAGCGCCGGCTTGTAGTCCTTGGCGTCGACCGGCTTGAGCGCGCACTTGAAGACGTCGTCGCTCGGCGGCGCGCCCGCCGCGAGCCGCGCATCGGCCGCGAACGGGAACAGCGCCTTGCAGCGCGCCATGTCGGTCACCTTCTCGGTCGCACCGATCAGCGCCCCCGACACGGCCGGATAGCAGGCGTCCACCAGATCCGCAGGCTTATGGGCGGCGACCTTCCTGGCGAGTGGCTCATTCGACTTGTCGTTGGCTACCGCGGTGAGCCAGCGATCGAGCTGAGCGAGCGCCTCGCCGCTCATCCGCGTGAGCGGCGATCCGGCGGTGCGGGTATCGGTCTGCACGCGCCCATAGCTCGCCGCCGTCAGCATCACATGGTTGGCGGCGCTGCCGTTATATTTCAGGAGGCGGGCCCGCATGACCAGGCTGTGGTAGCCGTCATGCACGTCCACATCCTTGAGCGCATCGAACGGCGGCGGAGGCGCGCCGTCGACATACGAGCGCACGTCGACGATCGCGGTTGAAGCGAGGCCCGAGCCGACATTGACGCGGCCGGTCTGGTAGGCCCGGCGCAGCGCTTGCAGGTCGCCGACCATCCGCTTCGCCACGATCTTGCCGTTGATGTCGAGGCCGCCGACGCGGCTGTTCACCTCGACGAACTGGTCGAAGGTGATCTTGCCCTCGTTCAGCGCCTGCAGACCATATTGCACGCCCACATTGTCGAACGGGCTGCGGGCAAAGCCGGTCTCGGGATCCTTGCCGAACACATTGACCAGATTGTCCTGGAAGGTGCAGCGCACGCCCTTGGCCTTGAGCGCCGGATCGTTCGCGACCTCGTCCTTCACGGCGGCGTCGCAATTCTCGGGCCGCGCGTTCGGATAGCGGGTGGCGTGGCTGACGCAGTAGCCCCAGTACTTGCCGGCGACCGCGCCTTTCTGGTCGTCGGTCCATTTGCCGCCCGATGAGTTGAAGACGTTCTGCAACAGCTCGCAGTCGTAGTGCGGCTGCTGGAAGGTCATCACGTCGGCATAGCTGCGGCCCGGCATGATGCCGTCAAGGAGGCCCGGATAGGCGTTGGCGATCAGATATTGCTGCATCGATCCGCCCGAAGCGCCGTGCCCGATGGTGAACAGCGGCTTGCCGAACTGCTCGATGAAGCGCTCCTTGACCTTGGCGACGGTCTCGGCCGACTTCACGTCGTCGTTGTTGGTGCCCATCACGTTGAGCGACCCGGTCGCGATCGCGTAGCCGCGCGTGATGAAGAAATCGAGGAAGCCCGCGCCCAGGTCCTCCATGAACATCTTGCCGTCGGTGCCGGTCATGGCGCCGAGGTTGCGCCCCATGTGGTAGTTGGCCTGCACGCCGCCGCCGAAGCTGTAGATCAGCTTGCCGTTCCAGCCTGATGCGGCTGACGGCGCGGCCGGCGTCGGCAACGGCCCTGCTGCAGGATCGTGCAGGATGTTGATGAGATAGGCCGAGCGGTTGATGACGCCCTTCTCCTGACGGACAATCAGCGGGACCTCTTGGCCCTCGCTGGTCTTGGTGGTGGCGATGTCGTTCGGACGCGCCGCGCCCGGGTTGAACGGCTTCCAGGCGCCGGTGCGGTCACGATAGAAGTATTTCACCGTGCTCGGCGCCGCGCAGCTTGCGTCCTTCGCCGATTCAAGACCGTGGGACTCGTTCTCGCACACGAACGGAGATTGCTGCGGCCCGGCGACGAGCGTGCCGTTGAGCGGATGA
>Ga0209798_10000250_pt1 | contig 31197 bp, 35 predicted proteins | sample DOMMetBare3Fresh_FD_187475 | JGI IMG/M metagenome (GOLD analysis project Ga0209798, IMG submission 187475) | Wetland sediment microbial communities from St. Louis River estuary, USA, under dissolved organic matter induced mercury methylation -... | ecosystem: Environmental > Aquatic >... | reverse complement strand
AGAAAGCCGGCTTCGAGATCTCGCCGAAGCCCTCGGCGCCCCGACCTACCTCAACGGCCGGGCGCGTGGGTCGCTGCCGTATGGGCACCCGCTGCTCGGCAACCACTCCCGCAGCCAGGCGTTCATGGAAGCCGACCTGGTGCTGGCCCTGGGCGTCGACTGGGATTTCCGGGCCCGCTATGGCGAGTCGATCGCTCCGGGCGCGGTGGTCATCCAGATCGACGCCGACCCCGTCAAGATCGGCTGGAACCGCCCGGCCGTGATCGGTGTGTCGGCGGATCCGATGACGGTGGTCGGGCAACTGGTGGCGGAATCCTCCCGCTTCTCGAAGTCCGAGCGAGAGTTCGCCCGCCACATCATGGAGGCCGATGCCGCCGCCCAGGCCGGCTTCGACCAACTGGCCGCCGATGACGCTTCGCCGGTGATGCCTCATCGCTTCGCCCGCGAGGTGGCCGAGTTCTTCGGGACCGAGGCGATCGTGGCGGTGGATGGAGGGGACATAGTCTCGACAACGGCTCGCTGGCTCCGGGTCTCACGGCCCGGTCACGTCCTCGACCCGGGACCGTTCGGAACCCTGGGCACCGGGGCGCCATTCGCCATCGCCGCCAAGCTGGCTTTCCCCGACAAACTGGTTGGCGTCGTGTTCGGCGACGGGGCCTTCGGCTTCAACGGATTCGAGTACGACACGATGGTGAGGTTGGGGTTGCCGATCGTCGGGGTAGTAGGCAATGACGGAGTGTGGGCGAACATCAAGACCCTCCACCACGCCTTCTTTCCCGACAGGGTGGTGGCAGCCGATCTCGGTGTCAGGCCCTATCACGCCATGGTCGAGGCGCTGGGAGGGCACGGTGAGTTCGTGACCCGCCCGGAAGAGATCAGACCGGCGCTGGAGCGCGCCGCCCGCTCGGGCAAGCCGGCTCTCGTCAACGTCCATCTGGCCGAGACCACCCGGGCATCATCCAACTACGCCCCGTGACGCCCGAAGTTCGAGTCAGAGCACGCCGACAGCCACCAGTCCCAGGATGACCGTTCCGACAACGATCCGGTACTTGGCAAACGGCCGGAAGTCGTGGCTCGACACGTACCGCAGGAGCCAGCCGATGGAGGCGAGCGCGGTCAGGAAGGCGATGATGATCCCGACCGCGTAGCGCCCGGTTTGACCACCGGCGGTGATCTCTTCGAGGTTGCGCACCAGGTCGAACACGGTTGCGGCGCCGAGCGTCGGCAGGGCGAGATAGAAAGAGAAGACGGTGGCGGTCTCCCGGTCGAGCCCGGTCAACAACCCTCCGACGATGGTGGCGCCCGCTCGCGACACCCCGGGCACGAACGATGCCAGCTGGATCAGGCCGATCTTGATGGCCTGGCCCGGTTGGATCGAGTCGAGGCCGCCCGGCCCGGTGGCGTCGAGGTCGATGATCCCGCCCTGATCGATGTCCACTTCTGGTGACGTCTCCCGGTGTGGGGTTCGTTCGACCGCCCACAGCACCAGCCCACCCAGGATGAGGGCCACTCCGACCGTGACGGGCGAGAAGAGCACCGATTTGATCCAGTCGCCCAACAGCAGCCCGACGATCCCCGCCGGCAGCACGGCCAGGAACAGCAACAGCCAGAACCGGCCGCTCGATCGAACCGCCCGGATCCGGGTGACCAGATCGCGCCGGTAGAACCAGGCGACCGCCAGCACCGCCCCGAGCTGGATCACGAGCTCGAAGGTTCCGCCCGAGTCCTCGGCCCCGATCAGCTTCGAGGACACGATGAGGTGGCCGGTGGACGAGATGGGAAGGAACTCGGTGATTCCCTCCACCAATCCGAGGACGGCTGCCTTGAGCAGTTCGAGCATCCCCGGACGTTAGAGGTTCAGTTCGGGGAGACCGCCGAGAGGACGGTGAGACGTCCCTCCAGGTGGGCCCGGGCCACTCCGGCGGCCGCCTCCCTGGGAATCGCCACCAGGGCGGCGGCCGGCGAGAAACCGTCTCCGGGCTGCAACGACACCACCAACCCGTCCACGGTCAGATCGGGTCGCCCATCGGTGGCGGTGCCGATCAAGAGGACGCCGTCACCGGCTGTCACCGGGCCGGGAACCTCCAGGGAGATGCTGACCCAGCCGGCCGGCACCAGGGAGCCAGGTTCGCGGGCGAGCGATGGCGTCAGCGGTTCGCCGGCGGCGACCGGGCGGGCCAGGCGGAGGGGGAGTGCCACTCGAGGCAGCAGACCCGCCGGCACCCTGGCCATCACGACGTCGTCGCGCTCGACCGAGGTGCCGGCCGGGAGGGGGCCGGCGGCAAAGGGGTGTTCGACCGCCAGCATCCCCCGGATATCGCTGACGAGGGAGAACAGGAGCACCATCCCCGCCGCCACCCAGCGGACATAGGGGGGTCGGGCCAGCCAGTACATGAAGACGAAACTATGGGACGGCGGCCCCTTTGACCAGAGGTCTGTTCAGTCCTTCGACGGGGCAGGTCCCGAGCTCTTCGCTCCGGAGGTGGACGAAGATCCGCTCGAGCCGGGAGCCGAGGTCGACGGCGTGGTGGCCGTCGACGCCGGGCTCGAGGCGCTGGAGGTGGTGCTCGAGGCGGTGGCCGAACTCGATGAGCCGCGGGAATCGGTCACATAGAAGCCGGAGCCTTTGAAGACGATGCCGCTGGCATGGAACACCTTCTCGAGAGCCCCGTTGCAGCCGTCATGTTTGCGCAGCGGCTTGGCCGAGAACGACTGGAACACTTCCAGGCGTTCCCCGCATTTCTTGCATTGGTACTCGTAGGTCGGCACGCACGGCCCCTCTATGGGTTGGTCGAGTCGGTCATTCTACGGGAATGCGAGTGCGACGGGACCGTCGATGCGCCCGACCGGCCGAGCGGCGGCCGGAGGACCGGTAGGCTGCCTCCGTGCCCGTCTTCATCGCCCTGCTCGGGTCCTACCTGATCGGCTCGCTGGATTTCGCGGTCGTCGTCGCCCGCGCCCACGGGGTCGACATCCATCAGGAAGGTTCCGGCAATCCTGGGGCCTCCAACGTTCTACGCACGCTGGGGAGAGGCCCGGCGGCCATGGTGTTCGGAGGTGACACGCTCAAGGGAGTGATTGCCGCCGCCCTCGGCATGCTCGCCTCCCCGCTCGACCCGGGGCCGACCGCCCCGCTCGCCTTCACCGCCGGGTTGCTGGCGGTGGTGGGGCACTGCTTCCCCATCTATCACCGCTTCAAGGGTGGAAAGGGGGTGGCGACCGGGGCCGGGGTGCTCCTCTTCACGCTGCCGGTGGTCGCCCTCATCCTGGTGGTGGTCTGGGTGACGATTGCCAAACTGTTCAAGGTGGCTTCGATCGCATCGCTGGTGGCCGTATCGATCACCCTTCCGCTGGCCCTGTGGCAGGGAGTGAGAGGATGGTCCCTGATCGCCCTGGCGGGGATGCTCGGGCTGATCGTCGTCCGCCACACCCCCAACATCCGCCGGATGATGGCCGGCGCCGAGCAGCGGGTGCCCACATGATCGATGTTGCGGTGATACCCGCCGCCGGGCGCGGCACCCGCATGCGCCCCGCCACCCGGGTCGTTCCCAAGGCATTGATCACGGTGGTCGATCGCCCGGCCATCCAGTACGCGGTGGAGGAGGCGGCCCGGGCAGGTGCCAGGGAGGTGATCCTGGTGGTCGATCTGGACGCCGGCGGCCTCATCCGCCAGCACTTCCAGATCGAGGGGCCACTTCCCGGACTGGAGAACGTGCGGATCAGATTGGCGGTGCAGGAGGAGCCACTCGGTCTGGGTCATGCCGTTTGGGTGACGGAGGAGATGGTGGCCGGTCGGCCCTTCATGTGCCTCCTCGCCGACAACATCGTGCGCCCGGGCCAGGAGGTGTTGCTCCCCATGTCCCGGCTCGCCCTCGAGCAAGAGGTCTCGGTGGTGTGTCTCCGCCAGTTGAGCGACGAGTTCCTCTCTCGATACGGTGTGGTGGTCGCCGAGGGAGACGATCCGATCTTCGTGCGGGGGGCGATCGAGAAGCCCGGTCGCGATCGGGCTCCGTCCCGTCTCGGATTGATCGGGCGGTATGTGTTCACCCCCGACGTCTTCGCCGCCCTGGCCGAGACCCGGCCGGGCCATGGCGGCGAGATCCAGTTGACCGACGCCATCGACCTGCTCGGAAGGAACGGGCAGTGTGTCGGTTGGGTGGCGGATGAGGAGTTCCTCGACGTCGGCAGCCCGAGCGGGCTGCTCGACGCCTCGGCGGTCCTGGGAGCGAGCCTCTACGGGGCAGGGGGCCCTTCCCAGGAGCCATGAGGCCGCTGGAGGAGGCGCAGGCGGAGGTGCTGGGGGCGATGAGCCTCGTCCCGATCGAAGCCGTGGCGCTGGCCGACTGCCTCGGTCTGGCGCTGGCAGACGACGTGGTCGCCCCCCACCCGGTTCCCCCCTTCGACAACTCGGCCGTCGACGGATACGCCGTCAGGGGCGAGGACTTGACCGGCCCGGGCGACCTGCTGGTTCTCGAGGATGTCCCGGCCGGGCACGTGGCCCGTAGAACGGTCGTCCCCGGTACCGCCATCAAGATCATGACCGGCGCTCCGATCCCGGCCGGGGCCGACGCCGTGGTCAAGGTCGAAGACACCTCGCGACACGGTGAATACGTCAGGATCGAGGTACCGGTCCCGGCCGGGACCGCCCTGCGCCCGGCCGGCGGAGACATGCTGGCCGGGGCCGTCGTCTTCACAGCCGGCACCGTGCTCGGTCCCGCCCACCTGGGGGTTCTGGCCTCGATCGGGCTGGCCCGCCCCTCGGTTCGCCGGCGTCCGCTGGTGACCGTCCTCTCGACCGGTGACGAACTCGAGTCTCCGACGACGCCGATGCTCGCGCCCGGCAAGATCCGGGACTCGAACCGTCCCTTGTTGCTCGGTCTCCTGGCCGAGCTGGGAGCGAGAGTCGATGATCGCGGCATCGTGCCCGATGACGCTTCTCTCCTCCGTTCCACCCTCTTCGAGGCTGCTGCCCGCAGCGACGCCATCGTGACCTCGGGGGGCGTATCGATGGGCGACTACGACCTGGTCAAGCAGGTGCTGGCAGATCTCGGGACGGTCAGCCTGTGGAAGGTGGCGATGCAGCCGGCCAAGCCGTTCGCCTTCGGCCACATCGCCGGGACTCCGCTCTTTGGTCTCCCCGGCAACCCGGTGTCCGCCTTTGTCGCCTTCGAGCAATTCGTTCGGCCCGCCCTGCTCACGAAGATGGGGATCGGCCGGATCTTCCGGGTTCGGTTGCCGGCCCAACTCGCCGAGCCGGTCGACACCGATCCGGACAAGACGGTCTTCTTGCGGATGAAGCTGCGCAGGGACGGCGACCTGTGGATTGCATCTCTGGCCGGGGGGCAGTCCTCCAATGTCCTGACGGCCATGGCCGACGCCGACTGCTTCGGTGTGGTCGAGCGGGGACGAGGACGAGTAGAGGCAGGCCAGTCGATCCCGGTCGAGATGTTCCGGTGGCCGGCCGGAGAGGAGGAGCGATGAGCGACGAGTTTTCCCACCTGAACCGCCAGGGTGAGGTCCAGATGGTGGAGGTGGGCGACAAGGCCGTAACCCGGCGCGAGGCGACCGCCGCCGGCGTGGTCGAGATGCAAGAGAGCACCGCCGCCCTGCTCTTCTCTGGATCACTCCCCAAGGGCGACGCCCTCGCTCTGGTGCGGGTCGCCGCCATCATGGGTGCCAAACGGACCTCCGATCTGATCCCGCTGTGTCACCCGATCGCCATTTCGGGAGTCGAGGCCGAGGTGAAAGCACATGTCCTCGGAGCCGAGATCCTGGTCCGGGTGAGGACCGTCGGTCAGACCGGAGTCGAGATGGAGGCGATGACAGGCGTCTCGGTCGGAGCGCTCACTCTCTATGACATGATCAAAGGATTGGATCGGTCGGCGACGATCACCGGGGTACGCTTGCTGGCCAAGTCCGGGGGCGCTTCCGGAGACTGGCATCGAAGCGAGTAGCGGCCTAGCGGCAGAGGTCGATGAGTGGATCGGAGGCCGGGTGCAGGCGGAGTGCAGGCGGAGGGCCCGAAGCCAGGTGGAGTCGGGAACCCCGGCCGACTGGTTGGCAGTCGATGCATCCGGCAACTACTGTCTGGGACGGCGCTCCGGGTTCTTCCAACCGGAACGGGTAGTTGTGACACCATGGATGTGAGAGACCACCGATCGAGATCTCAGCGGGGGCGAGTCTCCTCGGTGGCAGGTGAGTGGTCCGGTGGCGGGCCACGGGAACGGCGGAGTCAGACGAGATGAATAGCCTTGAGCCGATTCTGATCGCCTTGCTGGTGATCTTGTTCATCTGGGGCATGTATCTCCTTCCCCACCTGCGCGGTGGCCGACGTGAGGCACCTATCGCTTCCACCGAACGGTTCGACCAATGGACCCATGTCATGGCCGAGGTCCAGCGCCGTGATCAACCCGTCGGCCGGACGAAGGAGGCGGTGCGCATCCGCCGCCGCCGTTCGCTGGTCGCCCTGATCGGAATGGCCGTGCTGACCCTGGTCGTGGCCGGCTTCACCTGGTCGCTGAACTGGCTGCTCGTCAATCTGGCGGTCGATGCCGTGCTCGCCTGGTACGTCGGTATGTTGCTCCAGGTGAAACAACGCGAAGCCACCAAGGTGGCGGTGAGGCATCTCGCCACCCGGCCGGCCGACGCCGACGCGCCCCCGGTTCGCATCGTCGCCGGCAACTGATCGCCGGTGGATGATCTCCACCGGATCGATTCCTCTCTCCGCCCGATCCTCGACGCCCGTTTTGCTGCTCGCGAGATAGGAATCACGCGTAGCCGCACGATCATCCGTTCCTCCGCCAACGCCATCCGGGCACTCCACCGCGGCGATCTCGGTAACGCCGATCGTCTCCTGGCCGAGGCGTCGGCGGCGCTCGTCGACGTGGTGACGGCCCTGGCGGATCACCCCGACATCCTGCACGCCGGCTTCGTGGCGGATGCCGCCAAGGAGTGCGCCGAGGCGCATCTCACCCGGGCGATCCTGACCGGCGCCCCATTGCCGATGGCGGCCGAACTCGGCATCGACCCCGTTCCATATCTCCATGGGCTCGGGGAGACCGTCGGTGAAGCCCGGCGACATCTGCTCGACCTGCTCCGGGCAGGCAACCTGTCCGAAGGAGAGCGGGTTCTGGAGGCGATGGACTCCATCGTCGACCTGCTAGCCACCCTCGACTACCCGGACGGCATGACCGCCGGGCTTCGCCGGACGACCGACGTTGCCCGCTCGCTGGTGGAACGGTCTCGCTCCGACCTGACGTCGACCGTCGTGCAAGAGCGTTTGCGCAGAGACATCGCCGACCGGCTCTGATGAGCGCCGGTGGTCGTCGGCTACACTGCTCTCCTCCCGGGGGTGTAGCTCAGATGGCAGAGCGCTTCCGTCGCATGGAAGAGGCCAGGGGTTCAAATCCCCTCACCTCCACGTCGTGAACTCGGGCCAGGACAACGTTCCCAAACAACATCGTCTGACGACCGCCCTGGCTGTGAGCCTGGGTTTGTTCGTGGCGGGGTGCTCCAGCACCGGGTCGGATCCGTCGCCACCTCCATCATCGAGCGTCGATACTGGTAGCCCGGCGGAGACCACCGCTCCCGCCACGACGGTGTCGCCCACCCCCGGGATGCCGGAGGAGCTGGCTGAAGAGGTCGATCGGCTGATCGCCCTCACCGAGGAACTGCGCGAGCTCGAGTTCCTTCAACCTCCGGTGGTCTCGGTGGTGACCCGCCAGGAGCTGGCGGAGCGGGTGCGGGCCGACCTGGCCGAGGACCTGGAGGACATCGCCACGTCGGAGAAGGTCTACCGGCTGCTCGGTCTGGTGGGCCCGGAGCTGGACCTGGCCGAGTTGTATCAGGATCTCTATGGCGAACAGGTCGCCGGGTTCTATGACGGTGACACCGGCGAACTCGTCGTCCCTGCCGACACCACGACCTTCACCCTGCTGCAGCAGTCGACGATGGTTCACGAGTTGACCCATGCCCTCACCGACCAGCATTTCGGGATGTGGGACAACTACCAGGCGCTGGTCGACAGCGAGCACTTCGACGAAGCCACCGCGTTGCTGGCGATTGTCGAAGGTGACGCGGTTCTCACCGAGGCCCTCTTCTACGAGACGCTCGATCAGGACGATCAATCCCAGCTGCTGGATGACTCGCTCGGTGTCGACCGGGAGGTGTTCGAGCGCGCCCCCCTCTTCGTGCGAGACGGGTTGGTCTTCCCCTACGAGGCCGGGTTTCGCTTCATCCTCGATCTGTTCGTCGAAGGGGGGCACGAGGCGGTAGACGAGGTCTACGAGCAACCGCCGCTGTCCACCGAGTCGGTGTTCGACCTCAGCCTCGAGTCTCCGCTCCCGATCGAGGGGACGGTCCTGGCCACCGCCGGATACGAAGTCGACTCCAACGGCAGTTGGGGCGCGCTGTCGTGGAAGCTGATGTTCGATCAGATCATCGGCGGTGATCCGACCGCCGTCGATGGCTGGGGCGGTGACCGGGCGATCGTGTACACCGACGGCCTCAACGTGATGATGACGCTGGAATATCGGGGCGATACGCCGGCAGATGCCGAGGAGATGCTGGAGGCCCTCGACCGCTACTTCTCGGCGGTCTCGGGTGAGGCAGCTGTCCTCTCGGGTGGGGTACGGCGCTTCGACCGTCCCGGCTACATCGCCTTCACTCCGGCCGGCGGCACCGGGGTCGTCCTGGTGGTGGCCGATGACCCGTCCGTCGGCGCCGAGGCTCTCACCACCCTCACCGGCTGAGCGCGCTGCGCCGTGCGCCTTGCGCCATGCGCCGTGCGCAGCGCAGCTATCGGGCATCGGCCATCGGGCATCAGCCACGGCAGCCACCCTTCGTTCTCTGTTCAAGGTTCAAGGGTTCCAAGTTTCGAACGTTCAACTTGGAACTTGGAACTTGGACCTTTGTCCGATAGCTGACAGCTGATCTTGCTGATAGCCAACTCCCTAGGCATCCCGTCGCTCTGGTCGTATCTTCCGTCGTATGGAGACATTGGGTCTGCGCACCGCGTCGTGGGTCTCCGGGCCGGTATTGGTGGCGTCCACCTTCCGGGAGCGATGGCGGGGACTGCGACCGTGCCCGGAAGGTCGCTCGATGCTCATACCGGGGAGATCCGTGCATGGGATGGGGATGACGGAGCCACTCACCGTGATCGGCATCGACCCGGGCGGACGGGTTGTCGGTATCCGGCGACTCCATCCAGGGGGTGTGGTACTCATGCTCGGGGCCCGCTGGCTGCTGGAACAACCCGTGGCCGGCTCGGTGCCCGGTCACGGGGAGGTGCTCTCTATGGTGAATTCGTGCCTGGATACCTGATCCTGTGTTCCACCCCCATCGGAAACCTCGGCGATGTGTCCCCCCGGCTGGCGGAGGCGTTGAGGACGGCCGACGTGGTGTTCGCCGAGGACACCCGGCGCGCCAGGATCTTGCTGGCCGAGGTGGGGGCGAACCCTCCCGTCCGCAGCTATTTCGTCGGGAACGAGGCCGACCGTGCGGCCGAACTCTCCGAACGGCTCGAGGCGGGGGCCACCGTGGCGCTGATCACCGATGCGGGAACCCCGGGGGTGGCGGATCCCGGGGTCTCGGCGGTCGCGACCGCCCGAGCGATTGGCGCCGTGGTCTCCGTGATTCCCGGCCCAAGCGCCGTCACCGCCGCCCTGGCGGCTTCCGGCTTTCCGGCCGATGCCTTCGTGTTCGAAGGGTTCCCACCCCGCAAGGAGCGGTCCCGATTCTTCGCCCGGCTCGCCGGCGAGCTGAGGACGATCGTGCTGTTCACCAGTCCCCATCGTGTCCGGTCCGACCTGGCCGACCTGGTGGCGTATCTGGGAGCGGATCGTCCGGTGTGTGTGACCCGCGAGCTGACCAAGAAGTTCGAGGAGATCTGGTGGGGAACTTTGGAGGAGGCGGCCCGGGTGTGGGGTGAGCGGGATCCGAAGGGGGAGTTCACCTTGGTGATCGCAGGAGCCCCCCGGGTGGCGGGCGATCTGGAGGAGGCGGTCGGCCGCGCCCGTGAGTCGATGGCCGCCGGGATGAGCAGATCGGAGGCGGCCCGGTCGACGGCAGCGGAATTCGGCCTCACGAAACGGGAGATCTACGACCGGCTCGGTTGATCGCTCAGATCGACAGCTGGCCCCGGCAGGGGGTACAGACGCCTCTGCCCTTGAAGTTCTGGACGTGGGTGGTGTCGCCGCAAAACACGCACGTGTCCTCGAGTTTGCGAAGCACGATGCTGGTGCCGTCGACCGAGATCGCCAGCTGGTCGCCCTCCCGGATGTTGAAGAGGCGGCGCGTCTCGGCGGGAATCACGATTCTTCCCAGATCATCGATCTTCCGGGCGATACCCGAATCCATACCACCTCCAACCGGGCTCACGTTACCGCCCGAACCGGAGCCGCGTCGGGCCGATGAGTAGATTGCACCAACCATGGGATGGGTCGACACCCACTGTCATCTCCAACTCGACGACCGCCCGCCCGAGCGCCTGCTCGAGGCGGCGGACACCGTCGACTGGATCGTTGCGCCCGGGGTCGATCTCGACTCATCACAGGCATCGTTCGACCTCGCCGTCAGGTTCCCGGGGCGGGTGCTCCCCACCGCCGGCCTTCACCCCCACGACGCCGACCAGTGGCCGGCCCAGGAGAAGGGCATTGCCGGATTGGCACCAGGGGCGGCCGCCATCGGGGAGACGGGGCTCGACTACTACCGGAACCTCTCGCCCCGGGGAGCGCAACGGGACTCGTTTCTGGCCCACATCGAACTGGCTGCGGCCCTCGACAAACCCCTCATCGTCCATTGCCGGGACGCCTTCGACGACGTGCTGGCGATGATCGTCGCCGGCGGGATCGGGCCGCAGGTGGTGCTCCACTGCTGGACCGGTGGTCCGCGCTGGACCCGCCGGTTCCTCGAAACAGGCGCCACCTTCAGCTTCGCCGGGCCGGTGGCTTTCGAAACCGGGGATACCGTGCGGTTGGGGGCGGCCCTCGTCCCGCCCGAGCGGGCGATGGTCGAGACGGACACCCCCTACCTCGCTCCGCCCCCCCACCGGCAGGAGCCGAACCAGCCGGCCTGGGTTCCGCTGGTCGGAGCCGCCCTCGCCCGGGTGTGGTCGCTCCCGGTCGAGGAGGTCGAACGGCTGACCACCGCCCGGGCGACTGCGGTGTTCGGACACTCGTGAGCATCCAGACCCGGACCGAGATCCTCGACCTGCTCGACCGGCACGGCCTGGCGCCGAGCAAGGTGCTGGGTCAGCACTTCCTGGCCGATCCCAATCTCATCCGCAAGATCGTGGCCACCGCCGGGGTCGGGCCCGGCGACCGGGTGGTCGAGATCGGGGCAGGGACAGGGACACTGACGGCGGCGCTGGCCGAGTCGGGCGCCACCGTGGTCGCCTATGAGGTCGATCGCCGTCTCGAACCGCTCCACCGGGATGTGCTGGGAGGGCTGGCCAACGTCGAGATCCGCTACGCCGATGTCACCAGGGTCGACCTGGAGGTCGAGCTCGGGCCGGGGCCGTGGCGATTGGTGGCCAACCTCCCCTACAACGTCGGCACTCCGCTTCTCCTGGACATCCTGCGCAGGGTCCCCGCCGTAGAGCGGATGGTGGTGATGGTGCAGCGGGAGGTGGCGGATCGACTGGCGGCTGCTCCCGGCAGCCGGATTTACGGGCTCCCCAGTGTCGTGGCCCAGATCCACGGACAGGTCCGGCTCGCATTCCGGGTTCCTCCCCAGGTCTTCATCCCGCCGCCGGCGGTGCAGTCGGCGGTGGTGTCGATCGAGCGGATCCCTGCCCCACCCGGGGCCGAACGGGCGATCGAGCTGGCCGCCCGGGCGTTCGGGCAGCGCCGGAAGATGATCCGCACCTCGTTGGCCCTCCCCGCCGATCAGATCCTCCGGGCAGGACTTGTGCTCACCGCCCGGGCCGAAGAGCTGACGCCGTCCGACTATCTCCGGCTTGCCCAGGTGTCCGATGGTTGACTGGCTGGCCCCCGCCAAGATCAATCTGTCGCTCGAGGTGCGACCTCCCGATCGGTCCGGTTATCACCCGATTCGATCACTGGTGCAATCCATCGAATGGTGCGATGTGATCGGGATCGAGGTGGGTGACGAGGATCGGTTGGTCGTCACCGGCGCCGATCTGCCCGATGGCGGCGACAACCTGGTGTGGAAGGCGGTCGACCGGTTGGCGGGTAAGGACAGACCTCCCCTCGATTTCCTCCTGGAGAAGCGGGTGGCGGTGGGGGCCGGCCTGGGGGGAGGCAGCTCGGATGCGGCAGCGGTGCTCACCGGGGTGGCAGGACTGCTCCGGATCGCCGACGACCGGGTGGTGGCGGCGGCGGCCGAGGTGGGGGCGGATGTCTCCTTTTTCCTGCGCGGGGGCACGGCAGTCGTAGAGGGTTATGGCGAGCGGGTGTCGGACCTTCCCGGGTTGCGGGGGTTTGGGGTGGCGGTGGTGGTGCCTCCGTTCGAGCTCTCCACGCCCGAGGTGTACCGGCGCTGGGATGATCTCGGGTACCCGGCCGGTGGGCGTATCCAGGATTCGGATCTGCCGCCGGCCCTACGAGGCGGCCCCGATCTCCGCAACGACCTGACACCGGCGGCGCTCTCGCTCCGTCCCGATTTGGGAGATTGGATCGCAGATCTCACCGTCCGCTGGGGGATGGCGATCGCCATGAGCGGGAGTGGTCCTTCTCTCTTCGGGTTCTTCCCGAACCTCGACGAGGCCGAATCGGCGGTGGGCGGACTCCCTGCCACCGCCCGGGCTTCGGCCGCCGCCGCCCTCCGGCCGATCGGAGTGGCGATCGCCCCGGTTTGAGCACCAGGTAACATTTGCCGACCGTGACCGGCCACCCGATGGGGGGTGGTGTAACTGGCAGCACAACGGATTTTGGCTCCGTTAGTACGGGTTCGAGCCCTGTCCCCCCAGCAATGACACACCCAACCCTTCCCCACCTGGCGGTGGTGCTCGCAGCCGGAAAGGGCACCCGGATGCGGTCGGATCTCGCCAAGGTGCTCCACCCCGTGGCCGGTCGCCCGATGATCGGCTGGGTACTCGACGCGGTGGGGGCCACCCTCCCGGCCCGTACGATGGTCGTCGTCGGGTACCAGGCGGATCGGGTCAGACGGGTTCTGCCCGGGTGGGCGGAATCGTGCCTCCAGGCCGAACAACTCGGAACCGGGCACGCCGTCTCGATCGCCCTCGATGCCTTCGGCGAGGTGGATCCGGAGGCGACGCTGCTGGTGGTGGCCGGCGACATGCCGCTCATCACGAGCGGTCTGCTCGACCGGTTGCTCACGTCCGACCCCACCTCACCCTTGAGGTTGGTGACCGCCCGGGTCGCCGACACCCGTGGGTTCGGGAGGGTGGTCCGCCGGCCCGATGGATCCGTTCAGGGTGTGGTCGAGGAAAAGGATGCCGACGCCGAGATCAGGGCGATTCGAGAGGTCAATGCCGGCATCTACGCCTTTCGGGTCGGCCCGCTCCGCCACGACCTATCGCAGTTGAAGGCCGACAATGCCCAGGGCGAGTACTACCTGCCGGACGTCATCGCCATGGTCACCGGCCGGGGCGAGCCAGTCGTGGCGGTCGAGGCATCGGAGCGAGAGGTGATGGGGGTGAACACGGTGCTGCAGCTGGAGGAGGCGGAGGCGGCGCTGCTCGCCGAAGACGGTTGTTCGTCGTTGTGAGCTCGGGGGACGGCCGACTACCGTTGCCCTGGGTTCAACCGAGCGCAGGAGAGACGTCGTGGACATCATCAGCCGCAAGCGCCTCATGCTCTTCTCGGGCGGTTCCAACCTTCCCCTGGCCGAGGAGGTGGCCGATCTCCTCGGTGTTCCGCTGGGAGGACTGCTCCGATCGCGTTTTGCCAATGACGAGCTGTATTGCCGCCCCACCCACAGCGTCCGCGGCACCGACTGCTTCGTGATCCAGAGCCACAGCAAGCCGATCAACGACGCCATCATGGAGCAGCTGATCATCATCGACGCCCTCAAACGGGCCTCGGCCCGCAGGATCACGGCCGTCATGCCCTTCTTCGGGTACGGGCGTCAGGACAAGAAGGTTCTTCCCCGCGAACCGATCACTGCCCGTCTCATCGCCGATCTGTTCAAGACCGCCGGGACCGATCGACTGGTCTCGGTCGACCTCCACTCCGGACAGCTCCAGGGTTTCTTCGGTGAGCCGTTCGACCATCTGACCGCCTTGCCGATCATCTCCGACTATCTGCGGGCGGCGATCGACGGTCCGGTGGCGGTGGTGTCACCCGACGCCGGCGGTGTGAAACGGGCCGAGAAGCTGGCGCGACGCCTCGATGGTTCGGTCGCCTTCGTCTACAAGCGACGCGACCCCGACCGTCACAACGAATCGCTGGCCCTCGAGGTCTCTGGAGAGGTGTCGGGGCGGCATGCCGTGATCGTCGACGACATGATCGATACCGCCGGCACCGTCTGCAATGCCGCCGAACTGGTGCGGGAGCAAGGAGCGGAGTCGGTCAGGATCGTGGCGACCCACCCGGTGCTGTCCGGTCCGGCGGTGGATCGACTCAAGAACGCCCCGGTCGACGAGGTGATCGTGACCAACACCCTTCCCGTGTCCGACGATGCCCGCCAGCTCGACAAGCTGGTGGTCCTCTCGATCGGCCCGATCGTCGCCGAGGCGCTGCAGGCGATCTTCTTCGACTCGAGCGTCTCCGAGATCTTCCTGGGGGAGAACGAATAGCCTCTCGGGTCGGACCGGCTCACCAGCCCCGGCAGCGGTCCCACCGGTCCACGACCACCCCGTTCGAGACGACGACGTATTCGTCGTGGCAGGCGGCGGTGAGACAGGCATGGTTGGGAAACACCCTGAGCCGCGCCCCCAGCCGCAACGGTCCGGCCCCGGGGCCGGGGGAGACGATCCCGTGCTCCTGGGTGACGCGCTGCACTCGCCACCCGGGGAGCTGGTTCCCGTCGACGTCGCCCACCAGCCCGAACCCGTGATCGGTCCCGGCTGTGCTTCGGTCGAGTGACAGAGCGAGAGCCCCGGCGTCGATCACATACCCGTCGGGGCGGACACCGATCACGGTCGCCAGGACCGAGCAGGCGATGTCCTCCAACCGGCAGGTTCCGATCCCGGCTTGAAAGGTGTCGCCGAACACGAACACCCCGGGGCGCATCTCGGTCACGCCTGCCAGGTGCCGGGCATGGAGCGCAGTCGGAGTGGAGCCGACGCTCACCCCCTCCAGCTCGATGCCGATGCTCCTGATCCGGCCGGCGGCGGTGACCACTGCCGAGCGTTCCCGTTCGGCCCAACCGGCCAGCTCCTCGGGTGTTCTCCCGTCATAAGCCGCTCCGGCGTGGGTCATGACCCCGCGCAGGCGTTCACCGAGCCTGGCGGCCAGTTCGAGCAACTCGTCCGAACCGGGGGAGATACCGGAGCGGCGTCCGTCGCAGTCGATCTCGATCCAGGTTCCCACCTCGGGGGTGTATTCGAGTGCCTGGCGGGAGTCGATCACCACCTGGATGTCTACGCCCTCCTGCTCCAACCGCTGGATCTGATCGACCCGGGCCGGTCCCAGCGCCACCGCGTACAGGATGTCGGTGTAGCCGGCGCCGGCGAAGTAGCGGGCCTCCGCCATGGTCGACACGGCAATGGCGTCCGCCCCGATCAGATCGGCCACCTGTCTCGACTTGGCGGTTTTCTGGTGGGGACGGAGGGTCACGCCCAGGTCGGCCGCCCGAGCCTGCATCCGGGCGATGTTGGCGATCAACCGGTCCCGATCGAGGAGGAGAGCCGGAGTAGCCACTCCGGCCCACACGTCAGCCACGGATCGGCGGGAGGAGAATCACTTCTCCTGGGAAGATCAAGTCCGGATCTCCCGATCGGATCCTCTCTTCGTTGGCCTGGATCATCTCCAGCCAGTAGGGGACGACCTCGTGGTCGGCGGCCGGTCTTCCCAGGCTCTTGTTCATCCGGCGGGCGGCCAGATCCCACAGGTTGTCTCCGGGGCGGACCACTACCTCGAGGGTGGCGTCGGCGTAGACCACGATCTCGGGAGACTCCTGCCCGGACACGGCCGGCACCTGCTCCTGCATCTGCTCCTCACCTTCATCGATCTTCTCGTCGAGGTACTGGTAGGCGTCGGGAACCTCGACTGTCTGGGGGACAGGGGTCGGGCCGGGCTGAGGCCACGAGACGGCCGGGGTGGCCAGGGTGGCGAGGGCGAGAGATCCGGCCACCAGGCGATCGCTCGCCCGCCGCACTGCCGGCAGGGTCAAGATTCCGACCCCGGCGGTGATCCTGGCCCAGCCCGCCATCCGGGCCGTGACATACAGCAGCGTGGATCCGATCAGCCAGTAGCCGATCGCCAACCCCATCGTCCGCAGCAGGGCGGCGAGGGCGTCTTCGAAGGCGGTCCCATCCAACCAGCCGGCCAGATCGGTCCACGAAACTCGCATCGCCGGTTGTCGCCCGATGCGGTGCAGGATCGCTATCGACAGGGCCGGAATCACCACCGCCGACGCGACGGCGCCCAGATTGCGTGCTCTCCCGCGCATAGTCGTCAATGTAGGCGCAGGTTCGGTCGGGGGGAAGGGGTACGATCAGAGGCCCGGAACACGAAGAAGGTGCAAACGTGAAGATTCGAATCGGAATCGCCGAGTCGGAGAAGGTTGTCGAGGTGGAAGTGGAGGATGCCTCCGATTTCGAGGCGACCATGTCGACTGCATTCGATCAGGGGAACGGGTTGATCTGGCTGACGGACACCCGACGGCGTCGAGTGGGCATTCCCCGCGAACGGATCGCCTTCGTCGAGATCGACACCGCCTCGGACCGGCCGGCGGTGGGTTTCGGCGGCTGACCGCCGACCCCGGCGGTGGGCCCGACGATTGATCTCGAAAACGAATGAGGACCGGGAAACCCGGTCCTCATCGTGTTGGTCTGGAGCCTCGGATCAGAGAGCCCGGCGGCGCCGTTCGGCCAGCCAGCGCTTGCGGAGACGCCGGCGCTCGTCCTCGGCGTAACCGCCCCACACACCGGCTTCCTGGTTCGACTCGAGGGCGTACTGGAGGCAATCGTCTTTGACGATGCACTCGGTGCAGATCTGCTTGGCGGCTTCGATCTGCTCGATGGCGGGGCCGGTGGTTCCGATCGGGAAGAAGAGGCCGGGGTCGGAATCCCGACAGGCCGACATCTCTCGCCATTCGGTCGTGGTGATCGTGAGCATGGGTTCGTTTACCTTTCTGCCGGTTGCGGCGAGCTCCACCTTGTGAAAATATTCACGAGCGGGCCCGGGCCGAAGAACCGGGGGGAGTGCTTGTTCCTTGAACGCTAACGTCTGTCATCAGTCAACGCAATGGAAATTTGTGAATTTTTTCGGAGAAGTGGTAAGTGTCGTCGGGCACAGGGGCTGGCCGACCCGATTCCCGGACAACACGGTGGCCGGGTTCCAGGCGGCGTTCGAGGTGGTTTCGATGGTGGAGACGGACATCCGCCGCGCCGCCGGGGGTGAACTGGTTCTGTCCCACGATGCCCACCTGGGCGGCTTGACGGTGGCGGAGACCCGCTGGGAGGACCTGCGCACACTGGATCTGGGCGGAACCGGTCCCGCCTCCCTCGCCGAGGCACTCGCCGCCTGTCCGGCCGGGCGGTGGAACCTGGAGATCAAGAACGACCCACTGGACCCCGGCTATGAAGACGATCTGGCGATCGCCATGGAGACTGCCGAAATGGCCGGACCGGGTGATCTGTGCACGAGTTTCTACTGGCCCAACGTCGACCTGATCCGGGACCGCCTGCCCGAGGTCCGAACCGGGTTGCTGGTGGACGAGGGCTGGGACCTGACCGAGGCTGCCCACCATGGGCGGGAGAAGGGGCATATCGCGCTGGCGGTCCATTGGTCGATCCTGGAACGGGACCCGGGTGAGATCCGCCGTCTCGCCGGTCTGGGCCTGGCAACGGTGACCTGGACCGTCAACGACCCCGCAATGGCGCTCCGCCTGGCCGAGGCGGGTGTGGCGGCCATCATCACGGACGATCCCGGCTCGATTTCGGAGGCATTGCGATGAGTATCCAGGACGAACTGTCGATCGAACTGAAAGACGCCATGCGGGCCGGGGACAAAGCCCGTAGGGACGTCATCCGTCAGGTGCAGACCGAGGTCACGGTGCTCAAGTCGTCACCCGGCTTCACCGGCGGCGTGACCGACGAAACCTATCGGTCGGTGATCGCCTCGTACTCGAAGAAGATGCAGAAGGCGATCGAGGAGTACCGGTCGTTGGGGGAGAGGGGGTCGGCGATGGCGGACAAGCTCTCTTTCGAGGTCGACTATCTCTCCCGCTGGCTTCCGAAGAAACTCGACGAAGTCGGCACTCGGGCCCTGATCGACACGACCATCGCCCGGCTCGGTTTGGCGGGCGATCCCAAGGCCGCCGGTCGGGTGGTGGGAGAGCTCATGAAGGAGCACAAGGACCAGCTCGACGGGCTCCTGGTCAACCGGCTGGTTCGCGAGTCGCTCGGGGCGTGATCTCGTACGAGCCGATGCTGGCCGTCCCCTGGCCGGCGCCGTTCGACGATCCTGCCTGGTGGTTCGAGGTCAAGTGGGACGGAGTCAGGGTGCTGGTCGAGGCCGAACCGGGGCGGGTCCGGCTCCGGAGCCGATCAGGGCGTGACATGACCGCCACCTACCCCGAGCTGACCGGTTCGGTGGTCGACCGCCCCACCGTCCTGGACGGCGAGATCATCGCTTTCGACTCCGGGGGGATTCCCTCCTTTGGAGCGCTTCAGTCGCGAATGAACGCCACCCGCCCCGTCGCCGGCACTCCCGTCTCACTGGTGGTGTTCGACCTCCTCCACCACGGACAGCCGCTGATCGGGCTCCCGATCGAAGAGCGTTGGGAACGCCTGGCGTCACTCGATCTTCCCGGGGTGGTGCGTTCCGAACCGGTGCGAGAGAACGGGCTGGCGTTGTTCGAGGCGGCCGAGGGCCTGGGGATCGAGGGGATCGTGGCAAAACGGGCGGCCAGCACCTATCAGCCCGGCCGCCGTTCCCCCGACTGGCGCAAGGTCCCGATCCGGCGCCGCACCAAGGCGCTGGTGGGCGGATTCACTCCAGGGGAGGGTGGCCGGTCGGCTTCATTCGGCGCCCTGCAACTGGGGTTGTGGCACGAGGGGCGGCTGAGATACGTCGGGGGAGTCGGAACCGGGTTCGATGAAGTGTCCCTCATCAGGATTCGCCAGACCCTCGACCAACTCGGCGGTGAGCCGGTGGCAGTGCGCGGCGATTGGCCGCCGGGAACCCGGTTTGTCCTGCCGGTGCTGGTGGCGGTGGTCGAGTACCTCAATTGGACGAGCGGCGGCCGTCTGCGGGGCCCGGCGTTCGTCGGGTTTGGCGACGACGACCCTGAGGACATCACCTGGCGCTCGGAAGGACCGGGTGACATCGGCGAGCCGACCGGATAGCCTTCAGACATGCGTTCAATCTGGAAAGGGGCGATCTCGTTCGGATTGGTGACGATCCCGGTGGCCCTCTTCAGCGCCACCGAGGATCGAACCCCGAAGTTCAAGATGCTCCGGAAATCGGATGGCAGTCCCATCAAGTACAAGCGGGTGGCGGAGAGCGACGGGTCCGAGGTCACCTGGGACGAGATCGTGCGCGGGTTCGAGGTCGACAAGGGCAGTTACGTGGTGTTCACCGACGAGGAGTTGTCCGCCGCCGCCTCCAAAGGGGGCGCCAAACTCGTCGACGTGCTGCAGTTCGTGGAAGAGTCGGAGATCGACCCTATCGCCTACAAGTCCTCCTACTACCTGGCCCCGGAGAAGACCGGCCTGAAGGCATACAAGATCCTCACCGAGGCACTCAGCGACAAAGGCAGGGTGGGGATCGCCCGGGTCGCCCTCCGCGACAAGGAGCACCTGGCGACTCTGCGGGTCAAGGACGGGGTGCTGGTGCTCGAGACCATGTACTGGCCCGATGAGATCCGTCAGGCCGAGTTCGAGGAACTGGAGACTCCCGTCGAGGTGCGCCCCGAAGAGGTGGCGATGGCCGAGATGCTGGTCGACAGCATGACCCGGCCCTTCGAGGCCTCCGAACACGTCGATCGCTCGCGCGAACGCATCGAGGAACTGGCCAGGATGAAACAGGACGGCGAGGAGATCGTCACCGTGGCCACTCCCGAGCCGACCAAGGTGGTCGATCTGCTCGAAGCGCTCAAAGCTTCCGTCGAAGCCGCCAAAGCCCGCAAGGCCGGTTAGCCCGGCCGGGCGGCACAAGACGCATGGCGCAATGCGCATGACGCAGGACGCAAGGGCGCTCCCGGCAGGATTCGAACCTGCGCACCCGGCTCCGGAGGCCGGCGCTCTATCCCCTGAGCTACGGGAGCAGTCGGGCTGGCGAGTGTAGCTGGCGCCCGTTCCGCCCCTGCGAGCCGGAACCAGCTGTCGTCTTCCACGGTTCAGGGTTCAAGGTTCAAAGGTTCAAAGTTCCGAATCCGCCTCGTTCACCTTCAACCTTGAACCTACAACCTTCAACCTTGAACTCTCTTTCCTTCTTCCTTCTTCCTTCTTCCTTCTTCGTTGATCGTTCATCGTTGATCGTTCATCGTTCCGGGACCGCGCCACACCGCTCTACCATCTCCCTCATGCGTATCGGCGTTGGAATCCTGGGCGGGGGCACGGTGGGGGGAACCCTGGCCCGGAAACTGATCGAGGATCATGCGGTCATCGCGGCCAAGTCGGGGATCGATCTCGAGTTGATCAAGGTGGCGGTTCGGGACCTCTCCAAACCCCGCCCGTTTCCCAGCGACGTCCTCACGACCGATCCCTTCGAGGTGGTCAACCACCCCGATGTGAAACTGGTGGTCGAGTTGATGGGTGGGCTCGAGCCTGCCCGAACCTTGGTGCTGGCCGCCCTCCGGGCAGGAAAGCCGGTGGTCACCGCCAACAAGACCCTGGTGGCGGCGGACGGGCCCGCCCTCTTCGAGGCGGCGGCCGGGACCGGTGTCTCGTTGTTGTTCGAGGCGGCGGTGGGAGGGGGCATCCCCCTCATCCGCCCCCTGTCAGAATCCCTGGCCGGCGAGCGGATCGACCGGATTCTCGGCATCGTCAACGGCACCACCAACTTCATCCTCACCGCCATGGCGGGTGAGGGCCGCAGCTACGCCGATGTGCTGGCCGAGGCGCAGCGGCTCGGGTTCGCCGAAGCCGACCCGACCGCCGATGTCGGCGGACACGATGCCGCCGCCAAGGCGGCGATTCTGGCCGGGCTGGCATTCGGGGTCTGGGTGGGGGCCGACGGGGTCTACCGGGAGGGAATCGACGGCCTCGACATCAAGGACATCGACTTCGCCCGTCAGTTCGGATTCGGGGTGAAGTTGCTGGCGGTGGCCGAGTCGACCGCAGATGGCGTCTCGGTTCGGGTTCACCCTTCGCTGGTTCCCCTCGACCACCCGCTGGCAGGGGTGCGGGGGGCCCACAACGCCGTCTTCATCGAAGGTCCGGCTCTCGGACAGCTGCTCTTCACCGGTCCCGGGGCGGGCGGCGACCCCACCGCCACGGCCGTGCTGGGTGACGTCATCGACGCCTCCCGTGAGCTGCTGGCGGGGACGATGGTGGTCCCCCGGATCAGGTTCGGATCGGGGGCGGTCAAGTCGTTCGATCGGGTGGCCACCCAGTGGTACATCCGCCTCGAAGTCACCGACAGCCCCGGAGTGCTCGCCCGGGTGGCCGGTGCCTTCGGCGAATCGGGAGTGTCGATCAAACAGGTCTGGCAGGAGGGACGGGGCGACGATGCCACCCTCCTCCTCATCACCCACGAAGCCGAGGAGGCCGCCCAGCGGGCGGCGGTCGATTCCGTGGCGGCCCTCGATGTCGTCAAGCAGGTGGCGGCCACCATCCGGGTGGTCGGCGCCGAGCCCTGATGGAGTACGTCTCGACGCGGGGAGCGGCCCCGGTTCTGGGGTTCGACGATGTCCTGATCGAAGGCCTGGCGGTCGACGGCGGGCTGTATGTCCCGTCGTCGTGGCCGCAGTTGGGCAGGCTGCCCGACGGCGCCTACTGGGAGGTGGCGGCGACGGTGATCGGCCCCTTCATCGAGGGGAGCGTGGTGGCACCCCACCTCGCCGACCTGGCCGAGTCGACCTACCGCCGTTTCCGGCACCCGGAGGTGGCTCCGCTCCGGGAGGTCGGACCGGATCATCACCTGCTCGAACTGTTCTGGGGACCGACCCTCTCCTTCAAGGACTACGCCCTGCAACTGGTGGGGGCCATGTTCGACCTGGTGCTGGCCGAGCGGGGAACCCGGATCACCGTGCTGGGGGCCACGTCGGGTGACACCGGGTCGGCTGCGATCGAGGCGCTGGCCGATCGGGACAACGTCGACGTGTTGATCCTGTATCCGCTCGGTCGGGTATCGGAGGTGCAGCGGCGTCAAATGACCACTGTGGAAGCGTCCAACGTCAGGGCGGTGGCGGTGGAGGGATCGTTCGACGACTGTCAGGACCTCGTCAAAGCGGCCTTCTCGGACCCCGAGTTACGGGCGACATTCGGGCTGGCAGCGGTGAATTCGATCAACTGGGCGAGGGTGATGGTCCAGGCCGTGTATCACGTGTGGGCGGCCTCCCGTCTCGGCGCTCCTTTCACGGTGTCGGTTCCCACCGGCAACTTCGGAAACGTGCTGGCCGCCGACGTCGCCCGCCGGATGGGGGCGCCCATCACCCGGTTGGCGGTGGGGAACAACGCCAACCACGGTCTGGCCGACCTGATCCGGACCGGCCGCCTGCAACGATCGGAGGTGGTCCCCACCCTCGCGCCGGCGATGGACATCCAGGTTCCCTCGAATCTGGAACGGCTCCTCTTCGAGTTGCTGGACCGCAATGGCGACCGAGTCTCCGAACTGCTCGCCCACTATCGGTCGTCGGGATCGTTGGTGCTCGACGAGGTCACCCACAGTCGGATGGCACGGTTGCTCTCGGCCTCCTGGCTCGACGACGCCGGTATCGAAGAGACGATTCGCCGGGTCCACGCCCAGACCGGACTGGTGATCGACCCCCATACGGCGACCGGTTGGGAAGCAGAGACCGACGGGCCGCTGGTCTCGGTGGCGACGGCGCACCCGGCCAAATTCGCCGCCGCGGTCGAGGCCGCCATCGGCGTCGCGCCTGGTTTGCCGGAGGATCTGGCCGACCTGCTGGTGCGCACCGAGCGGACCGAGGTGATCCCGCCGGATCTGGCGGCGGTGGTCGAGCTCCTCCACCACTGATCGACCGGGCCATTGCCGCCCTGCACCGGTTGGACGGCGCCTGGCTTGCCAACCGGAGACGATCGACTACCATGCACTTCACCGCCACAAGACCCCCCACGGGGCTTCCGCGGTAACTCCCCGTATGACCATCTCCGGGTCCGCCGTCGGCATCCTGTCGTGTCGCGATCCGGTCAGGGCTGGAAGGACCACATGACTACGAGAGCCCAACTCCAGACGAAATCCGTTGGAGAGCTCCGCGAGCTTGCCGTTTCCGCCGGTGTCGACACCGAAGGCCTCCAGAAGGCGAAGATAATCTCCGCGCTGGTTTCGGCCGGGGTCGCCACCGAGGACCCCGAGCCAACCGCCGGCATCAATCTCCCGGCCGCCAAGAGCCGGACCGAAGAGGGCGAGACCACCTCGTCCGAATCGGACGACCAAGGTCAGGGTGAAGGCTCCGCCTCCGGTGGCGACCGCCAGGGCGGTGGCGACCGGCAGTGGGAATACGACAGCAGCGGCAACCGTCGCCGCAAGCGTCGTCGCCGCACCGGACAGGGCGGCGGGGGTCAGGGTGGCGGTCAATACGGCGGCCAGGGTGACCGTCAGTACGGCGGCCAGGGTGACCGTCAGTACGGCGGCCAGGGTGACCGTCAGTACGGTGGCCAGGGTGGATACGAACGAGCCGAACAGGTGCCGGAAGGCGACCTGGAGGTCCGCGAAGGTCTGCTCGACATCCTTCCCGAGGGGTATGGGTTCCTTCGCACCAGCGGGTATCTCGCCGGCGACCACGACGTGTACGTCGCCGCCGGCCAGGTCCGCAAGTTCGGTCTTCGCAAAGGTGACCTCGTCACCGGTCCCGTCCGCCCGCCCCGTACCCAGGAGAAGTTCGCCGCCCTGGTCAGGGTCGACGCCGTCAACGGGATGACCTTCGAAGAAGCCCTCCGCCGTCCCAAGTTCGAGGGGCTCACCCCGTTGTTCCCCAACGAGCGTCTGCGACTCGAGGTGGATGGCAAGCCGGAAGGTGTCCTCACCCGGATCGTCGACCTGATCGCACCGATCGGCAAGGGCCAGCGCGGCCTGATCGTGTCACCGCCCAAGGCCGGCAAGACGACGGTCCTCAAGGAGATCGCCCAGTCGATCACCATCAACAACCCCGAGTGTTATCTGATGGTGGTGCTGGTCGATGAGCGGCCGGAGGAAGTCACCGACATGCAGCGCTCGGTCAAGGGAGAGGTCATCTACTCGACCTTCGACCGTCCGGCCGAAGAGCATACCCAGGTGTCCGATCTCGCCATCGAACGGGCCAAGCGGCTCGTCGAGATGGGCACCGATGTCGTCATCCTGCTCGATTCGATCACACGGCTCGCCCGGGCCCACAACCTGTCCACCCCGGCCTCGGGGCGGATTCTCTCCGGTGGAGTCGACAGTCAGGCCCTCTACCCGCCCAAGCGGTTCTTCGGCGCTGCCCGCAACATCGAAGAAGGCGGCTCGCTCACCATCCTCGGCACCGCCCTGGTGGAAACCGGCTCCAAGATGGACGAGGTGATCTTCGAGGAGTTCAAGGGCACCGGCAACATGGAGTTGCGCCTCGATCGCAAGCTGGCCGACAAGCGCATCTACCCTGCCCTCGACATCGAGGCTTCGGGAACAAGGAAGGAAGAGCTGTTGTTCGACCGTCGTGAGCTGACACAGGTGTGGAAGCTGCGGCGGGTGCTGCTGGCTCTCGAATCCGGAGCGGCCCTCGAGTTGCTGATCGACAAGCTGAAGAACACGAAATCGAACGATGACTTCCTGACCGAGGTCGCCAAGAGCGGCGGCTGAGGTCGGAAGGCCGAGGAGAATCAACCATGCGTACCGAGATCCACCCCAAGTACGACGACGTCCAGGTGACCTGTTCGTGCGGAAACGTATTCACCACTCGTTCGACCAAGACCGGAGCGATGCACGTCGAGTTGTGCAACGAGTGCCATCCATTCTTCACCGGTCGTCAGAAGCTCGTCGACACCGGCGGTCGGGTCGAGAGGTTCCAGAAGCGGTATGGGAGCGGCACCGCCGTCAAGTCGAAGCGGGCGCAGAAGGCCCAGGTCGACTCGCCCGACGCGGCCGAGTGAACCCGGCTCTTGCCGGCTGATCCCCAGCTCACCGTCGGCGGCCAGGCCGTCATCGAAGGGGTGATGATGCGCGCCCCCCAGGGGTGGGGGGTGGCCGTCCGCAAGCCCGACGGGCTCATCGAGGCCGTCCGCCACGATCTTCCCAGACTCTCCTCCCGCTCCCGGGCGGCCAAGATCCCGTTCATCCGCGGCGTGATGGTGCTGGGGGAGTCGCTCTCGCTCGGCTACAAGGCGCTCGCTTGGTCGGCTCAGAAGTCCGTCGGCGACGAGGAAGAGCCGATCACCCGCCGGGAGATGGCCTTGTCCATCACCATGGCGCTGGTGTTGTTCGTGGGGTTGTTCATCCTGGCGCCGGCCTGGCTCGCCGGATGGGCGGTGGGCGAGTCCGAGCTCGCCTTTGCCGCCGTCGAATCGGTGGTTCGCCTGGTGGTCTTTGTCGGATACCTGTGGCTGCTGGGGCGCTCCGAAGAGCTGAAACGGGTGTTTCGGTATCACGGCGCCGAGCACATGACGATCCACGCCTACGAGGCGGGTGACGATCTCGGCGTGGAGTCCATCTCCCGCTACCGGCCCGAACACCCCCGCTGCGGCACTTCCTTTCTGATGCTGGTGATGCTGATCGCCATCGTGGTGTTCACCTTTCTCGGCAAGCCCGGATGGCCGCTCCTGATCGCCAGCCGGATCATCGGCATTCCCATCGTGGCGGGGATCTCGTACGAGGCCCTCAAATGGTCGGGGAGCCATCGCGACAGCCGCTGGGGGAAGGTGATGGCCGCCCCCGGCATGTGGTTGCAGCGACTTACGACCGCCGTCCCCGATGCGGGAATGATCGAGGTGGCAGTGGCCGGATTGTTGGCGGCGGTGGACGAGACGGAGGCGGACCGGCTGGTCGCCACCGGCTCACTGCCGGTGCAGGCGGTCGCTGCCCGGCCGGTCTGATGGAGCTCAAGCTGCTCACCCGGCTCGAGCAGGCCGAAATCGACCTCGCCGAGGTTGAGCAACGCCTGGCTTCGCCCGACATCGACCCCTCCCAATACGCTGCGCTGGGGCGCCGGCACGCCGAGTTGAGCGCCATCACCGACCTGACCCGGGCCTGGCGGGCGGCCGAAACCGACCGGCGGGAGGCCGAAGATCTGGCTGCGGCGGACCCCGAATTGGCCGGGGACCTCCTTCGCCTGGCCGAGGAGCGCCACCGCGAGGCGGCCAGACTCGAGGGCGCCATCCGTGATCTCCTCACCCCGGTGGACCCCTTCGACAGCAAAGACGTCCTCGTCGAGATCCGGGCGGCGGCAGGTGGAGACGAGGCTGCCATCTGGGCGGGTGATCTGGCGAGGATGTACCAGCGGTGGGCGGATCGACTCGGATACAAGGTCGAGCCGATGGAGTCCAGCCCATCGGAGGCGGGCGGATTCAGCCGGGTGACGGTGGCGGTCAAGGGCAGCGGCGCCTACTCCAAGTTCAAATTCGAGGCCGGGGTGCATCGCGTTCAGCGAGTGCCCCGGACCGAGTCCCAGGGCCGGATCCACACCTCCACCGCCACGGTGGCGGTGTTCCCGGAGACCGATGAGTTCGAGAGCGTGCTGGATCCCAACGACGTGCGGGTGGATGTGTTCCGTTCGAGCGGGCCGGGGGGCCAGTCGGTCAACACGACCGACTCGGCGGTGCGACTCACCCACCTGCCCACCGGTCTGATCGTGACCTGTCAGGACGAGAAGAGCCAGCTCCAGAACAAGGAGAAGGCGTTTCGGATCCTGCGGGCCAGGCTCGGTCAGATGGAGGCCGATCGACGCCATGCCGAAGTGGCCGGCGAGCGGCGCGCCCAGGTGGGGAGTGGCGATCGATCCGAGAAGATCCGCACCTACAACTTCAAAGAGGGCCGGGTGACCGACCATCGGGCCGAGTTGACCCTATATCGCCTCGAGGCGGTGCTCGACGGGGACCTGGCCGAGTTCGTCGACGCCCTCACCACCGAAGAAAGAGCGGCGAGCCTGGCGGGGGAGTGAGCCCGGTCAGATGACCTCGATCGGGCCTGTCGTCGAGGTGATGGGGGCCCCACAATACGTGCAATTGGCCCGTCCTGGCTCGACGAGGGAGTTGCAGGAGGAGCAGCGAGACGGCTGCAGCCGGCGGCGGCCGTCGGCCTCCCCATCGTCGAGATCGAGGCTTCTGATCTTGGCGCCGAGTTGTTCGTCGGTGTACCCGTGCTCCTTGAGCAACGACCACATCGAATCGACGACGAGCACGAGACGGTCGATGCGGGCGTCGAGGTCGTCGAGTTCCGCCGCGGATTGGGCCCCCTGAGCCGCCGCCGCCCCTCGCGAGAACAGAGAGGCCTTGGCCGCCGCCTTCTCGCCCATCACGTATCCGAAGATGAAGTCCAGCATGCAACGAGCATAGGAGGCCGGGGAACAAGGATGTGACGCTCCAGAGGGTTTGCGGTAATCTGTCGTCTCTCCTGCGACGCATCGCTGATGCTGTGCGCATTCGGGGGTGGTGTAATAGGCAACACGGCAGGTTCTGGCCCTGTTATTGAGGGTTCAAGTCCTTCCCCCCGAGCCGCCCCGGGTCGAACCCGGGGACCGTCACGGTGCAGACCGGGCGACAACACAACATGGCCCCGTCGTCTAGCGGCCTAGGACGTCGGCCTCTCAAGCCGGTAACGGCGGTTCGAATCCGCTCGGGGCTGCCAGCCGAAGGAACCCTCCGATGGGGGGTTCTTCCGCGCCGGCCCCCGTCTCAGCTCTTGCCGTAGACCGGGACGAGGGCCCCGTTCATCACCCCCGCCTCCTTGGAGAGGAGGAACTCGGTCACGGCGGCGATTTCATCCGGGGTGGGCCAGTTGACGTAATCCGCATAGGGCAGCGTCGCTCTGGTGGCCGGGGTGTCGATAACGCTGGGGACGAGAATGGTGGTGGTCACCTCGGTGGCCTCCAGTTCGACCGCCAGGGTCTGTCCGAGGGCGATCACTCCTGCCTTGGCCATGTTGAACGCCGCCTGGCCGGGAGGGTTCTCGAAGGCGGCCCGGCTCCCCACCAGGACGATGCGTCCATACTCCGCCTTCTTCAGATGTGGGATGGCGGCCCGGGTCGAGACGAAGCTCGATTTCAGGTTCAAGTCGAGCATGCGTTCGTAACGCACATCATCGGTCTGTTCGACATCACGGCCTCCCGCCCAACCACCGATGAGACAGGCCAGGCCGTCGACGCTCCCAAAGGTCTCGACCGTCTCCGCCAGGAAGGCATTCATGGCGGCGGGGTCGGAACCGTCCACCCGTCGCAGCATCACCTCGGTCTCGTCGACGGTGAATGCCTCTTCGAAGCGGGCAGCTTCCTCGGGGAGGAGGTAGGTGATGGCAAGTCGGTCGCCCCTGGCCAGCAACCTCCGGGACAACGCCGAACCGAGCCCTCCGGTCCCGCCCGTGATGACGATGGTTCTTCTCACTGATCCTCTTCCGCCCGCGATCCTCTCGAATTCTCCTCCCGGCCTGCGGCCGGCGCAAAACACATGGTAAGTTCTCTCCTGTCCACCGGTCGACTTCAGGAGGTTTGGGCTGTGGCCTCGATCACGTTTGACGGAATCGGGAAGGTCTATCCGGGCGGGACTCGTGCAATCTCAGACGTTGACATCCACGTCGAAGATGGCGAGTTCGTCGTCCTGGTCGGTCCTTCCGGGTGTGGCAAGTCCACACTGTTGCGAATGGTTGCCGGCCTCGAGGAGGTGACCGAAGGCGAGTTGCGGATTGGCGACAGGGTCGTCAACGACGTGTCCCCCAAGGACCGGGACATCGCGATGGTGTTCCAGAACTACGCCCTCTATCCCCACATGTCCGTGTTCGACAACATGGCATTCGGGCTCAAATTGCGCAAGATGCCCAAGGACGACATCCGCCGCCGGGTGGAGGAGGCGGCCAAGGTGCTCGAGATCACCGAGTATCTCGACCGCAAGCCCAAGGCTCTGTCGGGCGGTCAGCGGCAGCGGGTGGCGATGGGACGGGCCATCGTGCGCGAGCCCTCTGCCTTCCTGATGGACGAGCCCCTCTCCAACCTCGATGCCAAGCTCAGGGTTCAGATGCGGTCGGAACTCGGCCTGCTCCACGCTCGCCTGAAGACGACGACGTTGTACGTCACCCACGACCAGGTCGAGGCGATGACGATGGGCGACCGGGTGGCGGTTCTCCGCAAGATCTCGGGAACCGAGTCGAACCTCCAGCAGATGGGCAGCCCCCGCAACCTCTACGACGAGCCTCTCAACCTGTTCGTCGCCGGGTTCATCGGTTCGCCGGCGATGAACTTCGTCTACGGGCGGATCGCGGGCGAGGGTGACCGGGTGTATGCCGAGTTCGCCGGTAACAAGGTGTTGATCGACCCTGCCCGGCTCGCCGAGCGCAAAGGCCTGGCCGACTACAAGAACAAGGAAGTCGTCATCGGTCTGCGGCCGGAGGGCTTCGAGGTCCTGGCGGCGGCCGGGCGCGACACCACCGAACGCACGATGGAGATCGAGGTCGGGCTGGTCGAACAACTCGGGTCGGAGGCGTTCGTCCACTTCACGCAGGCCTCGCCGCCGGTGGTAACGCCCGAGCTGCGGGAGTTGATGGAGGACCAGGGCACCGATACTGCCACCCTTGGGAACGAGTCGAAGTTCACCGCCCGGATCAATCCGGACTTCGCCCCTCGTTCCGGAGAGCGGGCCACTCTGGTGGTCGACACCACCAAGCTCCACTTCTTCGACAAAGACACCGGCGACGCCATTCGCTGAGCGCTTTGCGCCATGCGTCTTGCGTCTTGCGCAAGGCGGCTGTCGGGCATGGGCTTTCGGGCATCGGCTCAGGAGGGCGTTTGAGCGTTCGGGTAGCCGATAGCCGACGGCTGAAAGCTGGCCCGTCACACGGGACGTCGCCCGGCGAAGCCGGGCGAGACTGGCGACTTCTGACCGGCTACATTCCCTCACCATGATCAGCATGAACGAGATCGAAGAGGTCGACGCCGAGGTGGCCGGGTTGATCCGGGCGGATCTGAGCCGTCAGAACACCCACATCCACCTGATCGCCAGCGAGAACTTCGCCTCGCCGGCGGTCATGGCCGCCTCCGGTTCTGTGTTCACGAACAAATACGCCGAGGGTTACCCCGCCAAGCGTTACTACGAGGGTTGCCAGGTGGTCGACCAGATCGAGACCCTCGCCATCGAACGGGCCAAGGCGTTGTTCGGGTCGGCCCACGCCAACGTCCAATCTCATTCCGGGGCGCAGGCCAACATGGGTGTGTATCTGGCGTTGCTCAAGCCGGGGGAGAAGGTGCTGGGGATGCGGCTCGACCAGGGCGGCCACCTCACCCACGGCAGCCCGGTCAACTTCTCCGGGCAGTACTACGACTTCATCGCCTACGGGCTCGACCCTGACACCGAACGCATCGACATGGACGAGGTGCGCAAGCTGGCCATCAAGCACCAGCCCAAGATCGTCCTGGCCGGTTACTCGGCCTATTCCCGCCAGCTCGACTACCAGGCGTTCCGGTCCATCGCCGACGAGGTGGGCGCTGTCTTCATGGTCGATGCCGCCCACTTCATCGGTCTGGTGGCAGGGCGCTCCTATCCCAACCCGGTGCCATACGCGGACATCGTCACCGCCACCACCCACAAGGCGCTGCGGGGGCCGCGGGGAGGAATGATCCTGTCGAACGACCGATACGCCGGGGTCATCGACAAGGCCGTGTTCCCCGGAGGCCAGGGTGGGCCGATCGTCAGTCAGATCGCCGCCAAGGCGGTGTGCTTTCACGAAGCCGCCCAACCCGAATTCCACGCCTACACCGAACAGGTGGTGCGCAACGCCGCCGCCATGGCGGAGGCAATGATGGCCGAAGGAGTGAGGCTGGTGTCGG
>Ga0209798_10000249_pt1 | contig 31232 bp, 28 predicted proteins | sample DOMMetBare3Fresh_FD_187475 | JGI IMG/M metagenome (GOLD analysis project Ga0209798, IMG submission 187475) | Wetland sediment microbial communities from St. Louis River estuary, USA, under dissolved organic matter induced mercury methylation -... | ecosystem: Environmental > Aquatic >... | reverse complement strand
GCTCCTGTACGGGCTGTTCCGCGCCGGCGTGCAGAGGCTATAGTACGCCTTCCACATCCCCCGTCTGCGATGCCGCACGCATGGCAGATCAGGATTCCTGTGATCGCCAGAACTGCAACGCTATGCGCGGACGATTCATCACGTTTGAGGGGGGCGAGGGGACCGGCAAGTCGGTCCAGGCCTCGCTGCTGGCGCAGCGGCTGCGCGCGCTCGGCGTTGGCGTGGTGCTCACGCGGGAACCGGGCGGCTCGCCGGGAGCCGAGATCATCCGCCACGTCATCCTGTCGGGCGCGGCCAAGCCGTTCGGTCCGCATGCCGAAGCGATCCTGTTCGCGGCCGCGCGCGACGACCACATCCGCCATACCATCCTGCCCGCGCTTGAGCGCGGTCGCTGGGTGATCAGCGACCGCTTCTCCGACTCCACTCGCGTCTATCAAGGCGCGCTCGGCAATGTGGACCCGAAATTGATCCAGGGGCTCGAGCGCATTGCCGTCGGCGACCTCAAGCCCGACATCACTTTCATTCTCGACGTCGCGACCGAGATCGGACTTGAGCGCGCGCGCGCGCGGCGCGGCGACGAGGCCGCTGACCGGTTCGAACAGGAGTCGGTCGAGTTCCACGAAAAGCTCCGTGACGCGTTCCGCCTGCTGGCGCTCAGCGAGCCGAACCGCTGCGTGTTGATCGATGCCAGCGCGCCCAGCGCCACCGTCGCTGACCGGATCTGGAAGGTGGTCAGCGATCGCCTCGACCCCGCGACCGCACCGATCGTCATCGGGGATGTGGCCTCGTGAGCGCTGGCGATGCGGACGCCAGGAATGATGCCGAGCCGCCGCACCCGCGCGAGACCACTGCGCTGTTCGGCCATGCCGACGCCGAGCAGACGCTGCTCGAGGCCTATCGCAGCGGCCGCATTCCTCACGCCTGGCTGATCGGCGGCCCGAGCGGCATCGGCAAAGCCACGCTGGCTTATCGCATGGCGCGCTTTGTGCTCGCCAACCCGGATCCGGCGGCGCCCGCATTGCGCAAAGCGAAGACCCTTGCGCTGCCGGACGATGATCGCACGGTGCGGCGCATCGCCGCCCAAGGCCATCCCGATCTCCTGGTGCTGGAACGGGTCGTCAACGAGAAGACCGGCAAGCTCTACACCGTGATCCGGGTCGACGACGTGCGCCGCACGGTGCCGTTCTTCGGATCGACGGCGGGCGAGGGGGGCTGGCGGGTCTGCATTGTCGACACCGCCGACGAGCTGCAATACCCGCAGGCCGCCAATGCCCTCTTGAAGATTCTGGAGGAGCCTCCTCCCAACGCCCTGCTGCTGCTGATCAGCCACGCACCGGCCCGCCTGCTGCCGACGATCCGCTCGCGCTGCCGCCGCCTGGCGCTGAGGCCATTGTCGCAAGCCGATGTTGCGAGCGGCGCCGCCTTGGCGCTTGGCCGCGACGCCAGCGACCCTGAGCTGCGCGAGGCTGCGTCACTCGCCGAAGGCAGCATCGGGCGCGCCCTGACCTTGCTCGAGGGCCCGGCCCTGGCGCTGCGCAAGCGCGTGGTCGATCTGCTCGATCGGCTCCCGGCGGTCGATCCGCAGGCCTTGCATGCCCTGGGCGACGCGCTCGGCGGCTTCGAGCCGCAGCGGCTCGCGAGCTTCATCGACGCCGTCAACGAATGGCTCGCCAATCGCCTCGCCGCGGCCGATCGCGGCCGGATGCTGCGCATTGCGGAAGCCTGGGACAAGGTCAATCAGGCGGCGCGCGACGCTGACGAGTACAATCTGGAGCGCAAGCCGCTGGTGTTCTCGGTGTTTGGCTGGCTCGCCGAGGCGGCGCGGACCTGAGCCTCACCTTGCCGAGGCCGCGCGCGGTTGATACCTAATCCCTTGACTCGACATGGCCGGGACGGCGCACCGCCCGGCCATCCATGTCTTTGAAATATTGAAAGTTTTCGTCGTCATGGCCGACCAGCCCCGCTACTACCTGACCACGGCCATCGCCTACCCCAACGGCGCGCCGCATATCGGCCACGCCTACGAGGCGATTGCGACCGACGCGATCGCGCGCTTCATGCGGCTCGACGGCTACGACGTCTTCTTCCTGACCGGCACGGATGAGCACGGCATCAAGATGCTGCAGACCGCCGCGAAGGAAAAGATCACGCCGCAACAGCTGATCGCGCGCACCGTGCCGCGTTTCCAGGCCATGGTCGAGCGCATGAACTGTTCGAACGACGACTTCATCCGCACCACCGAGGAACGTCACCATCGCTCGTCGGAGGCCATCTGGCGGCGGATGGAGGCTAACGGCGACATTTATCTCGACAAGTATTCCGGCTGGTACTCGGTCCGCGACGAAGCCTATTACGACGAGGACGAAACGCGTCTCGACGAGAAGGGCGTGCGCATCGGGCCGCAGGGCACGCCGGTCGAATGGGTCGCAGAGGAAAGCTATTTCTTTAAGCTCTCGGCCTATCAGCAGAAGCTCATCGATCTCTACGAGAAGCACCCGGACTTCGTGCTGCCGAAAGAGCGCATGAACGAGGTGGCGAGCTTCGTGCGCCGCGGCCTGCAGGATCTCTCGATCTCGCGCACCACGTTCGACTGGGGCATCCCGGTGCCCGGCACCGATCCGCAAGGCCGGGCGCGTACGACCAACGCCCATCACGTCATGTACGTGTGGGTCGACGCGCTCACCAACTACATCACCGGCGTTGGTTTTCCCGATACCGATGCGCCCAAGTTCCGCCGCTACTGGCCGGCCGATCTGCACGTCATCGGCAAGGACATCACCCGCTTCCACGCGGTCTATTGGCCCGCCTTCCTGATGTCGGCCGGGATCGAGCTGCCACGCCGTATCTTCAGCCACGGCTTCGTCCTCAGCCGCGGCGGTGAGAAGATGTCGAAATCGGTCGGCAACGTGCTCGACCCGTTCGCGCTCGCCGATGTCTACGGGGTCGACCAGCTGCGCTATTTCCTTCTGCGCGAGGTGCCGTTCGGGCAGGACGGCACCTACAGCCACGAGGCGATCGTCAACCGCATCAACGCCGACCTCGCCAACGATCTCGGCAACCTGGCGCAGCGCTCGCTCACCATGGTGGCGCGGCAGCTCGGCGGCGCGTTGCGCGCGCCCGGCGCCTTCAGCGAGGCCGACCAGACTATCCTGGCGGCGGCCGACGCGATGGTTGGCAAGGCGCGCGACGCCATGAAGACGCAGCAGCTCCACCAGGTGCTCAACACGGCCTGGGCGGTGGTGGCGGACGCCAACCGCTATTTCGCCGGCGAAGCGCCCTGGGCGCTCGCTAAGACCGATCCGGCGCGGCAAGGCACGGTGCTCTATGTCACGGCGGAAGTGATCCGGCAGGTTTCCATCCTGGCGCAGCCGTTCATGCCGGTGTCGGCCGGCAGGCTGCTCGACCTGTTGGCGATCCCGGCCACCGAGCGGGATTTCTCCGCGCTCGGTGCTGGCCATCGGATCGCGCACGGCGTTGCGCTCCCGGCACCCGCGCCGGTGTTCCCGCGCTACGTCGACAGCGCCACTGCGCAGGCCTGAGCATGCTGGTCGACAGCCATTGCCATCTCGATTTTCCCGATTTCGGCGGCGAGCTCGATGCCGTCGTCGGTCGGGCGCGCGCGGCCGGGGTAGGGCGCATCGTTTCAATTTCGACGCGGATGCAGCGCCGCGCGGAGCTTCTCGCCATTGCGGAGCGCTTTCCCGACGTCTTCTGCTCGATCGGCACGCATCCGCATCACGCCCACGAGGAGCTCGATATCAGCGTCGAGCAGATTGTGCGCTTTACCGATCATCCCAAGACCGTCGCCATCGGCGAAGCCGGCCTCGACTATCACTATGACTATAGTCCGCGCGAGGCCCAGGAGAGGGGGTTCCGCAACCACATCGCCGCCGCGCGCGAGACCGGATTGCCGCTGGTCATCCACTCCCGCAATGCGGACGACGACATGGCGAACATCCTGGAAGAGGAAATGGGGAAGGGGGCCTTCCCGGCGGTTCTGCATTGCTTCACCGGCGGACGCGACCTCGCCGAGCGCGCGATCGCGCTCGGACTTTCCATCTCGTTCACCGGCATCGTCACCTTCAAGAAATCCGACGAGCTGCGCGCGATCGCGGCGGCGCTGCCGGCTGACCGCATCCTGGTCGAGACCGACTCGCCTTATCTTGCGCCCGGCCGCTACCGCGGCAAGCGCAACGAGCCGGCTTACGTGGCCGAGACCGCCAAGACGCTCGCCGAGATCCGTGGCGTCACGTCGGACGAGATCGCTCGGCAGACGACGGACAACTTCTTCCGGCTGTTCAACAAGACCCCTCGCCCGGCTCCGAACGCCGCCGACATTAACTCTTCCACGCCATCCTGACGCTGGCATGCCGATCAAATTCACTATTCTCGGCTGCGGCTCCTCCGGCGGCGTCCCGCGACCGGCGCTTGGCTGGGGCGATTGCAATCCGAATAATCCCAAGAACCGTCGGCGCCGAACCTCGCTCCTGGTTGAACGGCACCACAGCGCGGGCGTTACGCGTGTCCTGGTCGACACGTCGCCCGATCTGCGCGAGCAACTGCTCGCGGCCGAGGTCGATTGGCTCGAGGCCGTGCTGTATACGCACGAGCACGCCGACCACACCCACGGCATCGACGACCTGCGCGGCCTGTTCATTCACCGCCGCAAGCGCGTCCCGATCTACGTTGATGAGCGCACCTCGCGCTCGCTGCACAAGCGCTTCGGCTACTGCTTTGCGGCCCCGGCTGGCAGCGAGTATCCGCCAATCGCTCGCGAGCACCGCATGGCGGCCGGCGAGCCGGTGATCGTCGAAGGGGCAGGGGGCGTCATCACCGCCCTCCCCATCCTGCAGGACCATGGCGACATCACCTCGCTGGGCTTTCGATTTGGCCGCCTCGCCTATTCCTGCGACCTGATCAGCCTGCCGCCGGACAGCCAGGCGGCGCTCTCAGGGCTCGACGTCTGGATCGTCGACGCCTTGCGCTACAAGCCGCATCCGACGCACCTGTGCGTCGACCAGACGCTCGCGCTGATCGAGCAGCTCAAGCCCCGGCGCGCGATCCTGACCAATCTGCATACGGACCTCGACTACGATGAGCTGCGGGCGCGGCTGCCGGCGCATGTGGAGCCGGCTTACGATGGCCTGAGCGTCGAGCTGCCGGATGATGAGGCGGCTGGCTGAGCCCAAGCGCAACGTTCTAAGTGCGCCCGAGCGCAAGGGGCCTGAGCGCTAGCCGGCCTCCCAATTGGCGGGCGGTGAGGCCCCGCGCGGCGCGATTCTCCGTCGGATTTTGCTACGGAACTGGCGGTATAACGGCCCTATGTCTAGATATTCCATAATATACCTTATGCGAATCATCACTCCAAAGGCTGGTTCCGAGCCGGAACCTTGCTCCGCTTCCGAACGTTGTGAGGACGGCACTTTGGGTGTGCTCCGATGAGCACGCGAGAAAGAAGCATGAGGTCCCCCGTGAAGACGAAACTGGCCAGGCTTGAGACCGACAGAGTTGCGCCACCGCTGCGAACCCCTACCGACCTGTCCGGCGAAGCGGTTCGGGAGGTCTCAGAGGCGCTGAACGGGCTCCTGGCCGATACGTTCGCGATCTACGTCAAGACCAAGAACTTTCATTGGCACGTCAGCGGTCCGCATTTCCGCAGCTACCACCTGCTCCTCGACGAGCAAGCCGCCAGCATCGAGGACAGCATCGACGTTCTGGCCGAGCGCGTTCGCAAGATCGGTGGCACGACCATTCGATCGATCGGGCAGATCGCGGGGCTGCAGCGGATCAAGGACAACGACGAGCATTTTGTGTCGGCGGCGGACATGCTGGAAGAGCTGATGGACGACAACAAGGGCATGATCGAGAACATGCGGAAGGCGCACGAGGTCGCGGATTCGAATGATGACGTCGCCACGGCGAGCCTGCTGGAGAATTTCATTGATCAGGCAGAGAAGCGGTGCTGGTTCTTGTTTGAAGCCACCCGTGGCGACGAGGCGAGGTGAGGGAATAAGTCGAGGGTGGAAGCCCCCTCCCCACCTCTGCGGACCCCGCTGTCGCGGGCTTGATCCGGCTGATAAGGTAAGGCCATCTCTAGGGAGTGGTCTTGTAAGGGAGGAACGGCGATGAGTTGGCGAGGAGCGATCTTGGCCGCGGCGGTTTTTGCTGCGCCCGGCTACGTCAGTGCGCAGGAGCTCGATTACGGGGTGTTCAAAGCCAGCGTCGAGCCGATTTTCATTACCAAGCGCGAGGGCTACAGCCGATGCGTGGTGTGCCACGCGGGCGCGAACAATGCGCTTCGCTTGGAGCGGCCGGGACCGAACGGGTTCACAGAGGAGCAGTCTCGCAAGAATTTCGAGACCGTGTCCCGCCTGGTAGTGCCCGGGAAACCGGACGACAGCCGTCTGTTGATGTATCCGCTGGTGCCGGAGGAAGGCGGCGCGGCGTACCATTCCGGCGGCCGGCAATGGCCCACGAAAAAGGATCCAAACTGGCAGACCATCGCGCGCTGGATCAACGGGCAGAAATAGCGCGGTCGCCAGATTCTACGGCTGAGCGGTGCTTGAAATAAAGCGAGGAGAGGGAGCGAGCCCCCTCTCCTCTTTTTGTGCCTTGATGCTGGCAGATCAGATCAGGGCGCCACCAGCGTGCCGATCCGCTTGGGCGCCTGCCCGACCGGGATGACGGCCATCTCCTTCATCGCCACCATGTCGATCGCGGAGACCGAATTGTGCGCGGCGTTGGAGATGTAGATCTGCTTGCTGTCGGGTGTGAACGTGACCCAGTTCGGCACCGCCGCCATTGGGTCGCGGCCGGGGACCTTGATCTGGGGCAGCCCGACGCGGCCGATCGGCTTGAGATCGGGCAGCGAATAGGCAATCACGGCGTTGGCGAGGATGCTGGTCACCCACAGCGTCTTGTTGTCGGGCGAGACGCCGATGCCGTGGGAGGGTGAATCCATCCGATGATGGATGACCTCGACGCCGCCGTCCTTGGGCAACTCGATGGTGTTGACCACCTTGCGCGAGGCAAAATCAAGGACCGCGAAGCCGTTGAGATCGGAGAGCTGGATGTAGACGTTTCTGGTCGAGCCGTCCGGATTGGTGTCGATGGTCATGGGACGGACGCCCTTGCCGATATTGAGGTCCCAGGCCACTTCTTCCTTGGCGAGGTCGACAACGGTGAACATGCTGGTCCGGGTCGAGCCCATGATCGCGTATTTGCTGTCGGGCGTGACATAGGTGTTGTGCAGCCGGCCCTTCACCAGGACGCTGACTTTGCGCTCGAGCTTGACCGGATCGATGATGTCGAGCGCGCCCGGGTCCTGCGCGATGGCGACGACGATCCGCCCGTCCTTGGCGACCGCGATGTTGTTCGGACGGCCACTGAGGGTGACCTTCTTGATGAGCTTGCCGGTCTTCTGCTCGAACACGTCGACCGTATGGTCGGCCTCGTTGCTGGCGTAGACCCGCGTGCCGTCGGGCGAAAAGGCCACACCGTGGGCGCCCTCGATGCCCTTGATGATGGACTCGACCTTGTTGGTCGAGGGATCGACGACATGCATGTTGTCGCCACCGCTGTTGGTAACGTAGACACGCACATTGGCAGCCGACGCTGGCTGTCCGGCAACGGCAAGCATCATGCCGATGCCGGCCGCGGAGGCTAGAAGAGCTCGAGTCATGGTGGTCATGGCGTTCTCCCTACGGCCTTGATTGAATCGGAGTGTAGCTGTCCGGACGACCCGAGTTCAATCCGGGTTCGGCAGAATTCGTGCGACTTATGGGCTTACCGGCGGCTACGGCGGCACTAAACGCTAAATCCCGGGTAATTCAGGACATTCTCTTCCATGAAAGCCTCCCGCGACATCTTGCGACTGATCGAGATCATGGCGGCGCTGCGCACGCCCGGCTCCGGCTGTCCCTGGGACCTGGAGCAGGATTTCGCGACGATCGCGCCCTATACGCTCGAAGAGGCTTATGAGGTGGCCGACGCGATCGCGCGCGGCGACCTTGTCGACCTGCGCGAGGAGCTGGGCGATCTCCTGCTGCAGGTGGCGTTTCATGCGCGCATGGCGCAGGAGCAAGGCGCGTTCGATTTTGGCGACGTCGTGCAGGCGATCACCGAGAAGCTGTTGCGGCGCCATCCGCATGTATTCGGCGATGCGCGCGGGCTCTCCGCCGATGAGGTCAAGTCGCTCTGGGACCGCATCAAGAGCGAGGAGAAGGCGATGAAGCCGGCCGCGGCGCCGGCCGGAGCGCTGGCGGGCGTACCGGTCGGGCTCCCTGCCCTCACGCGCGCGCTCAAGCTGCAGCAGAAGGCCGGCAAGGTCGGCTTCGACTGGAACGATCCGATGGCGGTGCTGGCGAAGATCCGCGAGGAGGCGGACGAGATCGAGGCTGCGATCCGGTCAGGTGAGCGCAGCCAGGCAGCGGAGGAAGCGGGCGATCTTCTGTTCGCGGTGGTCAACCTCGCGCGCCATCTCGATGCCGATCCGGAATCTGTGCTGCGCGGGACCAATCAGAAGTTCGAGCGCCGCTTTGCCTCCATCGAGCGGGCGCTGGCGGCGCGCGGCAAGACGCCCAGCGAGTCCACGCTCGCCGAGATGGACGCGCTGTGGGACGAGGCCAAGGCTGCGGAAAAGTAGCCGCTACTGAAGCCCGGCCGCGCGCAGGTACTGCAGGTCGACGAAGCGCTCGGGCGGCGGCAGCGGCGCCTTGAGCACGCCGGCCTCGCCCATGAACTGGATCGCGGTCGCGAATCCCTTGAGGTCGATCTCGCCCTGCCGTGGCAGCACGTTGCGCTCCGGCTCGAAATAGAGCGACAGCGAGAGCCGGGCATTGGCCTCCGCGAGCCCGGTCGTTTCGACGATCGTGCGCACGACGTCGTTGCGCCGCGACGGATCGCGGATGAAGCGGAACGCCGCCCCTAGCCCGCGCACGAAGCGCCCGACCGCATCCTTGTTGGCTTCCGCCCACGACTTGCGCGCCGCCGTCACCGTATAGACGAAATCCGGGACTGCTTCGGTCGAGAGGCCAAGCAGTCGGTAGCCTTGCCGCATGGCGACGAAATCCTGCGGCTGGCCGAGCGGAACGGCGTAGCAATCGCCAGCGGTGAGACAGGCGAGGCGATCGGGCGTTCCGTCCACGAACTTGGTGCGATAGTCGTCGCGCTGCAGCCCGTGCATGGCCATGAGCTTGCGGATGGAGATTGTGATCGAGCCGGTCTCGGCCGCGAAGCCGAGGAGCTTGCCCTTGAGGTCGGCGTAGGTCTTGATCTCGGGCTTGGCAATCAGGCTGTAGATCGGATTGTTGAATTCGGCTGCGATGGCCACTGCGTCGGAGCCCTTCATCGCGGCCTGGATCATGAACGCGGTCGCCACGTGGCTCATGTCGGCGGTATCGTCGTGGAGCGCTTCGACCAGCTTCTCGCCGCCGCCCGTGATGGGGACGACAACGAAGTTGAGCCCTTCGCGGGCGAAGAACTTTTCCCGCTCGGCGACCAAAAGCGGGAGCGCGAAGATGCTGCGCAGCGCGGAGAACGCCTGGCCATAGCGGATCGTGACGTTCTGCGCCGCGGCTTCGCCGGCAGCGCAAAGGCCGAGCGCTGCGGCTACCGCCATCAAACGAAGCAAACGCGTGATGCCCATGGGATGCTGTCCTCCCTGCCTTTGGCGTTCATTGGCGCTTATCAGCGCTCATTCAGGCGACAAATCTGGCCCGGACGGTGGCAGCTTTGGTTTTGTCCGCCCGCACCGTCATGGCGACGCTGCCGTCGTCCCGGACCGCCTTGGCCAGGACTTCGGTGTTCCGATGGAGCCAGCTTATGCCGGCGCCGTCGGCGCCGTCGAGGACGAGATCGAGCACGATCCGGGTCGACGCGATGCGTTCCTCGATCGCGCTCATGAGCCGATCGAGCCCCTCTCCGGTGAGGGCTGACACCGGGATGGCGGGCCTGCCCGCGCGCTCAGCCAGGTTGGCGAGCCGCTCGCGCGCAGCCGCGTCGAGGCGATCGATCTTGTTCCAGACCTCGATGAGCTGCTGGCCCGGCTCGATGCCGAGCTGGCGCAGCACGGTCTCGACGTCCTGCGATTGCGCCTCGCTGTCCTCGTGCGAGACGTCGCGCACGTGCAGGATCACGTCGGCGGCGACCACCTCTTCGAGCGTTGCGCGAAATGCGGCCACCAGCGTGGTCGGGAGGTCGGAGATAAAGCCGACAGTGTCGGAGAGAATGATCTTGGCGCCGTGCGGCAGATCGAGCGCGCGCATGGTCGGGTCGAGCGTCGCGAACAGCATGTCGGCGGACAGCACGCGCGCACGGGTGAGCTTGTTGAACAACGTCGACTTGCCGGCGTTGGTGTAGCCGACCAATGCAACGATCGGGTACGGCACGCGCTTGCGGCTGTCGCGGTGGAGCTGGCGCGTGCGCTTGACCTTCTCGAGGTCATCCTCGATGCGGGCGATACGCTCCTCGATCAGCCGACGATCGGTTTCGAGCTGGCTCTCGCCCGGGCCGCCGAGGAAGCCGAAGCCGCCGCGCTGACGCTCAAGGTGGGTCCATGAGCGCACGAGCCGGCTCTTCTGATAGGTGAGATGCGCGTGCTCGACCTGCAGCGAACCTTCGCGCGTGTGTGCGCGCCGCCCGAAAATCTCGAGGATCAATCCAGTGCGGTCGACGACCTTGGCGCTCCAGGCCTTTTCCAGATTGCGCTGCTGGACCGGCGACAGCGCGCAGTCCATCACGACGATGCCGATCTCGTCGGACTTGATGAGGCCGGCAAGCTCTTCGACCTTGCCCTTGCCGAGGTAGGTCGCCGGACGAATGTCGGCGATTGGTACGATGCCGGCCTCCACCACGGACAGATCGATCGCGCGCGCCAGCCCGATCGCCTCGTCAAGCTTGGCCTCCGGCGAGCGCGCTACAACATGCGCCGGCATTCCCGTGCCGGCGGGCGTTCGTACGCGCCGATAGGGTTCCACCACGATCGTGCGTGCGCCGCCCCCGCTCTCTCCGAGCAGGGGGCGGTCGCTACGCTGATCAAAACGACGGGGTTCCAATTACGGTTTGTCCCCTGCCGGCGGTTCTTCAGCCCCTTCGAACAGCTGGATCGGATGACCCGGCATGATCGTCGAGATCGCATGCTTGTAAACGAGTTGCGAATGTCCGTCGCGACGTAGCAGGACACAGAAATTATCGAACCAAGTCACGACGCCCTGCAGCTTGACTCCATTGACAAGGAAGATCGTGAGCGGAGTCTTGCTCTTTCGAACATGATTCAGGAAGGTGTCTTGAAGGTTTTGTGAGCGGTCAGCCGCCATTGTGTTTGTTCCGTTTTTTATCGCGGGCCCCTTCCCGCGAGCTTTTGGCCAAGTCGCTTGCGCACCGGGTTGTGGGTCAGTCCGTCCTTCAGGCTTGGTGAGCAAGGACCTGGATGGGTGATATTACAGGGCACCCTAAGGGTCGGTGCAAGCAGAAGTTGGAGGCAGGCGCTGATCTCAGGTCATGCAACCTCACTCCCACTCCGCGTACCTGTGGAAATCATGCCGCAGGGCTGTAGCGACCGGGCCGGGCTTGGCGTCACCCACAGGGCGGCCGTCGATGCGCACGACCGGCATCACAATCTGGCTTGCGGCGGTTACGAAGGCTTCGCGGGCGGCGTAGGCTTCAGCCACGGTGAATGGGCGTTCTTCGAATATAAGCCCCTGGGCTTTGATGGCGTCGATCAGCACGCTTCTGGTGATGCCTCGTAATATTCCGTTATCAGCTGGGCGAGTAACCACCTTTCCTTCGTGAGTGACAATCCAAGCATTGGTCGATGACCCCTCCGTCACCCAGCCATCCCGGTCCACGAACCAAGCCTCCCGCGCTCCTTGCGTGCGGGCGGACTGCTTGGCGAGCACGTTGGGCAGCAAAGCGATCGTTTTGATATCAACACGTGCCCATCGGCCATCAGGGACGGTGATGACAGTGATCCCCTCGGCCGCTAGTCGCTCGTTGCCTGCGGGATCGAGGCTGCGCGCGGTGACGACGATGCTCGGCGGCGTTCCGGCTGGCGGAAATGCATGGTCTCGGCGCGCGACCCCACGGGTGATCTGCACGTAGACGATACCGTTGCGGACGCGATTGCGGCGGATGGTTTCGCGCATCACGACTGCCAAGGCCGCCGGCGCGAGCGGCAACGCGATCTGCAACTCGCGAAGGGATCGCCGCAAGCGCTCGACGTGACGGCGCTCGTCGACCATGTGCCCGTCCCTGACTTCACACAACTCGTAGACGCCATCGGCGAATTGATAGCCACGATCCTCGATGTTGACCGAGGCGTCGCGGCGCGGCCGGTATCGGCCGTTGACATAGGCAATGCGGGACAAGGACAGCTCCGATCGAGAGAAATTGGGGGCCGGATGCGGCCGTGCATACCAGCTTTTCCGCAACAAGCGAACGGGGGGGCTCGGCAAGCTCATTTCATGGTGGAGCCGCAAACGTTCCGTCTTGTTGCCGGGATGCTGCCGCTCTTATGATATCGCCTTCCTACGCTGCGGCATGGCCGCTTGCGATTGCGGCCGACCAGGACTGCCGACCAAGACTGCCGAACCAACTCAAGAGGGGCTGTTTCATGACAAATACGGCAATGTCTGCTCGCTTTGCAGAGAGCGATTTCCGCGTCGGCCGTGTCCTTGGCCGCACGGCGACAATCTTGTCGCAGAACTTTTTGATCTTCTTCCTCATCGCGGCAGTCGCCAACCTGCCGACGGTCCTGCTTGTGCAGCGGGGCACTGTGGCGATGGCTAGCGGCAACCCGTCCGGCCAGGCATTCGCCATGTTCGGAATCGGCATCCTGCTGTCATTCGTGCTCGGCATGATCAGCCAGGCCGTGATGGTGCATGCGGCGTTTCAAGCCATGCGCATCCGGCCGGTCAGTCTCGGCGATTCTCTGAAGGTCGGTTTTGCGCGGGTCGTCCCCGTCATCCTGCTTGCCTTGATCATGGGCCTGCTGGTCGGGTTGGCGATGATGCTCCTGATCATTCCGGGGCTCATCCTGATGACGATGTGGTTTGTCGGTACGCCGGCCTGCGTCGTCGAGCGGACGGGGCCGTGGACCAGCTTGAAGCGGAGCGCCGCGCTCACGAAGGGGCATCGCTGGAAGATCTTCGGACTGATGCTGCTTCTGATCATCGTCAGCCTGATCGTTTCCCAGCTCATCGAGCTGGTGTTGGGCCAGGTCGGAAACGACATCCTGACCATCCTGGGCACGCTCCTTTGGATGGCCATTTATGGGGCCTACTATTCGATTGCGGTTGTGATGGCCTATCACGATCTGCGGGTCGCCAAGGAAGGCATCGACATCGAGCAGATCGCGTCGGTGTTCGACTGATTGGAACGCCGCTACTGCGGCGGCGCCGGTCAAGCGCCGCGGCCGGCGTGCTTGTCGGGGCGCGCCTTACCGAAGAGCTGCTCATGCTCAAGGAAGGCGCGCTCGGCGGTATAGAACTCGCGCAGGAACGGCAGGATGTCGGTCGGGGCAATCGGTGTTGTCCAATCGATCCGGCGGCAGATCTTGTCGCAGACCTCGGTCAGGAGCCGCATCGAATCGGGAGTGACCGGGCGGCGCAGCAACTCCTCGAGCACCTGCAGTTCGAAGGCGCCATAGGCGCGCAACTGCGCGGTGGTGAATGAGAACTGCGCCTTTCGCTCCACCAGATCGCCCAACAGCACCCGCTTCGGCAGCGATATGACGAGGGTCCCGGCAAGGAGATCGCCGCCACGCATCCGGTCGCGGTTGATGAAGGGCAGAGCTGCGAACAGCAGCATCCAGAGCGCGATCCCGAGATTGGACCAATCCACCGTCCCGTCCGCGGACTTGCCGGCGGTCAACAGGACGCTGAGCGGAATGAATGTTTCGATCTCGCGCGTGAGATTGCGCGCCACGATCGCGGACGGCTGCAGCGGCCCGCCGGCCCGGTCGATCACGCGCAGGCCGACCAGGCGCTTGCCCGGGGTCGCGCCCCGCCACGCCAGCTCGAACGCCACGAAATACAGGTTCCGCACCATGAATCCGATGAACAGCGCAATCGAGACCGCCACCAGGCTGGCGCGGCTTACGCCAATCGCGGACACCAGCGCGACCACGAGCACGATGATCAGGATGAGCCAGATGAACAGGTCGATGGTGAAGGCGACCAGCCGCTCGCCATAGTCGGCAAGCTCGACCGACAGCGGGACGCCTTCAGGCGTCACGATCTGGCGGCGCTCGCGCCGGCCGCCTTCCAGGAAGTCGGAGGTGCGATCGTGTGCAAGCGTCATCGGCGTGTGCCCCTGCCGACCAGAGAGAAATAGGCGAGCCAGAGCGCACCCACCCCAAATCCGATGGCGAAACGCAACGGAGTGCTCTGAACGAGCTGGCGGAATCCGCCTTCGAGGAACGCTGCCGCAAACAGCATGATGACCGCCCCCACCGCCATCTGACCCGCCAGCCGGCCATGCATGGCGAGGTTCTCCAGCCGGGAGTAGCGGCCGGGGAACAGCATCTTTTCAGCGATGACCAGTCCGCCGGCGGCGAACAAGATCAGCCCGCCCAGCTCGGTGACGCCATGGATGGACAGCCAGCCGAGGAAGTCGATGGTCAAGTCGCGATTGTAATGCAGCGCCACAAAGGCACCGATCGGCAGGCCCTGGTACAGGGTCAGCATGATGGTCGGGATGCCGATCCCCATGCCAAGGCCGAACGTCAGAATTCCGATCAGCGTGTTGTGGTTGAACAACACGCCGGCGAAGAGTCCGAACGACTCGACCAAGCCGGGCCAGGGCGCGAAGATTTCCCGGTTGTAGAGGTCAGCGCGCGTGCTCGTCGGCCCGCGGCCGCCGGACAGTCCGGATGGCACGAAAGACGTGAACCAGGTTTCGTCCTGCACCGTCAGCATGAAGCCGGCGACGACGCCGAGCAGCAGGGTCAGCGCAGCGATCAGGATGTGCCAGCGCGCGGCACGAACTGCGGCCGGCAGCTCCTGCCCGAAGAATGCGCGCAGGCCCGTCAGCGGATTGGCGCGCGGGCCGTAGACCGCGAGAAACGCGCGCACCGAGAGCGTTTCAAGATACAGGAGAAGATTGCGGTCGAGCACGATGGTGCGCGCGACTGACAGCGATGACAGAGCGGCGCGGTAGAGGATCGGCAATCGCTGCAGCTCGTCAAGCGACAGCGTGCGAGTGCCACGGCGCTCGACGCGGTCGACGAGCCGCTCAAGCTCGAGCCAGCCCTCCGCGCGACCCTTGCGGAATTCGCTGCTCTTGAGAACGATCTCCGGCCTGCCGGTGGTGGCGCCGGTGGGTGAGTCAGTTACGGCAGCGGGCATGCTCATATCAGGCCGCGTTGTTTGATCAGCAGATAGCGGTTGATGAGTGCGACTGACAAGCCGCGGCTAGGAACATCGAGGCAGTGGACGCCAAGCCGTTCCAGCCTCTCCAGAACGATGCTGCGCTCGCGCAGGAAGTCGTGCGCGATGACCGATTGTGCCACGTCGGTGAACTGGTTGGGCGCCGCCTCAACCGCCCCCTGCAGGACCGATCCGCGCTGGGTCACGAAGATCACCACGTGCCGATTGGCAACCCGCTGCATGCTTTCGATCAGCAATTCGGCCGTGATGGTATCGACGAAGTCGGTGAACAATATGACCAGCGCGCGGCGCTTGAGGCGTGCGTTGAGCTCGGCGAGGCCGAGTGTGAAATTGGTCTCCTGATGCTGGTAGCTGAGCTCGGCGGTCGAGCGGCGGATGCGTGCAAAGCCCGATATTCCCCGGATGGGACCGAGATAGTGGCGAACCGCCGCGTCGAATCCATAGATGCCGACCAGGTCGCCGCCCTGCAGCGAAATCCAGGCCAGCGCCAAGCCCGCATTGATGGCGTGGTCAAGCCGAGTGATGCCGTCGATCGGCTCCAGCATGAGATACCCGGTATCGAATGCCATGACCACCGGATGATTGCGCTCGATCTGGAACTCCTTGCAGACGAGCTTGCGATGGCGGGCCGAATGCTTCCAGTCGATGAAGCGGCTGTCAAAGCCGGGGACGTATTCGCGCAGCGCCTCGAATTCAGCGCCCTCGCCTTTGTGCCGCTCGGTCTTGATGCCGTAGATGGCCTCGCGGGAGAAGAATTGCAGCGCGACGCCATGCACGCCTCGCACGTTGGGCAGGACGTCGATGACGCGGTCCACCGGCACTTGCCGCACGAACTCAACGAGCCCAAGCGGCCCCCGCCAACGCACCCAGATCCGGTCAACGTGAATCTGTCCGCGCCGGCGCGGAATGATGGGCAGGGCGAGGCGCGCCTGCTGTTCGACCGGCAGCAAGCCAGCGACGATGACGGACGGCTCGATCTCGCCCCGCTGATCCGCGATGAGCTCAAAAGTGGTGGCCCGGCGCCATCGCGTTGCTGCGATCGTCACCGTGGTTGCGCCCCGCTCGCCGATGGCGAGGTGGTCCGGCACGGCGATCTTGAGGTCGAGCAGCCGCGGCGGAAACGCCAGCGAGGCGTCGGTCAAGGCCGCGAGCAGAACCAGCGCCCCATAGGCGAACGAGATGACCCACAGGCTTGGGTCATAGATGGCAACGATGAGCGCCAGCGGAATCCCGCAGACGAAGGCAAGGACAGCTCGGCCGGTCGGGCGGATCATCGCGGAGCCGGCGTCTGGTCGAGGATGTCGCGCAGGATCCGGTCGGTGCTGAGCCCCTCGATCTCAGCCCCAGGTGACATCGTGAGGCGATGGCGCAGCACCGGCAGCGCGAGCGCCTTCACGTCATCCGGGATCACGAAATCGCGGCCCTGCAAGACCGCATAGGCGCGCACGCCGGCGGCCAGCATGTTGGCCGCGCGCGTCGAAGCACCGAACTCGAGCGAGGAATGCTCGCGGGTTGAGCGGATCACGTCGACGATATAATCGACGAGCTCATCGGAAAGGCGAACGCGCGTAACGGCGTCGCGGGCGTCCGCCAGAATCGCAACGTCGGCGACCGGCTGCAAGCCGAAATCTTCCAGCCGCGGCATGGCCGACCGATGGCCGTGCTGACGGATGATGGCGCGCTCCTCGTCCCGGCTCGGATGATCGATGATGATCTTGAACAGAAAGCGGTCGAGCTGCGCCTCGGGGAGCGGATAGGTCCCCTGCTGCTCGATCGGATTCTGGGTCGCCACCACCATGAATTCCTGGCCCAGTGGATAGTCCTTGCCGTCGATCGTGATGGTGCGCTCGTTCATGGCCTGCAGCAGCGCAGCCTGGGTCTTGGGTGGCGTGCGGTTGATCTCGTCAGCGAGCAGAAGCTGGGTGAAGATCGGACCCTTGGTCAGCACGAAGCCGTTGGTCTGGAAGTTGAACAGGTTGGTGCCCAGCACGTCGCCCGGCATCAAGTCGGGCGTGAATTGGATGCGGCCGAATTGCAGGTGCAGGCTGGCCGCGAAGGCGCGGGTGATCATGGTCTTGGCGGTACCCGGAACGCCCTCGAGCAGGATATGGCCGCCGACCAGGAGGCTCGTGAGCATGAGCTCGATGACCGCATCCTGGCCGACGACGGCCTTGCGGACTTCGCCGCGCACACGCTCAGTGATCGCGCGGATGTCTTGGACGTCCATCGAGCATTTCCCCTTGCCATCGATGAGTATCGCGGGCGAGCCGGACCAGCGAAGCCTGATCCCGCCGGCCTGCCTCGCCTAGTTCACGAGCCTGGTGCATCAGCCAACCGCAATCGACCGTGACGCCGCGGGCTCCGCCGACGCGCTTGAGCCAAGCCACCAGCGCGTCGCCCGCAAGCGCACGCGGCGCATGCAGCTGGCGCGCCACGTGACGCAGGGTCTCCTCGATATAGCGGCGGACCATCACCTGCTGATGACCGGTGAATTCAATGAGCTTTGCCATGTTCTGCAACAGGCCCGCGCGCCCTGCGCTGAGCGGCGGCGGGACCGACTGAGGCGCGCCGAAGCGTGCCAGCGTTGCCCACAAGAGCAGCGCAACTGCGACCAGCCCCTGGATGGTTGCGATCACGAACGGAAAGCGAAAGAGCAGCGCGAACGGGTTCTCGGCCGGGCCGGTATAGCCGTGGATGGTCTCATCGAACACAATCGTTCCGCTCGCCCCGCGCAGTCGCTTGATAAGGGCGACCGCGAGCGCCGCGTTGCCCTCGCGCGCGAGGCCGTGATTGGAAATCACGTCCGGATCCGAGAGCACCAAAATGGTGCGATTGCGTTCGACCAGCTCGCCCACCAACATCCCCTGCTCACCGGCGATGACCGGGCGCAGGCCCGGTCCGCGGATAAGCTGGGTGGGTGTGACCACGTTGGGAGCGAGGCCGAGCTCATTGGTGGTCCATTTGACCTCGCCGTCCTCCCGCACCACATCTGCGCGAGGCGCAACAAGCATCACCGCCGACAATGCCGCGGCAACTGTCCGTTGCCGGACCTCGCGCAGCCAGCCTGGGTGCTGCTCGCTCCGCAACCCGGCCCATTTCGGCAGCACGAGGAGAATCCTCTCGGCCTTGAGCAGCCTGCCCATCGCGTCGTCTGCCCCGACACTGGCGCGGGGCTCGGCGAGCACCAGCACCCCGCCTCTCTCCAGCCGATCCAATGAATTCGACGTGCTCTTGATCGCCGGAATATCGAGCCGCTGCAGCACGTCGAAGAGGCCGGCATGGCCGATGGCTGAGCGCGAGAATGTGCTGGCGCCGGTGTTGTCGGGGCCCTCGTGCTCCTTCGCACCCATCAGGTACATGGACGCCGCAAAGATCACCACGGCACCCGCGATCCAACCCAGCAACAGCTTGCGCGAGAAGGTCGGTGCGTCGCTCATGCGGGCGTGCTGCCATAGAGCGCCTGGTTCAGCGCGTTGAAGCTGGTTCGGCAAGCGACATAGTCGTCGTGCGCGGCGGGACGCTGGCCGAAATAGGTCAATTCCACACGGGTGACGAGGTCGCGCAGCGACGTGCGGCCTTCCTCCGGCAAACGGGCGTTGCGCAGAATCTCGCGGCTCGTGAGCGAGTCCGCGAACTCCTCGTGAAGCCCCACCCGGATGGCGGCCAGCCCCTGGAGCAAAAGGACATGCATGGCTTCGACAAAGCGTCCCTCGGCAGCCAGCTGATCGGCGGCCCCGAGCGCCGCAGAGGGCGTGCCGGCTTTGCCGTCACCAAAGCCCGCCTCGGTTGTTGTCCAATCATTGCCCTGTGCTGACCGCAAGATCGGGATCAGATCCCGGAACGCGTATAGCATCACGGCGACCGCAACGATGATCACGATCCACAGCACTTCCGAGGGTATTGGCAGATTGAGCCGCAACGGCTCGGGCACGACCGGGAAATTGGTCTGCAGGTCAAGCCGGCGGATCGCCTGCTCGGCCAGCCGCTGCACCTCCTGTGGAGTCTGAGCCGCAACGCGACCGCAAGGCAACGCAAGCGCCGGCACGACGGCAAGTCCGGCCGCAATCCGTCGCAAGCGCTCGACGAAGCCATCCGACTCCATGCGTGCCTGCCCTTTTATGATTCCTCGGCAATCATAGAGCAGGACCTTTGCGGATTGCGCAATCAAATATGTCGTTCAGTCGATTCCGAGCGCCTTGAGCTTACGGTGCAGCGCCGAGCGCTCCATGCCGACGAACTCGGCGGTGCGCGAGATATTGCCGCCGAAGCGACTGATCTGGGCGACCAGATACTCGCGCTCGAATACTTCGCGCGCCTCCCGCAGCGGCAGGCCCATGAGCTGCTCGCCGCCGTTGCCGTTGGGCATCGAAGGGACCATCGAGCCGACATCCTGCGGCAGCATCGAGGCGGTAATGATCGCATCCGGATCGCCGCCAGCGAGAATCATCAGGCGTTCGACGTTGTTGCGAAGCTGACGCACGTTGCCGGGCCAGTCGTGCGACTGCAGCACCGCCATCGCGTCCTCGCCGATCAGCCGCCGCGGCAGACCGGTCGCCAGCGAAATCTGCTCCATGAAGTAGCGCACCAGATCGGGGATGTCCTCGCGGCGCTCCGCCAGCGGCGGAACCCGGATCGGGACGACGGACAGTCGATGATAGAGGTCCTCGCGGAATTTGCCGGCAGCGATTTCCGCCTCGACGTTGCGGCCGGTCGAGGAAATGATGCGCACGTCCACTGACAATTTATTGGTGCCGCCGACCCGCTGGAAGGTCTGGTCGACGAGCACCCGCAGGATCTTGTTCTGGGTCTCGCGCGGCATGTCGGCGATCTCGTCGATGAACAGCGAGCCGCCATCGGCCTCCTCGAGCGCGCCGATCTTGCGTTCCTGCGTGCCGTTCTGCGCCTCGGCACCGAACAGCTCGATCTCCATGCGCTCCGGCGTCATCGCGGCCGCGTTGATCACCACGAACGGGCCGTCGGCCCGGGCCGACGACCCGTGCAGCACGCGGGCGGCGAGCTCCTTGCCGGCGCCGGACGGCCCGACGATCAGGATCCGGCTGTTCGTGGGGGCGACCTTCTCGATGGTCTGGCGCAGCAGATTGATCGATGGCGAATGGCCCACCAGCGTCGAGGGCGAAAGCTGCTTGAGCGCCTTGACTTCGCGCTTGAGGCGCGAGGTCTCGAGCGCCCGCTGGGCAACCAGCACCAGCCGATCGGCCTTGAACGGCTTCTCGATGAAATCGTAGGCGCCCTCCTTTATGGCCGCGACGGCGGTTTCGATATTGCCGTGGCCGGAGATCATCACCACTGGCAGCTCGGTATGCTCACGCTTGATGGCCTCCAGGAGCTGGAGGCCGTCCAGCTTGCTCCCTTGCAACCAGATATCGAGAAACACGAGATTGGGCCGGCGAACCGCGATCTGAGTCAGCGCGTCGTCGCTTTCGCGCGCCGTGCGTGTGACGAAACCCTCGTCCTGGAGGATTCCGGCGACCAGTTCGCGGATGTCGGCCTCGTCGTCGACGATCAAAATATCAAATGCCATGACTCAATGCCCCGCCGCGGCTACTTTTCGTTCATGCTCGTTGGCGACCGGTGCCGCCGCAAATCGCAGCCGCATCCAGGCGCCTCGCTGACCGGGAACGCGCTCGGCAGCGTCGTGCAGCTCGATCTTGCCGCCGTGCTCTTCCAAGATGCGGCCCACGATTGCAAGCCCAAGTCCGGTCCCCTTCTCGCGCGTCGTCACATAAGGCTCGAGCAGCCGGCTGCGGTTCTCCTTCGGCAGCCCGATGCCGTTGTCGATGACATCGATGTGGATGTCGCCGCCGTCGCGCGTCGCCGCGACCAGAATGCGTCCTTTGTCGATCTCGCCAGGAGCGACCGCGGCAATCGCCTCGCTGGCGTTCTTGATGATGTTGGTCACGGCCTGCGAGATCAGACGGCGATCGAAGCGCGCCGGCATCGGATCTTCGGCAAACTCGACGTCGATGTCGATATCCGCATTGCCCACGCGCTGGAGGAAGACCGCCTGCCGAACGACGTCGGCAACATCCTCGGCTCCGATCACCGGTTTGGGCATGCGCGCAAACTGCGAGAACTCGTCCACCATGCGCTTGATGTCATCGACCTGGCGAACGATCGTGTCGGTGCATTGCTGAAAGACGCCGCTCTCGTCCTTGATCAAGGGACCATACCGGCGGCGCAGCCGCTCGGCCGAGAGTTGGATCGGCGTCAGCGGATTCTTGATCTCGTGGGCGATGCGGCGCGCGATGTCAGCCCAGGCGGACGTGCGCTGGGCCGCGACCAGCTCGGTAATGTCGTCGAGCGTGATGACGTGATGGCTTTGATCGGCCTCGCCGGACAGCTCGCGCGTCACGCGCACAGACAGATTGAGGTCGCGGCCGCCCCGGTGGATGGTCACCTGGCCCTGGATCAGTCGCTGGCTGCCCGTGCGTGCTGTGGTGAAAAGATCGATGAGCTCCGGCACCACCTCGCCGAGCGGGCGCGCCAGTACCTCCGCCTCGGTATGGCCGATCAGCTGCTCGGCGGAGCGGTTGAGGATGCTGATGCGGCCTTGCGCGTCGACGCCGATGACCCCGGCGCTGGCGCCTGCCAGCACGGCTTCCGTGAACCGGCGCCGGCTGTCGATGAGGTCGCGCGCGCGCACGATGTCGTCGCGTTGCGTGCGCAGGTCGTGCGTCATCTTGTTGAAAGTCTCGCCAAGCTGGGCAAGATCGCCCTCCGAGCGGCGGGTCGGTACCTGGATGTGCAGGTTGCCGGTGGAGACGAGTTGCGCGGCGCCGATCAGGCGGCGGATCGGTGCCGCCAGGTAGTTGGCAAAGGTGAGCCCGAGCCAGACCGCCGACAACAGCACGCTGAGCGCGATCACCGTGTACATCGACGCGAAGGCCAACTGCATACCAGGCCGCCGCTCCTGCAGCTCGGCGAATTGCGAGGCGCCTTCGCGCGTCGCCCGCACCTGCGCAACGACGCGCGGGTCGAGCAAGCGCGCGACATAGAGATAGGTATCGGAGAACATGCGCAGCTTGATGACGGCGGCGACATAGTTGGAATCCAGAAAGACGCCGATCTGCGGCTCCATCTCGTCGACCGAGGCAAGCGCCTCGCGCGGCGGCCTGGCGAAGGTGTTCACGAAGGCCTGATTGAGCGGGACCTCGGCCTGATCGACGACATTGAGCTCCTTATCCAGCATGGTGATCACCGGCAGCCCGCGGATGCCGGCTTGGGCGTTGATGAACTGCTGGAATTGCTCCCGGTTCTGGTCGTACAGCGGCTTGGCCCGCGCCAGCTCAATGGCCGTGGCGATCGTGTCGGCACGCACGATCTGGGCGTGCTCGCGCACATAGGCCTCCGCCACGATGGCCGCGTTCTCGATCAGGGAATGCGTCTGCCGCGAGAACAGGCGGTCAAAGCCGCGATCGACCGTGATGCTCGCGACGACGGCCATGAGGATTGCAGGGACCGCGGCGATCACCGAGAACAGGGTCACGATCCGGATATGCAGTCGCGATCCGGCGCGGCCATGGCGGCGGGCCTGGAAGACCCGCCACAGCTCTCGCGCGATGACCACGATCAGGAAAAGGATGGTGAGGGCATTGGACAAGAGGAGCACCCGCACGACCTTGTCCGTCGGCACGATCGGCGTCAGGTTGGCCAGTACCAGGAAGGTGACCATGGCCGAGAGGAGGGCCAGCCCGACGGCAACGAGCCCGAGCGCCCGCGCCAGCCACCCTGCAGGTGCTGCGGACGGTAGCTCTGCGGTGGTGGCTTGGACGATATCCGCCATGGAGGGGGTCACACTGAGATGTGGCGTTTCTGATACATGCCAGCGGATGCCGTCATGTGGCCTGAGCAAAGTGAGGCTTTTCTACAACAATGTTGCAGAATTGAGACAAATCCGGGGCGCGATTGGATTGTGTCGGCGTTATCCGCCGGATCGGAACACCTGGATTTCGAGGTCGCGGATCTTTTTGCGCAATGTGTTGCGGTTGACACCCAACAAATCAGCGGCCCGGATCTGGTTGCCGCGGGTGGCTGCCAGCGTCACCGTCAGGAGCGGGTGCTCGATTTCCCGCAGGATGCGGTGGTATAGGCCAGGCGGCGGCAGCCCCTCCCTGAAGCCCGCAAAATAGGTGGCGAGATGGCGCTCGACCGCCGCCGAGAGCCCCTCCTCCGTGGGCGGCTTGTCAGACAACGGCATGGGGGCGGGCTGTGACAACTCGGCTTCGACCACGGCGGCTGAAATCATCTCCTGTGGATAGAGCGCGGCCAGCCTTCGGGCGAGGTTTTCGAGCTCGCGGATGTTGCCGGGCCAGCGATAGCGCTTGAGCCGGTCGAGCGCGCCCTGGTCGAGCTGCTTCGGCGGCAGGCCCTCGCGCTCGGCCTCGGTGAAAAAGTGCCGGATCAGGTCAGGCACGTCTTCGATGCGCTCGCGCAAGGGTGGCAGCCGCAACGGTACGACGTTGAGCCGGAAGAACAGATCCTCACGGAACAGACCCTGCTGAATGAGAATGCGCAGGTCCTTGTTGGTGGCGGCGATGATGCGCACATCAGTCTTGATAGGGGTACGGCCGCCGACGGTGGTGTATTCGCCCTGTTGCAGCACACGCAGAAGCCTGGTCTGTGCCTCCATCGGCATGTCGCCGATTTCGTCGAGGAAGAGCGTGCCACCCTCCGCCTGCTCGAAGCGCCCGGCGCTGCGCGCATTGGCGCCGGTGAAGGCCCCCTTCTCGTGGCCGAAGAGCTCGGATTCGATGAGATCACGCGGAATGGCCGCCATGTTGATGGCGACGAAGGGGCCGCCTCTGCGCTTGCCGTAATCGTGGAGCGCACGTGCCACCAGTTCCTTGCCGGTTCCCGATTCACCCGAGATCATGACTGTCAGGTCGGTCTGCATCAGGCGCGCCAGGACGCGGTAGATCTCCTGCATCGCAGGCGAGCGGCCGACGAGCGGGATCTGGTCGAAGTCCTCTGGTTTGACCGCAGGCTTGGCCCGTTCCTTCGGCTCCGACAGGGCCCGCCCCACGATGGCGATCAGTTCCTTGAGGTCGAATGGCTTGGGCAGGTACTCGTAAGCCCCCTTCTCGGACGCCCGGATGGCGGTCATGAACGTGTTCTGGGCGCTCATGATTACCACCGGCAGTTCTGGCCGAACCTTCTTGATCCTCGGCAGGAGGTCGAAGGCGTTTTCGTCCGGCATCACCACGTCGGTGATGACCAGGTCGCCGTCGCCCTGGCTGACCCAGCGCCAGAGCGTAGCCGCGTTGCTGGTCGAGCGTACCTCGTAGCCTGCACGCGACAGGGCTTGGTTGAGCACGGTGCGGATGGCCGCGTCGTCGTCGGCTATCAGTATGCTTCCCGCAGGCATCGTCATCCTCTTCAGGCAGTGCCGTCCGGCCCGGCGTCGTTACCCAGGAACATGGGCATGAGAACACGAAAGATCGTGTGACGTGGTTGTGACTCGCATTCGATGATCCCGCCGTGGTCGCCGATGATCTTGGCGACCAACGCCAGGCCAAGGCCGGACCCGGCCGGCTTGGTCGTGACGAACGGCTCGAACAGGTGTGGCAGGAGATCCTCCGGTACGCCGGGCCCGTTGTCCTTGATGCAGAACTCCAGCGGCAGCGAGACCCGTGCCTTGCTTCCGGCCAACGACAGCCGCACGCCGGGGCGAAACGCCGTCGTGAGCTGGATCTCGCCGTCGGTCGCGGCCTCTCCGATCGACTCGGCGGCGTTCTTGACGAGGTTGAGAAAGACCTGGATGAGCTGATCGCGGTTGGCGAGCACGGGCGGCAGCGAGGGATCATACTCCTCGATGAACTTGACGTGCCGCGCGAACCCGGACTGAGCCAGCCGCTTCACATGGTCGAAGACGCGGTGGATGTTGACCGGCTCGCGTTCGATCGGCCGCTCGTCGGTGAAAACCTCCATGCGGTCGACGAGCTTCACGATCCGGTCGGTCTCCTCGCAGATCAGTCGTGTGAGGGTGCGGTCATCGTCGTCGGCTGATTGCTCAAGGAGCTGAGCGGCGCCGCGGATGCCCGACAACGGATTCTTGATTTCATGCGCGAGCATGGCCGCAAGCGCGGTGACCGAGCGCGCCGCGCCGCGATGGGTGAGCTGGCGATCCATCTTGTCGGCGATGGTGCGCTCTTGCAGCATGACGACGACGTGATCGGACCGCTCGGGTAGCGGCGCGACATGCAGATCCACCAGCCGCTCGCCCGGATTGCGCGGCGTCGAGAGATCGACCTTGTATTCGTTCACCGCGGCCCCGCGCGCGCGCACCTGCTCGATGAGCGACAGGAGCGGGCTTCCGAACGGCACCAGATCGCGCAGGCGGTGCCGGCGCAACAGTGGCAGCGAAGCCTCGAAGAAGGATTCCGCCGCCGCATTGGCGTTGGCGATCCTGTCGTCGGCGTTGATCATGAATACGGGATGCGGCAGTGCGTCGAGTACCGCGTCGGCGGTGCCGGACGGGATCGATATGCGCTCGAAGGTGTTCATGCGGCGGCCCGTTGCGCAGAGCCGAAGGCATCAAAAGCCTCGGCAAGATGACGATGGACCAAAGCTGGCTGCTCGGTGGTCAGCACGCGCTGGCGATGCGCCTTGAGCAGGGCCGCAGGCGCGCGGACGGTCGCGGCGGCGGCGTCCAGGCCCCACCCGAGATGCTTGCGCGCATGCCGGCGGCCGATCGCGATGCCGTGATGCGCCAGCATTTCGTCGTAGAGGGTCGTGATCAACGCATATTGGCTGGCAAGCGTCGGCTCCTCGGCGCGCCGGCCGCGGGCGAGATAGCTCGCAACCTGGCCGGGCAGCCACGGCCGTCCCTGCGCGGCGCGTCCGATCATGATCGCGTCCGCGCCAGAGGCGCTCAGCGCGGCGACCGCGTCGGCACAGGAGCGGATATCGCCGTTCACGACCACCGGGATCGTGACCGCCTGCTTGACCGCGCGCACGGCGGTCCAATCGGCGCTGCCCTTGTAGAACTGACAGCGGGTGCGGCCATGGACGGTGATCATCCGCACCCCGGCAGCCTCGGCACGGCGCGCGAGCTCCGGCGCATTGATGCTGCGGTGGTCCCAGCCAAGCCGCATCTTCAGCGTCACCGGGACGGCAACGGCGGCGACGGTCGCCTCGATCAGGGTCAAGGCATGGTCGAGATCACGCATCAAGGCCGAGCCCGACTCCGCGCCGGTCACGTGGCGGGCCGGGCAGCCCATGTTGATGTCGATGACGGCGGCGCCGGTTGCTTCGGCAATGCGGGCGCCCTCGGCCATCCAGCGCGTTTCGCAGCCGGCCAGCTGGACCACGTGCGGGTCCACGCCGTTACCTTCGGCGCGCAGCTTGGCATCGCTCCGGCCCTCGGCAAGTGCGGCGCTTGCGGTCATCTCGGATACGACGAGGCCCGCCCCTAACCGCGCGGCCAGGCGCCGGTACGGCGCGTCTGTCACACCCGACATCGGCGCCAGCACGACCGGATTCGGTAGCCTGAGGCTACCGATCGAAACCGGCATCGGCCGGAAAGTCGCGTCCCCTGAAGCCACTTAGAATTTCCTGCACACGAATTAGGCGACCTTCTCATGCTGCATATAGTTTAGCCAAAACCGCCTCGGCCGCAAGTGTTGCACTGCAATATTTCCCCATACGGTGAGAGGGGATCCCCAAACCCCGGAAATCCGGTTTGCGCGACCGCCCGGACGCGCTAATGCCATGGAGGAGTTTCACTTTTGGATACCGACATGACTGGCATGGTTGCAGCGATCGTGGTCGCCGCCGGGCGCGGCCTGCGTGCCGGCGGCGGCGCGCCCAAGCAATACCGGGTGGTCGCGAACCAGCCGGTGATCCGCCCCAGTCTGGCGGCGTTTGCACTCCACCCGGAGATTTCGGCGGTCCAGCCGGTCATTCACCTGGACGATGTGCGTCGTTTCGAGGACGCTGCCACGGGGCTCAAGGTCTTGCCCCCGGTGTTCGGGGGTGCCACCCGGCAGGCCTCGGTCCGTGCCGGCCTGGAGGCGCTCGCTGCCCGCAAGCCCGACCTGGTGCTGGTGCACGATGCGGCGCGCCCGTTCGCCTCGCCGGCTCTGATCGCACGCGCCATCGCGGCGGCCCGCAGCGGTGCGGCGGTGCCAGTCTTGCCGGTCGTCGACACCGTAAAGTCGGTCGACGCCACGGGCATCATCACCGGCACCATCGATCGCAAGCCACTGCGCGTCGTGCAGACTCCGCAGGCCTTCGGTTTCGATCTCTTGCTCGAGGCGCACCGGCAGGCGGCGGCGGCGGGCCGCGATGACTTCACGGACGATGCTGCGCTCGCCGAATGGGCCGGGCACAGGGTGTCGACGTTCGAGGGCGAGGCCGAGAATGTGAAGCTGACGACGCCGGAGGATTTTGCGCGCGCGGAGGCGGCGCGGGTCGCTGCGCTTGCCGACATTCGCACCGGCTTCGGCTTCGACGTGCACCAGTTCATCGACGGCGATCATGTCTGGCTCGGCGGCGTGCGCATCGCGCATGCGCGTGGGGTGACCGGCCATTCCGATGCCGACGTGGTGCTGCATGCGCTGGTCGACGCGATCCTTGGCGCGCTCTGCGACGGCGATATCGGGGTGCACTTCCCGCCGAGCGATCCGCAATGGCGCGGCGCCTCCTCCGATCGATTTCTTGCTTTCGCGGTCGAGCGGGTGAAGGCGCGCGGCGGGCGCATCGCCCATCTCGACGCGACGATCGTGTGCGAGGCGCCGCGCATCGGTCCGCATCGCGACGCCATGCGCGCGCGCATCGCCGAGATCGCGGGCATTCCGGCGAGCCGCGTCGCGATCAAGGCGACCACCAGCGAGAAACTCGGCTTCACCGGCCGCGGCGAAGGCATTGCGGCGTTCGCCAACGCCACCGTCCGCCTGCCTTGGATTGATTGAGATGGAGCAGGACGACCTTCTCGATCAGGCGCGCATGCTGCTCGATCTCTGCCGGGCGCGAAAGCTGACCATCGCTACGGCTGAATCCTGCACCGGCGGTCTCGTCGCTGCGACGCTCACGGACATTCCGGGCTCCTCCGACGTGTTCGAGCGCGGCTTCGTCACCTATTCCAACGCGGCCAAGACGGCCATGCTCGGCGTGCCGGCGTCGGTCCTCGATCAGTTCGGCGCCGTCAGTCGCGAAACCGCCGAAGCCATGGCCAAGGGTGCTCTCGCCTGTTCGCCGGCCAATCTGGCGGTTGCAATCACGGGTATTGCCGGCCCCGGTGGCGCGGCGCCTGGCAAGCCGGTCGGGCTCGTCCACGTCGCCGCCGCCGCGCGCGACGGAGAGCTCGTTCATCAGGAATGCAAGTTCGGCGACATCGGTCGCACGCAGGTGCGCCACCTCTCGGTCCGGCAGGCGCTGGCAATGCTGCACACCCTGGCCGACCAAACGCCCTGATGCTCCTCTGGTTCACACCGAGAGCGGCCTCGTATAACTTCTAGATCGTGAGTTTGCGTGAACGGATGGAGCGTCGTGTGAGTGAGCAGATCAAGTACATCTTGGACGAAACCCACATCCCTAAGAGCTGGTACAACCTCACAGCCGATCTGCCCAAGCCGCTGCCGGCGGTCCTGCATCCGGGCACCAAGCAGCCGGTCGGTCCCGGCGATCTCGAGCCGCTATTCCCGATGGAGCTCATTCTCCAGGAGGTGTCGGCGGAGCGCTACATCGACATCCCGGAGCCGATCCGCGACGTCTACCGGATGTGGCGGCCGTCGCCGCTGATGCGCGCGCGCCGCCTGGAGCAGAAGCTCGGCACGCCCGCCAAGATCTATTTCAAGTACGAAGGCGTCTCGCCGGCGGGATCGCACAAGCCCAACACCGCCGTGCCGCAGGCCTGGTACAACAAAGAGGCCGGCATCAAGCGGCTCAGCACCGAGACCGGCGCCGGGCAATGGGGCTCGTCGCTCGCCTTCGCGGGCGCGCTGTTCGGCATCGACGTCACCGTCTTCCAGGTCCGCGTCTCCTTCGATCAGAAGCCCTATCGGCGCGCGCTGATGGAGACCTATGGGGCGCGCTGCATCGCGTCACCCTCGAACGAGACCGAGAGCGGCCGCGCCATCCTGGCCAAGGACCCGAACAATCCCGGCTCGCTCGGCATCGCAATTTCCGAAGCGGTCGAGATGGCGGCCAAGGATCCGGCGATCAAATACTCGCTCGGCTCCGTGCTCAATCACGTGCTGCTGCATCAGACGATCATCGGCCAGGAAGCGATCGAGCAGTTCGAGATGGCGGGCGACGACCCCGACGTGATCATTGCTTGCACCGGCGGTGGCTCGAACTTCTCCGGCCTCGCCTTCCCGTTCCTCGGGCTGCAGCTGCGCGGCGGTCGCAAGCGCCGCGTGATTGCGGTCGAGCCGGCGGCCTGCCCGACGCTGACGAAGGGCAAGTACGCCTACGATTTCGGCGACACCGCCCACCTCACGCCACTCGTGAAGATGCACACGCTGGGCTCGACCTTCATCCCGCCGGGCTTCCATGCCGGCGGCCTGCGCTATCACGGCATGGCGCCGATGGTTTCCCATGTCGCCGAGCTCGGCCTGATCGAGGCGCGCGCCTACCACCAGATCGCCTGCTTCGAGGCGGGCGTCGAATTTGCGCGCTGCGAAGGCATCGTGCCGGCGCCGGAAGCAACCCACGCGGTGCGCTGCGCAATCGACGAAGCGCTGCGCTGCAAGCGCGAGGGCAAGAGCGAGACCATCCTGTTCAACATGTCCGGTCACGGCCACTTCGACATGCAGGCCTACATCGCATTCTTCGAGGGCAAGCTGGTCGATCAGGATTATGACCAGAAGGAACTCGCCATGGCGCTCTCGGGCCTGCCGGGCGTCGCGGCCTGAAGACGACTCAAGGGGGGACCATGATCGAGCCATACAACGCCGTCGGCCTCATTCCGACGTTCTGGGGCATCCGCCGGCGCGAGGACATCAAGCACAATCTCGAGCATCTCAAGAGCCTGACCAAGGCGGCGTTCTGGCTGTCCAATCTCGACATCCCGGTGCGGCTCCTGGCCATTCCGGAAGGCGCCCTGATGGGCTTCAACGACGAGGTGCTCGACGTCGATCACGCCGACTATGCGCGCACCTGCTGTATCGACATTCCGGGGCCGGAGACCGACGAGATCGGCAAGCTCGCGCGCGAATGGAACGTCTTCATCATAGCGCAGGCCAAGGCGCGCCATAAGGACTGGAAGGATCGCTTCTTCAACATCGGTTTCATCGTCGATCCCGATGGCAAGATCATCCTGCAGCATTACAAGCTCTCGGCGTTGCTGCCGGTCGAGCGTTCGGTGTCGCCGCATGACATCTACGACTGGTGGATCGAGAAGCACGGCCGCACGCTCGACGCCTTCTGGCCGGTCGCCGACACCAAGATCGGCCGGCTCGGCATCATGATGGCGATGGAGGGCAACTACCCGGAGAACGGGCGCGGCCTCGCCATGAACGGCGCGGAGGTCGTCTACCGCGCCTCGATGCCGGCGCCGTTCACCGAGAACGACGTCTTCGAAATCTCCAATCGGGCCCGCGCGCTCGAGAACAACATGTACATCGTGGCGCCGAACATCGGCAGCTATCACCTCTATCCCGACAGTCACGTCGGCATCGACGCCGGAGGCGGCCAGTCGATGATCGTCGACTACCGCGGCCAGCTCGTCGGCAAGCAGCGCGACACCAATGGCTCGACCTTCGTGGCCGGCGTGATCAATATCGAAGCGTTGCGCCACCATCGCGAGTCGGCGCAGGTGACCAACTGGATGAAGGACATCCGCGCCGAGCTTGCGCAGATCATCTACGAGAAGCCGATCTATCC
>Ga0209798_10000248_pt1 | contig 31256 bp, 25 predicted proteins | sample DOMMetBare3Fresh_FD_187475 | JGI IMG/M metagenome (GOLD analysis project Ga0209798, IMG submission 187475) | Wetland sediment microbial communities from St. Louis River estuary, USA, under dissolved organic matter induced mercury methylation -... | ecosystem: Environmental > Aquatic >... | reverse complement strand
CGCAGCCGAGCCGTCGCCGCCGTGTTCGACCGGGCCGCCACGACCTACGAGGCCGTGGGCGTGCCCTGGTTCGCGCCGATCGCACAACGACTGGTCCGCGAGCTCGCCCCGTCCCCGGGCGAGCGTGCCCTCGACATCGGCTGCGGCCGCGGTGCGGCGCTGTTCCCCCTGGCCGAGGCGGTCGGACCGACCGGCGCCGTGACCGGCATCGACCTGTCCGCAGGGATGGTGCAGGCGACCCAGGACGACGTGCTGGCCCGCGGCTGGACCCACGTGCGGCTGCACGTCATGGACGCCATGAGTCCGGGCCTTCCCGACGGCACCTTCGACCTCGCGGCGTCGTCGCTCGTGCTGTTCTTCCTACCCGATCCGGTGGCGGCCCTGACGGCCTGGCGGCGGCTGCTCGCCGAGGGTGGGCGGCTCGGCGTCTCGACCTTCGCCGAGCGCGACCCGTTGTGGGTGACCCTGGACGACGTGTTCCGCCCCTACCTGCCACCGATGCTGCTCGACGCGCGCACCCGTGGCGAGTCCGGCCCGTTCGCCAGCGACCAGGGGGTCGAGGGGCTGCTGCGGGACGCCGGCTTCGGCGGGGTGCGCACCGTCAGCGACGACGTCGCGGTGACCTTTGACGACCCCGAGCACTGGCACACGTGGTCGTGGTCGCACGGCCAGCGGGCGATGTGGGAGTCGGTCCCCGAGCCCGACCGCGCCACGGTCCGCGACGCGGCCTTCGCCGTGCTGGCCGACGCCCGCTCCGCAGACGGCCGCATCACGCTGCGCCAGCAGGTGCGGTACACCCTCGCCGACCGCGACCCGCGCTGACGGTCGAACCCGCGCCGGCTCAGCGCAGCGCCGCAGCGACCTCGGCCGCCGCGCGCTCGACGAGCCGCCCGGCCCGCTCGGTGTCCAGGCTGCCGAGGGCCACCACGCCGACGCTCGCCTCGACGTTCGGCAGACCCAGCACCGGCGCGGCCACCCCGACCGCACCCGGCTGCAGCTCGCCGCTGGACTGGACGAACCCCGCCTCCCCGGTTCGCCCGCGCAACAGGGCGCGGCCGGCGGCGCCTCTGGCGATCGGGTGTCGGGAGCCGACCCGGTAGGCCACGTGGTAGTCGGTCCAGCTCGGCTCGACGACCGCCACGGCGAGGGCGTCCGCGCCGTCGGCGACGGTCAGGTGCGCCGTGGCCCCGACCTCCTCGGCCAGCCGGCGCAGCGAGGGCAACGCGGCCTCGCGCAGCAGCGGCACGACGCGCGCTGCGAGCCGCAGCGCCCCCAGGCCGAGCCGGACCCTGCCCTCGGCGTCCCGGCGGACCAGCCCGTGTGCCTCCAGCGTCACCACCAGCCGGTAGACCACGGTGCGGCCCACCTCGAGGGCCGCGGCCAGCTCGGCGACCGAGCGGCCGGCCGGTGCGTCGGCCAGCAGGTCGAGCAGCCGGAGGCCGCGGTCCAGCGTCTGGGACGTCTCGGCGGCCACTCAGAGCCGGCCCGACGCGACGACCCGCTGGAGGAACTGCCGGGTGCGCGGCTCGCGCGGCTCGCCGAGCACCTGCTCGGGCGGACCCTCCTCGAGGACCACGCCGGCGTCCAGGAAGGCCACTCGGGTGGCCACGTCGCGGGCGAAGGCCATCTCGTGGGTCGCGAGCAACATGGTCAGCCCGGCGTCCTTGAGCTCGCGGACGACGTCCAGCACCTCCCCGACCAGTTCAGGGTCGAGGGCGGAGGTCACCTCGTCGAAGAGCATGATGTCCGGCTCCATCGCCAGGGCTCGCACGATGGCGACCCGCTGCTGCTGGCCGCCGGACAGCCGGTCGGGGTACTCCCCAGCCCGGTCGGCGAGCCCGAACCGGTCGAGCAGGGCCCGGGCTGAGTGCCGAGCCTGGTCGACCGACTGGCCGAGCACCTTGCGCGGAGCCAGGGTCACGTTCCCGAGCACGGTCATGTGCGGGAACAGGTTGAACGACTGGAAGACGATGCCCACCCGGCGGCGCACGGGGTCGGCCGGCGCCCCCGGTGCCGACACGTCCACGCCGTCGAGGCGGATCGCCCCGGCGTCGATCGGCTCCAGCAGGTTGACGCAGCGCAGCAGGGTCGACTTGCCACAGCCGGACGGGCCGATCACCGCGACCACCTCGTGGGTGTCCACCTGCAGGTCGATGCCGCGCAGCACCGGGACCGGGCCGAACGCCTTGTGCACGCCCGCGATCTCCAGCATCGGCACGGCTAGACCACCGCCCCGGCCGCTTGCCGACGTCGCTGGCGGGCGAGCAGCCAGTCGGTGAACCGGGCGAGCGGGATCGTCAAGCCGATGAACAGCAGGGCGGCCACGATGTACGAGGTGTAGTTGAAGTTGAACGAGGCGTAGATCCCCGCCTGGCGCAGCGCCTCGATCGGCCCGAGGACGGCGACCAGCGCGGTGTCCTTCTGCAGCGACACGAAGTCGTTGAGCAACGGCGGCACGACCCGGCGGATCGCCTGGGGCAGCACGACGTACCGGGTCGTCTGCAGCCCGGTCAGGCCGAGCGAGCGGGCCGCCGCGCGCTGGCTGGGGTGCACCGAGTCGATGCCAGCCCGGTAGACCTCGGCGACGTAGGCCGAGTACGACAGCACGAGGGCCACCGTGCCCCACACCAGCGCCGACGTGGTCAGCCCGCTGATCCGCAGCGCGGGAATCCCGAAACCGAACAGGTAGACCAGCAGCAGGGTGGGGATCCCACGGAACACGTCGGTGAACACCGCCGAGACCACGCGCAGCGGCAGCAGGATGGGCGCCTGCAGCCCGCGCAGCAGGGCCACGACCAGGGCGAGCACGAGGATGGCCGGCTCGGCGACGAGGAAGATCCGCACGTTCAACCAGAACGCCCGCGCCACGTCGGGTGCGGACACCCGGAAGTCGGCGCCGGAGAAGAAGGTCTCCTGGACGCGCGGCCAGCCCGGGGTGCGGGTGACGGCCCAGCCCACCGCCGCGAAGAAGGCCAGGGTGGAGACGGTGGCCACGAGGACGTCGCGCCGGGCCCGGCGGCGCAGGTAGGCCCGCCGCCCGGCGTCCACGACGGGCCCGGCGACCGGCACGGCCACCGGCGCCCCGCCGACGGTCACCGGAACGTGGGAACGCCGGCGCCTGAGCCGAGATACTCGTCCGCGAGGGCCTGGAGCCGCTTCGCGGCGATCAGCTCGTCCAGGGCGAGGTTGACGCAGGTCACCAGCGGGTTGCCCTTCTCGAACAGCAGCCCGAACTGCTCGCTGCCCGCCTCGGCCGGGAACTGGCCGACGATCACCGAGTTGTCGATCTCGGCCGCGGTGACGTAGAACGCGGTCGGCAGGTCGACCACGATGGCGTCCAGCTGCCCGTTCTGCAGCGACTGCTTGGCCCCGTTGGTGTCGTCGAACACCGAGGCTTTCGTGGTCGGCTGCACGACGTCCTGCAGGTACTTCAGGCTGGTGGTCCCCACCTGGGCGCCCAGCTTGAGGCCCTTGAGGTCCGCCAGCGTCTTGGCTGCGGCGCCCTTCGACCCCTTGAGGGCCACCACGGCCTGGCTGACGTCGTAGTACCCCTTGCTGAAGTCGACGACCTTCTGCCGCTCGGGGGTGATCGAGATCTGGTTGATGTCGAAGTCGAAGTTCTTCTTACCGGGGGCGTAGGAGGAGTTGAACGGCACCACGACCCACTTCACCTGGTCCTTGGTGAACGCCAGCCGCTCGGCCACGCCGTAGGCCACTCCCGACTCGAAGCCCTTGCCGTTCGACGGGTCGTCGTCGACGAAGTACGGGGGATAGGCGGGCTTGTCGGTGCCGATGGTCAGCACGCCGGGCGTGACCAGCCGCAGCTTGTCCTTCGCGCAGTCGTCGGCGGCCGGCGACCCGGAGGACGTGGGCGTCGTGGTCGCCCCGTCGTCGGTGCCGCAGGCGGCGAGCAGCAGCGCGCCGCAGGCGAGCGCGGCAGCAGCGGTTCGGTGGTGTCGAGGACGCATGGTCTCGCTCCCAGGATCGGGTGGGCCGTCTCGGGCAGCCTAGCGAGCCGGCTGCGGCACCGGGCGCAGCCGCGACGCGAGCACGGCCCCCGCGACGGCCAGCACCGCCATCGCGACGTAGATGACCGCGAAGGCCGCGTCGTCCGGCCCGGGGCGGGCCACCGCATAGGCGTAGACCGCGCCGCCGGCGCCGATCGTCACCACGCTGGCCAGGGCGTCGCTGACCTGCAGCGCGGCGGAGTTGGCCCCCTGGTCCTGCCGGGGCGACAGCTCGAGCAGCAGCACCCCCACCGAGGCCATGGCCAGCCCCATCCCGATCCCGCCGACGATCCACGCGAGCGCCGCTGGCCAGGTCGGGACGCCGGGCAGCAGGACGGCCGCCACCCCGAGCACGGCGACCGCCACCAGCACGCAGCCCGTGCGGACGAGCCGCCACCGCTCGGCGGGCGCCGTCGGCCGCCCCTGGAACCACGACCCCAGCGCCCAGCCGAGCGCGCCCCCGGTCAGCAGCAGGCCGGCTCGAGCCGGCGAGAAGCCACGCTCGGTGACCAGCATGAGCGGCACGAACGTCTCGGCTCCGAAGAACGACCCGGCCAGCACCCCGCGCATGGCGACCGACGTGGGCAGTCCGCGGGCGAACCGAAGAGTGCCGGCCGGCAGCAGCAGGCGCACGGTGGGGGCCAGCAGCGCGAGCGCGGCCGTCGCCAGCGGCAGCGAGAACCAGTCGTGCCGCTGACCCGCGTACTGCAGGGTGGCCACGCCGACCGCCGCCGCTGCGGCGGCCCGCTTGCGTCCCTCGCGCCGGGCGGCACTGCCGCCGCCCAGCGCGGCCAGCCGCGGATACATCGCCGCCACCGCGGGGACGACGAGCACCGGCATCGCCAGGAACACCAGCCGCCAGGACAGGTGCTGGGCCACCCAGCCGCTGAGGGACGGGCCGACGATGGACGGCAGCACCCACGCGCCGGAGAGCGCAGAGAACAGCCGAGGCCGCAGCCGCTCCTCGTAGGCCCGGCCGACCACCACGTAGACCGCGACGATGATCGCTCCGCCACCCAGCCCCTGCACCGCCCGGCCCAGCACGAAGACGGCCATGGACGGCGCCGAGCCGGCGACCAGCAGGCCGACCGCGAACACCGCGACCCCCGCCAGCAGCGGCCGCCGGGGACCCTCGGCGTCGCAGCGCTCCCCGGCGACGACCATGGCGAACAGGCTGGTGACCAGGAAGCCGCTGAACGACCAGGCGTAGAAGCGCAGCCCGCCCAGGTCCGCGACGGCCACCGGCATCGCCGTGGCGACCGACATGGCCTCGAAGGCCACGAGGACGATGACGGAGACGACGCCGAGCGTCAGCCAGCGGTGGGCCGGCCCCAGGATCCCCTCGGTCACTCCGGGGGGCCGCCGCCGGGGGGCAGCGACTCGAAGATCTCCCGGCACTCGGGGCAGACGGGAAAGCGCCCCGGGTCGCGGTTGGGCACCCAGACCTTGCCGCACAGCGCTCTCGCCGGCGTCCCGGTCACCGCGCTCTCGACGATCTTCTCCTTGCGCACGTAGTGCGCGAAACGCTCGTGGTCTCCGTCGTCGGTCGGGACCGGCCGGGTGAGCTCCTCGGTCAGGACGTCGGTGCCGCCGAGCGGCTCGGGCTGCGGCTCGACCGGGTTCTGCGGCTCGCTCATGGCGGAGGAGTCTACGACGGCGCGGTCAGTTGAGCTCCGGGTCCGGGGTCCAGGTCGAGACCATGCCGAGGTCGCCACCCTGTCGGCGCAGGACCGCTCGCCAGAGCCCGTCGGGGTCGTCGGTGAACACGTCGTCCACCCGGGCGTCGACCACGTACCACGCACCTTCCCCCAGCTCGCCCTCGAGCTGGCCGCTCCCCCAGCCCGAGTAACCGGCGAAGACGCGCATCGCCAGCAGGGCCTGCGCCACCTCCTCCGGCGGGGTGTCCAGGTCGAGGATGCCGAGCCCGGCGGCCACCGGCTTGAACCCGGCCGGTGCCGCAGGTGCGAGCGCCACGGCCAGGGCGCCGTCGAGCCCGACCGGGCCTCCCTGGTGCAGCACGGGGTCGCCCGTGACCTCCGCCGCCCAACCGGGCAGCACCTGCGCGACCGGTAGCTGGCTCGGTCGGTTGAGCACCACGCCGAGGGCGCCGTCGTCGTCGTGCTGCAGCAGCAGGACGACGGAGCCGGCGAAGTTCGGGTCGGTCAGACCTGGCGTGGCGACCAGCAGCCGCCCGGCGAGGCTCAGCACGGACATGCTGCACACAATGCCGCATCGCCGCGCGTCTGTGGCACGAGCCGCCGCGGCTCAGCCGTCAGGCGTACGCCCGAGGGCGGCGAGCGCCAGGCCCAGCCGCTCGGCCGCCTCGGCGGCGACGCCGGCCATCGCCGCGGCGGCCACCGGGTCGCCTGCGGCGAGCATCTCGCGCGGGTCCGCCGCCTCAACGACCGTCGCGTCGCCGTCGGCCCGCACCACGACGTTGCACGGCAGCAGCAGGCCGACCCTCCGGTCGGCGCTGAGGGCTCGGTGGGCCAGCGGCGGGTTGCAGGCCCCCAGGATCAGGTAGTCCTCCATCTCCTCGCCCAGCTTGGCCTTCATGGTGGCCCGCACGTCGATCTCGGTGAGGACGCCGAACCCCTGCCCGACCAGCGCGGCGCGGACCTGCTCGACCACCTCCGCGAACGGGGAGTGGACGCGTAGCGTGAGAGCGGGGTCGGCCATGGCTGCCTCCGGTCGGGCGCGGGAATGCCGGGTCAGGGTCTCGAGTTGATACCCCTGGGGGTATCGTACGGGTACCGACGAGAGCGAGGAGACGAGCGTGGCCAGCGTGGCACTCACCCAGGACACCTTCGAGAGCACGGTGGTCGACAACGACCTCGTGGTCGTCGACTTCTGGGCGGCCTGGTGCGGCCCGTGCCGCAACTTCGCCCCGGTCTTCGAGCAGGCGTCCGACGCCCACCCGGACGCGGTGTTCGGCAAGGTCGACACAGAGGCCGAGCGCGAGCTCGCCGCCTCGTTCGGGATCACCTCGATCCCCACCCTCATGGTGTTCCGCGAGCGGGTGCTGGTCTACGCCGAGGCCGGCGCGCTCCCCGCCCCGGCCCTGGAGAGCCTGCTCACCCAGGTCAAGGCCCTCGACATGGCCGAGGTCCACCGCAAGGTCGCCGAGCACCAGGCCGCCCAGGCCTGACGGCTGCGCGCCGTGGCGCCCGTCGACCTGATCGCCGTCCAGCCCCTGGTCGGCCTGGCCGACTACGCCAGCGAGCAGTCCTTCGCCGCGCACCACCAGCGCCTCGCCGCCCGAGCCGTGGCCCTCCGCCGCGGCGGCGGCGTCCCTGCGCTCGCCGTCTGGCCGGAGATGGTGGGGACGTTCCTCGCCGTCGCCGACCGGCTCGGTGCCGTGGGCGACGCGACCACCACCGACGTGGCGCTGCGTCGGGTGGCCCTGCGGGTCGCCCCGGCCCTGCTGCGCACCATGCTGCGCGCCCGCACCACCTCGACGACCCGGGCCTTCCTCGCCGCGGTGGCCCCCCAGGTGTGGGAGACGCTGCACCGCACGTTCGCCGACATCGCCAGGCAGCACGACCTCTGGGTCGTCTCGGGCAGCGCGCTGCTGCCCAGGAACGCCCTGGGCGATCGCTCCCCGGTGTTCGCCCCCCTGCGCGGCGCGGACGGCGCTCGGGTGTACAACACCTCGTTCACCTTCGCGCCCGACGGACGGTGCGTCGGCGTCACCCGCAAGGTGAACCTGGTGCCGACCCAGGAGGACGTCCTCGACCTGTCCCCCGGCGACGTCGCCGACCTGGCGGTCGTGCCGACGCCGTTCGGGCCGCTCGGGACGCTGATCTGCTACGACGGGTTCGCCGAGCCGCACACCAGCCCCGACCGCGAACCCGGCTGGACCCGCTGCCTGCCGGTCCTCGACCGGCTCGGGGCAGAGGTGGTCGCCCAGCCCAGCGCCAACGCCTGGCCCTGGGATTCCCCGTGGTTCTTCAACGACACCGCCAGGGGCGAGCACCAGCTGCGCAGCGAGCAGTGGTTCGCCGAGGGCTCCGCCGCCGAGCTGCCGAGCGCGGTCAGCATCCGCTGGGTGGTCAACCCCCAGCTCGTCGGACGAGTCCTCGACAACACGTTCGAGGCGCCGTCGCTCATCCTCGAGCGGACCCCCGACGGCGTCGCGGTCCGCGCCCGGGCGGCCGACCCCAGGGCCGAGGACGTCCTCGTGGTGGCCGCCGACGGGTGACCGGCCGGGTGGCGTCTTGGCACCCCGAGACCCTTCCCTCTCGCGCCGACCACGCTGCTAGGCTGGCCGTGGTCGCAGTACCGAGAACGTGTTCGTCGCCCGCGACTAGGTTCGTGGGCGAGTGCTTTGTTCGGGTCGATTCCGCGGGGCACGACGCGCAGTACGGCACCGGCGCCCGCGGTGTGCGGGTGTCACCTCCGCACCACCGGGAGCAGGAATGGCCCAGCAGGGCACCGTGAAGTGGTTCAACTCGGAGAAGGGCTTCGGCTTCATCGCCGTCGACGGCGGCGGGGCCGACGTCTTCGTGCACTTCTCCGCCATCCAGGCCGACGGCTACCGCAGCCTCGACGAGGGGCAGCGGGTCGAGTTCGAGGTCGTGCAGGGCCAGAAGGGCCCGCAGGCCGAGCAGGTCCGCGCGATCTGACCCTGCGCCGCCAGCAGCGGCTGTCCACGCCGACGGGCGCGATCCCCCTGGGGGTCGCGCCCGTCGCGCGTTCGCAGTCCGCTCCGACAGGATGGGGCCATGCAGGTCGTCGTCCTCGCCAACCGGGCCGATCCGGAGGCGGGCTACGTCGGGGACCGGCTGGTCGCTCTCGGGGCGCGGCTGCTGCCGGTGTGGCGCGACGACCCCACCGCCTCCCCTGCTGCCTCCCCTGCTGCCTGGCCGGGTCCGGACGGCGTCGACCTGGTGCTCAGCCTGGGCAGCGACTGGTCGGTCTACTGGGAGCACGTCGCACCGGCCGTGGAACGAGAGGCCGACTATCTGCGCACGGCCGTCGACCGGGACGTTCCGGTGCTCGGGCTGTGCTTCGGGGCGCAGGTGCTCGCCCATGCCCTGGGCGGCCGGGTCGAGCGCGCCCCGACCCCCGAGATCGGCTGGTTCCGCGTCGACTCCGACCGCCCGGGCGTGCTGCCCGACGGCCCCTACCTGCAGTGGCACGCCGACCGGTTCTCGGTGCCGCCGGGGGCGACCGAGCTGGCCCGGTCGTGGGTCGGTCCGCAGGCGTTCACCCTCGCTCGGGCGGTCGGCCTGCAGTTCCACCCGGAGGCCACCCCGACCATGATCGAGCGGTGGGCGGTCGAGTCCTCCGCCGACCTGGCGGCCCTCGGCATCGACCCGCTCGCGGTCGTGACCGAGACCCATGCGCGGGCCGCGGAGGCCGCCGACCGGGCCGCCACCCTCGTCGACGCGTTCCTCTCCGGCGCGCTCGGCGCGTCGCGCGGACCCGCCGACCCCGTCCCGCCCCGCCGACCTAGGAGTGCCGCCCGATGACCGTGGACCTGACGAACCGGGACTTCCTCAAGGAGGTCGACTTCACCCAGGCGGAGCTGACCGCCCTGCTCGACCTGGCCGCCGAGCTCAAGCAAGCCAAGCGGGCCCGGCAGGAGGTCCACCGAATCGTCGGGCGATCCATCGCGCTCATCTTCGAGAAGACCTCGACGCGGACCAGGTGCGCGTTCGAGGTGGCCGCCTACGACCAGGGCGCGCACGTCACCTACCTGGACCCGTCCGGGTCGCAGATGGGGCACAAGGAGTCGACCGCCGACACCGCCAGGGTGCTGGCCCGCTACTACGACGCCATCGAGTTCCGGGGCAAGGCGCAGGCCACCGTCGAGGAGCTGGCCGAGCACGCCGACGTCCCGGTCTACAACGGGCTGACCGACGAATGGCACCCGACGCAGACGCTGGCGGACTTCCTCACCATGCGCGAGCACGGCGGCGGACGACCGCTGGCCGAGACCGCCTACGCCTACCTGGGCGACGCGCACCACAACATGGGCAACTCGCTGCTGGTCATGGGCGCCATCATGGGCAGCGACGTGCGGATCGTGGCCCCGCGGGCGCTGTGGCCCAGCGAGCAGGCCCAGACCTGGGCGGCGGAGCGGGCCGCCGTCAGTGGCGCGCGGATCACGCTGACCGAGGACCCGGCCGAAGGCCTGGCCGGGGCGCACTTCGTGCACACCGACGTGTGGGTGTCGATGGGCGAGCCGGCGGACGTCTGGGACGAGCGGATCCGGCTGCTGACCCCCTACCGAGTCGACGCGGCCGCGCTGGAGCGCACCGGCATGCCCGACGTCAAGGTCATGCACTGCCTGCCGGCGTTCCACGACGACCGCACCGTGCTGGGACGCGAGGTGGCCGAGCGGACCGGGCGGCACGACGGGCTGGAGGTGTCCGACGCGGTGTTCGAGTCGGCCGCCAACGTCGCGTTCGACCAAGCCGAGAACCGGCTGCACACGATCAAGGCCGTGCTGGTCGCCACGATCGGCGACTGAGCCGGGCGGCCGTCCCTACAGCTCGCCGAGCCGCTTGCGCAGGTTGGTCAGCTGGGTGGTGAGCTGCTGCGGCAGGTGGTCGCCGAACTTGGCGAAGTACTCGTCGGTGAGCTCGCACTCCACCAGCCAGGAGTCCTTGTTGACCGCGAACAGCTCCGCGACCTGCGCGTCGGTCAGCCCGAGCCCGTCCAGCTTGAGGTCGCCGTCGGCGGGAGCCCGACCGATCGGCGTGTCGACCGCCCCAGCCTCCCCCTCGACGCGGCGGATCGCCCACTCGAGCACCCGGGAGTTCTCGCCGAACCCGGGCCAGAGGAAGGCGCCGTCGCCGTCCTTGCGGAACCAGTTGACCTGGAAGATCCGCGGCAGCTTCGCGGGGTCACTGCGCCGGCCCATCTCCAGCCAGTGCCCCCAATAGCCGGCCATGTTGTAGCCACAGAACGGCAGCATGGCGAACGGGTCGCGACGCAGCGCACCAACGGTGCCCTCGGCGGCCGCGGTCTGCTCGGACGAGACGGTCGCCCCCATGAAGACCCCGTGCTCCCAGTCGTAGGACTCGGTGACCAGCGGCACGTTGGTGGCCCGGCGGCCACCGAACAGGATCACGTCGATCGGGACGCCCTGGGGGTCCTCCCACGTGTCCGCGATCGAGGGGCACTGGGCAGCGGGGGCGGTGAACCGGCTGTTGGGGTGCGAGGAGGGCTCGAGGGACTCCGGCGTCCAGTCCCGGCCCTTCCAGTCGATCAGGTGGGCGGGCGGGGTGTCCGTCAGGCCCTCCCACCAGATGTCACCCTCGTCGGTGAGCGCCACGTTGGTGAAGATGCAGTTCCCCCACAGGGTGCGCACGGCGTTGGCGTTGGTCTTCATGCCGGTGCCCGGCGCCACGCCGAAGAACCCCGCCTCAGGGTTGATCGCGTACAAGCGGCCGTCGTCACCGGGTCGCATCCAGCAGATGTCGTCGCCGACGGTCTCGACCGTCCAGCCGGGGACGGTCGGCTCGAGCATCGCCAGGTTCGTCTTGCCGCAGGCGGACGGGAAGGCCGCGGCCAGGTGCCGGACGTCGCCCGAGGGCGCGGTCAGCTTGAGGATGAGCATGTGCTCGGCCAGCCAACCGGCGTCGCGGCCCATGACCGAGGCGATCCGCAGCGCGAAGCACTTCTTGCCGAGCAGTGCGTTGCCCCCGTACCCGGATCCGTACGACCAGATCTCCCGGGTCTCCGGGTAGTGCACGATGTACTTCGTCTCGTTGCACGGCCACGCGACATCCGGCCGACCGTCGGTCAGCGGATAGCCGACGGAGTGCACCGCGGGCACGAAGTCGCCGTCCGAGCCGATCAGGTCGAGCGCCGCCCGGCCCATCCGGGTCATGATCCGCATGTTCACGACGACGTACGGCGAGTCGGTGAGCTCCACGCCGAGCTGGGAGATGCGCCCGCCCAGCGGGCCCATCGAGAACGGGATCACGTACATCGTGCGGCCCCGCATCGATCCGCGGAACAGCTCGGTCAGCTCGGCCCGCATCTCGGCGGGGTCGCGCCAGTTGTTGGTGGGGCCAGCGTCCTCCGGCCGCTCGGCGCAGATGAACGTGCGGTCCTCGACCCGAGCGACGTCGCTCGGGTTCGAGCGGGCCAGGAAGCTGTTGGGCCGCAGGTCGGGGTTGAGCCGGATGAACGTGCCCGAGTCGACCAGCAGCTGAGTCAGCCGGTCCCACTCCTCCTGGGAGCCGTCACACCACTCCACCCGGTCGGGCTGGGTCAGCTCCGCCACCTCGGCCACCCAGTCCAGCAGCTTGGCGTTCGTGGTGGGCGCTTCGGCCAGGCCGGGGACGGTCATCACTACCTCCGGTACGACGAGGGCGGCTGATGCCTAGCCTGCCCTAAGTCGTTGGGGCCGTCACCTCCGGGGGGAGGTCCGGCGGTCGCCACTCCGCGCGGTGTGACCGAGTCCACACGGGAGGGGGGTGAGAGTCACCGCAGTGGGGCGGCCGCGGCGACGGATCGGTAGCGGGGGGGAGGCCACCGTCCGTCGCCGCGGCCCTCTGCTGGGAACCGGTCGGGCCCGACCGGGGCGGGGTCAGATGAGCCCGGCTGATGATTCCCAGCAGTATGAGGGGATCGCTAGCGTGCGGCTCGGTGGCTCGTCGGGTCGACGGCACACGTGCGCACGACAACTCTCCTTCCGGGACGCCTGCGGGGTCAGCTGTCGGGTTCGGGCGGGAAGGTGCCCGGCCAGACCCTGCACGCAGGGCCGTGGCTTCACCCCTAGGCCGGGCGCCGGAGCGCATCGGCCGGGATCCCAAGGGACCGGTGGGTCCCCCGCTCCTGCCCTCGACGAGGTCGGCGGATTCCCCTCCGGTGGGCAGGACTAGGCGTCCGGCGGGGAACTGACTACGCGGGTCGGTCGTACGGCCCACACCGACGATGGCACGTCCGAGCCCGTTTGCCAAGTCGGGCGGGGCGTGTCGACCCGGGTCGGCAGAGGCGGCCGCGGGGCGCTAGCGTCGGCGCCAGCCGTCCCCCAGCGGATCGCCGCCCGCCCGCCACCCAGGAGGAGCCGTTCCATGTCAGGATTCGTGCCGCTGCCGGGCCAGGCCATGACCTGGACCAAGAACGTTCTGGGAGCCGAGGTGAGTCGGCTCTACACCCACGGCGCGGTGCTCAGCGTCATCCGCGGCAAGAAGGGTGACCTGGTCCCCGCCCACGGCTACAGCCACGGCTCGGTCACGTACGTCGTCTCGGGCCTGCTCGACATCGACGGCCACCGGATGGGACCGGGCGACGCCGGGTCGTACCAGCCGGGCAGCGGATACTACGCCGTCCGCTTCCTAGAGGACTCGGTCTACGTGGTGGCCCGTACGTCCGACGACGAGCTCACCGTGCCGGACCTGGGGGAGCGGGCCGCCGCCCACTTGGACGCGTAGGGCGAGGCTCCTCGCCCCAGCTCAGCTCGTGATGGGCATGGTCGCCGCGACGACCCAGGCCACGGGCACCGCCTGGACGAGGGCGCCGACCCACCGGGCCTTGGTGAGCCCGGCCAGGCACCAGGCGTACCAGCCGACGACGACCAGGATCCCGAACACCAGGGGCAGCGCCAGGGTCAGCACCCGCGGCGCGCCGAAGGCGACCACGGCCACGACCAACATCCCCAGCGCGAGCAGCCGGGTCACCACCATGAGCCCGGCGGTGCGCCAGCGCGACGGGCGAGCGGTGACCAGCCCGTCGCCGAGGAAGAACAGCCCGAACGTGGGGATGAGCAGCAGGGCGATCCAGCGCCGGGGGCCGACCGGCACCGCGTTCGCCCAGGTCAGGTGGGCCACCCCGGCGATCGACAGCGCCGAGAAGGCGGTCAGCGCCAGCGCTGGAAGCGCCAGCGGCCCGGGATCGGGCTGCCCGTGCGCCGGGTCGCCGACCGCGATCGCCCAGCCGGCGGCCGTCGCGACGCCGACGGTGGCGAACCACCAGCCGAGGTAACCGGCCACCGGGATCTCCAGCCCTTCGGCCATCGAAGGCACCAGCGCCAGCAGCAGGGTGGCCGCCGCCGCTCCCCCGGCGGCCAGGGCCACGGTCAGTCGGCCGGGCAGGATCCGGACGCCGGGGACGGCGTCGCGCCGCTCCTGCCTCGACGCGCGGGCCAGCAGCACCCGGGCGACCGGAGCGAAACCCACCGCCCCGGCCAGGGTGAGCAGCAGGGCCGCCAGGGGCAGCCCAGCCGGCCGCGGCGAGCCACGGCTGGGGATCCCGGCGGCTGCGTCCAGCCAGTCCTGGGTGGCTCGCATGGTGTCCGAGCTCAGCACGATGCCGATGTGCTCGACCCGCGGGACGACCTGGATCTCGCGAGCGGTGCCGGTGGCCGGATCCCCGTAGCGGCGACCCGCCACGCCGTCGGGGTAGGCCGCGCGCAGCCCCTCCAGCGCCGCCGCGCGGTAGTCCGCCGACTCGAGCGATCCGACGAGCAGCAGCAGGTTCGCCGGCCGGTCGGCAACCGTCGGGAGGTGGTCGGCGTCCGGTACCGAGATGGCCACGGTGGCCCGAACGTCCCCCGGATGATCGGCGGCGAAGCGGGTCACCGCCCCGGCCCCCATCGAGTGGCCGACCAGGCTGACCAGTCCCGGCTGGGCGAACGGCTGGACGCGTGCCCAGCCCACCACCGCGTCCAGGTCGCTGGACAGCCGGGCGTACGTCGCATCCGGATCCCTGCCGAGCTCGGGCAGCGCGGCGAGGTTGCGCCCATGGCCGGCCAGGTCGGGCAGCACGGTCGCGTACCCGGCCCGGGCCAGGCCCGTGGCCAGCTCCCGCATGATCCGGTTGGAGCCGGCGTAGCCGTGCACGACGACCACCACGGGAAAGGTCCCGTCGCCCTTCGGGCGGATCACGGTCACCGGCACGCCCTCGACGGTGGCGTTTCGTCGGGCGACTCCCTCGGTCGAGCGCTGGATGACCAGCAGGCCGGCTCCGGTGAGCAGCACGGCGAGCACGGCCAGTGCCACCGCCGCCCAGCGCCGTCCCATCATGATCACCGACCCTATGGCAGGAGCCGCGGCCGGACTCACCAGTTCCGCGGTCCGGGGTCCGCGAACTCGTCCACCCGGTAGCGCAGCACCCGCGTGCCCCGCGGCCAGCTGCCTGGCGGCAGCCCCGCCTTACGCCACAGCGCGTCCACGAACGCCGCCGGCGTCGGGATCTGCCGCCAGACCGACGGGAGCAGGGTGCCCCGGAAGCCCGGCCCGTCCAGGAGCAGGCCGTCGACGCCCGGCCGCACGGCGGCGACGACCTCGGTCGGCGAGCGGGCCGGCAGTTCCTCGGTCGGGCCCAGCACCGAGACGTCCACGCTCATGAGCCGGAAGTCCTCGACGTCGATCGGCGGCATCCGGGGATCGTCGAACGCGGCGTGGCAGGCCCGGGTCGCCACGTCGACCGCCAGCGGCTGCCGCGCCTCGAGCGAGCCGACGCACCCGAGGAGCCGGCCGTCCCGGCGCAGGGTGACGAAGCAGGCGCCCGGGGCGGCGAGCACCGCTGGGAGACCTGGGACGGGCGGAGCCCAGCGCTGGCCGGTCCTCAGCGCCTCGGCGATCGCGGTGACCGCGATCTCCAGCAGGGCGCGGCGGTCGTCGTCGCTGAGCAGGGGCGGATCGCTCACGCGGCCGCCCCGAAGGCGAAGGCGCCGTACCCGACGACCCGGTCGCGCGGGCCGGCGGTGTCCCCGGACGAGCGCAGGTCGAGCAGGCGCACCGCGGCCGACCGCCGGGCCGCGAAGGCGACCAGACCGCGCAACGGGTAGGCGCCGCACGCGTCCCGATCGCTGATCGACTCGGCGTCCAGCCCGACGACCGCGGCAGCGGTGCGTTCGTCGAGCCGCCGCGCCACCTCGTAGGACTCGTAGTGGGAGAGGTCGCTGCTCACGACCACCAGGGCGGCCGGGTCGTCCCACCACGGCGCCAGCAGTCCGGCGACGACCTCGGCCGGCGCGTGGCCGACGACGACCGGCAGCACGTGGACGTCCCCGCCGAGCGAGCGCTGCAGGAAGGGCAGCTGCACCTCCAGGCTGTGCTCGGGCGCGTGCGCGTCGTCGTCGGTCACCACCCAGCCGCCGCCGGCCTCGAGCAGCCACTCGCGTGACGACGTGTCCATCGGCACCAGTCCCAGCGGGGTCGCGAACGCGTCGGCGGAGGACACCGCAAGCCCACGCACGGGGACGTAGTGCGCCGGCCCGAGGAGCAGCACGCGGGTCAGGGCCGGCGCCCGCCCGCGCACCAGCCGGTAGCCGCTGCCCGCCACCGGGCCGGAGTAGACGTAGCCCGCGTGCGGCACCGCCAGCGCCCGGGGCTGCGGACCCTCGCTCGTGGCCGCCTCCAGGTGGCCGTCGACGGCCTCGGCCAGCCGCTCGGCCGCGGCCGGGTAGAAGGAGCCGGCGACGGCGGGACGGCGGACGAGCAGCCGCGCCGTCATCGGGCCACCTCCGCGAGTCGCACCGGCAGCCGGCGGGCGCCCCAGTCGCCGGGCGGCCCATCGAAGACGCCGGCGATCCTCGTCCCGCACGCGCCGCAGTGCCCGTCGTCGGTCAGCCGCCACTCCCCCAGGACGTACCAGTCCCGCTCGATGACCCTGGCCGCGCAGCTCGGGCAGTACGTCGAGTCGCCGGCCCGGTCGTGCACGTTCCCGGTGTACGCGTAGCGGACGCCGGCCTGCTGGGCGATCGCCCGGGCCCGGGTGAGGGTCTCCGGCGGCGTCGGCGGGACGTCGAGCATCTTGTAGTCCGGGTGGAACGCGGTGAAGTGCATCGGGACGTCCGGCCCGAGGTGCTCGACGACCCACGCCGTCATGCGGCGGAGCTCGTCGTCGGAGTCGTTGCGCCCGGGGATGAGCAGCGTCGTCAGCTCGACCCAGACCGAGGTCTCGTGCACCAGGTGCTCGAGGGTGTCCAGCACCGGCTGCAGGTGTCCGCCGCAGACCCGGTGGTAGTACTCCTCGGTGAAGCCCTTGAGGTCGACGTTGGCCGCGTCCATGGCCGCGAAGAACGCCCGACGCGGCTCCGGCTCGACGTATCCGGCGGTCACCGCGACCGACCTGATCCCCCGCTGGTGGCAGGCGGCCGCGACGTCGACCGCGTACTCGAGGAAGATCACCGGGTCGTTGTAGGTGAACGCGACGCTGCGGCAACCGAACCGGACCGCGGCCTCGGCGATCACGTCGGGCGACGCCGCGTCGGCCAGCGTGTCGACCTCGCGCGACTTCGAGATGTCCCAGTTCTGGCAGAACCGGCAGGTGAGGTTGCACCCGGCGGTGCCGAAGGACAGCACGGGCGTGCCCGGCAGGAAGTGGTTCAGCGGCTTCTTCTCGATCGGGTCGACGCAGAAGCCGCTGCTGCGTCCGTAGGTGGTGAGCACGATCTGGTCGCCCTGGCGAGCCCGGACGAAGCAGAGGCCGCGCTGGCCCTCATGCAGCCGACAGGCCCGGGGGCAGACGTCGCACTGGACCCGCCCGTCGTCCAACCGGTGCCAGTACGCCGTCGGCACGGTGCTGGTGGGTGCGAGGGACGTCGACATCCGGACCACCTCCACGGCCGCGACCGTCACCCCCTAGTGGACACCTCGCGAGGGCCACGCGCGAGGGCCCTTCCGCCCCAGGTGGCGACCAGGCCGGTCGTCAGCCCTTGACGGCGCCGGCCATGACACCGGCGACGAGCTGACGGCCGGCGAAGAAGAACACCACGATGAGCGGCAGGGCTGACACCGTGACGCCCGCCAGGATCAGCGAGTAGTCCTTGAAGTACGACGCCTGGAGCAGCTGAACGGCCACCGGCAAGGTGGGGTTGGACGACCCGAGCACGATGAACGGCCAGAAGAAGGCGGTCCACGACCCGATGAACGTGAACAGCCCGAGCATGGCGGCCGCAGGCCGGGCGGCGGGGAGCGCGACGTGCCAGAAGGTCCGGATCATCGAGCAGCCGTCGACCCGGGCCGCCTCGATGAGCTCGAACGGCAGCGCCGACTCGAGGTACTGCGTCATCCAGAACACCCCGAAGGCCGTGACCATCGCGGGCACGATGACCGCCTCGACCCTGCCGGTCCAGCCGAGCTTGGACATGACGATGAACAGCGGGACGATGCTCAGCTGGGTCGGCACCGCCATCGTGGCGATGACGAAGACGAGCAGCGGACCACGGCCACGGAACCGGAGCTTGGAGAAGGAGTAGCCAGCGAGCGTCGAGAAGAACACCACGGAGAGGGAGGTGAGAACGGCGATGACCGCGCTGTTCGCCAAGGCCCGCCAGAAGCGGATGTCGGCCGAGATCACCCTCTGGACGTTCGCCCCGAAGTTGCCGCGCGGTAGGAGTGACGGCAACGGGTTCTGCGCGATGGTCTGTGCGTCCGACGAGCCGAGCAGGAAGGCGTAGTAGAGGGGGTAGGCCGACAGGATGAGCACCACACCCATGATCGAGTAGGTGACCCAGCCGGGGCGGGTGCCGGGAACCTTGGCCCTTCCCCGGCGACGTTCGGCGTGCTTTGCTGCACCCGGTCCCGCAAGACCTCCGGCGAGTGTGGACGAGGTCATCGGGTCCTCCCTTCTACCACTCGGACCGCTCGAGCCGGTGCCTTGGCGCTGCCAGAGGAGATCCGCCGGGTGATGAGGAAGTTGATGATCCCGACGGCGATGATGACGAGGAAGAGGATCCACGAGACCGCAGCGGCCCGGCCGAAGCTCTTCTGAGACCCCCACCCCAGCTCGTAGATGTACATGGTCACCGTCATCCACTGTCGGTCCGCGCCACCCTGACCGGCCTGGTCGAAGACCCGCGGCTCGTCGAAGATCTGCAGTCCCCCGATCGTCGCGGTGATCACGACGAAGATGATCGTGGGACGCAGCATGGGGACGGTGATGGAGACGAACTGCCGGAGTCGGCTCGCCCCGTCGACGACGGCGGCCTCGTAGATCTCGCGCGGGATGGCCTGCATCGCCGCCAGGAAGATGAGCGTGACGTAGCCGGTCCAGCGGAAGTTCACCATCGTGGCGATGGCGATGTGGCTGGACAGCACGTCGGCGTGCCAGCCCACGGGACCGAGACCCACCTTGTCGATCAGCGTGTTGATCAGCCCCGACTTGTCGGCGAACATCTTGTTGAAGATCACGCCGACGGCCACCGGGGCCACCACGTAGGGGAGCAGGACTCCCATCCGCCAGAAGCTCTTGGCCCTGATGTTCTGGTTGAGGACCGCGGCCAGAACGAGCGCAGCAAGCGTCTGGGTGACGCCGGAGAGCAGGAAGATGCTGAAGGTGTTCCGCAGCCCCTTCCAGAACAACGGCTGCTGGAGGACGTAGGTGTAGTTCTTGGTCCCGACGAAGTCCCCCTGCCCCCCGATGAGGTTCCAGTCATGCAGCGAGACCCAGAACGTGTAGACGAGGGGGAAGAGGCCGGCCACGAAGAAGAGAACGAAGAACGGGGAGATGAACAGGTAGGGCGACACCTTGACGTCCCACCGGCTCAGCTTGCGCCGGAACGCGCTACGACGAGGATCGGGCATCCGGCTACTGTCCACGACCTCCGGCGAGGCTGAGCTGACGGACATGATTCGCTCCCATCGCGAGGCATTGAGGGAGGGAGTCCGGGTCGCCGTTGGGCCGGCGACCCGGACTCCAGGGATCAGCCGAGCGCCTTGACGGCGGTGACGAACTTGGCCCATGAGGAGGCCGCGTCGTCGGTCTTGTCGACGTCGACTCGGGAGAGCGCCTGCTGCATCGCATCGTTGATCGCGAAGTACTTCGGACCCTTGAACGGCGCGACCGTCACGGCCTTGGCACGGTTGGCGAGGATCTGGCCAGTAGGCGCGTCGTTGAAGAACGGCTTCGTGACACCCAGCAGGTCGGGGCTGGTCAGCGCGGCCTGCTGGCTCGGGAACGTGCCCTTCGCCTTGAAGGCCTTGATCTGCTGCTCGGGAGCCGTCAGCCAGTCGGCCAGCTTCTTGGCCTGGTCAGGGTGCGCGCCCTGTGTCGGAACGGTGAGGAAGGATCCGCCCCAGTTGCCGCCGCCGCCGGGGAAGGTGTCCGCGACGTCCCATCCGGCGACCTTGGCCGCGTTGCCCTCGATGACGCCGAGCATCCAGCCCGGGCAGACCATCGTGGCGAAGCCGTCCTTCTGGAACGAGCTGGTCCAGTCGTCACTCCACTGGGCGAGACGGGCCGTCAGGCCATCGTCGGACGCCTTGAGGACGGTGTCGTAGATCGCCTTCACCTCGGGGTTGTCGGTCGCGATGACCGTCCCGTCGTCCTTCTCGTAGGCGTTCTTCACCTGGTTGATCATCGCCTGGTAGATGGCGCCGGACGATTCGGTCCATGGGACCTTGGACTTCGCCTGGAACTGTCGCGCGGCGGCGAAGTAGCTGTCCCAGGTGCTGCCGATGAGGGCGGCAACCGCAGCTCGGTCGCTCGGCAGCCCGGCCGCTTTGAAGAGGTCGGCGCGATAGCAGATCGCCTCCGGTCCGATGTCGGTGCCGTAACCGATGAGCTTGCCGTCCGCAGTGGTCGCCTGAGCCGCCTTCCAGGGCAGCCAGCGGTCCTTGACGGAGTCCGACTTCAGGTCGACGAACTTGTCGGGGAACTGGAGCAGCTCGGGCAGCCAGTCGACTTCGATCGCCTCGATGTCGGACAGGCCGGAGCCGGCTGCGAGCCGGGTGTTGAGGTTGTCGCGGGCCTCGTTGGAGGTGGCCGCCTTCTTCTGCTGCACGGTGACCTCGGGGTTCAGGGTCATGTACTCCTTGATGAGCTCCTCGTAGCCGAACTCGTTGAAGGTGGCGACGGTCAACGTCACCTTCTGCGTCCCGCCAGCTGATTTCGAGGACCCGGACGAGGACGACCCGGAGGTGCAGCCGGCAAGGCCCACCCCCACCACGAGGACCGAGCTGATGACTGCCAATGCCTTGGGCCGGCGCATGCTGTCCCACCACCTTCGTCTGCTTCTCACCGGCGAAGCAGGGGTTGATCGCTTGGCTGGCCCGGTGGCCGAATGACGCTGAGGGAGCGCTCTCCCGAGCCTGTCGAATCCGGACGCCCAGCGTCAAGATTCGTTACCAGACCGTGACGCAGCAGTCAGGGCGACGCAGACGAACACGCAGGTCAGAGGGGGGTGAACCGGGAATCGCTGGCTGTTGCCACGCGCCCAGTACTCGTGTCAAGGTACGGGAGAGCGCTCTCTGGAGGACATGGTGTCTGCCGATCGGGCTGCCCCCTTGGTGGGCGACCACCGCGCCCCGGGGGGCTTCGTCGACCTCGGCGGCGAGCGCTGCTACCTGATCGAGGGATACGACTCGATGCCCCCCTTCTTCATGACGGTGGTCGGCGCGAGCGACGTGTGGCTGTTCATCTCGAGCTCGGGTGGGCTGACGGCGGGCCGTGGTCGGCCCGACAACGCCCTCTTCCCCTACTACACCGACGACAAGGTCACCGAGAACGCGTCGAACACCGGTGGTCTGACCGTCATCCGCGCGAGGAACCGAGCCGGCCTGGTGATGCCGTGGCAGCCCTTCGCCGCGTGCGGACCGTCACGGCCGGACGTTCACCGCCGCCTGTTCAAGAGCACGCTCGGCGACTCACTGACCTTCGAGGAGACCGACGAGGCGCTCGGGCTGCGGCTGCGGGTGCGGTGGCGCACGAGCGAGCGCTTCGGCGTCGTGCGGGACTGCGAGCTGTCCTCGTCCGACGGCGCCCCACACCGCGTGGACATCGTGGACGGTCTGGTCAACATCCTCCCGCCGGGGGTCACCTCCAGGGTCCAGACCGAGCTGAGCAACCTGCTCGACGCGTACAAGCGCAACGAGGTCGACCCGACAACCGGGCTGGGCCTGTTCTCGTTGAGCTCGAACCTCACCGACCTTGCCGAGCCGAGCGAGGCGTTGACGGCCAGCGTGGCCTGGCAGGTCGGGCTGCCCGCTGCCCACCACCTCCTGAGCACCGCCCAGCAGGCTGCGGTTCGCGATGGGCTGCCCACTCACCCGGAGCGGGATGTTCGCGGACGGCGCGGCGCCTACCTGGTCGCAGCCACCCGACAGCTCGGGCCTGGCGAGACCGTGCGCTGGCGGGTCGTCGCCGACGTGGGTCTGGACGGCGCCCAGGTCGTCGCCGTTCGCCGCGCCCTGCGCGACCCGGTCGCTCTGTCCGAGGCAGTGGACGCGGATCTGGAGCGCGGCCGGGACCACCTGACCCGGCTGATCGCCGCTGCCGACGGCCTTCAGCACACCGGCGACGAGACGGCCACGGTCCATCACCTGGCCAACGTCCTGTTCAACGCCATGCGTGGTGGCGTGCCGGCGGCGGGCGACCTCTCCCGGATGGACTTCCTGTCATTCCTGGGACAGCGCAGCCGGGCCGTCCTCGAGCGTCGTGACGAGGAGCTGTCCGGCCTGCCGGAGACCCTGACTGTCGCCGGACTGATCGCGTGGGCCGACCTCAGCGGCGACCCGGACCTGCGACGTCTGTCCAGGGAGTACCTCCCCCTGACCTTCAGTCGACGTCACGGGGATCCCAGCCGCCCCTGGAACCGGTTCGACATCCGGGTGACCGACCCGCAGGGGCAGCCCTGGTTGGACTACCAGGGCAACTGGCGAGACATCTTCCAGAACTGGGAGGCCCTGTCGTGGTCCTACCCCGAGCTCATCGAGGGCTTCATCTCGACCTTTCTCGACGCCACGACGATCGACGGGTACAACCCGTACCGGATCTCCCGCTCGGGCGTGGACTGGGAGGTCCCGGAACCGGAGAACCCGTGGTCGAACATCGGTTACTGGGGCGACCACCAGATCGTCTACCTGCTCAGGCTCATGGAGACGTCGGCGAGGTTCCATCCAGGGCGGCTCGCAGCGCTCCTCCACGAGCGGATCTTCACCTACGCCGCGGTCCCCTACCGGATCGCGTCCTACCCGGCGACCGTCCTGAATCCGTACGACACGATCGAGTTCGACGCTGCCCAGGACAGGGAGACACGACGCCGAGTGTCCGCCGACGGTGCGGACGCACTGCTCGTGCACGATCATGACGGCGAGCTGGAGCGCGCAACCCTGGCCGAGAAACTGCTTCTCCTCCTGGCGGCGAAGCTGGTGAACCTGGTCCCCGGCGGCGGGATCTGGATGAACACCCAGCGGCCAGAGTGGAACGACGCCAACAACGCCCTCGTCGGTCGCGGGCTGTCGGTGGTCACGCTGGCCCATCTGCGTCGCTATCTCGTCCATCTGCAGTCGCTCCTCGTTTCCGAGGTCGCCCTCAGCCGGGAGGTCGCCGACCTGCTCAAGGGCATCCATGAAGTCCTCGCGGACCCGGCCAGCGACGCCGCCACAACCGACGACGCGCGCCGCCGAGACGTCCTCGATGCGCTGGGGGCCGCCGGAACGGCCTACCGGGACCGTGCCTACCGCGGCCTGAGCGGTGAGCGGACCACCATGAGCCTCGCCGAGGTTCGGGACCTGCTGGCCGTCGCCCTGGCGCACGCCGACGAGAGCTTGGGCGCCAACCGTCGTCCGGACGGTCTCTACCACTCGTACAACACGCTCTCCCTCACCGACGGGCGCGCCGTTGTCGGCCACCTCGCGCAGATGCTCGAGGGCCAGGTTGCCGTCCTGTCGAGCGGGCTGCTGGGTGCCGAGGAGTCGCGGGATCTCCTCAAAGCCCTGCGGCAGAGCCCGCTCTACCGGTCCGACCAGCGGAGCTACCAGCTGTACCCCGACAAGGACCTGCCCGGCTTCCTGGACCGGAACCGCTTCGGCGCTGACGTCGCTGCCGGCTGTCCCCTGGTCGCGAGCCTCATCGACTGCGGGGATCGCGCGCTGCTCGTCAAGGACGTCGAGGGCGACTTCCACTTCGGGGCCTCCATACGCAAGGCGGAGGACCTGCGCGCCGCCCTCGACCGGTACGCCGCCGACCCGGCGTACGCCGAGGCGGTACGCCGGGACGGGCCGCGGCTCCTGGAGATCTTCGAGGAGGTGTTCCACCACAGGGACTTCACCGGACGCTCTGGGACCTTCTTCGCCTACGAAGGCCTCGGCAGCGTCTACTGGCACATGGTGTCGAAGCTGCTCCTGGCGGCGCAGGAGGCGGTCGAGGGCGCGCTGGCCGCAGGCGCGCCCCCCGAGGTCGTGGCGGCTCTGGCCACGTCGTACGAGGAGATCCGCTCCGGGCTCGGGTACTGCAAGACCCCGGAACGCTACGGTGCCTTCCCCACCGACCCCTACTCGCACACTCCGGCCGGCGGCGGAGCCCGTCAGCCCGGAATGACCGGGCAGGTGAAGGAGGAGGTCATCACCCGGATGGGCGAGCTCGGACTGCGCGTGGAGGACGGGCAGATCGTCTTCCGACCTGCGTTGCTCCGCGAGCAGGAGTGGACCACAGCACCCGCGCAGGTCCAGGCGATGGACCTGGGCACCCTGCCGGCCGGCTCGCTCGCCTTCAGCTTCTGCCAGGTGCCAGTGATCTACACCCGAGCGGAGACGCTGCACGTCGAGGCCCACCTGCGCGACGGGACCGTGGTCGAGTGCCCGCACGGCCGGCTTCCGGCCGACCTGAGCGCGTCGATCTTCAGGCGGGTCGGGGACGTGCGCTCGATCCGTGTCCGTACACCGGCTGGCCGTCGGCCCGCAGAGAATGCGCCGCTAGCCTGACTCGCGCAGGACGAGCTCGACCGGCAGGACGATCCGGCTGGCGCCATCGACCTCGGGCAGCCCATCGTCAGGAGCCTTGGTCGTGCGGTGGATCTGGGCGAAGAGGAGTCTGACCATCATCCGGCCTTGGTCGATGGGTCGCTGACGCACCGTGGACAGGCCCGGCACGGACACCGCGGCAATGTCGATGTCGTCGAAGCCGACGACCGCGAGGTCGTCGGGCACCCGCCGCCCGGCGCGTCGCGCCACATTGATGGCACCGAGTGCCATCAGGTCGGAGGCGACGAACACCGCGTCCAGGTGAGGGGCACGGGCAAGGAGTCGGCCCATGGCGTTGGCGCCGCCGTCGGTCGTGAAGTCGCCGGTCTCGACGAGGTCCGTCCGAAACTGCTCGCCCATCCCCTCGGCGAAACCGCGCAGCCGATCCACCCCGGCTGACATGTCAAGCGGCCCGGTCACCGTCCCGATCGTCCTGCGTCCGAGCCCGAGCAGATGCCGCGCAGCCAGGGCGCCGCCGCCTGTGTTGTCGTGGTCGACGTACGGCACCTCTACATCTGGGTCGAGGGGTCGGCCTCCGATGACCAGCGGGATGTCGGCTGAATGCAGCGTCTTGGCAAGCCCTTGCTGGAGGTGCTCGGAGATGAGGAGGACGCCGTCAACGTGGTCCCCAAGGAGGTACTGCTCGATCCGCGCCATGTCCTCGGTGCTCTGTGCCATGTGCAGCATGAGGGTCATCCCGGCTCTGGCGAGCTCGTGGGTGATGCCCCGCGTGATGCCGCTGAAGAACGGGTCACTGAAGACGCGCGTGTCCGGCTCGGCGGCAACCAGGGCGAGCGTGTCCGTGCGCTGGGTCATGAGCGAGCGTGCCGCAAGGTTCGGTACGTAGCCGAGCTCGGCCACGGCCCCTTGGACGACCTCGACGAGCTTGGGGTCGACCGTGGTCCAGCCGTTGACGACCCGCGACACCGTCGCACGGGACACCCCAGCGCGGGCAGCAACCTGCTCCAACGTCGGACGCCGGACTGCCGCACGGGATTGCTGGCTCACTGACTGGTGCCTTCTACGAGGGGAGCGAGAGATCGAAATCGTAGTACGCGAGACCCTGTGCCGAGGCACTCCTGAACGCGGGACGAGGGGCTTCGCGCGCCGACGTGCCCTTCATCCCGGGCCCGGAGCGAGTGCTCTCTCGCCCCATCGGGCGACCAGGCCTGCCGTCAGCCCGAGGACCACGGCGAGAACGGCCAGCAGCGCCGCGAGCGGACGGGAGGCCGGCAGCGCCCCCCAACCCGCGGCGTAGGCAGCGCCGGTCGCTGCCAGGAGGACGGCCACCAGGACAAGGCCGGCCAGGGTGGGGCCGCGCCCGCGCCTGGTGCCGGTCAGCAGGGCGGTCGCACCCGCGACGAGCAGCAGCCCGGCGAGGGCGGAGGCGGCCAGCCCGCCGAGCACGGCCCGCGCCTCCAGCGGGTGCAGGGCGTCGGTGGCGGCCAGCGCGAGGAAGCCCAGGAAGAGCAGCAGGACGGCCAGCGCGGCGGTGATCGTCCCCATGCGGGTCGCTGGCGCCGCCGGCGGAGGGGGGACCTGCTCCGCGCGCCGCAGCGCGACGACGACCACGGCCAGCACGCCGGCGAGCAGGGCCAGCCAGAGCACCCGGCTGGCCCACCAGGACGGCGTCCCCGGGTCCGGCTGCGGGAACCCCGCGGGCAGGGCCGCCCGGGAGACGGCGATCAGCACCGGCTGGTGCCACACGTAGGCCGTCATGATCGACAGGTTGGTGAACACGACCGCGACCCAGACCCTCGGCCGGTCCAGCCACCGCAGCAGCATGGGCCGGAGCAGGATCGCGACGCCCACCTGGGCGACACCGAGGGCGAGGACGGCGACGGTCGGCGGGTGCATGTTGGCCACCCGGTCCCCGGGCACCCCGACCATCCGGGCCGGATACGGGCCGAGCGCCACCAGCAGGGACACCGCGGCCAGGCCTGCGGCGGCGAGCCCGACCCCTACCCGTTGGCCGAGCAGGCCGTCGGCGTACAGGTACCCAAGCTGGTGGACGAGCGCCCAGACGAACAGCACGTTGAGGTTGCCCACCGACTCGATGCCCAGTCCGATCCGCCCCACGTCGGTCAGCAGGGCCAGCGCCGCGAGCACGGGCAGGACCTGCCACCCCCAGCGGCGGTGCAGGGCCAGCGTGAGCGGGGTCAGCGCGATCACCGCCAGGTAGACCCCGAGGAACCACAGCGGCTGGAGCAGGATCCCGCTGACCGACCCGAGCCGCAGGTGCGCGCCGGACGCCGCCACGACCAGGGCCACCACCGCCAGGACGGCGAGCAGCACGCCCGTCGGGCGGACCATCCGGTGCACCCGCCGGTCGACGAAGGCGGCGTACCCTTCGCCCCGGCGGCGCACCGACTCCCAGCTGTGCTTGTTCGCGTACCCGCCGACGAAGAAGAAGACCGGGATCACCTGGAACAGCCAGGTCAGCGGCCACATCGACGGCACCGCGGCGAGAGTGCTCGACTCCGCGAGCCCGGCGTCGCCCCAGTCCATCCCCGCGACCAGCCAGTGCCCGACCACGACCGCGACAATGCTGACGCCCCGGAGCAGGTCGACGAACCGGTCGCGCTCGGCGGCCACGCCCATGGCCCCGACGCTAGGCCTCCCGGCCGCGGACCACCATCACCGCAGTGGATCGACCGGATGACGATCGCCGGGCTTCGGCCCCGGCTGGCAGGGACTTAGGGCCTCTCGCCACGGCCCGGCTCGGCCCGTAAACAGGAAGCTGGCGGCGACCGCGTCGGTCACCGCCGACACCGTGTCGGCAGGAGGCCGCGATGGTCCAGGTGCGCATCCACGATCAGCCGATTGATGCTTGACCACGCAACGGCCGTGGCTATCGTTGACGGCACGAGGCACCGCCTGACTGGTTCGCATCGCATCGGTGGGTGGCACGGTATGGCCGCACAGGACGAAGTGTCGTGCGCGCTGTAGCCGTCGGGTGCTCGTCGTACGACGGCCCTGGACTGAGCCCCCCGCAACTCCCCTCCGACCGGCAGCATTCGCGTACGCCCACACCCTGGATCCGCCCATGAACTCGCCGACGCCCCGCTACCCCGGCCTCCCGGCCGTCATCAACGGCAACGGGGCCATCGCCCACGTGATGAGCCAGGTGTGCGGGGGAGTCATCGGCTACCCGATCACCCCGTCGACCGAGATCTCGGAGATGTTCGAGGCCACCCTCGCCGAGGGCGGAGTCAACGTCTGGGGACGGCACCCGTTCTTCTTCAGCCCCGAAGGTGAGCACTCCGCCCAGAGCGGGGCCCTCGGCGCGGCGCTGACCGGAGGGCAGTTCATCTCCAACGCCTCCTCCAGCCAGGGAATCCTCTACGCGATGGAGTCGCACTACGTCACCGTCGGCAAGAAGATCGGCGGCTTCGTGCTTCAGGTCGCGGCGCGTGTGGTCTCCAAGCACTCCCTGAACGTCATGGCCGGGCACGACGACGTCTACAGCCTGCTGTCCTCCGGCTACACCATCCTGTTCGGCGCCAGCCCGCAGGAGGCGGCGGACCTCGCCGCGATCGCCTACCGCGCCTCGTCGCTGTCGCTGATCCCGGTGGCCAACGCCATGGACGGGTTCTCGACCAGCCACATGCTCAGCGAGGCGGTCCTGCCCGAGCCGGAGCTGCTCCGGGAGTACCTCGGCGACCCCGCGGGCCGGATCAAGGCACCCACGCTGGCCCAGGAGATGCTGTTCGGCTCCCGGGGGCGCGTCCACCAGCTCACCCAGTACCTCGGCCGTCGTCAGGGGGACTTCGTCGAGGGCGACCTGGCCCAGCTGAGGGCCTATCTCGAGGCCAACGCCGACCGGGTCGAGTCCGACAACGACGGCGCGTTGGTACCGGAGACCGAGCGGTGGGTACCCGCGGAGCTGCGCGGCGCCTGGAGCCGGCAGTGGCGCAACGCACACGAGCGCGGGACCCGACAGCTGGTCCCTGCCCTGGTCGACGTGAACAACCCCGGGCTCACCGGCCCGGTCCAGAACCAGCCGGACTTCCAGGCCGGCGCCGTCGACCACCGCACGCACTTCGCGAGCGCGGTCCCCGGCCTGGTCCGCCAGGCGATGAGCGAGTACGCCGAGCTGACCGGTCGCACCTACTCCCCTGTGCACACCTTCGGCTGCGAGGACGCCGACTACGTCATGGTCGGCCTCGGCTCGGTGACGGAGGACGTCGAGGCGGTGCTGCCCTACCTGCGCTCCCAGGGGATGAAGGTCGGCCTGGCCGCGGTCAAGCTGCTCCAGCCCTTCCCCGAGGCCGAGGTCGTGGCCGCGCTGGCGGGCAAGAAGGCCGTCACCGTCCTGGAGCGCTCCGACCAGACCGCGCTCACCACGCTCGTCACCCAGGCGCTGTTCAAGGCGCGCGAGAACGTCGACGGGGTCCGGCATGCCGGCATCCCCGCGCTCGGGACGCCACCGAGGCTGACCACGGCCATCTTCGGGCTAGGCGGCCACGACCTCCAGCCCCGCCATCTGGTCGCCGCCTACCAGGCCATGGCCGACGGACTGGCCGCGCCGCTGATCTACCTCGGCTCGCAGTTCTTCGAGAAGGACCCGTCGCCGGAGACCGCGGAGCTGCAGGCAAGGCTGCGTGCGGCGTACCCCGAGACCGAGCTGATGGCCCTGGAGACCGGCCCCAACCCCGACCTGATGCCCGACGGTTCGCTGCGGATCCGCTTCCACTCCGTCGGCGGCTACGGGACGATCGCCACCGGCAAGCTGCTCACCGACATCCTCGCGGGCGCCCTGGAGCTGCACTCCAAGTCGGCGCCGAAGTACGGCTCGGAGAAGAGCGGAGCGCCGACCAACTACTACATCACCCTGAGCCCCGAGCCGGTGAAGATCACCAACGCCGAGCTCGAGGACGTCGATGTCGTGATCTCGCCCGACCACAAGGTCTTCCACCACACCAACCCGCTCAAAGGGCTGGCGGATGGCGGGACGTTCCTCATGCAGTCCGACCTGTCCCCGGAGGACGTCTGGCGCGACCTCCCCAAGTCGGCGCGGCAGGCGATCCGCGAGAAGGGGATCAAGGTCTACCTGGTCGACGCCTTCCGCGTGGCCAAGAAGCACGCGCCCCAGCAGGAGCTCGAGACCCGGATGATGGGCATCGCCTTCATCGGGGCGGTCGTCGGTCACGTCGACCGGATCGTGCGCGCCGGTGCCTCCGAGGAGGCGATCTTCGAGAAGGTGCGCGAGCAGATCGTCAAGAAGTTCGGACGCAAGGGCGCCGCCGTCGTTGACGGCAACATGGCCGTCATCCGTGAGGGCAGCGACGCCACCGTGGAGCTGGACTACTCCTCGCCGGAGTTCGTGGCCATCGACAACCGCCCCGACCTCCTGCCCCTGTACACCGCGTCGCTGTCCGCTGGGTGCGAGTGCGCCAACTCCTCCGGCTGCGCGGCCACGGGGCTCTTCGACCGCGACTACTACGAGAACATCGTCGCCAAGCCGTTCCGCGAGGGCACCATCGGCGAGGCTCCGGTGTTGCCGGGCACCGGCCTGTTCATGCCTGCCGGCACGGCCTCGACGAAGGACAAGGGCCTGTTCCGGCGTACCGTCCCCGAGTTCCAGGCCGACCTGTGCACGGGCTGCCTCGAGTGCGCGCTGGTGTGCCCGGACGCTGCCATTCCCAACTCGGTCCACGAGATCCACGAGCTGCTGCTCACCGGCATCACCGAGCTGGGGCTTGCGCCGTCCCAGCGGGACGCCCTCCAGGCCCAGGTGTACGGCGTGGCCGAGCGGGTCCGGGAGGCCTACCGACAGACCAAGCAGCCGCGCGCCTTCCACGAGCTGGTGGCCGAGGCCGCCCGCGGCATCGTCACCGACCAGGCCTCGCTGCCCGGCAACGTCGAGCGGCTGGTGGCCAAGCTGGCCACCTACCCGGTCGCCCGGACCAGGCCGTTCTTCGACGCCATGGAGAAGGACACCCCGGGCACCGGCGGGCTGTTCGCCGCGACCATCGACCCCTGGAAGTGCACCGGCTGCCTGGAGTGTGTCGAGGTGTGCGGCCCGAACGCGCTCGTGGCGCGCGACCAGGACGAGCCACTCCTCGGCCTGCTCCAGGAGCGGTTCGAGTTCATGAGCCAGACCCCGAACACCTCGCGGCGGTTCTTCGAGGGGTCGGACACCCCGGACGGGGACATCAAGCGGCTCTTCCTCGACCGTGGCAACTACTACGCCACCACCGGCGGCCATGGCGGCTGTCGCGGCTGTGGTGAGGTGACGGCCATTCGACTGGTCATGTCGACCAGCCATGCCATCGGTGACAAGCGGCGCCGCAGTCAGATGAGCGAGCTGGAGACGCTAGTGGCTCGGCTGGGCGCCAAGCTCGACGAGATCGGCCTGGACGCGGTGGACCGGCGGGAGCGGATCCAGGCGGCCCGGGCGACCCTCGAGCGCCGGCTCTACCACCTCGAGAGCGGTCCGACGGGCCGTGGCCAGTCCACGACCGTGATCACGAACTCGACGGGTTGCAGCAGCGTCTACGCCTCGACGATGCCCTACAACCCCTACAACGACCCGTGGGTCAACAGCCTCTTCCAGGACGCCCAGCCGCTGGCGAAGGGGATCTTCGAGGGCATC
>Ga0209798_10000247_pt1 | contig 31272 bp, 32 predicted proteins | sample DOMMetBare3Fresh_FD_187475 | JGI IMG/M metagenome (GOLD analysis project Ga0209798, IMG submission 187475) | Wetland sediment microbial communities from St. Louis River estuary, USA, under dissolved organic matter induced mercury methylation -... | ecosystem: Environmental > Aquatic >... | reverse complement strand
TTCTCGGGCCGGAAGACCGACGGCTCGGCGTGGGCCTTGCCGGACAGCAGCGGGGTCCGGCTGTCCGTGCTGCGGGTCACGGTCCGCGTCATCCTCTCGCCGCGGCGGAGGGTCGAGGCAGCGCTGCGGGCAGGACCAGGCGCAGCGTGGCACCGTGACCGGGACCGGAGCTGTGGGCGGTGAGCGTGCCGCCGTGCGCCTCCGCCAGGGCCCGGGCGATGGTCAGGCCGAGTCCGCTTCCGCTGCCGTCGCTGCGGGAGCGGGCCGACTCCTGGCGGTGGAACCGTTCGAAGATCGTCTCGGTCTGGTCCGGCGGGATGCCGTCCCCGTCGTCGGTGACGCTGACCAGGATCGCGTCCGTCGAGCCGTCGGTGCCGGGCCGCGACGCCGCTGCGCTCGCTTCGGCGCTGACGACGACGTGCCCGCCCGGCGGCGTGTGCCGAAGGGCGTTGTCGAGGAGGTTCGCGAGGACCTGTTCGAGCCGGGCGCGGTCTCCCAGAACCGTGGCTCGGTCCGCATCGGATCCCTGCAGCAGCTGGACGCCCTTCGCGGCGTACCGAGGCGCTGCGGCGGCCGCGGCCGTGGCCACGAGAGTGCCCACCGCGAGCGGTTCCGGCGAGACGACAAGGGCATGCTCGGCCGCGGCGGCGACGTCGCGCAGGTCGGTGGCGAGCCGGCGCAGCCGGCCGATCTGGTCACGCATCGTCTCCCAGGACGCCGGCTCGGCTGGGACGACGCCGTCCTCGATGCCGTCGACGTACGCCTCGAGGGTGGCCAGCGGGGTGCGCAGCTCATGGGCCAGGTCGGCCAGGAGCCTGCCGCGGGTCTGATCGGTGGCAGCCAGCCGCTCGGCCATCGAGTCGACGGCGCTCGAGAGCCGGTCGACCTCGGTGCTGAACCCGGCGGCCGGGACACGGACGTCGAACCGCCCGGCCGCGATGGCCTCGACGGCGTCGGCGAGATCCTCGACGGGGTGGACGAGCCGGCCGACCAGGAACCAGGACACCAGCCCGGCGGTGAGCAGCGAGGCGAGCATCGCCACCGTCAGGGAGATCATGAAGGCGTTGCCGAACGCCTGCTGCGCGTGCTCCCGGACGGCAGGAGCGTCCTCCCCGGTCATGGACAGGTGGTACCTGAACAGGCCGGGGGCGACGAGGAGGGCGGTCGTCGCCAGGGTGAGCGCGCCGATGCCGATCACGAGGACCTGCACGGCCAGGATGCGGCCGGCCAGCGGCATCCCCCGACGCGATGCGGCCCGGCGGGTCATCCCTGGCCCATCCCGTAGCCGACGCCACGGACCGTGCGGACGAACCGCGGGCGTGCGGCGTCGTCCGCGAGCTTGCGCCGCAGGTGCCCGACGTGGACGTCGACGACGTGCTCGTCGCCGTACCAGTCCTCGCCCCAGACGGCCTCGATGAGCTGGCGGCGGGTGAACGCCGCCCGCGGCCGGGCGGCCATCGCCGCGAGCAGGTCGAACTCGGTGCGGGTGAGGTCGACGAGCTGCCCGTCGACGTCGACGGTGCGCGCCTCGGGGTCGACCTCGAGCCCGCCGACCCGCAGCGGCGGTGCCGGCGTGGTACCCGGCGGCCCGTCGGTGGTCCGCGGGCGGCGCAGCATCGCCTTGACCCGCGCGATGAGCTCGCGGGGGGAGAACGGCTTCACCACGTAGTCGTCGGCCCCCATCGAGAGCGCGAGCACCTTGTCGATCTCTTCGTCCCGGGCCGTGAGCATGACGACATACGCGTCGCTGAACTGCCGCAGCTGCCGGCACACCTCGATCCCGTCGAAGCCGGGCAGCATCACGTCCAGCACCACCAGGTCCGGCCGCTCGCGGCGCGCGATGTCGACGGCGGAGGGTCCGTCGTGGGCCAGGTCGACGTCGAAGCCCTCACGTCGCAGGTAGTCGCCGACGACGCGCGCCAGCGCCGTCTCGTCCTCGACGACGAGCACCCTCAACGCATCCGACACCGTCGCGAGGTTCCTCTCTGACCGGACGGGCGGACCACCGATGGCAGACCACCCCCGCGAAGGAGGCTACTTCGCCGCAGGCGGCTTCACGTCCTGCGGCACGGCGCGGCTCTCGACGAGGCGGCGCAGTCGCGCGTACTCCTCGGCGTCGATCTCACCGAGTGCCAACCGCCGGTCGAGCACCGCCCGGGGACTCTCCGGGAGAGCGGACCCACCCGTGCGTCCCGGAGCGAGCCTGACGACAGCCCAGACCGCCAGGGCGACGACGGTCACCCAGATCAGCACCATCAGGACCACCCCGACGCCACCTGATCCACCCCAGAAGCCGTCGTTCCCGCGCATCATGTCGTCCCACCGCATCATGGCGGCACCTCACCTCTGACCGGGCGGACACTGCGACCGCCCTCTGCCATCAGCGTGCCGGGCCGGCATGTCGCCCGGCCCTGTAGGACCATGAAGGTCGGGTCAAGACCTGCGGCCCGTCCGCGGCGACCGCTTAGACGTCCCGGCAGCCCTTCATCGGATCTTCATCGTTCCTGGGCCCGAACGACCGGGTCGGCGCCCGACAGTGGGAAGGACCGTTCCGACGACGTACGACCCGGCCCACGGACGTGGGCGCCGAGGAGCCGAGCGTGCAGCAGCAGCCGACGAGACGGCAGATCCTCGCCGGGCTGACCGGCCTTGCGGGCCTGGGTACCTCGGCGGTGCTCGCCGGGTGCAGCGATCCGTCCACCTCGTCCCCGGCACGCCTGGCGACCGCGGTCCGGTCCGTCGAACGAGCGCGACCGACGAGCGGCGTCGTCCGCTCTGTGTCCCTGGTCGCCAAGCCGGTCCAGGTCGACCTCGGCGGGCGGGTCGTGTCCACCTGGGCCTACGGCGACTCCGTGCCGGGTGGCTCGCTGCGGGCGTCGGCCGGCGACCGGGTCCGGGTCGCGTTCCGCAACGACCTGCCCGAGGCGACCAGCGTGCACTGGCACGGCCTGGCGATCCGCAACGACATGGACGGCGTCCCCGGGGTGACCACGCCGCAGGTCCCGGCGGGCGGCTCGTTCGGCTACGACTTCGTCGTCCCGGACGCCGGCACGCACTGGTTCCACCCCCACCACGGGATGCAGCTGGACCGTGGCCTCTACGCCCCGTTCATCGTCGACGACCCCGCCGAGCCCGGCACCTACGACGTCGAGTGGGTCCTCGTCCTGGACGACTGGACCGACGGCGTCGGCAGGACGCCCGAGCAGATCTACGCCGACCTGAGGTCCGGCGCCGCGACCGGCGGCGACTCCGGGGGGATGGGTGGGATGTCCGGCCACGGCATGGGCGGCATGGGCGGCGACGGCATGGGCGGGATGGGCGGGATGGACATGGGCGGGATGGGCGACGGTGACGTCTCCTACCCGCTCTACCTGGTCAACGGCCGCTCTCCCGACGACCCGGACGTCCTGACGGCCGCGCCGGGCCGGCGGGTCCGGCTGCGGATCGTCAACGCCGCCGCGGACACGATCTTCACCGTGGCGCTCGCCGGCCACGAGCTCACCGTCACCCACACCGACGGCTACCCCGTGCGGCCGGTGAAGGCCACGAGCATCCGGGTCGGGATGGGCGAACGGTACGACGCCGTCGTCACCCTCGCCGACGGTGTGTTCCCGCTGGCCGCCGCCCCGTCGGGCAAGGCCGGGCTGGCCCGCGCGCTGGTGCGCACCGGGACCGGAGCGGCACCGACGCCGTCCGCGCGGCCCGCCGAGCTCGACGGCCACGCCCTCACGGCGGACATGCTGACCGCGACCGCCGGGGCCGCGCTGGCCAGACGTGGCCCGGACGTCACGCAGGACGTGCTGCTCTCCGGGAGGATGCGCCCGTACGCGTGGACGATCAACGGCGCCGGCTACGAGGACACCGCTGCGCTGACGATCCGCCAGGGCCAGACCGGGCGGCTCCGGATCCGCAACCGCTCGATGATGGCGCACCCGATCCACCTGCACGGGCACACCTTCCAGCTCGGGCCGGCCGGCGGCACCGGCCCCCGCAAGGACACCGTCCTCGTCCCGGCGATGGCCGGTGTCGACGTCGACCTCGTCGCCGACAACCCCGGACGCTGGATGCTCCACTGCCACAACGCCTACCACGCCGAGGCCGGGATGATGACCCGCCTCGACTACACGACCTGACCCGCGCCCGCATCGTCCACCGCAGTGGCGGTTCCGCCACCGCCGACACAAGGAGAACCAGATCGTGATCGTTCGTCGCCGTACTGTCGTCGCCGCCACCGGGCTGGCCCTGGCCGCCGTCCTGGCCGGATGCGGGGGCGGCAGCGACCCGGGTGACGCCGGGACGCCGCGCATGTCGTCGGGCACGGCCGGGGGATCCGGCGCCGCCGGTGACCAGGCGTCCCGGGCGGCCGACGTCGCCTTCGCCCAGTCGATGATCCCGCACCACGAGCAGGCCGTGCAGATGGCCGACCTCGCCCTGGAGAACGGCGCCGGCGACCAGGTGACGCGGCTCGCCACCCAGATCAAGGCCGCCCAGGACCCGGAGATCGAGGCCATGCGGGGCTGGCTGAAGGCCTGGGGCGCCGACGAGGGCATGGCCGGGATGGACCACTCCGGCACGGGCGGCGGCATGCCCGGGATGATGAGCGACGCCGACCTGCGCACGCTCGCAGCCGCGAAGGGCGCCGGCTTCGACCAGATGTGGCTGACGATGATGATCGCCCACCACCAGGGCGCGCTGACGATGGCCAACCAGGTCCTCGCCACGACGACCGACCCGAATGTCAAGACCCTCGCCGAGGCCGTCGTCAACGGCCAGACCTCCGAGATCGACACCATGAAGGGCCTGCTGGCAGGCTGACCGGTCGATGCCCGCCGCCCTCACGCCCCGTGGACCGAGCCACCGCGTCCCAGCCAGACACCCCTCCGCACAGAGATCAGGAGCCCGGTCGTGCCGCCGTCGCCCTCGCACGCCAGACGATCCGCTGTCCTGCTCACCGCTGCCGCGGCCGTGGCCGCCCTGGCCGGCGTGACCGGCTGCGGCAGCAACGGCTCCGGGAACGGGACGGCAGCGGCAGCCGTGACGACATCCCTCGACCCCGCTGCGGCCGCGGAGCAGGACGCCGCGTTCGCGACCGCGATGATCGAGCACCACCACCAGACCCTCCAGCTCGTCGGGCTCGCGGCCGTCCACGCCGAGAACCCCGCGATCCTCAGCTACGCCGGAGAGCTGCAGACCCTGCACGACACCCAGATGGGCGAGCTCAGCGACATGATGACCGGCTGGGGGAAGACCCCGCCGCACATCGAAGGGCACACCGACCTCGGCGACTCCATCCCAGGGCTCCTCGACAAGGCGCAGCTCGCCTCGCTCACCGCGAGCCCGCCGGCCGCGTTCGAGAAGACGTTCCTCGCCACGCTCATCGCCCACCAGACCAAGGCCCTGCCGATCGCTCGGCAGGAGATCGAGCTCGGCGGCGACGGTCAGGCGAAGGCCTACGCGCAGAAGATCGTCGACGACGTCAACGGCCACCTGGAGGCCCTGGAGGTGCTCAGCCGGCCCGGGTGACCGCCGCTGCCCGAACTGCCGGGCCGTTGAGGTCACCCGCTACCGTGCGGACGTGAACCACACGTCCGGCCGCCCCAACCTCGAGCAGGTCGCCGCCCGGGCCGGAGTCTCGCGCGCCACGGTGTCCCGCGTCGTCAACGGGTTCGCGTCCGTCGACCCCGGGCTGCGCGACCGCGTCGAGCAGGCGGTCGCCGAGCTCGGGTACGTGCCGAACCAGGCGGCACGGTCGCTCGTGACGCGGCGGACCGACACCATCGCGCTCGTCGCGTCCGAGCCGGACGTCCGGGTGTTCGCCGACCCGTTCTTCGGGGACGTCGTGCGCGGAGTCAGCCAGGAGACGACCTCGGCAGGACTCCAGATGACCCTGCTCATGGCGCAGTCGTACGCCGACCTCGACCGGATCGAGCGCTACCTCGTCACCGCGCCGATCGACGGCGTCCTGCTCATCTCCGAGCACGCCGGGCACGACCCGCTGCCGTCCGCGATGGTCGGTGCAGGGATCCCGGTCGTCATCGGCGGCCGGCTGCTGCAACCGGGCCTGGACATCCCGTCGGTCGACAACGACAACGTCGGCGGGGCGACGGCGGCGGCGGAGCACCTGCTGGCCCGCCGCCGCCGCGTCGTCGGCACGGTCGCCGGGCCCGCGGACATGGCCGCCGGCATCGACCGCCTCGCAGGCTTCCGGGCCGGCCTGGGCCGCAGCTTCCGGGCAACGCGGGTGGAGCGCGGGGACTTCACCATCGCCGGCGGGGAGACCGCAGCCACGCGCCTGCTCGAGCGCGTGCCCGGCCTGGACGGGCTCTTCGCGGCCAACGACCTCATGGCCATGGGCGCCCTCAAGGCGGTGCGCCGTGCGGGCCGCCGCGTCCCGGACGACGTCGCGCTCGTCGGCTTCGACGACATCCCGCTGGCGACGCTCACCGAGCCGCCCCTGACGACCGTCCGACAGGACTCCGTGACGCAGGGCCGGGCCATGGTCCGGATGCTGGTGTCGCGCGCGCGGCCCGACCTCGACCTCGCACCGGACGACGACCTGTCCGTCCTCGACGGCACGGACCGGATCGTGCTGCCCGTGCGCCTCGTCGTCCGCGAGTCGTCCTGACCCTCAGCGGTGCGTACCCCGGGTCGCACGCCTCGCGGCCGGAAGGTCCGGATTCCACCTTGTGTGACGTGGGGCACTGTGGTTCCCTCTGCTGGGAGAGCGCTCTCTTGGCGCCGCGTGCCCCCTCCGAGGAAGCAGGTCGCACTCATGCAGCCACTCCCCCGCCGCCCGGACCGTCCACGTCGTCCGCGCCGACCACACAGCCCGCGCGGCCTGCGCCGCCCGGTCGCGGTCGTCGGCGCGCTCACCCTCGTGCTCGCTGCAGCCACCGGACTCGCCGGGTCGGCGCGGGCGGGCACCGCGCCCGCGTCGTCGCCCGTGTCGGCCGTGTCGTCCGCGCCGGACCCGGACCTCGGCCCGAACGTCCTCGTGTTCGACCCGTCGATGCCGCAGAGCGAGATCCAGGCCACCGTCGACCGGATCGCCGACCAGCAGGTCGACGACGAGATGGGCACGAACCGCTACGCCCTGCTCTTCAAGCCGGGCAGCTACGGCACCCCGGAGGTCCCGCTGATCGTCCGAGTCGGCTACGGCACCGAGGTCGCCGGGCTCGGTCTCTCGCCGACCGACGTGACGATCCACGGGCACGTCGACGTCTACAACCGCTGCTTCCCGGACGGCGCCGGCGGCGAACGCTGCTTCGCGCTGAACAACTTCTGGCGTGCGCTGACGAACCTCACCATCGACGTCAAGGGCCTGGCCGACTGCCGCGGCTCGGGCAACTTCTGGGCGGTCTCGCAGGCCGCGCCGATGCGCCGAGTCAACGTGACCGGCGGCAACCTGACGCTGATGGACTACTGCAGCAACCCGGCCTTCGCGAGCGGCGGCTTCATCGCCGACTCGAAGACCGAGTTCGTGATCAGCGGCTCGCAGCAGCAGTTCTACGTGCGCGACAGCAGCGTCGGCGGCTGGTCGAACGGCGTGTGGAACCAGGTGTTCTCCGGCGTCGTCGGCGCCCCGGGGCCGTGCTTCCCGGCGAACAACGAGCCCGGCGGCTGCGGCGGCCCGTACACGACGCTGCCGACCACGCCGCTGAGCAAGGAGAAGCCGTACCTGTTCGTCGACGCCCAGGGCGCCTGGCAGGTCCGGGTGCCGGCGGTCCGGCGCGACTCCTCCGGGACGACGTGGGAGAACGGCCCGACACCCGGCGCGACGATCCCGCTGTCGCGCTTCCACGTCGCACGCCCGGGCGACTCGGTGCGCTCGATCAACAGCCAGCTCGCGCGGGGCAAGCACCTGCTCGTCACCCCGGGCGTGTACGACGTCGCCCGCAGCATCGAGGTGAAGCGCCCCGGCACCGTCGTGCTCGGCCTCGGCCTGCCGGTCCTGTCCGCGCAGCGGGGCGCGCTCGTCCTGGACGTCGCGGACGTGCCGGGCGTCGACGTCGCCGGTCTCATGGTCGACGCGGGACCGGTGAACTCGAAGCTGTTGATCCGCGTCGGCGACCGGCACGGCAAGGGCGGGACCCGCCCCGGCGCCGTCCCGACGACGCTCCACGACGTCTTCGTCCGCATCGGCGGACCTCAGGTCGGCAAGGCGACGGTCACGCTCGAGGTCAACAGCGACGGCGTCCTCATGGACAACCTGTGGCTGTGGCGCGGCGACCACGGCAATCCCGGCACCATCGGGTGGACCGTCAACACCGCGGACACCGGACTCGTCGTCAACGGCGACGACGTCACCGCCACCGGACTGTTCGTCGAGCACTACCAGAAGACCGAGGTCGTCTGGAACGGCGAGCGCGGCCGAGTGGTCTTCTTCCAGAACGAGAAGCCGTACGACCCACCGAGCCAGGAGGCGTGGAGCCGCGCCCCCGGCGACCCCGGGTACCCGGCGTTCAAGGTCTCCGACAGGGTCAAGGCCTTCACCATGACCGGCGCCGGCAGCTACTCGTTCTTCAACCAGGGCCTGGACATCTACGCGGCCAATGCGTTCGAGGTCCCGAAGACCCTGGCGCCCGGCAGCCTGACGAACCTGTTGACGATCTTCCTCGACCCCGCGAACGGCAAGGGCGGGATCCTCAACGTCGTCAACGGCGTCGGCGGCTCGTCGACGATCGCCAACCCGGACGTCCCGGTGACGGTGGTCAGCTACCCCTGACCGGACGCACGCGTCCGTGACGGCATCACGCCGACCGGCCCGCACCCCTTCGGGTGCGGGCCGGTCGGCGTTCCGGGACCCGGGCAGCGGCCGGGCAGGCCCTGGTTAACCTGTTGGTAGGGCATCGATCCCGCCCTAGGGTCGGGTCATGTCCATCGACGTCGACGGGCTGTCCAAGTGGTTCCGGGTGCACCAGCGTGGGGCAGGGCTCCGGGCGTCCCTGGGTAGCCTCGTGCGTCGCCGGCACGTCGAGGTCCGCGCGGTCGACGACGTGACCTTCACCGTGCCGGCCGGTGAGGTCGTCGGCTTCCTCGGCCCGAACGGCGCCGGGAAGACGACGACCCTGAAGTGTCTCAGCGGACTGCTGCACCCCAGTGCGGGGTCGGTGCGCGTGCTCGGGCACACGCCGCACGAGCGTGACGTCGCGTTCCTGCGACGGGTATCGCTCGTCATGGGGCAGCGGAACTCGCTGTTCTGGGACCTGCCCGCCCTGGACGCCTTCGAGGTCAACCGCGAGATCTACCGCATCCGGCGGCGCGGTACCGGCAGACCCTCGACGAGCTCGTGGAGCTGCTGGACCTCGAACCGCTGCTCGGCAGGCAGGTGCGCGTGCTGAGCCTCGGCGAGCGGATGCGCTGCGAGCTCGCCGGGTCCCTGCTGCACACGCCGAGTGTGCTGTTCCTCGACGAGCCGACCCTGGGTCTCGACGTCACCGCCCAGGCCGCCGTCCGGACGTTCCTGGCGGACTACAACGCGCGGCACGGCGCCACAGTGCTGCTGACCAGCCACTACATGGGCGACGTGACCGCGCTCGCCGGCCGGGTCCTCGTCATCGACCGCGGTGTGCTGCGCTTCGACGGCGACCTGTCGGCGCTGGTCCGGGCGCACGTCACGCACCGGCTGGTGCGGCTGCGGCTGCGGGAGGCGGTGGACGCGGAGCGCTTCGGCGCCTACGGCGAGGTGGTCGACGCCGACGGGTCCGCGGTCACGCTCCGGGTGCCGGCGTCCGACACGGCCGCGGTCGCCGCCCGGCTGCTGGTCGAGCTGCCCGTCGCGGACGTCGCAATCGAGGACCCGCCGGTCGAGGACGTCATCCGGGAGGTCTTCGCCGGTGGGTGACGTGCTCGCCGCCTACCCCGCCCTCGTGCGGTCCTCGGCCCAGGTGGCCCTGGTCTACCGCGGGCGGATGGTCGTGTGGTTCCTCACCGGCTTCTTCCCGCTGCTCCTGATGGCGGTGTGGCTGACCGTCGTCGCCGGCAGCGGGCCGCCCCGTGGGTGGACCACGGGTGACTTCCTCGCCTACTACGTTGCCGCGGCGGTCCTGTGGCACCTGTCGGGCCAGCACGTGGTGTGGGAGTGGGACGCCGACCAGCGAAGCGGTGACCTCTCGGTGCGCCTGATGCGACCGATGCACCCGTTCCACCACTACGCCACCGCCGACCTCGGACAGCGGATCGTGTCGTTGTCCGTCCTGCTGCCGGTCCTGGTGCTGGCCGCCGTGGTGGTGCCGGGGCTGGACTACGACCTCACCGCCGTGCGCGCGGTCGGGGCGGGGCTCGCGGTGGTCCTGGCCTACCTGCTGAGCCTGGTCATGGCGTCGGCGTTCGCCCTGGTCGGATTCTGGAGCACGCAGACGGCGAACACCTGGATGCTCTGGTGGGGGCTGGGGTCCTTCGCGTCCGGCTGGGTGGCACCACTGGAGCTGATGCCGGACTGGCTGCGGTCGGCCGCCCTGCTGCTGCCGTTCCGCACGACGATGGGGTTCCCGGTCGAGCTGCTCACCGGCCGCCTCGACGGCGGGCAGGTGGCCTTCGGGTTCGTGGTCGGTCTCGGCTGGCTCGCGGTGTTCGCCGTCGTCTACCTGGCCACCTGGCCGCGCGGGGTGCGCCGCTACCAGGCGGTGGCTGGATGACCGGCGGGATGACCGGCTGGCTGCGCTACCCGCGGATCCTGTCGATCTGCTGGCGGGCGGCGGTTTCCACCGAGCTCGAGTACCGGCTCAACTTCGCCTCCAACGCGCTGCTCAGCCTGTTCTGGATGGTCTGGGCGGCCGCCGGGGCGTCGGTGTACTTCCAGTTCACCGGCGGCCTCGCCGGCTGGACGTATCCCGAGCTGCTCGTCGTCATCGGCCTGTTCTTCACCGTCAACGGCCTGCGCCAGCTGCTGTTCCAGCCCAACCTGGAACGGATGGGCGACTACGTCCGCCGCGGCACCCTCGACTTCCTGCTCACCAAGCCGGTCGACGCTCAGCTGCTCGTCAGCCTGCGCCACATCGGCATCCACAACGCGCTCGACCCGATCCTCGGCCTCGCGCTCACCGGGACGGCGCTCGCGCTGTCCGGTACCGCGGTCTCCGTCGGCGCGCTCGCGTCGTTCGTCCTCGTGTTCGGTGCCGCCGTCGTACTGCTCTACGCGTTGATGCTCACCCTGATGGCGTTGTCGGTCGTCCTTGTCGGCGCCGAGGAGCTCGACCAGGTCGCCTTCGGCGCGGTCGAGCTGTCCCGGTTCCCGGTGCAGCTGTACCGCAACCCGCTCCAGACCGTCCTCACCGTCGTGCCCGTCGCGTTCCTCACCACGTTCCCCGCGCAAGCGCTGCTCGGTCGGTTGGAACCGGCCCTCCTGCTCGGCTGCCCCGCGGTCAGCCTCGTCGCGGTCACCCTCGCGAGGCTGCTGTGGCGGCGCTCCCTGCGGCACTACGCCGGCGCGAGCGCCTGACGACGTCCCGTGCCCTGATCGCCTCGGCGCCGCGCGGACAGTGACTCGGTTCAGCGCCGCCGCAGCGTGGTGGCCGACGCCGTCGTCGGACCGTCGGCGAGGCCGGCGGGCTTGCCGGACCGGTACAACCAGGCGTCGAAGAACGCGACGAGGTCCTGGCCGCTCACCCGCTCGGCCAGCGCGACGAACTCGGGGGTCGAGACGTTGCCGTAGCGGTGTTCGGCGTACCAGCGGCGCATCACCGTGAAGAACAGCGGGTCGCCGATGCGTTGGCGCAGCGCCTCGAGCGTCATGGCGCCGCGGTCGTAGATCGTGCCGTCGAACAGGCTGGCCGGGTCGCCGGGATCACCGGGCGGAGGGTTCCAGAACCCGCTCTGCTGGGCCGGGGTGTTCGCGAGCTGCTTGAAGCGCTGCGCTGCGGACTTGCCGCCCTGCCGTTCGGTCCAGATCCACTCCGACCAGGTCGCGAAGCCTTCGTGCAGCCAGATGTCGGGCCACATCCGCAGCGTCACGGCGTCCCCGAACCACATGTGGGAGAGCTCGTGCAACAGCGTCGCCTCGTCGGGGGCGTCGTCGAAGACCGGCTTGGTCTGGGTCTCGAGCGAGTAGCCCAGCTCCGGCGCGTCGTCGACGATGCCGCCGACGGTCTCGAACGGGTAGGGCCCGTAGAGGTCCTCGAGGAACGAGACCATCGCGGGCAGCTTGCGCAGCACGGACGAGGCGGACGACGCCTGACGCGGGTCCACCGCCACGTACACCGGGACTCCGCTCGACGTCGTGCCCGTGCTGACGTCGAAGCGCCCGAGCGTGATCGTGGCGAGGTACGGCGCCATCGGGTAGCGCTCACGCCACGTGAACGTCGTCCGGCCGCCGCTCGTCGTCCGGGTCAGCAGTGAGCCGTTCCCGACCGCGGTGAGGCCCTGCGGGACCGTCATCGTCACGGTGTACGTCGCCTTGTCCCGCGGCGTGTCGTTGACCGGGTACCACCCCGGCGACCCCTGCGGCTCGCCGACGACCACCGCGCCGTCGTCGGTGAACACCCAGCCTTCGCTGGACCCGTCCGGGTCGACGACCGTCTGCGGCACGCCGGCGTAGGGCACGACGACAGTGAAGACGCTGCCCTTCCGGATCGTCCGCGACGGCGTGATGATCAGCTCCTGGCCGCTGCGCCGCACGGACGCGGTCGCGCCGTCCACGGTGACGGTGCCCAGCTGGAAGCCGCGCAGGTCGAGGTCGAACCGGCTGAGATCCTGCGTCGCGAGGACCTGCAACGTCGCCGTCCCCTGCAGATGCCGCGCCGCCGGGTCGTAGACGAGCACGAGGCCGTAGTCGGAGACGTCGATCCCGCCGTTGCCGCCGAGGGGGAAGAACGGATCGCCGACGCCGGGCGCGCCGATCGTGTCGGCCGGGACCGCCGCCGACGCGCCCAGCGGCGGCACGGCCATGGCGAGCGCCAGCGCGCCGACCAGGACTGCCCGGGTGAGTGCCTTCATGGCAGGCTCCCTTCGAGACGACGGCCTCAGCCGCTAGGCACCGCTGCCGGTCCGGACGGCATTGCCACCGGCAGGGATCCGTACCAAAGCGGCTCGTAGGCGACGCTACTCGTGGCCCGTCGCGACGTACAGCGCGCATTCCGTTGTCGAGCGACTGTTCTGCGACGCGATCAGTGGCCTACAGCGAGCTCGGATCCGCCGGTACGTCCACGGCGTGCTCCTGCAGGGCCGTCATCGGCACGATCTGCAGGACCGCCTCGTTGGTGGAGGCCAGCACCACCGGCGCAGCGACGCCGTCGTGGTAGGCCCGCGCCCAGTTCACCGCAGTTACGCACCAGCGGTCGCCCGGTACCAGTCCGGGGAAGCCGTACTGCGGTCGCGGTGTCGACAGGTCGTTGCCGATGCGGCGCTGATGGTCGAGGAACTCGGCTGTGACGACGGCGCAGATGGTGTGGCTGCCGAGGTCCTCCGGTCCGGTGGCGCAGCAGCCGTCTCGGAAGAACCCGGTCATCGGGTCCGTGCCGCACGGCTCCAGGTCTGCGCCGAGGACGTTGCGCTCTGCCACGGACGCATCATCGCGCAGAAGAGGCCGACGCAGCCTCACGAAGCGCGGGCACGAAGGTCCGGATGACCGAGCATGACTACGTACAGTAAGTTCACTTGGCATCGGGGCGGGTCGTGTGGCAGGGTCGTTCACGCACCGGCGCTCTTGGGCGCCGGTGCACCACTTTGTCCCGTGGACATCTGCGGAGCCACTGTCCGGCAAGGGATTCCACAGGGCCGGATGCACATGCATCCGGGCGCGAAGAGCGCCCGGGACCGGCGCGGACGGCGCCCGTCGGCGCGCCGGACCACTGCGGGACCAGCCGGACCGTAGACCGCTGCGCGATCACGCTGCGCGCATGGAGCGCGGGGGTGAATGCGCGCGGGCTCGGGGAGGGGGCGTCACCCGAGCCCGCGCGCTGCCTCAGGGGCGCAGGAGGCCGGGCGTCAGCCGTCGGCCCGCACGTGCGTGCACGCGGGCGGCGGAACGCCCTGTCGTCACTGCATGCATGCTGCCGGCCTCTCCGAGCGTCCATGGGTGACCTCGCGGTCACCCGAATGCATATGCATCCGCGAGTGCAGATGCGAGCACCGGAGACAACGTAGACCGATGTACCCCCTGCGGACAACTGCCGCTCGCTATCGATCTGTCATCGTCTGCGTGGATCGAGCAGACTCCCGCGGCTCACCAGGAGGTCAGCCGAACCCGCTGACGATGAGTGCGGCGACGACTACTGTTGGATGTGAGCAATTGACCGCGAATCGTGAGGTATGGCGGGTCCGCCATGACCACCCCGACGAACAGTCGCGCGTTGCGGGCCGTGGCCCGGCCGCGCCGTCCGGCGTGCCTGCCCGAACGGGCGGCAGGCCCGGCGACGGTCGTCCAGGTCGGCCTCCCGGCCCCGCAAGGGCGCGCTCGCAGCCCGCTGCCGCGCACCGAGGCCGGTCGGCGGACCGGCCTCGGCGCGCTCGTCGGGCGCCGGAGGATGCGATGAGCGAACCGGTCGACGACGCGGGGGCCGCGGGCAGCGCGACCGTGCGTCGGATGCTCGTGGGGGCCCGGCTGCGTCGCATGCGGGAGGCACGCGGGATCTCGCGTGAGGACGCCGGCTACGTGATCCGGGCCTCGGAGTCGAAGATGAGCCGGCTCGAGCTGGGTCGGGTGTCGTTCAAGGAACGGGACGTCGACGACCTGCTGGTGCACTACGGCGTCACCGACGCCGCGCAGCGCGAGTCGATGCGGGCTCTGGTCCGTGAGGCCAACCAGTCCGGGTGGTGGCGCGCCTACGAGGACGTCCTTCCCGGCTGGTTCAACAACTACGTGGGGCTCGAGGAGGCCGCGGCCGGGATCCGCTGCTACGAGATCCAGTTCGTCCCGGGTCTCCTGCAGACCCATGACTACGCCCGGGCCGTGATCTCCACGGCCATCCCGCCGCCGACCCGGGAGGAGCTCGAGCGCGCCGTCGCCCTCCGGATGGCACGCCAGCGGATCCTGGACCGCACCCGGCCACCGCACCTGTGGGCGATCCTCGACGAGGCGGCACTGCGGCGTCCGGTCGGCGACGACGAGGTCACCAAGGACCAGCTCCACCATCTCGTCGAGCTGAGCGGCAGCCCGAACGTGGCGATCCAGGTCCTGCCCCTGCGCTACGGGGCGCACGCCGCGGCAGGGGGTGCCTTCAGCGTCCTGCGCTTCGCGGACGCCGACCTGCCCGACGTCGTGTACGTCGAGCAGCTCGCCAGCGCCCTCTACCTGGACAAGGTCGACCAGGTCGACCGCTACACAGAGGTGATGAACCGGCTGAGCGTGGAGAGCCTGACCCCCGCCGAGAGCCGCGACCTCCTCATCGGCATCCTCGAGGGAATCGGCGGGACGACGCGGTCAGGGTGAGCCCTGCGGCTCCGACTACGGCTTTCGCGCCACCACGGCCCAGTAGTAGGCCGAGGTGGGGTCGTCCGGCTCCGTCTCCGGCCGCCACCCCCGCACCGGGACGATCCCGGGGTCCACGGGCTCCCAGTCTCCGAGGAGCTGTCTCACCTGGTCACGGTTGCGCGGCTCGAAGGTCATCCCCCCGGCCGTGGCCGCGGCGGTGACCGCGCCCATGGCGCCCGGGTCGAAGTCGCCCGTCGGGTGGGTCAGCGCGAGGTAGCTGCCCGACGGCAGCGCGTCTCGCAGCACGCGAACCGTGGCATACGGATCGTCGTCCTCGGCGATGAGCATCATCACGGCGATCAGCATCAGGGCGACGGGCTTGTCCAGGTCGAGCACCCGGGTGACGTCGGGGGCAGCGAGGATGGTCTCGGGCGAGCGAAGGTCGGCGTCGACGTAGGCCGTGCTGCTCTGGTCCGCGGGCGCCATCAGCGCACGCGCGTGGGCGAGCACCACAGGATCGTTGTCGACGTACACGACCCTCGCGTCGGGGGCCATGTCCTGGGCAGTCTCGTGGAGGTTGGGGCTGGTGGGGATGCCGGTGCCGATGTCGAGAAACTGCCGGATGCCCTGCTCGGCGAGGAATCGGGTCGCCCTGGTGACGAAGTCGCGGTTCTCCTTGGCCATCGTGCGCAGGGTGGGGATCTGCTGGAGGAAGGCCTCGGCCATGGCTCGGTCCGCGGCATAGTTGTCCTTGCCGCCGAGCCAGTAGTCGTACATGCGGGCCGAGTGCGGAATGCCGGTGTCGAACTCGGACGGCGGCCAGACGACGTCTTCGTCGACGGAGTCGTGCTGCGGGGTCATCGATTCCTCCATGGCCGGCATTATGACAAATGGAGCATTCAGGTCGACCCTAGCGATCCCGGCAGCGGCAGCACAAACCCATCGGCGTGGCTCCGGGCGCCGACACTCGCGGTCCAGCCGTCGGCAGGCACCGCGAGTCTTGGCCGCCCAGGACCCGCACGTGGACCGACCCCCTGCGAGACCACCGCGAAGGCCCTACGGCTCTGGGGCGACCGGTTACCGGCGCATAGGCTGAAATCACCGGGATGAGTAGCGTCAACGCCCATTCGGGGGAGAGGAACGGGAGCACGATGCGTCTGTCGAAGAAGGACGCCGCGGCGACCGCGCTCGTCGCCGCCGCCGCCGTCGTCTACATCCTGTGGCTGGCGGGATCGGCGCTGCCCTTCCTGGGCGGCACCCGTCAGTCCGCAGCCGTGGTGCTGGCTCTGGGGTTCCTGGCCTCGGCCACCGCGGTCGTGCCGACCTTCGTCGAGCTGCTGCACGGTGGGAAGGTGTACCTGGTCGCCACCTCGGTGCTCGGTGCGGTCGCCGCCGTCGCCGGCGTGCAGACCCTCGTCACGGCGAGCGGGACGAGCTTGGCCGTCCTGATGGTCACGATGGTCGTCCTGTGGCTGGTCACCACCGTCCACCACAGCCTCCTCGCCCGCTCCGTCCCCGCGTCCTTCGCCCCGGCCACCACGAGGCGCGACGACGCCGTGGCCGCGACGCGCGGGCGCTCCTCGGGCTGAGGGACGACAACGGCGCACCGTCCGCTGCACCTGAGTGGCGGACGTCGCCGGCCGACCGCTCACCGGGGCAGGTGCCGGTCGAGGAAGTCGACCGTTCGTCGCCAGGCCAGGCCCGCCGAGGACGACGCGTAGGCGTCGGGTCGGTCCCAGTCGAAGAACCAGTGACCGGTACCGGGGTAATGGTGGAACTCGGCAGGGCGGCCCGCCGCGCGCAGCTGGTGCTCCTGCCGGACGATCCCGCTCGCGGTGACGAAGGGGTCCGACTCGGCGAGATGGAACTGGAAGGCCGACCGACTGGCGGAGAAGTCGCCGGCGCGGGTGGCGTAGAAGACCGTGGTCGCGAGGACGCGTGGGACCTCGGGTCGCGACTGCTTCGCCAACCACAGCGCCCAGTGCCCGCCCATCGAGAACCCGATCTGGCCGACGGCCGGCGCGCTGTGCTCCGACCGCGCCAGCTCGACCGCAGCCACGATCTGCCGCCACATCGGTGTCGGGCGCCTCCGGGCCCGAAGTGCTGCCGCCTGCTCGGCCGTCGTCGCCACCTCGCCCGAGTAGAGGTCGGGCGCGACCGCCACGTACCCGAGAGCGGCGAGGTCGTCGCAGACACCGGTGACGACCTCGGTCAGCCCCCACCACGCGTGCAGCACCGCGACCGTTGCCCGCGCTCTGCCGACCGGCGCGGCCACATAGGCGGCCGCCGTCCGCTCCGACGTGGTCGTCACCGCTGCCCGACCTCGCACCTGGGACACCCCGCTCCGACCTCCGCCCGGCTGCCGCGCGCCGTCAGTGCTCGTCGGCGGCCTTCCGGATCCAGAACAGCAGAGTCCCTGCGTCCTCCTGGGTGCTGAGCAGGACGTGCCCGTTGGACTCGGCCCAGGCGGGGACGTCGCTGAGGGCGCCGCGGTCGGTGGCCATCACCTTGAGGACCTCGTCGGGCTGCATGCGGCGGATGGCACGGGTGGCGGCCATGATCGGCATCGGGCACATCAGCTCGCGCGCGTCGACGGTGACGTCTGCGTCGTACTCGGGCATCTGCTCTCCTGCGGGTCGGGTCCCATGTCGAGCGCCTGCCGTCGTCCCCGGCTGCACGAGGGCGACGGTCGGATGGAAATGTCGGATGGGAATGGTCAGATGAACATCGTCAGGTGCGACTTGCGGGCTTCGGCCATGAACGCGGCGGCGCCGCCGAACTCGACGCCCTCGACGAAGTCGTTCTGGCCGTAGCCGAAGACGTCGACGGTCATCTGGCAGGCGATCAACCGCACGCCGACCTCGCGAGCGCTGTCGAGCAGCTCGCCGATCGTGGCCACGTTGTGCCGGGCGAACCGCGAACGCATCATGCGGGTGGCCAGGGGCACCATCCCGGGCATCGCCGAGACGACGTCGGGGATCGGGAAGGGCATCGGCATGGCCGGGTTGCCGACCGGGTCGATCTTGAGCTTCCGACGGAAGTCCTTGTGGATGACGTTCAGCCCGTAGAAGGTGAAGAAGACCGAGACCTCCATGCCCATCGCGGCGGCGGCGTTGCCGAGGATCAGGGGTGGGTAGGCCCAGTCCAGCGTTCCCTTCGAGGCGACGATGGCCCCGCGACGCATCCCCGGGTCCCGGGCGAAAGCCCGCCGGACCTCCTCGCGCACGATCCGTCGCACGGACTCCTCGTCCAGCCCCTGCGACGGCGGCTCACCGACGGACGGCGACGGCAACGGGGTGGTCGTCAGGGGATCGGTGTCATGGGACATCGCTCAGCACCTCCAGCAAGGCCAGACGTCGGTGGTTCGCCGCTGCGACGGTGGCTGTCGCACGCAGCTCCCAGTGCCCGGCGAAGGCACCGAGCAGGTCGAGGTGGGTCCGGTGACGGGATGCCCACCGGGCGGCCTGGTCGCCGATCCAGGCCAGCACGGCGGCGGGGTCCTGGTCGATCAGCCGCCCCAGGACGAACGCGCGCTCGCCGATACGAGCGCCCAGGCCGAGATCGCGGGCACACCGGGTGAGGTCGCTGCGGCTGATGACCACGCCGCTGCGGACCGGCGTGAGGACGGCACGCACGAACGCGTCGATGCCCTCCGCCGGCTCGGGCAGCGGCGGTACGTCCGTGAGGTGCTGCGGCCCGTCACCGGGTGGGTCGAGCTCGGCCGCCTCGAGCATCAGCAACTCGGTCAGCAAGGCGGCCCAGTCGGCGTGAACGGCGCTCCCGTTGGCGGCAACAGCGGTGGCGTAGGCGGGCACCCAGGTCAGGAGGTGCTCCCAGAGGAGCGCGCGACGGGCCTGCCTGCGCAGCAGGCGCCGGGCCGCGTCCTGCTCACCCGACTCGGCGTCGCTCAACGCGGCGTACAACCCGAGAAGGGCGGCGAGGTGGTCCGGCTCCGCGGGCGGGTCGTAGCCGACGGCGCGCCAGAACCCCGCGACCCGGTCGGCCGCGACGCCGCCCAGCATGCCTTCCGGGCCGACGTAGACGGCCGCGTACGGCAGGAGGTGCGTGGTGAACAGCCCCGTGTCGTCGGCGGCCGCCGGCCACGCGTCGAGGTCGAGGGCGGCGGCCACGACGGCGTGCGCGGGATCGGGTGGCTCGCACAGCACGCCCAGGGCCCGGAACGCCTCGGCGCTCCCGGTGGCCGTGACGATCGGTGGGCCCGTCGGCGTCCGCGCCATCACGACCGTCTGCCGTCCCGATCGGGCGCCGACGACCCCGGGAGCCGGAAGACGTGCTCCGCGGGCTTGAGCGGACGCATCAGCCAGTACGGCCGGCGGGTGCCGTCCGGCGAGTGCTGCCGAGCACTCCGGGTCAGGTCCAGCCAGCTGCGGTACACCTTGTGGGCGAGCTCGGTGTCGACCGAGATGTCGCCGTAGGCGTCGCCCGCCGCGGCGCGGGTCACGCGGACCGCCTGGTGCCAGCAGTGCTGGCCCGAGACGGGGTCCGGGTGCACCGGGAACGTGAGGTTCTGGTGGACGCCCACATCCGTCCACCAGATCCGGCTCGTGTCGGGGTCGTTCGAGGCGTACGGCCGCATGCCGTGGACCCGGGACATGGTCCATGTGCTGCCGACCCGGCCCAGGTCAACGGTGGCCGTCGTCTGGCCGCCGACCTGCTCGGCGACGGGACCCGTCGGCTTCCAGCGGCCCATGTGATGGCTGCAGGCGACCACCCCGGGCCGGATCCCTTCGGTCACCCAGGCCTTCACGACGAAGTACCCGATCTCCGTGCTCACCCGGAGCAGGTCCCCGCTGCGGACCTGGAGCCCGTCCGCGTCCCGCGGGTGGATCCACAACGGGTTCGTGTGGGCAAGCTCGTTGAGCCACTTGGCGTTCGCGCCCCGCGTGTGGATCTGCGTCGGCAACCGGAACGTCGAGATGAGCACCATCCGGTCCGGTCCGATCACCTCCGGGTGGACGTGGCTGCGCACGTAGCCCGGCAGGGCCTGCTCCGGCCATCCCCAGGTCGCGAGGGTGGTCGAGTAGAACTCCAGCAGCCCGCTCGGGGTCGGGAAGCCGCGGCGCACGACGCCGTCCACCTCCACGCCGGCCGGTCGCCGGCCCTGGGCGTCCGCGACCGGGGTGGCGACCGGGGCCAGGTTGACCGGCGCGGGGCCGAGGGTCGGGGTGTAGACGCGTCCGAGCGGGTCGGTGACCGCGCCGTCGAGCTCGGCCGGGTCGACGGGATCCTCGAAGACCTGCCCCACCGTGCCGGCGACCTCGAACGCCCCGTACCGACGCATGTACGCCAGCGGGTCGAGGCCCTCCGCGGCAGCCTTCGCCGGCAGCCCCGGTACCGAGTTAGCGAAGATCCACCCGTAGTACTCGTCCACCGTCAGCTTGCGGCCAGGCTGCTGCGGGGACTCGTAGTACCTGCGGATGCCGAGGGCGCCGTCCGGGTCGATCCGCCACGACAGCTCGATCCAGAACTCGTTCTCCTCCCAGACCTCGCCGGGGTTGACCTGGCGGGTGTCGTCGATGCGTTCGCCGAGACGCTCGCGGGCGGCGCGCAGCACAGGCTGCCGGAAGCCGATCCACTGACCGCCGTACTGCTCGTACGAGTGCAGGTCGTGGCGTTCCGAGCCCAGACCCATGGGCAGGACGTAGTCGGCGAAGTACGCCGTCTCGCTCCAGGTGGGGGTGAGGGCGACGTGCAGCCCGACGAGGGACTCGTCGGTGAGGACCTCGGCCCAGGTCATGCCGTCGGGGTTGGTCCACACCGGGTTGTAGACCCGGGTGAAGTAGACGTCGAGCCGCCCGCGTCCCTCCTTGAGGAAGTGCGGCAGGAGGAAGGACAGCTCGTTGAGCGCCAACGGGTACTCGCCCGGCCAGGTGAGGTCGTTCCACTGGGGAGGGTGCGCGGGCAGGTAGGGCGGCCGTGGCACGAACTTGTTCCAGGCGTTGGGGTGGGTGCCGCCCTCGGTGGAGACGGCCCCCAGCAGGGCGTTGAGCAGGAACAGCGTCCGAGAGACCTGCCACCCTCCGAGGTTGCCGGCCGCGGCCGAGCGCCAGTTGTGGGTGGACAGCCGGGTCCCTGCCCGGGCCACCGCGACCGCCACCGCGGTGATCACGTCGGCCGCGACACCGGACTCGGCAGCGGCGAACTCGACCGTGTAGTCCCGGTAGAGGTCGGCGAGCACCGCCTCGAAGGAGGCGAACGTCGGATCCAGGTCCGGGTGCCGTTCGAGCAGGTACTGCTTCCAGTTCCACCATCGCCGGACGAACTCCCGGTCGTAGCTGCCGGTGCCGACCAGATGGTTGGCGATCGCCAGCAGGATGGCTGCCTCGGACCCGGGGACCGGTGCGAGCCAGTGGTCGGCATGCGTCGCGGTGTTGGACAGCCGGGTGTCGAACACGATGACGGTGGCGCCCCGCGCCTTCGCCTCCATGATCCGCTGGGCGTGCGGGTTGAAGTAGTGCCCGGCCTCGAGGTGGGAGCTGATCAGCAGGACGACGTCGGCGTGTGCGTGGTCCGGGCTCGGCCGGTCGATCCCGGTCCAGAGGTGGTACCCGGCGCGGGCCCCGCTGGAGCAGACGTTGGTGTGGCTGTTGTGGCCGTCGACTCCCCAGCTGGCCAGGACGCGCTCGGTGAAGCCGTCCTCCCCCGGCCTGCCCACGTGGTACATGACCTCGTTGGGCCGCCCCTGGGTGATGGCAGCCCGGACGCGCCCGGCGATGTCGTCCAGCGCCTCGTCCCACGAGACCGGACGCCACCGGCCCTCGCCCCGTCTACCGGTGCGCTTCAGCGGGTGCAGGATCCGGTCGGGATCGGTCACCTGGTTGAGGGTGGCCGGGCCCTTGGCGCAGTTCCGGCCGCGCGAACCGGGATGCTCAGGGTTCCCCTCGAACTTGCGGACCTGCAGCGTCTCGCGGTCGACGTAGGCCAGCAGGCCGCAGGCCGACTCGCAGTTGAAGCAGGTGGTGGGCACCAGCATGGACCGTCGCTCCACGCGCCGCGGCCAGGCGGCGGAGTCCAGCTCGACCCACTCGTCCCAGCGTTCCTTGGGCGGGTGGGATGCCAGATGGATCCGGCTGGCCCCGGGGTAGAACGTCTCTCCGCGCGTCTGCACCGCGTCCCGCCTCGCGCTCACCCGGACGCCGAGGCCCGCCACCGGTCCCGGGTTCGAGGCCTGGGTCATGTCGGCTCCTGCGGGGTCGAGGGAGTGGGTCAGGCGAGCGGGACCGACTGACCCGCCTGCACGTACGAGTGCTCGTGCGCGAGCAGGCCGAGCAGGACGGGCAGCGCCAGCCAGGCCGCGGCCGGCGTCGCCCAGGGGGTGACCAGTCCGACGGCCACCAGCGCCAGGCCGCCCCAGAAGAAGGGCCGGTACCGGCCGTGGGTCATCGCCCGGGCGGCCAGGCGCGCATGCTCGGTGGGGTGCGCGATGCTGAGCTCCCCCGTCACCAGGATCAGGTGGGCCAGGGTCGAGGCGGCCAGCGTCCGGGCCAGGGGCTCCACCGGCGCGCCGGACAGGACGGCCGCCGGAAGCAGGGCGGCGGAACCTGCGAGCACGGCCTGCACGAGGAGATGGGCCGGCAGCAGCGGGCTCTGCCACAGGTCGCGTGCCCTCGCCTGGGCGAACAGGTAGGCCGTGTAGACGGCGGCCATGGCGGCCAGCGGCAGGCCCGGCACGGCCACCGCCTGGCGCATCCCGGTGGAGCCGACCGACGCGGCGACGACGTGGAGCCCCAGGACCACGGCGTAGCCGGACAGGATGACGCCGCCCCGGACCAGCCAGGACCTCCACTGCGGGCGGGTGAGCACGTAGTAGAAGCGTTCGGGGTGCTCGAGGTCCCAGACGAGCAGTACCGCTGTGGCCGCGAGGGCGACGACGGCGAGCGTCGGGGCGACCCAGACCAACAGCCGGGTGTCCCACGCCAGCTGTCCGCCGAGGGCCAGCAGCAGCGGGACGAGGTAGGCGCCGGCCGCGATGCCCTTGGTCCAGGTGTAGAGGCTGACCCGCCAGTCCCACGGCACCCGGTGGGCGATGTCGTAGGACAGGATGGCCGCGGCGCTGCTGCCGCCACCGCCCGGATGACCGCCCTGGACCAGGTGTGCACCGGCGGGCTTCTCGGCCCAGGCGTAGCTGTCGCCCGCCGGTGCCTGCGCCGCGAGCGGATCCACCGTGGCCTGCGTCGCGCCGCGGTAGAACAGCTTCGGGCGGGTGCCTTTCTCCGGGCGGCGCACCATGACGGGCTCCCGGGCGACGATCTGCGTCGCCGCGGCAGCGACGTCGTCGGCCTCGGCGACGAGGATCGCCTGCGTGGGGCACACGCTGACGCACGCGGGTTCGAGCCCGATCTCGAGGCGGTGTGCGCAGAAGTTGCACTTCTCCGCGCTGTGGTCGTCGGGGTTGATGAAGATCGCGTCGTACGGACATGCGGCCATGCACGCCTTGCAGCCGATGCACGACGACTTGTCGAAGTCGACGATCCCGTCCGGCCGGGTGAACATCGCCGCCGTCGGGCACGCGGCCACGCAGGGCGCGTCGTCGCACTGGTTGCAGCGGGTGACCTGGAACGCGCGGCGGGCCTGGGGGAACGTGCCGACGTCGACGCTCTTGACGAAGGTCCTCGTCACGGACAGCGGGACCTCGTTCTCGGACTTGCAGGCGGTGGTGCACGCGTGGCAGCCGATGCACCGGCTCTGGTCGATCACCTTGAGCATCCGTCGGCCGCTCGCCGACGGCGAGAGGGCCTGCGCGGACGGAACGTCGGTGGACGTCATGCGCGCGCTCCCTGCCCCACCTGGCTCATCCGGCCCGGCCCGCGACGTCGGTGTGACCGGGCGGCACCACCGCCGTCGTCACGCTCGAGCAGACGATGGCGCACAGCTGCTCCACGCTCGGCTCGACGATGCGGTAGACGACGGTCCGCCCCTCGCGCCGACGCCCGACGATGCCACCGAGGGCCAACCGCCCCAGGTGCTGGGACGCGTTGGCCATCGACACGTCGGCGTCCCCGGCCAGCTCACCGACGGTGGCCGCCCCCCGCTCGTGCAGCACGCTCAGGATCCGCAGCCGCGTGGGGTCGCCGAGCAGGGCGAACCGGCGAGCGACGTCCTCGAGGACGGCGGGTGGCACGACGGGCATGGACAAGACTCTAGGATCCGTCATTCAATTGGTCAATTGACTGATTGAGGATTGACCCCGGCATCGAGACGATGCTGGACGACGTCGAAGGCAGGTGACCTCCGTGGACGTTCAGGTCTTCGTCACTGCAGGGTTGGGCGACAACACGTTCCTGGTCGTGTCCGGGGACGAAGCGGTGATCGTCGACCCGCAGCGCGATGCGTGGCGCTTCGTGGCGGCGGCGCACAGCCGCGGCGCTCGGGTGCGCGGCGTCCTGGAGACCCATGTCCACAACGACTACGTCTCCGGCGCCCACGAGATCCGCGCGGCGACGGGAGCCGAGCTCGTCCTGCCCGCCGACGGCGGCTACGAGTTCGCGCACCGCGGTGCCCGCGAAGGCGAGGAGGTGCTGGTCGGGGAGCTGCGCCTCGTCGCCATGGACACCCCGGGCCACACGTACGAGCACATCGCCTGGCTCGTGTACGAGCAGGGGCGCGAGGATCCGTCCGCCGCGCTGACGGGAGGCAGTCTGCTGGTCGGCAGCGCCGGCCGTAGCGACCTGCTCGGCCCGGACCACACGCGTGCGCTGACCGCTGCCCAGTTCGCCTCGATCCGGCGCCTCGCCGCGCTGCCCGACACCGTCCGGGTGCTGCCCACCCACGGCGCCGGCAGCTTCTGCGTCGCCGCGATGCCCAGCACCGAGCGCACGAGCACGGTCGCGGCGGAACGCCGCTCCAACCCGCTGGTGACCGCCGTCGACGAGGCGGACTTCGCCGCCGAGCTCAGCGGTGAGCTGATGGCCTACCCGGCGTACTACGCGCAGATGGCGCCGATCAACCGCGCGGGCGCCCCCGTCCTCGGTCGCCCGCCGGCACTGCCCGGGCTGGCCGAGGACCTGGTGGCGCAGAGGGTGCGGACCGGGGTGACGGTCGTCGACGCCCGCGATCGCGAAGCGTTCGCCACCGAGCACCTGCCGGGCTCGGTGAACATCGAGCTCAACTCCGGCTTCGGGAGCTACGTCGGGTGGATCCTGCCGTTCGCGAGCCCTCTGGTCCTCGTCCTGCCCGACCCCGTGGAGGAGTCGGCCCGCGAGGCGGCCACCCAGCTGCTACGGATCGGGTGGCCGGCCCCGGAGGGCTACCTGGTGGGTGGGCCTGCGGCGTGGAGGGCCGCCGGGCGCGACGTCCACAGCTACCCGAACGTCGGGGTGTCCGCGCTCTGCCAGGAGTTCGAGGCGGGCCGCCGACCCCGCGTGCTCGACGTCCGCCAGGAGCTCGAGTGGGGGTGGGGAGGCATCCCCGGCAGCGAGCAGGTGTTCCTCGCCGACGTCCCCGCCCGCCTCGACCGGCTGGCGGGCGACGACACCACCTGGGTGATCTGCTCGAACGGCCACCGGGCGGCGATCGCCGCCAGCCTGCTGGACGGAGCGGGCACCCCCGTGAGCCTCGTGGGCACCGGTGGGGTCGGAGAGCTGCGTCAGAGGTGCGGTGAGGCACTGCTCGCCTCGTCCCGGTCGTGACCTCGGCGCGCCCGCGCTGGACCGCTCCCAGCCGCGGGGACGTCCTCGCCGGGACGAGCGTCGCGCTGGTCCTGGTCCCCCAGTCCCTGGCCTACGCCCAGCTCGCCGGGGCGCCGCCGGTGCACGGCCTCTACACGGCGATCGCCGCACCGCTGGCCGCCGCCCTGTTCGCGTCCTCGCCCTACCTGCAGACCGGCCCGGTCGCCCTGACCGGGCTGCTCACCCTGGCCGCGCTGCAGACCCAGGTCCCCGTGGGCACGGAGAGCTTCGCCGCCTCGGCCGCTCTGCTCGCGCTCGTCGTCGGCGTGGCCCGGATCCTCCTCGGCGTGCTGCGGGCCGGCGTCATCGGCTACCTGCTGTCGGCCCCCGCCGTGGCAGGCTTCACCACCGGCGCCGCCCTGCTCATCGTCGCCTCGCAGATCCCTACCCTGCTCGACGAGGCCTCGACGTCGAGCAACCCCGCGGTGGCCGCCGCGAGAGCGATGGCGCACCCTGACCGATGGGATCTCGGCGCCCTGGCACTCGCTCTCGGCGTCGTGGCCCTGGTCCGGGCCTGCCGGCGGCTGAACCCTCTGGTCCCCGGCGTCCTGCTGGCGACGGTCGGCGCTCTGACACTGGTCGCGGTGCTCGGCCCGATCGGCGCACCGGTCGGGCACCTGGACGTAAGACCTCCCGCCTTCCCGCCCGCCCTGCCGTGGGACCAGCTGCCCTCGCTGCTGTTGCCCGGTCTGGTCATCGCCGTCGTGGGGTTCGCCGAGCCCGCCGCCATCGCCCGCCGCTATGCGACCGCGGACCGGCAGCGCTGGAGTCCCGACCGCGAGCTGGTCGCTCAGGGCGTCGCCAACGTGGCCGCCGGACTGGCCTCGGGGCTGCCGTCCGGAGGGTCCTTCTCCCGCACTGCGCTCAACAGGCTCGCCGGCGCGACGAGCCGGTGGAGCGGCGCGCTCACCGGGCTCGCCGTGCTCGCACTGCTCCCCCTGACCGCGGTCTTGAGCACCCTGCCGAGAGCAGCGCTGGCCGGCCTGGTGATCGCGCCCACGGTCTCGCTCATCGACGTCCACGTGCTGCGCCGCTACTGGCGCCTGTCCCCTGCCCAGGCGCTGGTGGCCGGCGTCACCCTGCTGGCCACCCTGGTGCTGGCACCGCACCTGGAGCGTGCGGTGCTCGTCGGCGTCGGTCTTGCCCTCGTCGTCCATCTGTGGCGCGAGCTCCACCTGCCGGTGCAGGTCGAGCTCGACGGCCGCACCCTCCGGCTCCGGCCCTACGGCGTGCTGTACTTCGCCTCCGCGCCGGGTCTCGAGGACAGGCTGCTCGCGCTGCTCCTCGAGCACCCGCAGGTCGAGCACGTCGTGATCGACCTGGGTGGCATGGGCAGGATCGACCTGACCGGGATGCTGGCCCTGCGCGCGCTGATCGACGACTTCTCCGCGCGCGTCGACGTCGAGGTGGTCAACGTGTCACCGACGGCGGCCCGCCTCGTCGACCGTGTTCTCCTCACGACAGCCCGGCGGCACGACCGCGGCAGGCCCACCGGTCAGCCGCAGGAGCCGGGGTCCACCGGCAGGTAGCGGCTGGCGACCCAGGCGGCAGGCGCGCATACCGACGACGACGCCGGCGATGCTCACCAGTGCGGGCAGGTACCCGCTGCCCACCTGGATGATCGGGATGGCGGGGCAGCCGCCGGAGATCGCCCAGCCGACGCCGATGCAGACCGCACCCGGAGCCGCATCACGCCGCGTCGTCGCGGCAGGGGTCCGCCACGCCGGTGGCAGCGTCGGCATCGCCGTCCATGACGAGTCGATCGCGGCCCGCGGCCTTCGCCGCGTACATCGCCGAGTCCACCGTGTGGATCACGTCCTCGAGCGTCCCCGCGGGCAGGCCGCAGACCGAGAGCCCACCGATGCTCACGGTGATCGAGACGCGACCTTGCGCGGACTGAACGCCACCCTCGGCGGCGGCGGCGCGCACTCGCTGTCCCGCGGCTCGGACCGCACCGGCGTCGCCTGCGGCGAGGACCACGAGGAACTCCTCGCCCCCGGTGCGGATCAGCAGGTCGTCGGCGCGCAGGACGCGACGGACCGCGGCGGCGGTGCCCTTCAGGACCCGATCGCCGACCACGTGGCCGTGCGTGTCGTTGACCGTCTTGAACCGGTCGATGTCGAACAGGAGCAACCCCAGAGGTTCTCCGTCTCGCCGGGCTCGAGCCAGCCGCTCCTGGAGCGCTGCCAGACCCGCTCGCCGGTTGAGGGCGTCCGTCAGCGGGTCGCGGTCGGCAAGCTCCTGGAACCGTTCATGGGCGAGGGCGTTGTTGAGAGCGACCGCCGTCGGCGCGAGGAACATCGTGAGCAGCCTCATGACGTCGGGGGCAGGCTCCTGGTCCAGTGCGAGGATCACTGCGCCCAACGGGGTGCCTGCGAAGTGCAGCGGCAGCAGCGCCACCGAGGCCGGGCGGAACTGGACGGCGGCCGCTTGGATGCTGACCCCGGCCGGGACCGTCACAAGCGCCGGCGACTCCCCCCGCAGAGCATCGAGCAGCTGGGGGTCCTCGCACCACGACCCCGTCCCGAAGCGGACGCTCGCCGCCGACCGGAGCCCCTCCCCCGCGAAGATCACGAAGGCTCCGGCCGGCGCCCGCGCGGCCTGCATGAAGGCCTGCAGCGCGTCCGTCGCCAACGGCGTCGTCTCGAGACTCCGGGACAAGGCGGTGCCCAGCCCGGCGATCCGTCGTTCGACCTCCCGGGACCCGGCCAGGGCCGTGACCAACGAGTTGAACGCGCGAGCGGCCTCCCCCAGCTCGTCGTCGGACCTGACCGGCAGGTGGCAGCTCTGCGGCGTGCAGCGGTCCCACTCACCGGAGAACGTGGCGTCCGAGATGACGCGCTCCACGTAGTGCATCCGATCGGAGAGCTCACGCAGACGTCCGCCGACCACCCGCCGTGCCAGCGCGATGTTCGCGCCGGCGACCACCAGGCCGGCGACCACGCACGCGGTCACGAAACCCGGGGCGAGCACCTGGCTGCGCGGCAGACCGAGCAGCACGCACCACAGCGGGAACACCAGGCCCACGGCGACACCGAGCGAGAGCATCCACAGCCCGAGCCGACCCATAGCCCCGCGGAGAAGCCACATCCCGCCCCCCTGCCCGCACCGCACCCCTTCACCGGGACCGTCGGCAGCCGGGTCCAGGACGTGAGCCGGGCGGACCGCGGATCTGCCGCCGATGGCGCGGGCCCCAGGGGCAGGCACCGTCGACCACGCGCCGCCTACGGACCGGTGAGCGCGCGGAAGAAGACCGAGTCGATGTCGGCGGGGTTGGGTGCGGTGTAGGCGGACCCGTCGGTGGCGTCGGCGATCTGGGCGAGCGCGGCGGTGTCGGCGTCGGCGCCGTAGGCGATGGTCAGGAACCGCACGGGTCGCTTGTCGTCCTGCTCGGCGCGGAGCGTCGCGACGAGCTCGGGCAACGTGACGCTGCCGGCATCGTCGTTGCGTCCGTCCGTCAGCAGGACGACGATGTTGGGCTCCCCGGGGGAGTACGCCTTCCGCACCGCGCGGAAGGCGGCCAGGGCCGAGTCGTACAGCCCGGCGTCCTCGCGCGGGGTCAGCCCTCGGACGGCGCCGGTCAGGCTCTCGAGCCGTGGTTGTCCGTCGAGCTGGTCGCCGACCCCGCCGAGCGGGACGAGCTCCCGGTAGTCCTGCGAGCGGTTCAGCGCCGTCGAGAACTCCCACAGTCCGATCTCGGCCTCGGGAGGGACGAGCTGCATGCCACGGACGGCCGCGTCCTGCGCGAACTGCAGCTTGGTCCGCCCGGTTCCGGGCACCGTCTCCTTCATCGACCCGGACACGTCCATCAGCACGAGGAACCGGCCCGGGTTCTGCAACCGCTGCCCGGACGTGATGCTGCCCGGCACCGACGGGTTCGAGACGTGCCGGCGGCTGCGCGCGGACGGGGTGTGGGCGCCGGTGATCATGGTGACGGCCCGGGCGTCGGTCGAGAGCACGATCACGTCGTAGCCGGCGACTCGACCATCGCGAGCGCCTGGTCCCCCGTCCCGGCGATGTCGGTCACCACCGCCGCGGTGCGCAGACCACGGCGGACCGCGGCCGCGAGCCGGACGTCGTCCTCGATGAGCAGCACCCGCATGCCGTCATTCTCCCCGTCAGGATGAGACCCACCTGAGAACGTCGCGGCCCCGCGCCGGCACCTGCCGTGCTCACCGCCGCGGCACGGCCGGACGCCGGCGCCGCGTCGTCAGGTCCGGTGCAGCTGTCGGCCCACCCGGTAGGCGGCCTCCAACCAGGCGGCGACCTCGGCGTCGACCTCCTGGGGTGACTGCAGCCGGAAGGCGTGCAGCACGTTCCGCCGCGAGTAGACCTCGATTCGCCGGAACCGTTGCGACTCGAGCCGCCGGTCGAGCACCACGTGCCCGTCGAGCCACTGCTGCCTGGGCATCAGAGCGGCGAAGCTCATCCGCAGGTGCAGCGCGATCCGGGTCTTCTGCGGCAGCACCTCGACCGGCCCCAGCGCCTGAACGAGCCCCAGTACTCGGTCGAAGGTGGCCCGGACCTGCACGTCGCAGCCGGCGAACAGGTCGTCCAGCGTCCTCAGGGCGGCGCAGGTGTGGGTCTGCCGGCGTGCGGCGAAGGTCCGCTCGCAGCGAGGGCAGCGCCAGAGCGGGCGATCGGCTGTGCCGGCCGGAGGACCCACGTCGGCCAGTCTGCCTCGCCGTCGTCGTGACCGACGAGACGTCGTGGTGTCGTCGAACGTGCCTGGGCCTGGTCAGCGGAGCGCGAAGAAGACGTCCGGGTCGTTCCTCCCCGTGGGGTGCAGGAAGTTGGTCACCCTGCCGCGGTTGTCACCCCAGGCGAAGTACTGGGTGCTGCCGTCACTGACGACGCTGATGTAGTCGCCCATGTAGCCGAAGGCGATGATCGGGTCGAACTGCGGGAGGGTGACGACGCCGGGGAAGGAGCGGGAGGTGATCCTCCGGTTGACCAGGTGCAGCTGTCCTGCGTGTCGGCGGCCACCAGGTCGAGGGTGTCGTCGCCGTTGCGTTGGTAGTAGGCCAGGTGCAGCCCTTCCCGGTCCGCGACCAGGGCGGGTTGGATCTCGTCGGTCGTGCCGGTGGTGACGGCGAGGACATGGGGCACGAACGACTCGTTGCGCTGGTCCATCACCGCCCGCGCCATCTCCGGTTGCTCGAACGCACCGCGCGGCGCGACTTCCAGATAGACGACCGATGTGAGGCGATCGGCGACGCCCCGCTCGGCGGGGGT